>Ga0070726_10002435_pt1 | contig 16759 bp, 8 predicted proteins | sample tdAd471_FD_67275 | JGI IMG/M metagenome (GOLD analysis project Ga0070726, IMG submission 67275) | Marine sediment microbial communities from the Atlantic coast under amendment with organic carbon and nitrate - tdAd47.1 | ecosystem: Environmental > Aquatic > Marine > Coastal > Sediment | place... | reverse complement strand
CGTAAAGCCAGGTAAGGTACCGCTAAGCTGTACTTGGGGTTTATAATTGGTTTGAAAAGAACGCCATTCCCAATAGCGGGTCGTTTGCAAAGTAGCTGCTCGCCGAGCGGAGATGGACGCCTCTTGCGCCCACGCTATGACCGCTGGCAACTGTAGTCGGGTGATTTCCTGTTCTGACTGACTGAAGGCCAATGGCCCGATCAAACAGCAAAGAATAAATATATGGATGATTCGCATTTTCTTTTTTTTAAGCGCAAGAGAATTAGACATCATTACTTCAGCTTCACTATTCCCAAATGCTCATACTTAGTCATATCACTAATAATGACTTCTTCTCCAGCTTCCACCCCACTTTCGATCTCGACATAATCATAATTACTCATGCCCACATGTACTCTCCTGCGTTCAGCCGTGCCATTTTTCATCACGAAAACGTATTGCTGTGCTATTTCTCTGAAGGCAGGCCCATTTTGTACCCGCACAATGTTATTCTTGGAAGCCGTTATAATGAATACCTCCACTCGCTGGTTGGGACGAAGCATCGGATGGTCACTCTTGTCTAACTGAATATCAAAGGTGATGACATTATTTTCGACGGTAGGTCGGATGTTGCTAATAGAACCGCTAATTTGATCTTCATCTGTCAAGCGAATGATTACTGACATTCCCACTCGTAGGCGTTCTGCATAGATATCTGAGCAGGTTCCTAGCACTTTATAGCTTTCCAGGTTGGCAATCCGCGCCAGTGACTCTCCCTCACTCACCGTCGATCCAATGTTTTCATTCACCCAGGTCAGTACACCAGGGCGTTTGGCTACAATGTCAGCCCGCTTCAGCTTTTCTTCCATTTCTCGTATGGCATTGGCTTGAATCTTAGACTGTATTTCCAATTCTTTCAAATCGGTAATGGTCGACTTCTCCTGGATTTTAAGGTCATGTTCCAATTGTTGTTTCTCCAGGCGTGCAATGGTCAAGTCAAGTTGGGCTTTATCTACGCCTTCTTTCGTTCCACCTCCGATCGATTCTAGTCGCCGCGAATTTTCCAGTTCCGCTTCTAGCTGACTAATCCGGAGGGCCTTGATCGAATCGGTAATCTGCAAATCAAATAGCGTTTTATCCAAAGCAAAACCCAGTTTGGTCATGCTATTGCGCTTGAGTTCCCATTCCTGCTTCAACTTTTCATATTCCAATTCCGTAAATGACTTATCCAGGGCCAGGATAGGCGTCCCTTCCTCAATCGAACTCCCTACACTCACCAATACCGCCCGCACCTCTGCCCGAATCGGCGCCGTGATCACTTGCTCAAAAGCAGGCATCACCTCTCCCGAAGCATTCAGGGTATTATCCATGCGTCCCATTTCGGCCGTCGCGGTGCGCAGGCGGTTAGCCTCTACTTCTGTGCCGAGGGCCCAGCGCAAGCCCCAGAGGGCTGCCGCAATAGCCAACACGATGAGTAGCAGGAGCCAGATGCGGCGGCGGCCTTGCTTTTTGACGTAATTAGGATCAATTTCTCTATCCATGTTTTGTTTTTTCTTGGCGGTGGATTGATGTTAATACAGCTATTGTAGGTGTTTTCCACCTCCAATTCCTCGGCTCTTCTATCGGCCTCTGCTTTTGAATTGGCCAAATAAAATTGACCGTTACAGCTATCTACTATCCTAATAGCATGCCAAACAATAACAAGCTGTCATTCAATTAATTAACAATAAAACCAAATAGATAAAGTGTTTGATATCGAACGGACTGTTCGGAAGTGGACGAGGAAAGTACTATCTTGAAACAAAAGCGCTAAAAAACGGATATGAATGTAATTAAACCGCCTCACCCACTAGAAGTCACCCACCCCAGTATTTTTCTAGCAGGCAGTATCGAACTGGATAAAGCACAGAAATGGCAGGACTATATTACGGAACAACTGGCCGACTTTCCCCTGACGCTGCTCAATCCTAGGCGGGATAGCTGGGATGCCTCTTGGCCCCAGGAGATTGGTTTTGGGCCATTTAAAGAACAAGTAGAATGGGAATTGGAGGGACTCGAAGTGGCCGATTTGATTATTGTCTATTTTGACCCCGCCACAAAGTCTCCGATTAGCTTGTTAGAGCTAGGCTTACACGCTCGATCAGGCAAAATTGTCGTTTGTTGCCCGACTGGCTTTTGGCGAAAAGGAAATGTAGATATTGTTTGTCGGCGATACGGGATACCGCAAGTGGAGACTATTGATGCACTTATTCCCTATATCAAAAGCCAATTAAATATATAAAGACGGAAATGAGCTGTAAATAACGATCCAGCCGTTCTCTTCTCCTAGCTAATTATCACACCTTATCCAACTCCGCCCGCGTCAAGCCCAAGACCATGACGTCTATAATCTCGCCGCTGGTTTTCTTAAAGTCGGCGCGGAGGTCGCCTTCACGGCGAAAGCCACACTTGCGGGCCAAGCGTTGGGAGGCGTAATTGTCCATAGCGGTGCGAAGGCTGAGTTTTTCGAGTTTGAGCTGTTGAAAGGCAAAGGGGATAATAGTAAGCAACACCTCTGTCATGATACCTTTGCTGCTGAAATCGCGATCCACAAAAAAGCCGACTTCGGCCTTCGGAATGTTCCAGTCGATACGAAATAGGCGAATAAAACCGATTAATTTGGCTGAATCATTATCCCATACACCAAAACAATATTCCTCTTGTAATAGCCATTTGGCCAAGCGTACACGAACAAACCATTCCGATTTTTCTTTAGAGCTATTATCATTGACCGTTGAGGGAAAGGAATCCTCCAAATAGCCTCGGTTCGTCTGAATGAGATCATACAATTGTTCGCCATCATTTTCTCTGAATCGACGAACGACTACTCGCTTGGTGAGTAAAGCAGTATCTACAGTAAGGAGATGTTCTTGCATGCTGCAAAATTACACAAGAAGTCGGAATTCCACCAGCTTATTTTCACATCTATCCTCCACTAAGAGAATTATTTTGCGCTAAATTGATTTTTATTTGCAGCTTCACAGGCGAATTAAGTACTTTGTGGTAATTTAATATCCAATGTTTTTTAATTTTTCACTCAAGGGGAGGACCAAAAGAAGGGTGGCCCAAATCCTCTGGATTACTTTCTTCTGGACATTAGCAGGTGCCTTGGATGCGCTCAATACGCAAGCGCTGGCCCTAAGTAAGTACATGAATCCGGCCGAGATGTACGACTTCAATAGCTACTTCTGGGTCAGTGTCATTTCTGCCTTCGTCACGGCTATTTTGTCGGGCGCGATTCTACTCTTTTACCTTCGCGACTTATTTTTGACCAAATCCTTTGGCGCGGCATTGGTTTTCAATAGCATCGTCATTTCTGCCCTCAACTTTTTATTTAGTGCCATTTTTCACGATCTATTCTTGAGTGTAAGATTAGAATCATCCCCATTGGCGTCAGATGTGATACAAGAGACACAAAGTATCTTGCGCAGCGGGTTTTATGGTAAGAGTTTCATTTTCTGGACGATTATCACCTTCTTGACAGTCGTTTTTCTGCATGTGAATGACAAATATGGCCCAGGGGTACTAGCCAAGCTACTCACTGGTCGCTACCATACTCCGCTAGAAGAAGAGCGTATCTTCTTATTTGCAGATATCAATGCATCGACGGCTATGGCTGAGCGATTAGGTCATATTCGCTTCTTCAATTTACTCAATGACTTTTTCCGAGATATTACCAATCCAATCATAGACACTGGCGGGGAGATTTATCAATATGTTGGAGATGAAATTGTTATTTCCTGGCCGATGAAAAAAGGGGTGCAAAAAGCGAATTGTATTCGATGTTTCTACTGGATGCAGGAAGCCATACAGAAAAAAGCTCCTAGGTACCTGGAAAAATACGGTGAAATTCCTCATTTCAAGGCGGGGCTTCATTCAGGTTTGGTTACCTCCGGAGAGATAGGCGTAATCAAAAAAGATATTGTTTACTCTGGCGATGTTTTAAACACCACCGCTCGCATCATTAATCTCTGTCACCAATACGAGACTAGGATATTACTATCCAAGACACTCCTCAATAAACTGAATCTCCCGCCCCATGATCTCGCTCCCAAGCGAATGGGAATATTTGAATTGAAAGGGAAAAAACAAAAAGTCGAAATCTATACCCTAACTAGTGAAGATGCGACTAAAAATCACCGTCCTCTTTTCTCCAAAAACAAGGGGCTACCGCAATAGTATGACCGAGCCCATTTTTACCTGTTTAAGTCCATTGACGTAGGTGATAGCCGCCTTCCAGGCATAAGCTCCTTGTGGAGCAAACGCCCCTTTATACATTCCATCCCAGTAACCTCCGGGTTGTTCTCCATCCAACTCTTGCGATTCCCAAAGCAACTCTCCCCAGGGCGAAAAGACCTGTAGATGCAACTCCGCTATCCCAATACCTGCCGGTTTGAAAAACTTGACATCGCCAATTCCACTCTCAGGAGAAAAGGCATTCGGAGCCGAGAAATTAAAAAAGAGTCCCGGCGAAACAATGGCAGAAGTCGTATCTGTACAACCATTCGGGTGGAAGGCAACGAGCAAGGCTTCCCAATCACCATTCTCCTCATACTCATGACGCGGATCCGCTTCTTGCGATACTTCTCCATCGCCAAAATCCCAAAAGTAAGCATTAGCGTCGATCGATCGATTCATAAAACGAACCAAACCGCCTGGCCCAAAGGTAGGGTCTTCCTCCCAGGTGAAATCAGCAATCGGACCTCGGATGACACGTACAGCATTGGAGACCTCTAAACTATCATAGCATACCTCACCATAACTTACCACCAGCTTCAAATCATAAGCCCCCTGCTGATCATATTCGTAAGCGGGTTGCGGTTCTGTAGAGGTGTTTCCATCCCCAAAATCCCAAAGAAAGCGATTGGCATTCAGAGAGGTATTTTCTAACACGAAGGTATTTCGCTCACAGATTTCCAAGCGGCGAGGGCCAAAGAAAGCTACCGGTTGGAAATTTACCCCAATCGTTTGCGTCGTCGTGTCACTACAACCAAATGCATTCAAGGCAATTAACGTAATATCATAGCGTCCGGTATCGGCATAGAAGACAATAGGACTGGTTTGACTTCCCGTATTTCCATCCCCAAAATCCCATTCATAAGCAGCCGCTCCTTGCGATTGATTAATGAGATTGATGGGTTCATCTATATCACAGTATTGTGTTTTTTCTGGACTAAAAGCACTAGAAGGTGGTTCATAAGCCTGCACATTAAAGACCGCAATATCCGTAAAGCAACCGTTGGCATCGGTACTCTTTAGGGTAACGGAAAAGTTTCCCGGCTCAAAATAAGTATGACAGGGATTGGGCTCTACACTCCCTTCTCCATTGCCAAAATCCCATTCATAATAGGCCGCACCTTGGCTTGTATTGGTAAAACAAACCGTAAAAGGTAGACAGCCATCGGTATCGGAAGGAACAAAACTAGCGACTGGGTTGGGTAAAATCTCGATGGTGCTGCTAATACTGGCCGGACAGTTATCAGAAGAAGAAAAGACCGTCAATATTACCTCATAAATACCAGCCGAATCAAAGGCATGCTCAGGATTGACCAACAAGGATACGGTGCCATCACCAAAATCCCACTCTGCCGCACCGACATCCGGCGAAGTATTCTGGAAGAGAATTCGCTCGCCTATACAAGCCGTCGGTTGATGCGTGAATGAGACGTCTGGTGCCGGGAAAACCCGTATATCCACACTAGCGGTATCAAAACTACAGCCATTGTTCACATACTGATAAACTGTAAAAGTACCGAGTGTATCATAGATATGCTGCGCACTGGCCTGGTTCGAAAAATTTCCATCGCCAAAGTTCCAGCTAACTGCTGCACCTGGGGTGGAAAAATTGGTGAAATTAACGACTAGCGGCTGACAACCACTGGTCGTATCGACATTAAAGAAAGGATCGACATCATTCGGATTGACCACAATTTCACGAGAAAGGGTATCCGTTCCACATTCATTGGTTGCAATTAGACTGACGGTATAGACCGTAAAGGTAGAATCACTCGTCGTGTATTTTTGATCGGGAGGAATCGAATCTCTAGAGTTGACACCATTACCCAAGTCCCAGAAATAGCTATCTGGGTTACCGGCCGTCACATTGGCAAACCGAATCGGTAATGGAGAGCATCCATCGTCTATATCTGTACCAAAATCCACAATCGGCTTCGGGAAAACAGTGATAGAGTCCACATCTTGCACCGAACCACAGCCATTTATTGCGGTGAGCGTTACCACATAAGTCGTATCATCTCTACCCTGCTCAAAAAGTACGGGGCCTGGATCAGCTAAGTCACTCAGGCGGCCATCGCCAAAATCCCAATTGTAAGTCACCCCAACGCCTAAACTTTCATTGCTAAAGTTGACTTCCAATACCGCACAGCCCGCCCGTACATCCGGCGTAAAAGCCGCACTCGGCGGAATCGTCACGGAAACATCTTGCTGAAATACATCGATACAACCATCACAAGAAGTAATCGTCAAGGTGATAGTATAATCTCCGATCACCGTATAAGTGTGCGTAGGCACCTCATCCGTAGAGCTTGTGCCGTCGCCAAAATCCCATTGGTAACTACAAACGGAGAGCGAATTATTCTCTAAGACAATTGGCTCATTCAGACAGGTCGTGCCGATGATCTCAAAAGCAGCTGAAGGCACCGGAAAGACATTGACGGTCACTCGGTCGGTAGCCGCACAACCCACTTGGTCATTTTCTACCGTATACTCCAGCGAGTAAATTTCTCCCCCTTGCAATACACTAGGATCAAATAGGCCGTTGATAGAATCAATCACCCCTGGGCCCCTCCAAATTCCACCTACCGGCATAAAGCCCGACAAGGCCAATACGTCTGCCCCTTGGCAAATAGAAAAATCATCCCCTGCATCCACGCCTGACAGATCGATAATCGTTACCTCTACGGCATCACTCACTTCACAGCTCGTTCCAGGTGAGAAGGTATAGGTATAAGTAAAGTCTCCACCACCAGCTGCCTGCAAATCAATTTCTCCTGACTCTGCATCAATCGCCGGGCCAGCCCAGCGACCTCCTGCTGGTGTACCAATCAATTGCACACTCCCCTCATCGACACAGATCGTAAAGTCATCCCCAGCAGCAGCGGTCTGTGGTTCTTCTAATATAATTTCTAATTCATCAGATACTGTACAAGCGCCTTGCTGATAAGTCAATAATACATCAAAGCGATCCATATTTTGCGCTTCTCCGACAGTGCTTTTAAAAATTCCGTTCGGTGCATCGATAATTCCAGGGCCCGTCCACTCCGTCGTGCCGCCGGCGGGATCCAAGGTAAGCCCAACCTGTACGGGTAAATTGATTAAAGCGTCGGTGCGACAAAGGATAACATCTGCGGGAAGACCAATGGTCGGCAATGCTTGTACCGTAACCGCTGCATCTCTGGTTACGACACAGCCGTTGGCATCGGGGAAGGTATAAGTAAGGGTGATATCTCCTGGAGTTACTTGCTGGGGGTCAAACTGCCCCAGCGAAGGACTTACTATCCCTGGGCTTCCACTCCACGTTCCTCCAAAAGGACTAAAGTCTAGATTATAAACGGGTCCATCTTCACAGATTAAAACGTCTGTTTCTACCGTCACCGCTGCTGAAGCCAACACTTCAAGCGTTAATACCTCACTTTGATTACAAGCTCCCTGTATAAAGTTGTAAGTGAGATCATGCATTCCCGGTCCAGCTTGTGCGGGATCAAATACCCCTTCGGCAGTCACCGCAGTACCCGACCAGCTTCCTCCGCTAGGAGAAACCTCCAATGTTATAGGACTAGAGGTATTACAGACGGCTCCAGCAGGAGGTGTGATCTGTAAATCAGCAGGGGCTTCTACTTCAATGACAGCCGTATCTACAATTAGTCCACAACTGCTGCCAATCTCGATAATAGCTAAACCCGTCTGATTGAAGACAATTCCACTGGGGAAAGGCTCTGTAGACGTACTTATTGAAGCGTTCTCAAAAGTCCATCGATAGGTCGTAATATTTTCTTCTGATACATAGCTTACATCAGGGGTATAATTTAGGGTTTCGCAACTAGCTGCGACAGCCGCTAAGCTAACGCCAGGCGCCTGAAACACTTCGATCTCAACTTCGCTTTCGGTGCTACAAACACCATCACCATATTGGTATCGAATGGTGTGACGGCCTACGCCCGCACTGGCTGGGTTAAAAACACCTTCGGGGTTCACTCCAGGGCCAGACCATTGTCCATCCACTGGAGTGGCCGAAAAGGTGATCGGGTCATCGCTCGTACAAAAAGTAGTATTAGGGGCTGGACTCTGAATGGTCACCGCATCTCGACTTTGCACGACCACCTGAATCGTATCGGAGATAGAACCACAAACATCATTGATCGCCTCCACGATCACCTGGTGCGAACCAGGCGTATTGAACACAACCCCGCTAGGTGTAGCTTCCGTAGAGGTGGCCGGTTCTCCATTTTCAAAGGTCCATCGATATTCAAAAACAGACCCAGTATAGGTCACTTGGTTGCCAAAATTAACCGTTACACTTTCGCAACCGGGCGGTACGGGCTGCAAATCAACGGTTGGGGCTTCAAATAACTCCAAAGTATCTGCCCACACATCTTCTCCACAAATGTTCCTAGCTTTTAGCTGAAAAATATACGTGCCCGGTCCGGTCACGCGTACTTCGGGTTCTTCAGATAAGTTGTCGGTTTCATTAATGAATAAGACGTTGTTATTGGGGTTAATATTCCAATCAAAGTTCGTAGCAAACCGAGACTGGTTCCGCAAGTTTATATTTACCGGTGTACAGCCATTTGAAGGACTAAATTCAAAGGTAGCATCTGCCTCCGGACTATCGTAAACGGTAATGAGTTGACTATAAGTAGCAATCCCACAAAAGCCGTCCGTCGTCAGTCGAACATTAAAGGAACCAGGCCCACTAAAGGTATGAGAAGGCTCAAAGTCGGTAGAGGTATTCATGCCCGAAGCAGGATCTCCAAAATCCCAACGATAGGTAGCATCAGGGTCTGGACTACAACTTTGATTCGTAAAATCTACGGTCAATTCAGGTGTACACAAAAATTCCGGTGCTGAAAACTGGGCCTCTGGTCGTAGTTTAATAAAGATAGGCTTGATGACAAAGTGATTGAGCTGCGGGCAATCCGGTACAATAGCATCCAACCTGAGGCTAACCGAAGTCTCTCCTCCAGGAGTACTACATACATTCTGATCCTGAAAAATATAGATGTGCGTAGTATCTTTCCGTTCATACAACGTATCCTTGGTTCCATCCCCCCAATCCCAGATATAGAAGACATCCATATTGCCTGCCTGATCTGTCGTATTTGCCACGGGTATAAGTTCTCCTTCACAAATATCATTGGTCAATAGCTCGTAATTAGCATCCATCCTAGACCCATCGCATTGAGCAGATAAGTAATGGGGAAAACTCAGTATCGCCAATATACAACAAAGGAGGTATTTGTATCGATAGGACATCGTAGTCAGCTTAGTTTTTGGTGATTGTTCTATTTACTTTGATTGACGAAACCGTCGCTTTGCGGGTTGACCAACTGGCGGACAATGTACTCTATTATCCCCACTCCCCATATCAAATAATTTACAAAAAAGACCATTATTATCAATGAAGTACTTGATACTCACTTCGAAAACACCGCCAGTTCTTGAACGCAGTCCGCCAGGATTAGTATCATAACTCAAGCCGATATCAATCGCTTGATTATTCGCTGCTCCCAATGAAACACCGACATAAGCCACAAAGGCATTGGTATGCTGCCAATCGGCAAAGGGCGTTGTGTTTTGGTAAAAAAGCCCTACCGTCATGGCCTCATATCTAATCGTTGCCCCCAAGGATGAAGACTGTATTTTACCTTGCGTTTCATACCTCAACTGTGGCGTAACGTAAAAAAGATAACGTTTGTTTGTCATCCTAAAAATGGGATGGTAAAATCCCAAGAAAGCACTAATTCGAGGAGAAAGGCCGGTATCTAGGCCTTGTAAAGATTCGATGGGGCCCGTATTGAAACTAACATTGAGTAAATGATTGACTGCTACCCCGATGGACAGTTGCGAATCATCTTTCCAACGTGTAGGTTTATCTCGGCGATAAACAAAACCTGCGTTAATTCCACCAAAATTGACGGGAATATCTTCAAAGGGCTGAAACTGTGTAGGATAAATAGCCCCCTGTTTCGGATCTAATTGATCTGAAAAAATCAAGCGGTTCCAATCGATATCTTTTTGCATCCAGTAGGGCGAGAAACCTAGCCTAATATTGTGCAGGGTTTTGCCTTGTCGGAATGGAATAACATAAGCATAGCTTAAAGCCGCCATCTGGGTTTTTAAGATTCCTTCGCCCTCCGTGTCTTGCATCACAAATAGCCCTAAGCCACTGTTGAAACAAGGTTCAAAATCCTCTACGCTGACCGACTGTGTGGTAAAGCCTCCGGGGACTTTGCTCCACTGTTTTCGGTAAGCCGCGGTAAAAGTCAATGCACCATCCATCCCCGTAAACGCCGGATTGGAATACATGCGATTATTGAAATATTGCGAAAAGGAAGAATCTTGTGCCTCCAAGACAGAAACACTAAACGTCATGCAACACCCCAAAAGTAGCAAACTGAGTACTATACGCCTTTGTAAGCACGGTTCTACATTCATCGATCTGGAATTTAGGCTTCGAACTTTTCACTTAGCTGAGTTCCTCAACTAAGCGCATAAGATTAAGTTGTTTGTTCAAAAAATAGTTTTTGCCGGAGTACTAGCCGGTCATCCTTTCTACTTATTTGGGGAATGTCTTGTGCGGTTTCTACTACTAAGAAATGGTTTTGCAAGGAGAACAATCGCAAGATTTTTTTAAAGCTATTCTAAGTTCTTTTACATAAAGGTACAATCCTAGTACTAAAGTTGAAACTGAAATGTGTTAAAATTCTATTTGTTATATTAGAGTCCGCTTGTCTCGAATAATTGAAGCATGCGATTCCCTTTAATTTTGGTAGTGCCCAAGGCCTGTGCCCAGTCTCGTTGGGTGCGGTAATCGTTGGGCGAAAGAAGGCCCCGCTCGAGAACAATTTGCGTCACCGCGGGTAAATAAGGAAAAAATAGCGCCTTCAGCTTTTCCATCAAGCTGGGAAAACGCCCAGATAAGTATAGGTATAAGCCCTCTGCCAACAAACTTGAGGGTACGCCCCCTCCTTCCATCAATTGGATCGCCAAACGGCAATTGATTTCCGATTTATGTAGTAGTAGTTGCCGTAATTGTGTTATTTTTTGTACTGATTTTTCGGCAGAAAGGCTACGCCCTTCCAAGCGATCTAAATAGCGGATCAATTGTGTTTCACTAAAAAAGTGTAGGAAAGCAGGAGGTGGTACCTCTGGATAAGGCGGTTGAGCTAAAATAAGGTGCGTAGCAGATGAGAGTTCGTCTTTACAACAGACCAAACCTTGGGCTTCTATTCGCTGTTTGAGTTCTTTTTCAGGATAGGCTGTCGTCCCTATAATAGCCAGGCTCATCCCCTTCTTCAATCGGGATTTCCCTTTAGCCTTTGCATAAAGGTGCTGCCGAAACTGATGGGCAAAGTAAGGGTTCTTCCAGTGTAAGCCCTGCCAAGCTATTTCAATCTTCAATGCTTCCCACGCTGCTTTTTCTCTGCGATATAAATGGTAAAAGACGGTAGCCAAACTACTTACTTCACCCTGGTCTCTTAGCACCTTGAGAAAAGCCAATAAGTGTTTCTTTTTGCTGTTGCTCAGTAGTCCGTCGATCCTTTCTAAGGCCCGACAATGTAATAAGTCTGTCGCTTCTAGGCGCACAGGGTTTCGCTGTCCATCCAAGCTAATTAAGCTAGAAAAGCGCCAAAAGTCCGAAGGAAAAGCAATAATATCATTACTGGAAAAGGATAAAAAATTCAAGTTCTGCAAGGCTCCAACAGCGTCCATCTGCCGGAGGCGATTTCGATCGAGCTGAAGCTCTTTTAAAGTGGGCGGGCAAGCGCTGATTGCTGTCAGCTGATTTTTGGTCAAATTAAGGGTTTCTAATGCTTTACAAGCACTCAAGTCAGGTAGCGAAGCCATTTGATTGTGGCTGATATCCACCCGGACTAAGCGCGGACAATCCTGTATTACTACAGGCCAACGCTTGATCTTGTTTCCACTGAGTTTGAGTTCACTCAACCATTGCAACCGACTTAAGGTGGCGGGAAGTTGGGTCAAGCGATTAGCGCTGAGATAAAGTCGGCGCAACATCACACAATCTCCAAGACTCGTCGGGAGGCGTTTTAACCTATTCTCGGATATGATCAACTCACTTAATTGGGCCAACTGCCCCATCGATCGGGGCAAGACACGCAACCTATTGTTACTTAAGTTTAAATGATCTAACTCTTGACATTCCCCCAAGGCATCTGGCAGCTGACTTAGCTGGTTTTGCCCCAAGTCTAGGAAGCGTAATTGCGATAATTGCCCGATGGTTTTTGGTAGTCTTTTCAGTGCATTCCCCGAGGCTCTCAGGTGTTTTAGATGGGTTAATTGCCCCAGTTTTACATCCAATTGCTCCACCCCATTCTCGGAAATATCTAAAGATTTCAGATTCGCTAGTCGGTATACACTTATAGGTACTTGCTTCCATCCGATAGCACGAAGTTCAAGGGTCTCTAGCTTGGAGATAAAGGGTATAATTAGGTCGATCGGTAAGTTCACATTACCCGACAAAATGAGTGTTTGCAAATGCTCCAACTCTCCTAGCCAATCCGGCAAGGCTGTCAATCCATTATCACTAAGATCTAAACTTTGAAGACGAGTCATCTGCCGGATACCCGGCGGTACCGCTTTCCATTCCTGCCCTTTTAGGAAGAGCATCTCCACCAGTTCTTCTCGCCCTCTCGTAGCCGACATGGCAAATGCCCTCATATTAGTTAAATGCTTAGTTCGATAACAAATATCCCAATCTCCGCTACAAAAAGAAGGTTTGTGCTCATAAATTATCCGTAACAAGCAGAAAAAAGGGCAAAGTTAGAATGTCTTTAATTTTCGTTATCTCTTTGTTAAAGTAAGGTCATAAAGAAGACTTCATTTCTTAAGCTGCTCTAAAATCGGTAAATTCGGGATTAATTATCCTGAAAGTGTAGGGATTTAGAAACCTTTGACCTGCGGGTTAAAGATCAACGGTACTTGATCATTCAAATCCTGTCACCGGTTATAAAAGCAATGAATAATACTTTGACACCATAAAATGCCCCAGTGAAGCATCGGATGAGTCAAAGTGACTAACAAATAGTACCAGGTCAAAAAAATTGCTGAATAAGCGCCTGGAATAGCCCATGAAAGCCATACACCTAATAATAGGCATCATATTATTCTTACCATCGTTTGTAGTAGCTCAATTTACAAATGAAGATATCAAAATCTACGAGGTAGAAGATGGTTTAAGCCACCGCAATGTCTTTAATATCCAACAAGATCATCATGGATTTATCTGGGTAGCAACGATCAATGGATTGAATCGATTTGATGGTAGCAGCTTCATTTCTTTTAGCTCGCAAGACCCAGATAATTTCATTCCCTACAATACCATTTCAGATATGATCCTGAGTCAGGAAGGACATATCTACCTGGCCAACCCAGATTACATTACGACCTTACACCCAGAAGAACATGAACTTGGTGTCCGGAAGGTAAAACAAGGGGCAATCGTCCGACGTGAATCTATTGTGCCACACAGTATCATGATCGATTCACTTGAGCGGATTTGGATGGCAGCCTATAATGAACAATCGGGTACAACGACCATTGAGATCGTATCTCCTGATAGCAGCATTCAAGAACTATTTACAGTACCTGGCCAGTATCCCAAACGGCCGCTCCTGTCTCATAAAGGCAAATATTACTTAGCCGCCTTCGAAAATGAATTGTGGCAAATTGATGACCAGGGGAATACCCTCAAGAAATGGCTAGCGCCAGTAGAAGATACGCAATCCAATAGCCGCATCATACAAATGCAAGCCCAGGATAATTTCATCTGGATATTGCTAGCCAATGGTCATATCTATCAGGTATCTACGGAACTCGATAAAGCCGTCGGGCATCCCGTCAATGGAAGCATATCTGGTATGGAAGCCGCTAGTTCTTTCCTGGTGGAAGACAATGGCGATATTTGGATTGGCAATCGGGGCAATCTCTTGTATTATAGTAATTATAGTCGAGAACTGACTAATTATGACCAAGCCATTCGCCCCCTACTTAAAAATGTGTGCCTCTACCGTCAGATTTTTAAAGACAGAGCTGGCGTCATTTGGTTGAGTACTGACTTTGGCGTCATCAAAATTATCCGATCGGGAAATTTTGTACGATCTAGTGAGCTGTTTACTCAAATATTGAGTGGCGGGAATGAAAATTGTAGCAATGTATTCTGCAGTGTTCGTGGAATGACGGAAGATGAAAATGGCAAACTGTATATTTCCTATTACAACTCCATCCACACTTACGAACCTAAAACCAAAGCGCTACGTCCGCTATTTCCTTCTAACGACTTCTTCAATCATCCCTTTGGAGTTCTGTACGAAAAGGGAAATCTATATACGGGAAATGGCCGCAAGATAAATACGACCACCTTAGAGATTGATACCCTTTTCAAGCACCCCTCAGTCGATATGGGAGCCGTCATTAAAGACCAAAGAGGTAAACTCTGGTTTGGTTTCCAAAGTTGGCTGTATGAATATGATATCCGGCAGGATCTCATCACCCCTTTTGAAGATCAATTCGGGCAATGGGATACCCTCGCTGGCCAGATTAGTCATCTTCATCAGGTGGAAGGGAAGCCACATTTCTGGCTATCTACCCTCGACAATGGCGTATATCAAATCGATCCTGAAAAAGGACGAATGGCGCATTTTCACGATAGAGAAGACAGCCCCGTTCAGCTAAAACACCAGCAAGTAAATGCAGTCTATGAAGACAAGCGAGGTTTTCTTTGGATGGCTACCGCCTATGGACTCCATCGGCTCCATTTAGCCAGCAAAGAGCTAGAGGTGTTTACTATGGAAGAAGGTTTGCCTAATAACTTCATCAACGGAATTTTACCTGAAAGTGATACTGTTTTATGGTTAAGTACCGATTTGGGGCTTTGCCGCTTTTCGATTGCTAGGTATAGTTTCCTAAACTTCACGGCCAATGACGGGCTGTCCTCCAATGAATTCAATCGAATGTCTTTTTACAAAGCAAAAGACGGTCAGATGTATTTTGGTGGATTGAATGGAATCAATGCCTTTTATCCCGATGAAAGCTTTTTGGCGCAAGAGCAACAGGAGCAAGAAAGCCCCATTCGCATTGCAAGCTTGACTCGCTTAGACGGGCAATCAGACAGCCTAGTTCGTCAGACCTTCGGTTTGCAGGATTCCTTTTCTTTTGTCTTTTCACCCTGGGATCGCTTTTTTGCTTTCAAATTTGCCCATCCTGATTTTCGACAATCCTCCCAAACGGAATATAGCTACTTCCTCGAGAATTTTGAAGAAAGCTGGTCCGAGCCTACTTCCGTGTCCGAGGTTCGTTACAATAATATTCCTGCCGGGAAATATACGCTCCGAGTACGGGTTAAAAGCTTAGGTGGTAGTTGGAGTAGTAATGAATTGGCCTTAGCTATTCATGTCAAAGAAGCCTATTATAAAAGTTGGTGGTTCTGGGCGATCTGTACCACCGTCTTATTCGGTATATTTTATGGTATTGCTCGCTATCGAATTTACACTATCAAGAAACGAGAAAAAGAGCTCGAAGAGTTGGTCAAGATACGAACCCAAGAACTAGAAAAAGAAAAGCAAAAATCGGAAGAATTATTGCTTAACATCTTACCAGCAGGCACCGCTGATGAACTCAAGAAATTTGGCTCTGCCAAAGCTCGTCGCCATGAAATGGTCACGGTCATGTTCTCTGACTTTAAGGGGTTCTCTCGCATATCAGAATTGCTTGAGCCAGAAGAGTTGGTAGCGAGAATAGACCATTGCTTTCGTGCTTTTGATCACATCATAGAGAAACACGGATTAGAAAAAATCAAGACCGTAGGAGACGCTTACCTCTGCGTAGGTGGCATTGCCTCTGATGATGACATCAATGATGCCTCGAATGTGATCAGCGCAGCTTTAGAAATACAAGCCTTTATGCTGGACAATGCAGCCAATAAAAAACAACTGGGCCAAACCTTTTTTGAAGCACGCATTGGTATACATACAGGACCTTTAGTCGCAGGCATTGTGGGCATCAAAAAATTTGCCTACGATATTTGGGGAGATACGGTCAATGTCGCCTCTAGAATGGAGACCAATGGAGAAGCTGGGGAAGTAAATATTTCTGCCACCACTTATGAATTAGTGAAGGATCAATTTCGGTGTAAATACCACGGCGAGTTCAAAGAAAGCACCAATGCCATTGGGATGTACTTTGTGGAAGACGTTTTGGTAAAAGGGTAAAGGAATCTATTTGTACCGCTCTACTGTTTTCTTTTTTTGACCCGAGCGTCTTTTTACCCCTATTTTTCCGATGTTTTTCCACCCTACTTTGATTGGATACGTTCATTTACTATTTTTAACGCCTAATCTAGAGCCCCTATTAACCAATTTATATTTCCATTAGAGACTTCGTATTAGTATCAGCTAAGATACTAATACACTGTGCTATAGCTATCATTCATTCAAAACGAGACCTCCCTGGAGGAACACTTTAAACAATTATGAAATATTCA
>Ga0070726_10002433_pt1 | contig 16768 bp, 19 predicted proteins | sample tdAd471_FD_67275 | JGI IMG/M metagenome (GOLD analysis project Ga0070726, IMG submission 67275) | Marine sediment microbial communities from the Atlantic coast under amendment with organic carbon and nitrate - tdAd47.1 | ecosystem: Environmental > Aquatic > Marine > Coastal > Sediment | place... | reverse complement strand
ACCGACTATCGGTCCCTTGGGCTCAATCTGCAGTTCGCAGACAACAACGTCGAAAGCGGGATTTACAACATCTATGAGCGCCTGACGACCGGGCGCCTCAAGGTGTTTTCCACGCTGGGCAATTGGCTGGCTGAGTACCGCCTGTACCGCCGCGACGACAAGGGCCGGATCGTCAAGAAGAACGACCACCTGATGGATGCCACCCGATACCTGATTATCAGCGGCGTGGCCCGCGCCATCGTGCAACCAGTCGAAACCAGAGGGCCAATTGTCGGCTCAACCATAGGGGATGCCAGTGCAGGATACTGATCAGCCGCACGATCTAACAGTCGAGGAACTGGAAGAACTAGAGCAAATGCAAAAAGAGGAACTGCGGATCAAGCAGGTTATCTCTGGCATTGCTCATCGTCTTGAGCGTGAGGCCGAAGGCGTTGTTGCAAAAAAGGCTGACGTTGAACAGAGCTGGTACGGCGACACACGCCAGTATTATGGCCGCTATGATGCAGAGACAGAGCAAAAGCTACAGGCTGGCAACAAATCGCGCCTGTTTGTCCACCTGACGCGGCCAAAGACTGATACTTGGATCGCCCGGATCTTTGACTTGATGTTCCCGACAGACGAGAAGAATTGGGGCATCAAGCCTACTCCGGTTCCAGAAATGCAGGCCAGCCTGGACGTGGAGCCGAAACTGAAAGAGGGACAGCAGCCCACCGAAGCCCAAGCCGCGATGATAACGAAGGCGCGCGCCAGCCGTGAATACATGGAAGAGGCAAGCACGCGATCGGAATCCATGTCGCGTGAAATGGAAGACCAGCTTGTAGAGGCGCGTTACGCGGCTGAGTGCCGGGATGCTATCGAATTCATGTGCAAGCTTGGAACGGGTATTCTCAAGGGGCCTATCAATGGCGGCAGGACGCGGCGCCGCTGGGTGAAGCTGACAGATAAAACGACTGGCGTAGAATACTTCGATTTGCGCCCCGTATCCGATGCCCGCCCGGTGTTCACATGCACTGACCCTTGGAACTTCTTTCCGGATCCCAATGCGACCCGGATTGAAGACGCAGAGTTTACATATGAGCGCCATCTTTGGACCAAGAAGAAGATGCGCAAGATGGCCTATGCGCTGGACTTTGACACGAACGCTGTGCGCGCGCTGCTTGAGGAAGGCCCGCAAGGCAAGATCCCTGATTACATCAGCCAGATCCGTGCTATTGCGCGCCAAAACGAGGCGACAATTGAAAACCGCTTTGTAGTTTGGGAATACCGTGGGCCGATCGAGCCAGAAGAGCTGAAAGACCTGTTCTATGGATTTGATCAGGCAGATGAGTGGCACGCGATCGAAGGCGAGATAGACCCGCTGACAGACGTGGACGTTGTACTCTACGTTTGCCAAGGCCACGTTCTGAAATTCGGCATTCACCACCTTGATAGCGGTGAGCCGATTTACAGCATTGTGAACTTCGCAAAAGACATTTCCAGCATGTGGGGCTGGGGCGTGCCGGCCTTGATGCGCGACAGTCAAGCAGCTGTCAACGCCGCGTGGCGGATGATGCTGGATAACGGCGGCTTGGCGGCTGGGCCACAGGTTCTAGTAAACCAAAAGGCCGTGACGCCAGCTGACGGCGTGTGGGAGCTTACCGCACGCAAGGTCTGGAAAATCAAAGACGATGCGCCTAACGGGATCCAGCCGTTTCAGGTTCTGACCATCGACAGCAATCAGTCTGAGCTGGCCAACATCATTAACTTCGGCAAGCAGTTCATTGACGAGGAAGTTAGTCTTCCTGGCCCAATGCAGGGCGAACAAGGTGGGCAGGTTGCCAACACGGTTCACGGGCTAGCGATGCTTATGAATAGCTCAAACGTGATCTTCCGCCGTGTAATCAAAAACCTTGATGATGATCTGACCGTTCCCTGCCTGCGCCGCTTGTACGACTGGAATATGCAGTTCAATGACAAGATGGACATTAAGGGCGACATGCAGGTTGATGCCCGCGGCTCATCTGTTCTTCTGGTGCGCGAACTGCAGTCTCAAAACCTTATGGTCCTGCTGCAGCTGGCCGCACAAGATCCTGAGCTTGCCGGGCGGATCAAGAAGGATGAAGGGCTCAAGAAAGTCGTTCAATCCATGATGCTGTCGTCTGACGACCTGATCCGCAATGACGAAGAGTACAAGGAATGGCAGGAGCTGCAGGCCGCGACCCAACAGGGGCCAGAGCAGACAGGCCCATCGCCGGAAGAGATCAAGCTGCAGTCCGTACAAATGGAGCTTGATGGTCGCAAGGAAATTGCCCTGATCAACCGCGAAACCGAGCTGATGAAGCTGGCCGAGCAAAAGGGCATGAAGATTGAGGAACTGCGCACCAAGCTTGGCATTGCGCAGATGGCCCAAGAGGGTGACGAGCGAAAAATGGCTGCAGAGGCAGGCTTTAAAATGAAGCTGGCCCGTGAGGAAGCCGCAAAGCGGGCCGTAGAGGTCGCGGGCACCAGCTTCGGCGGCGCCCTTTAACACACCGACATGCAAATCAACGTCTACGGGAAGGATTGGCAGGAGATCCAGAAATGGATCCTAGCCAGGCGCAAACAGCTGCTTGAGCGGTTGCAAGATCCCAACACCGAACACGACCAGACACAAGTTCTGCGGGGTCGCCTCGCAGAACTTAAAGCGCTTGAGGAAGCAACCAAGAGCGCTGACGAGCCCGCCGAGGAAATGCAAACCGAATCCTACGGCGTTTAACCGCAAAACCGCCCATCCGGGCCGTTGAGGAAAAAGCCAACATGACAGACACGCAGACCGAAAACCAAGACTTTGAAGCAGCATTCACAGAGGCATCAGGCGATGGCACTGGCACAATTACTTTGCCTGCTGATCCTGAGCCAACAGCCCCTGATAGTGATGAGCTAGATCAAGGTGAACCCGCCGCAGATGATGCCGCGGGCGACGGTGAAGGTGGGCAGGAAGAAGCCGCGCCAGAGGGCGAGGGCGATAACGACAATGCGGATCCATGGGCTGAGGCCCCGGAGCCGCTGCGGGCCGAGTATGAGGCCCTGCAAGCCAAATATCGGGACATTGACCACCGATACCGCTCAGACACGGGCCGTATCAGTGCATTGAACCGGAAATATGCAGAAACCCAGCGCGAAAACGATGAGTTGAAGCGCCAACTGGCCGCACAGAGCAACAGTGCCGCCGACACCAAGAACGGCAATGCCCAGGGTGACGACACCGAGGACACTCTCAAAACCCTCCGTGAAGAATACCCAGAAGTGGCGGAACCGATCGAAAAGATCCTGAAAGCCTCGCAGATGAAGGCCGATGCCCTTGATCAGCGCTTGGCGCAGATGGACGAGGAAAGGCAAAAAAGCCACATCATCACCCAGCAGGAATACCTGTCCGAACAACATTCCGATTGGCAGCAGATTGGAGCTTCCGACGAATTCCACGCATGGGTTGGTGGTCAACCGCGCATGATCCAAGACGCGCTCGCTCGAAACAGCCAGCAAATTGTCGATGGTGAAGAAGCGGCGGCTGTTATTGCCCTCTTCAAGCAGTCCCTCAACGCCGACCAAGGCAACGGCGGGGAACCAACCCCGCAACCAGAACCCGAACAAAAACCGACGATTAGCAAGCGCGACCTGCAACGCAAGTCTGCCGCGGCGCCTATCTCCCGCACCACAACGGGCGGCGGCGATGGGCCAGCGGACGACTTCGGAGCGTCGTTCAACTTCTACTCTCGTCAAGATCAGAAGTGAGATAGGTAATGCCTAACACGACTACTTACGGCGACATCAACCAGCGTACAGCTGGCTGGGCCGCTAACGAAATGCTCAAGCATGCAGAGCCTGAGCTGGTGCTGGCCAAATTCGGCCAAACCAAGCCAATGCCAAAGAACAAGGCGGAAAAGGTCAAGTTCCGTCGCCCGGTGCCGTTTGGTGCCGCTACCACGCCTCTCGTTGAGGGTGTGACCCCTAACGCCCAAAAGATGGCGTATGAGGACGTGGAAGTGACCCTTGATCAGTATGGTGTTCCGATCGAGATTTCCGATAAGGTCGCTGACCTTGCGGAAGATCCTGTTCTCAAGGACGCATCCATGCTGGCAGGTGAACAGGCCGCCCTTACGGTTGAAATGATCACATACGGCGCCATTAAGGCTGGCACCAACGTCTATTACGCCAACGGCACCCAGCGCGCAGACGTGAATACTGCGATTAGCCTTGACAAGCAGCGTCTGGTGACTCGTGGCCTTCGGGCTCAGAAGGCCGCGTTCATTACGAACGTCCTGAGTGGTTCCACGAATTATTCCACCAAGCCTATCGAACAGGCTTATGTGGCCGTGGCCCACACCAACCTTGAAAGCGACATTCGCAACATGCCTGGCTTTATCTCCACGGCAAACTATGGCAGCCGCCAAACCCTGTGCGCTCAGGAAATCGGCTCCGTGGAAAACGTGCGGTATGTACTTTCTTCTGAGCTCGACGCTTGGCCGAACGCAGGTGGCCTTGTGAACGGCATGCTGTCTACTGGCGGCGCAAATGCAGACGTTTACCCGGTCCTGTATATCGGTCGCGATGCCTACGGCCTTGTGCCGCTCAAGGGCATGAACGCCATTACTCCGATGGTGATCAACCCTGGCACGCCTTCCAAGTCTGACCCTCTGGGCCAGCGTGGCTACGTGTCTTGGAAGACTTACTTCGCGGCTGTCATCCTCAACCAAAACTGGATGGCACGCCTCGAAGTGGCCGCTACCAGCCTCTAAGGCCGGTAAATCGTTCTGAGTACCCGTGAAAGGGGGGCATTGCGCCCCCCTTTCTTGTTTTCACGTTCGCTGAAAGCTTATTCATGAAAAACGAAAAAGCTATTGAGGCAGAAATCACGGCTAAGGGTCTGACCGCACCGCGGCTTACTCCGGCAATGATAGACGCCTGCATTGTGTCGGAACAGTATCATGTGTTCCCCGGCACCACCCTGACCGTTTGCGCGCTGACGCTCACGAATGGTTACCAAGTCGTGGGCGAAAGTGCCTGCGCATCACCCGAAAATTTTGACGCCGAAATCGGACGCAAGATTGCCCGTGAAAATGCACGCCAGAAAATCTGGGCGCTTGAGGGCTATCACCTGCGTTCTGAACTTTCAAAACAAGCAAAGTGAGACTGATATGCAGACTGTGAAAGTTGCACTGAACGAAGCTTCCCGCGACCAGCTTTTCTACTACGCCTCCACTATTATGGGCCTTGATGTGAAGCACAACACCGGGGAAACCAAGCTGCTGGCCAAAATCTCCGAGGCCAACCCAGACTTGAAGGAAATTGAAGTTCCCGAAGTGACCCAGGCGGCGGATTCGGCAACAGCTGACAATACAGCCAGTGAAGGCCAAACGGCAGCACCGCAAACGGCAGGAAAGCCTGCACCAAAAGTTGACCCGATGGAACGGAAGGTCATGGTCTTGATCGACCGGACAGAAGGCCGTGATGGTGAACGTCCTGTTCAGGTAAGCGTGAACGGCTCCATGATTTTGGTGCCGCGTGGTGAGCCTGTTCCGCTGAAAATGAAATACGTCAAGGTGTTGGAAAACGCTGTAGCCACTCGCTACCACCAAACCGAAGACGGTGAAATGAAAAGCTACGAAGCGCAACTCTATCCGTTCCGCATCACAAGCGAAACGGTCACTGAGTAACAATTTTCCCAAGAGGTAGCATAAATGGCAAATTTCCTTGAGCTGTGCCAAAGCGTGGCGCGCGAAAGCGGCACTGTGACTGGTGGCCAGCCAACGGCGGTAGTCGGCCAGACCGGGCGTCTTTTGAAGATCGTCAAGTTTACGGCTCTGGCATGGCGTAAGATCCAACTGATGCGAACAGACTGGCACTGGATGAACCGAGAGTTTGCATACGATACGATCATCAACACCGAAGCCTATACTTCTGCCTCTTGGGGAATGAAGGATCTGGGGAGCTGGCTTGATACCAGCCCCCTTTTCTGCACGAAACAGGGCGAGACAGCACAGTTTCAGCGTGCGCTAACATACGTGCCCTGGAAGGAATTTCGCGCTTCTCATCGTCGGGCATATAATGAGCCAGGCACGCCAGCCTTTTGGAGTGTGCGCCCCGGCGACAACGCCCTGATGCTGGCCCCTAAACCCGATGGCGTATATAAGCTTGAAGGTGAGTATCGCAAGGCTGTCCAAACACTCAGCAATGATACAGACACACCCGAATTTCACACCGACCATCACGACATTATAGTTTGGCGCGCCCTGCTGCTTTTGAATGAGCATGACGAGGCAGGAGACGCTGCCGCCACAGCGGCTAAAGAGTATAGCGAAATGCTGTCTTCGCTGATGGATCGCGAGCTTGACAACCCCAGCTTTGGCGGGCCACTAGCATGAGCCAATATGATAAGACTTACGGTCTTCGCGGAGGCATGGACCTTGTTACACCGCCAATCGAACGAAAAGGTGGCAATGCCATTGGCGGCTACAATTATGAGCCCCGCCCAGAAGGATACCGCCTGATCGCAGGTTTTGAACGCTGGGATGGCAGCGGCCTGCCAAGCGAAGCGGTTTACCACGTTATGCAGTTTGAAAACGGCACTGTTGCATTTGCCGCTGGTGACGTTGTGACTGGCGCCGCTTCTGGCGCTTCCTGTGAGCTGCTGCAGGATCCTGTCGTTCTATCTGGTGACTACACCACTGCCAATGCCGCAGGCTACATCGTCGTTGGTGCCCTTTCTGGCGCTTTTGAAGATGGCGAGTTTATGCAGGTTGGCGGTTTTTCGCGAGCCACACTGAACGGCCTTCCTGTGCTGGATGGAGGGACAAACGACGCTGATCATAGGGCCTTCGAGGCCGCTGCGATTGAATTGAAGAGATCGAAAGTAGGCAAGGTTCCGGGCACCGGACCTATCCGCGGTGTATGGGATTATAGCGGCGCCACTTATGCTTTCCGCGATAATGCCTCTGCGACGGCGTGCATCATGTATCGAAGTACGCCCAACGGGTGGGAAAGCGTACCACTGGGCTACGAGGTAGCCTTTAGCGCAGGTACAGGCGCAATAGCCGAAGGTGACACAGTAACGGGCGCCACAAGCGCCGCAACAGCCACTGTAAAGCGCGTGATTGTTCAGTCTGGTGACTGGACGACAAACGACGCAGCCGGGCGGCTGATCTTTGCCAGTGTCAGCGGCGCGTTTACCGATGGAGAAAACCTGCAGGTAGATGCAGTCACTAAAGCAATTGCATCTGGTGCAAGCGCAGCCATCACGCTGCAGCCGGGTGGGCGTTATGAGTTCATCAACGAAAACTTCTATGCGGGCTCCCAGATGCGCCGCATGTATGGTTGTGACGGCGTGAATCGTGCCTTTGAGTTTGACGGCGAGGTCTTTGCACAGATCCATACGGGAACACCGGTTGACGCGCCAATCCATATTGCTGAGCATAGCAACTATCTGATCCTTGGTTTCCGGGGCGGTTCTGTTCAGTTTTCATCCCTTGGTCGGCCACTTGAATGGCAATTTATCACTGGCGCTGGCGAGCTAGGTATGGGCGATGATGTGACGGGCTTTGTGTCTGGCTATGCAAGCGCCTTGATCATTTTTGCGCGCAACAAAATCGGCGCCCTGTATGGGAAGGTGCTTGGTGGGGATAATAGCGATGCCGATCTGCAGATTGTTCGTAAAAAGGTGGGGGCTTTTGAATGGTCCGTTCAGGATGTGGGTCAGCCTGTATTTTACGATAATGCAGGTGTGCGCGACCTTACTAGTACGCAGACATACGGCAACTTTAGCCCCTCTGTGATCAGCAAGTACATCAAGCCATACCTTGATAAAAAACGGCAGTCCGGCACCAAGGTCACAGCGTCTTTTGTGGTAACAGAACAAAGCCAATACTGGCTTTTCTTTGATGATATGACCGGTCTGATTTTTAGCTTTGCGTCCAGCAAGGTAGCGACTATGCCGGTGCGTTATGACCGTGTTGTCCGCTGCGCGTGCTCCGTTGAAAACGATGAGGGCGACGAAGTGATCTATATGGGCTCCGATGACGGCTATGTATATCGCGTCAACAGTGGCAGCAGTTATGATGGCCAGCCACTGGACTTCCTGTTGCGCCTTGCCTTCAACAACCTTGGCTACCCCACAATGAACAAGCGCTTTATTCAGGTGGCGCTGGAAATGAATACAGGGGCCAATGCCCAGATTGGAGTGTCTGCAGACTTCTCCTATGGCAGCCCAACACTCCCGTCAGTGACGCGCGAAGAGTTTGACGTGTATGGCGGCGGCGGTTTCTGGGATGAGGTCTATTGGGACAATTTCTACTGGTCCCAAGTCGAAGGCACTGCGGAAGCATATATTGACGGCTTTGGCAGCAATATTTCTGTTGCGATCGGCGGCAGTGTCACAACCGAGCCCCAGCACACGCTGCACGGCATTACCTACTATTTCAGCCCAAGGAAAAAGAAGCGATGACGAACCAGTATTTCACCCTTGCTGCAGCACAAGAACCAAACACGCTGGCGCGGGCTGCTTCCATTAACCAAAACCTGCAGGCGGTCCAAGCTGGCTTTGACAAGCTGCCTGCACCTGACCTTTTGCAAAAAGATACAGTCACCCTAGGCATTGCAACCATGGGCGCTGCAAACGAGTATCTTTTGACCCTACCAATCGTGCCAACAGCCTATGAGGCTGGTATGGGCGCAATGTTTGAGGTGCCTGCTGGTGGGGGGAATACCGGGCCGGCCACCCTGGACGTGATGGGCCCGAACGAAGTCTATCTGGGCAAAGTGGCAATCAAGCGCGCAGACGGTTCTAGTCTGGTTGAGGGCGACATGCCTGCAGGTAGCATGGCGACCATGCGTCACACTGGAACCTATTGGCAGATTTTCAGTGCGCACGGTGATCTCGCAGCAACGCGGCTTGCAGCTCAAGGCGCTAACACAAGTGAGACGAACGCTGCCGACAGCGCCACAGCTGCGGGCGCAAGCGCCACGACGGCGACGAATGCCGCGACAGCGGCGCAAGGCTTTAGGGATGAGGCACAAGCGGCAAAAATGCAGTCAGAAACCGCTGCAGGAAATGCTGCAAACAGCTCCACAGCGGCGGGCACTAGCGCCACGACAGCTAGTGATGCTGCTACTGCCGCCCTAGGATACCGGGACGAGGCAGCAGGATTTGCCGCGATAGCGCAAGCTGCGTCGAACCATGAAGGAAATGCGGCGATTTATGCTGCCGCCGCATCAGACAGCGCCGACGCTGCCGCCGCCAGTGAAGTGGCCGCTGCAGGTAGCGCTACAGCACTGGCAAACAGTCTTATCGCAAGGCCGATTGTCACGGCGGACTATGCCGCCAGCCGCGGGGATGAAATCACAGTCAAGGCGCCAGCTGTGACCATCACGGCGCCGACGACCCCCGCCGCGGAAGACTTCTTTTCAGTCTTTGATGGCACCCTTAACGCCCAGAACCAGCCGTTTTTTATCGACTTCGGTGCTGCAGGGTTCGATGGCCAAGGCCAGACCCTCGAATTTGATAGAAGCGGCATGACTATGGGCTTCAAATTTGATGGCGCCGCCTGGCGCCTAGTGAAGTTGGGGTAAACATGCACAACCAAAGTGAAAGTAACTTGATCGCAAAATTAGAGCAGCAGGGCTATGCGGTCATTCCCGTTGAAAACCTCAAAGACTTGGGGAAGCAGTGGGCGCAAGAAGGCGCAGAGGCTGCACTGACCAGTGTAGGTCTTGGTGGGCCAAATGCTCAGAAAGACGTACACGATTTGTTGTCTTTGCTGAGCGACGTTCGCCTGATCAGGGCGGGCATGATGAAGGCGTTGGGCCGCATAATGCTGGTGGGCATTCTTGCATTGCTGGCAACATTCACCTTCAAGGACGGCTTGCCGTTCAAGTTCTAAACCTGTGTTTGGAATAGCCTTCCGAAGGGCGCTGATGGCGATAGTCGTTGGCGCCTTTCTTCATTTGTTGTACCGGGCCAGCGGATCTGCAGCTGATGCCGATGTTGAGCTGGCCGATACACTCCCTTGGGTAATTGTTGTTGTGCTGATGCTTCCGACAAACCGGCTTACCACAGCCGGGCTGCAGAAGATCATCGGCCTTTGGAAAGGTAGAAATGAAACCAATAACAACAGCCAATGACTTTCTGCGCGACGTGATCAACCCCGTCCTGCAGGAAATGGATATGTGGTCGCGATCAGCAGCCAAGTTGCTGCTTATGACCGCATGCCACGAAAGCGGTGGATTCCTGACCCGCGAACAGAGAGGTGGGCCAGCCCTGTCTTTCTATCAGATCGAGCCGAAGACCCTCACGGATCTCTATGCGAACCATCTGCGCTTTCATGAACACAAGCTGCGCACCCTAGAACGATTTGAACCAGAAGGCATTGACGATCCCGTTGAAGCGTTGCGGAGCTGCGACCGATACGCAACTGCGGTCGCGCGCCTGCAATTTTCCCGCTTTGCGGAGCCGCTGCCGGATGCTGACGACCTGCAGAACCTTGGTCGCTATTGCAAGACATACTGGAACACCGGCCTTGGGGCAGCTACCGCAGAAAAGTACGTGAAGGATTATCTTCACTGGACCGGGGCAAGCGCATGAATCCGATCGGAATAGCAGCAGGGGCGGCGGCGATCTTGGCCGCCATTTTTTATGGCCTCTGGCAAAGCGAGATTGGCGAACACCAAGGAACCCGCGATTTACTACAGGCTGCCAACCTGAAGGCGGAGACAGCGACTAAGACCGCAAACGCAAACGCCGAGAAGGTAACGGAGCTGCGCATCGAGCTTGCGGAGCGAAAGCTGACAGACAAGCACCACGAAGAAGAACGCGCCCGGCTAATGGCCGAGCGAGACAGGGAAAACTTTGAACTTAGGCAACGATTAGGGGCTTTCAATGATGCTATTTTTCAACGGCCTAAAGTGGCTGAGCGTGCTTTTCGCATTGACCTTAACCACAGCCTGCGGGAACTCTCGAACCTTACCTGCCGCGCCGATTGTGGAAGCGAGGGTGGAAAGGCTCAGCCTGGACGAGCCAAGGCGTCCGGATCAGATCGAGCTGCGCCAGATTAACGATATGCCGCTGGCGCTCAGTACCGAGCGTTTGGCGGAGTTGCTGGCCGAAATCAAGGCAGGATCACGCGCCCCATTGCAGCACGTTTGCTTGCCAACCTCAGAGTGGGCCGAGGTGAAAAGAGGCTACAATGACATTGCCTATTACATAAAGCAGGCCGAGGCGTATTTTGCCGACATTGAGCGCCAGCTGGAAGATCAGCGCAAGTCACAAAAACCCCCTTAGAGCTGTTTTCGCGAACGTAGGGCGAACAAAGGGGGGCTTATATCGCCCCCCACATTTTCATATACTGAGGCAGTCAGAACAGGCATTAGCCGCCATTGGCCGCTTTGATTTCTTCCCCCCCTATTTTTGAGAGTGGACGGCATGGCAAGCCCAAATAAGCAACAACCAAAAGTTTTGATTCCGCCAGCCAAACGGCAAACTATGGCTGGTGGCTTGGGCGGCAAACCCAACGGCTCAACGGCGCCTGACAGGACTTCGCCGCCGAACTGGATGAGCGCGACCGGAATGCCGCAAGGCGGACTTGGCGGGAACCTCTCTCCGACACCAAAAATCCCGAAAGCCCCCAAGATTGGCAGCACTGTTCCGACTGATACCGGCAGCACCACGTTTCGCAACGCGAACGTAGACTTTCAAGTGGACCGTATCACTCAGAAAGACAGCCCGCTCATGAAGCGTGCCAGGGCGAATGGTGAAGCCTTCGCTAACTCGCGCGGCTTGCTGAATTCAACCCTTGCCGCGCAAGCTGGGGAAGATGCTGTTTACAAGCACGCCATGGAAATGGGGAAACAGAACGCGGCACAGATCCATGCCCGCAACATTTCCCTACAGTCATTTGAGCAAGACAGCCGCCTATCTGATCAGCGCTTTGTGCAGGACAGCAAACTTGCCGACAGAACATATGCGCAGAATAGTTCGCTGTCGCGGCAGGGGTATGAACAGCAGGCCGATCTGAACGAACAGTCGTTCGGCCATCAACAGACCCTGCAGCAGCAGGAACTGGCTAACAGGACTGAGATTGCCCAACTTGACAACGAGACGCGCCGCGAAATCGCGGTCGTGGATGCCAATACGCGGCTGGAAATCAACGAGTCCACATTGAATGCCCAAGAACGGGCCGAGACTTCCCGTTTGCTACAACAGGCTGACTCCACGTACCAGCAGACCGTGGCCAGCATCACTAGCAACCCAGACCTGCCAGCGAGCGTGCGCAGTCAGCAGCTGAACAACGCGCGGCAAGTATGGTCCACGTCCAGGCAGATGGTCGCCAAGATGTATAAGGTGAAGCTTAAATGGCCAAACAGCAACAGCAGCATCAATGCTGGCACAAACACCAGCTCTCCCCCAGACACGGGCAGCAGCACGGCGCCCAGCGCCCAAGATACTGCGAGCGCGGTAGCCAGCACCCCGTTCGGCGGCGGTGGTGGTAGCGCCGGTCGTTGGGCGAGGAATAGCTGATGGCGGTTCGGCAGGCGACATTTACAGACATTCCGAGGCTTTGGGAGCTGGCGCAGGAAATGCACGAAGCAAGCGTGTACGCCAAACGGGTCACGCCTGAGAAGAAGGCGTTTCGTGATCTGTGTTTTCAGACCATCACGAACCACGGCCACGCAACCTGCATCTATGTGTACGAGGACGAGGGGCAGGTCGTGGGCTTCATCATGGGCACGATTGACCGCGTTTACCATATCGCCAAGGAATTTCTGGCGACCGACATTTTCTTTTTCGTAGGTGAGGGTGCCACACCTAAGGCCGCACCAAAGCTGCTTGACGCCTTTGTGGCGTGGGGTGAGAGCCGTCGAAATGTGGTTGAGGTTTATGTGGGTATTTCTGGCGCAATTGGCGACCCGGAACGAACAGCAAAGATGTATGAGCGCAGGGGCTTTCGTCGTGACGGCCTCATGCTCGTAAAGGAGGTTGGCCTTGAGCAAGATCATTAAAGGTATCGGCAAAGTCTTTAAGAAGGTCGTGAAGGTCGTCAAGAAGGTTGCGCCCATTATTATTGCGGTTGCAGCGGTATATTTTACTGCAGGCGCGGCACTAGGCATTGCTGGTGCTGCTGGTGGATGGGGGGCGGCGGCAGGAGGCATTGCCAGCTCGTTGGGGGCGACAGGGACGCTAGGGTCCATTGTGACAGGCGCTATAACCTATGCGGGTTATGGCGCGGCGATCGGCGGTGTTACTTCTGCTGCCACTGGCGGTAGCATAATGAAGGGCATGCAAATGGGTGCCGCGACTGGCGCCCTTACTGGTGGCCTCATGGGTGGCCTCGCCGCTCCTGCTGGTGCTGGTGCGAACGGTGCAACAGCTGGCGCTACTTCTGCGGCGAATGCAGGCACAGGGCTATCCTCTGCGTCTTCTGGGATGACAGGCGCCGTGAACTCACATCTTGCGACAACGGGTACTGCGGCTGCAGCGGGAACGACAGCGGCAACCACGACGGCTGCTACTGCAGCGGCTACTGTGGCTCCGGAAGTTCTTGCGGCGCAGACCTCCGGCAAGTTCATGTTGGGCGGTCAGGTTATCGCTGGGCTGGGCCAAGGGCTGTCGGCGTCTGGCGCAGCGAAAGAACGTCGTCAGCTCTACGAGGATCGCCGGGCAAATTACGAAACAGGCAACGCAGGTATGGTGGCCTTCGGGACAGAGGCGGATCCGAACAACCCATTGCCGCAGGTTTCAGGTGGTGCAGCGCAGACGAACCAGTCTGGCCGCTGGATCGTGGACGAACAAACCGGCAAGCCAAAATATGTGGCGCCTGGCACGCCTGAACACCGCGCATTGACGCAAGGGGGCTAAGTATGGAGCAACAACCAAACGTATCACCGGAAGAACAAGCTGCTTACGACAGCTTCATGGACGTGGCGATGCAGGTCATTTACGGCGAAGCCTTCAACGAAATCTTCGAACGATTGAGAGCAGATGCTGACCCCATCGAGGGATTGGCGCAAACGGCTGTCGAGATTGTCAGGCGGGTAGTATCGTCTGGATCTGAAAATGGTGAGCAGCTGAATGGCGATGTGGTGTTTCATGCAGGCATCGCCGTGGTTGAAGAACTGGCTGATCGTATGGGGGATCTTGGTATTCATGACTTCACAGAGGCAGAGCTTGAAAAAGTCACTTACCGGGCGCTGGATCTCTACCGAGACGTGGAGGTTCAAAATGGAGAGCTTGACCAAGAGGGCGCCCAAACGGATTGGGCAACGCTGCAGCAAGCCAACGAGTCCGGCAAGCTGGATGCATTGATGCAGGATCTATCGGCGGCATCTGGCGGCAAGGCGCCTGCAGCGATGCAACAGCAAACAGAACCCGCGCCGCAGCCAGAGGGCAACACAGCAGGGGGGCTAGTGCGGTGAGTACAAGTATGATTTTAGGTGGCCTAGCTCAAGGGCTTGGCAACGGCCTGACGCAATACGGCATGCAGCTGCGTGATGCAAAGCTGCAGGCAATTGCACGCGAAACCCGCACCGCTGAACGCGCCGAAGATCGGACTTTCCGATCGGAAGAGGCAAGCATTGATCGCGCATTTCGCGCCGAACAATCGGGATTGGACAGGCGGGCCCGCGCGGATCTGCAAGATGATGCGCAAGCATTCTCGTCTGAAACTCTCTCCACTAAGCTTGATGCGGATAAGCCGCTTAGCGAGGCAAGGACGCGTCTCACAAACGCTGAGGCAGACAACCTTGAAAAAGGCATTGGCCGGGGTGGCAGCGGTGCCGCAGTAGCCAACAGGGAAAACCTACAGGCCATTTATATGAACTCAAACGAGGGCCAGCGGCAGGAAGGTGAAAGCGAAGAGGCCTACCGTCGCCGGATCAATGACTGGATCCTCAAGATTGAAACACAGCGCGATAGCAAGTCTGATCAGGATCTATGGCTTGAAGCTGTGAAGATGGCTCAGAACGATCCTACCGTGTCGCTGAAAGGTGAAGAAGCGGTCGAAGCCAAAGCGGAACAGCTGTTCAAGGTGATGAAGGGGCGCAAGAGTGAAGCAACGCAGCCTGCACCGGTGTCTGGTAGCAACAGGGGGCAAGCTGACGGCGCTAATGATGCTGGCGGCAAGCCATCTGGCGCAGGCACAGAGGAAGATCCGTTCATGGCCACAAGTCAAAGCCAGATCGATTGGTTCAAGCAGAACGCGCCCGAGGGCGCTGTCATTAACGTGAACGGCAAGCTTTACCGCAAATAACAAGGGGCCTGCATGGCGTCGAAATCTTCTTTTGATATTACTGGACTGCAGCCTCTTGATGTATCGGGCCTGCAGCCTCAAGGCAGCCTTGATGTAAATGGCCTTGAGCCCCTGGACGCAACCGGCCTGCAGCCGATCGACAAAGAGTTTAGTCTGGACAATACTGCCCGTCTCACAGGTGAGCGGGCTGGTGACGTGGCAGGGAACTTCATTGATTTTGGCCACACGCTGGGCAGGGAAGTCGATAGCAAAGAGGCTGGTTTGCCTGCGCTCATCCTTGGCCGCAGCCGTGAGACGCTTGAGAAGGCCGGAGTTGAGCCTGCTTTCTATCTGGGTGATCATGGTTTCGGCGTTGCCTCCTATGACGAGAAGCAGCGGATTCGGAATGTCTCAGACCATTTCCTGAAAAAATCGGCTGATGCGCTGAAAAACCTTGATCTCGGCGGGGATGAAACCCAACAGCGTTCGTGGGATGAAGTGAAGGATTCCCCTATCAGCAACGTCCTACCTTTTATCATTGAGCAGGGGCTTGTCTCCACGCCTGACATGCTGGCAGCCATTTACGCCACGCCAGCCTATGTCACATCACGTTCGCAGGAAATCGGCGGCGAGCGCGCCGTGAATGATGGCAGAGAAGAACCTACAGTTGAAGACGTGGTGAAAGCTGCGCCCGCTGCTGTTGCCTCAGCCATTCTTGAGCGGTTTGGTGGCAGGGGTATGCTGGGATTGGACGAGGCCGCGGTTCAGTCGGCTAAGCAGATCCTGCCAGAAGTCGGAAAGGCTGCCCTGAAAGAAGGCGCAACCGAATTTGGTCAAAGCATCATTGAGAACGCGGGCGCCACGGTTGGCACAGAGCGCGGTTTTGATATGGCAGAAGCCTTGGACGAAGGCTTTGCTGGCTCAGTAGCGGGCACTGGCTTTGGCGGTATAGTAAGGGGTAGCACGGCCACAGGGGAACTTGTGCTTGGAAGCAGGCCGGCCCCTTCTGGCGAGACTGATGTGGACGGTCAGCCACTGGCGACAGTGCCCGACAATGTAAGCGATGCAGACATTGCTAGTCCAATCCCTACTGACGTGATTAGCGAAGGCCGGGCAGAGCTTGACGCAGCATTGAACCATGCCGCTGAACCTGTGGCAGATGCAGCATCACAGGCACCAGTAGCGCCTCAACAGCCCGAACTGGAAACGCTTTTCGATATGGAAAGTGGCGAGGCGATCGGGCAATACAACACAGGCACAGGCGAGACGATCCTTGGCCTGAGCCAGCCCGCGACAGCTGTTGAGCCTGAACAGGCCCCGCAACCTGTTCCTGCCCCTCAGAAACTCCCCCATGTATCTATCGGCAACGACATTGAGTTTGATGGCCGCCCAATGAATATAACGGCAGTTGAAGGCCGTTTCATAATCGCGACAGATGCGCAAGGCGTACCAACTGTATTTCGCGGAAAGAAAGACTTCGAGGCAAAGACGGGCCATACTTTTGAAGGCTTTACAGCTGCCCGCGGCGCCATCCCCAA
>Ga0070726_10002432_pt1 | contig 16775 bp, 15 predicted proteins | sample tdAd471_FD_67275 | JGI IMG/M metagenome (GOLD analysis project Ga0070726, IMG submission 67275) | Marine sediment microbial communities from the Atlantic coast under amendment with organic carbon and nitrate - tdAd47.1 | ecosystem: Environmental > Aquatic > Marine > Coastal > Sediment | place... | reverse complement strand
GGTATTTGTACAGATCGGGTATAATTGTATAGACTTTTTTCTATTTGTTTATCATATAATGCTAGCCTAAAGATGAGATTAAAAGATAAAGTTGCCATTGTTACTGGAGGTGCCCGAGGGATCGGTAAAGCCATCTGTGAACTCTTTGCTAAAGAAGGGGCTGCTGTTGTAATCTGGGATTTACTCGAAGAAGGAGAACAAACGGCCCAGGGAATACAACTGGCGGGTGGAACGGCGGAGTTTCAAAAGATTTCGGTGACGGACATGGCCAGTGTGCAGCGTGCAGTTGAGGGTATCGCGGAAAAATATGGTAAGATTGATATTCTTATCAATAATGCCGGTATCACACGTGATCGCACATTATTGAAAATGTCGGAAGAAGAATGGCAATCGGTGATTGACGTAAATTTAAAAGGGGTGTTCAATTGTACCAAAACGGTGGTGCCTCATATGAAGGCGAATGGGTACGGACGTATTGTTACAGCCGCCTCAAATGTAGCACTGCGTGGTAATTTTGGACAAACGAATTACTCCGCTACCAAGGCTGCGGTAATTGCCATGGCTAAAACCTGGACTCTAGAGTTTGGCAAATACGGTATTACGTCTAATTGTGTGGCGCCGGGATTCACCTTGACGGAAATGACCGCAGCGATACCTAAAGAACATTTGGTTAATGTAAAGGATACCATCCCATTAAGAATCGTAGCCGATCCTATTGATATTGCCTACGGTTATTTGTATTTGGCATCTGAGGAAGCTCGCTTTGTATCAGGAATTTGCTTGACTATCGACGGTGGTTGGGCGAGATAAAAAGGGATCATTTATACTCCTGGACTTTTTGCTCAAAAGGCTAAGAATTAAAAGGTTCAAGCCAGAAACAGGGGCTAAACTACTCAACTTTTAAACTCCTAAACATTTACTGTTTAGGAGCTTGAGGATTAATACTCCATTGAATATAAGAATATGAAATTTGAAACATTAGCAGCCTTTAAGGAAATGGAGGGTAAAGATTTGCCTGTTTCCGACTGGTTAGAGGTGACCCAAGAAATGGTCAATCATTTTGCACAAGCTACCCAAGATTTTCAGTGGATTCACACCGATGTCGAACGGGCCAAAAAGGAATCTCCCTTTGGGGGACCTATTGCGCACGGTTTTTTCTCGGTTTCCATGGCTTCAAAATTTATCATGGATGCGGTGGCCATTGACAGTGTCAAAATGGGAGTAAACTATGGCTTGGATAAAGTGCGCTTTCCGCATCCTGTGCCGGTTGGCTGCCATATTCGCATGCATACCAAGGTGGCGAGTATCGCTCCGCAGGAACCCAATGGCGTGAAAGTTTTTTGGGACTGTACCTTAGAAATCAAAGGGATAGAGAAACCAGCCTGCGTGGCTCGTTTCATTTCTTTAATGTTTGAGTAAATAGTATAGATCATGGATAGCATAAAGCAGTCCTTTCAGTTAGCAGGGAAAGTGGCTATAGTGACCGGCTCTAGTAAAGGAATTGGTAAGGCCATCGCCTTAGGACTAGCCGAACATGGGGCAAAAGTGGTGATCAGTAGTCGAAAGCAAGACGCTGTAGATGAGGTAGCTACTGAATTCAAGGCACAGGGGTTTGAAGCGGTTGGAATCGCTTGCCATATCGGTGATCCTGCACAGCGAGAAGCGCTAATTGAAAAAACGACCGCTCACTTTGGCGGCATCGATATATTAGTGAATAATGCAGCCATTAATCCGGTTTTTGGACCAGTAGAAGAAGCCTCTTCGGAAGTGTTCGATAAGATTATGGCCGTGAATGTGAAAGCGCCTTGGGTATTGTCTAATCTCTGCCTGCCTTCGATGAAAGAAAGAGGAGGAGGGGCGGTCATTAATATCAGCTCTGTAGAAGGTATTCATCCTGGTTTTGGGCTGGGCCTGTATAGTACAAGTAAGGCCGCTTTGATCATGTTGACCAAGAATCAAGCAAAGGAATGGGGCAAATACGGTGTTAGAAGTAATGCCATTTGCCCAGGTCTTGTTAAGACCAAACTGAGCGCCGCCCTTTGGCAAAACGAAAAACTAGTGAATAAATTAGAAAGTACTTTGCCAAGTGGTAGAATGGCCATGCCAAATGAAATGGCAGGTTTAGCAGTTCTATTGGCTTCCCCCGCAGGTTCTTACATGACTGGTGGGATTTATACAGCTGATGGTGGCTATCTTATTGCGGGATAAAAGACTTGCAGTATTCAGGTACTGGACAAACCTAGTTTATCAGCAGAAAATTTAATGCTTATGGGGGTAATTCCTCGGCATTAACTTTCAACCCTAAACTTTTCAACCTGCTTGGAGTAAAATGCCCATTAGTAGGACCAGTATCTAATATCTCAGAGCTTGTTTGGAGGTAGGCTTTGGAAGCGAAAGTATTTAATTATGGGTTCTCACAAAGCTCATTTTATGGCTCATAGCAGCGCTACGAGCCATAAAATAGCTACAGAGAGGTTCCTTAAGTAAATATTTGCAGCCCAAATTGCTACCTCCAAACAAACTCTCAAGGCAAATACCCTAATTTCACACGTTTAAACCTTTCATCCTAAATAAAGATTATAATGAATTTTGAATATAGCGAGAAGTCGAAGGAATTACAGCGGCGCGTGCAGGAATTTATGGATTTATATATCTATCCTGCTGAGCAAGAGTGGAATGAATTCAGCCATAAGCCGGAAAATGCCTGGAAAAAATGGCCCAAGTTAGAAGGTATCAAAGCGCAGGCCAAAGCGGAAGGTCTTTGGAACTTATTCCTACCGCAAGCTTATGGAGACTTAAGCCCTGGACTAACCAATTTGGAATATGCTCCACTAGCAGAATTGATGGGTAAAGTACGATGGGCATCAGAAGTATTCAACTGTAGTGCGCCTGATACCGGTAATATGGAGGTTTTGGCTAAATACGGGACACCCGCTCATCAAGAGAAATGGCTAAAACCACTAATGGCAGGAGAAATTCGCTCTGCCTTCTTGATGACCGAACCAGAAGTGGCTTCCTCTGATGCCACGAATATCTGCACCTCTATTAAATTGGATGGCGATAGCTATGTTATCAATGGCCGAAAATGGTGGTCTTCAGGGGCTATGGATCCGCATTGTAAGATTGCAATCGTGATGGGGAAGACCAACCCAGATGCTGGGCGACACCACCAGCAGAGTATGATCCTGGTTCCTTTGGATACACCCGGACTTAAGATTCTAAGACCGCTTACGGTTTTTGGTTATAACGATTCGCCCGAAGGACATGCAGAGGTACTGCTTGATAATGTTAGAGTGCCCAAAGAAAATCTACTATTAGGAGAAGGAAGAGGATTTGAAATTGCACAAGGCAGACTTGGACCTGGCCGAATCCACCATTGCATGCGACTAGTAGGTATGGCCCAACGTTCCTTGGAACTCATGTGTCAGCGCGTAGCCGAACGAGTAGCTTTTGGTCGAGCGATTAAGGATTTTAGTAGTATCCGTCAGGACATTGCCAAATCCAGGTGTGAAATAGAGCAAGCTCGCTTGTTGACACTTTCAGCGGCTGACAAGATGGATCAATTCGGAAATAAAGAAGCTAGAGACTTGATCGCCATGATTAAGATTGTAGCTCCTTCCATGGCGCAAACCGTTATTGATCGCGCCATCCAGGCCCATGGCGGTAAAGGAGTAAGTGGTGATACGCCCTTGGCTGGCTATTTTGCTGCGGCTCGAACCATCCGACTGGCAGATGGACCAGATGAAGTACATATGTATCAGTTGGGTCGAAATACGGTCAAGCAGGTAACCGAATAACAATGGGTTTGGAAAAACTAGTGGCTCCGATGCCAGGTGTGGTGATAGCTGTACAGGTAGCAGCAAAGCAGAGGGTTCGAAAGGGTGAACCTCTGCTCATCCTTGAGGCTATGAAAATGGAAAACACCATCAATAGCCAAGCTGATGGTGTGATTCATCGCGTCTTGGTAAAAGAAGGAGAAACAGTTAAGAAGGGACAGGAGCTATTGTATTTCCAAGCACAAGAAATTACAAATACGACTGACACTGCAGTCGAGGAAGTCGATCCTAATGCCATCAGACCTGAGCTGAAAGCCCTGCAAGATCGGAAGCAGTATCTCCAGGATGAAGCTCGCCCAGCAGCCATGGCTAAAAGGGCAGCGCGAGGGCAGGTCAGCGCCCGGCAAAACCTGTCACAACTCTGTGATGAAGGTACTTTCAAGGAATATGGTGGTTTGGTGGTAGCGGCTCAGAGGAGCCGGCGGACTGAAGAAGATTTGATACAAAATACACCGGCTGATGGCCTCATTAGTGGGACTGCTTCGATCAATCGCGATTGGTTTGGCGGAAAGCTACAGCCTTGCCTGGTCATGGCTTACGATTTTACCGTTCTGGCGGGCACGCAAGGGATGTTCAATCATCATAAAATGGATCGCATGCTGGGACTAGCGGCCAAAAACAAATTGCCCATCGTCCTCTTGGCGGAAGGAGGTGGCGGTCGACCAGGTGATGTGGATGTCCAGACAGTGGCAGGTCTTCACATCATGACTTTCTATTCTTATGCTCAGCTTGATGGCATTGTACCTCGTATTAGTATCGTTTCCGGTTATTGCTTTGCAGGAAATGCGGCTTTGGCTGGAGCCTCGGACATTATTATTGCTACCCAAAATAGTTCGATTGGCATGGGCGGGCCAGCGATGGTAGAAGGTGGTGGCTTAGGTCGTTTTCATCCCAAAGAAATCGGCCCAGTAGCGGTACAATCAACAAACGGTGTCATTGATATTTTAGTAGAGGATGAACCAGCAGCTATTAAAGTTGCTCAACAATACCTAAGCTATTTTCAAGGTTCGTTGGATAGCTTTCAGTTAGCCGATCAGCAAGCGCTTCGACAAATGATCCCGCAAAATCGGAAACGCGTATTTGATCTTCGCAAGCTAATTACCATTCTAGCTGATAAGGATTCTGTACTCGAACTGGGGGGCTCCTATGCCAAAAGCATGTATACAGGCTTCATTCGTATTGAAGGCCAAGCGATGGGCCTTATCGCCAATGATGCCCAGTATGAAGCCGGAGCCATTACCTCCGCCGGCGCCCAAAAGGCAGCGCGACTCATGCGGATTTGCCAAAATTTTGAGCTGCCGATTCTTTCCTTGGTGGATACTCCGGGCATCATGGTTGGCCCGACAGCCGAACAAACAGGTACCGTTCGCCATGCTGCTGAATTGTTCAAATTAGGGGCTAAGCTTAAGGCACCGCTTTTTGCGGTGGTGCTGAGGCGAGGCTATGGCCTAGGAGCTATGGCCATGACTGGCGGTAGCTTCCATGCAGCCGACTTTATTGTCGCCTGGCCCAGCGGAGAATTTGGCGCGATGGGCCTGGAAGGCGCGATTAAGCTGGGCTACCGAAAAGAGTTAGAAGCCATTAACGATCCGGTAGCGCGGAAAGCACGCTATGACAAAATGCTAGCCCAAGCCTACGATCGCGGTAAAGCCATCAATATGGCCGCCTTTTTAGAGATCGATGATGTGATTGATCCGGTTGATACCCGATCTTGGATTGCATCAGGGCTCCGGAATCGTTCCTAAACCCAAGTCCCGCCAGGATACCTATTCTTTCACACGTAGGAATTCAACATCTTCTTCACCACTCACATTGATCATTACACTATTAATTTGTCCGTCAAAATCAGTTCGAAAATTGAGTACAAAGAAGGCACTGGATATTACCTGAGGTACCTTTTCTATGAATTGGGTATCAAAGGTATTGTACGCCTTATGGTTTAAACGGAAAGAAGTATAAGGGAATTTAGCTAGTAGTACTTTCTCTTTTAGTGAAACTAGCACTTCCCCAAATGCTGGATGGGAGAACTTGCCCGTGAAATCTTCTAAGGGGTGAGTCGTGGGCCGTTTAGTGTCAATCAGCGTAGGTGTATGGGGAGGAACTACCGCTATCACCTTTCCAAATATAGGTGCTTCGGCATCTTCCTCGACCCAATCTAGCTTCAATAATTTATGGGTAATAATATCAGTAATCTTAAAGGCTAGGCCGGAGGTATTCTGATTGGTCAACACAATGATTCCTAAATCTTCTGTGGGAAAGAAAGCGACGTTTGAGCTATAACCCGAGACGCCCCCAGAATGTTCTACTTTGTAATAGCCATGATAGGTGCCATTAAACCATCCATAACCATAATTGAAGAATTGAGCTTGCTTGGCCTTAGTCGGTTGAGGCCCTCCATGGATAATTTGTTGAGGTCGGATGGCTGCATCTCGGTAGGCAGTTGAGAAAATTTGTTGATCCCCATATCGCCCACCATTGATCCAAGTCTTTACCCACTTAGCCATATCATTGACCGTACTATAAATATTCCCTGCTGGTGCTCGAGTTACAATGGCTTCGGGTAAAATTTCAACAGGCTTATTTTTATCTACTGCATAAGCCAACGAAAAATTAGCTGCATGTTTGGCCTGATGATAATCAGGGTAAGTGTTTTTCATCTGAAGCGGCTCCAAGACCAGGCTTGATAGATTATTTGCCCAACTTTTCCCAGTGATTCGTTCCCCAATTATTCCTGCGATGGTGTACATATAGTTGACATACATAAATCGATCACCTACCTGAGCCGTGGGTTTCAAGTGGGCTAAACGTGGAATAAGTGCTGCTTTGTCAGTCGACTGGAAAATCACAGAGGAGCACTCCGAATCATAAGAGGGGATGCCCGTGCTATGTGTAAGTAAGTTTTTGATTCGGATGGCATGATCCATCGCTGGATGATAGAACCTTAGGGTCGGGATGTATTTACTGGGCTTGTCCGATAGGCTTAAGTGTCCTTTATCTTCTAAAATTCCGAGTAAAGAAGCGGTAAAGGATTTCGTGACGGAGCCAATCCCAAAAACGGTGTTCCCATCTACTGGCAATTTCTGCTCAAAATCCCGATAGCCGAAGCCTTCGGAGTAAGTTATTTCACCGTTTTCGATAATAGCAATAGCCACACCTGCGGCGTGATAATCGATTAGCAGTGCCGCTACTTGCTTATCCAATCCCACTAGTCGGTTATCTAATACTCCGGTTTGGGCGCTAGAAATAGTGAAATGGGCACAATAACCTAATAATAACCATACGATCTTTTTCATATACTTAATTTCATTTTTGAATGAAAAGGTGGCAGTAATCTAGACTTCAGAAGTTTCCTCAGTCATATCGAAGAAAACTTCTGAAGTCAGGTAGCAGGGGATCTGCCTTGAGCACCCAATGTACTAGGCTAAAACTGCTTTCTGAAACCCCACCTACCAATAGCCAACTATCGTGGATCAATAGGTATGAATGCGATCGACAGCGCTTTGACATCGAAAATGAGGTATTTGTACGCGATGATGTGCTATTTAGCGGCTAGGAAGGGGAAAAAGCGAAGTTGTGGCTATTTTGCAGTCATGAGTATTCGTTTAGAGCACGTTTACAACTTACATTATGATGGGAAAAAATCAATACCTGCGTCTAGGCTATCACTTTCTGTTTTGGGGCTTGTTTTTGGTCTATCGCCTAAGCACGACCATCACAGAGCAGAGCTTGGTGGGAGATTACTGGTGGGGAGATGAGAAGATACTGGTTTTGCTATGGGTAGAAGTACTATTTAAAGCCTTGTTTGCTTATGGTCTGATCTATTTTTTAGTCCCAAAATTTCTAGATACTAGAAATTACCTCTTCTTTGGGATGGCCACTTTGGGATGGCTTTATTTAGTATATACCTGGTATGTGGCCGCTCACTTCTACTATCTTGAGCATATCTACGATATTTATATGTCGTGGAACAATCAACTGATGTCGTCCATGTATCAGCGACTCACCACCTTAGGCTTTTTACTGAGTACTTTCTCTAATTTCTTATTTCCGGCCATCATATTAGGCGCTATAAAATTTTATAAGCGGAAAATGCTGCTGTCCAAAGTGGAGGAAGAAAAGAACAAAATGGAACTTAAAGCCCTCAGAAACCAGTTGAATCCACATTTCCTTTTTAATACCCTCAACAACCTCTATACCTTAGCCCTCAAAAAAGATGATCGTACGCCTGATGTTATCAGTACCTTATCTTCCATTTTGGATCATATCTTGTATAAAAGCAACCAGCATTGGGTGCCCTTAGCGCAGGAGGTGAAATTACTACAAGACTACATTAATTTAGAAAGATTAAGGTATGGGAGTGATAGACTAAAACTCACTTTTGAGCGGAAAGGAGAAATCAATCCACCCATCGCTCCACTCATCCTACTCACCCTCATTGAAAATGCCTTTAAGCATGGCGTAAAAAATGAAATTGATCAAGCAGAAATAAAATTGGCTTTAAGCACAGATGAAAAACAAATCAATTTTAGTATTTCGAATACCAAACCCAAAGCGAGGGAATTGAAAGAAGAGAAATCCTCGAAAATAGGCCTGGAGAATATTAGGAAACAACTAAATTTGATTTATCCCAACCGGCACAACATACATATCTCCGACGAAGCCTATTCTTATCAGGTTGATTTACAAATAATCCATAAAGACGCATGAAATACAGCTGTATTATTGTAGATGACGAACCCATCGCACGAGAACTAATTGAAGAACACCTGAGTCACCTGGAACAATTTGAACTGGTGGGGGCTTTTGAAAATGCTCTGAAGGCAAAGGCCTTTTTAGACCAAAATAAAGTAGACCTCATGTTTCTAGATATAGAAATGCCCTTGATCAAAGGCAATGATTTTCTGAGAATGAGGAAAGACTGGCCGGCTGTCATTTTTACCACCGCTTACCGAGAATACGCTTTAGAAAGTTATGACCTACATGTATTGGATTACTTATTAAAACCGATCACTTTTGATCGTTTTTTTGTCGCTATCGAGAAATTTACCCAACAAGCTGCTGTCAGACCTATACCCAATACTTCTTCTCCACATATATTTGTACCTACTGGCGGCAAGAAATTGAAAATTATACTCGACCATATATTGTATGTAGAGAGTTTTAAAGATTATATCACCATTCATTTAGAAGGAGAGCAATCTCATCATATCAAGTACAGTATTACAGCATTTGGAAAGTTATTGCCCGCTCACTGTGTTCGTGTGCATCGATCCTTTGTGGTGAATGCAGAAAAAGTAGATGCCTACTCTAAGCATGAAATCGACATTCTAGGAGTCACTATACCTATTGGTGATAAATATAAGGCGACATGGGAGAAGCACCTTGGGTAAGGGATCAGTTGGAGGGGCCCATACAAGGGCAGTTGCTCTTTTCGCAGGTAAGTAATTTGCCAAGGTCTCATAAATTAGGCAACCAAAAAATCATCGCGATCATGATAATACCACCCGTCAATAGCAGGCATAATAGCCCCAATGCACCGGTGGCAAATCGCTTGACTTTGGGATTCGGGTGAGCCTTGGCATAGAAGTAGCCTTCTAGGATTAAGAGAGGAACCAAGGAATGCCCAAAGCTTAGAAAACGATCAAAGGGGCCAGTCAGGTCAGCCGAAGTGCCCGGAGCCGTGAAACCCGTGAGTAATATCCACAGCCCATATCCAACCCTAAAGAACCATACCCCGCTCACCATCAGAAAAGCCCGAATGGCCCATTTTTTGTGTGACCGAAAATCTCTTTGCATCGCCGTGCGCCAAGCCATCACTGAAAAGGACATGATTAAGACCGCATTTAGGGCATTTCCTAACATGCCAGACGTCCCACCATGTGCTCCGCGCGAATAGTTCATATATAGTCCGGCACAGGAGATTACAAAGGCTATCACATAGTAAATGCGGCCGTTCCAGCGATGAAAAGTGGGGAAACGATTTCTGATCGGATTCAAAAACTGGATGGGTCCACCCAAAGTGATAATAGCAGCCAGGAAGATGTGTATAGCTAATGCAGCATTGCCCATCGTATCCCCCTTGATCACCCCATGGCCAAGCTGTTCATTGATGCTTTCATAGTCGGCAATGAGTGCGGAACCCCAATAAAAGGCGATGATATAGTAGACAAAAAATAGTTGTCCAGCCACTGCGATGGCAAATAGAAGCCGCGTGGCGATACGAAATTGCTGATCTACTTTTGAGGTGGAAAGCAGGGAGCCCTGCTCAATGAAAAGTCGGGAATTCATATGATTTGTTTATTGTTTTCAAACCAAATCTATAGGAATCCGAAAGGGAAGGGAAAAGGGATAGGCAAGTTGCGGGGAATTGTCTGCCAAATCGAGCTTTGTATCTGCGAAATTCATTAGGCCTTTCCGAGGCTTGGGGGGGTAATCAAAATGGGAATGAAAATCAAAATCAAAATGAAAAGCCCTGGACATAGCCGCCTTCGCCCTTGGTACCGTAGCTCCAGCTCGGTACCTGTCCTGTCCTAGTCTGCCGATAGCTCCTGCTGTCATTTGGAATCAAAATGGGAATGTGAATCAAAATCAAAAGCCATAGCTAAGTCTCAGTGTTCAATCCATCACTACACCTCAGTGCCCACCCGTAATTCGATCGAAGAAAGACTCCTTATAAGTAGCCGAAATGGGAATACGTTGCTGAGCAATTAATATCCGACCGCGTTCAATGGCCTCAATTTTTTGTAGGGCTACCATGTAGGATTTATGGACTCGGCAAACGAGCTGGGCCGGTAGCATTTGCTCCAGTTCTGTAAAGTTTTGCAGGGTCATGATACTTTTATCTGTGGTGTGAATCCGTCTATAATCTCGCATTCCTTCGATATAGGTGATGTCCGAGATCATGATCTTCTCTAGTCTATTTTCAGTTTTCACGAAGATGAAATCCAGCTGATGCTCCGACTTGTTTTTAGCCAAGTTCTCTTGTGCCTTATTGACCGCTTGAAGGAAGCGATGGAAAGTAAAAGGTTTCAGTAAGTAGTCCGTTACATTCAACTCAAAACCCTTCAAGGCATACTGTTGATAGGCGGTAGTGATGATAACTTGACTACTAATGTTTGAACTCTCTAGCAATTCCAAACCAGACAATTCGTCCATATTGACATCGAGAAAAAGCACATCAACCGTATGTGTATTGAGATACATCAGTCCTTCTAAAGAATTATCAAAAGTAGCATCGAGAACCAAAAAGGGTACCTTTTCAACATAGTCTTTCGTTCGCTCCAAGGCCAAGGGTTCATCTTCGATAATAATGCACTTATACTTTTCCATTCATGATCCTTAGGTTAACACTGTATTGTCCATCGCTGTGATCTACGGCCAGAGAATGCTTTTCTGGGTAGAGTAGTTTTAATCTTCTTTTGATCAATTCATTCCCTAATCCATTGTAGCCATTGCTGGTTGTTTTGTGGGGCTCGTATTTATTCTGACAACTAAAATGAATCGCATCTTCCTTGATTTCAATGGCGATATTGACGGCCTTTTCCTGTTTTTTATTTCCTGCATGCTTAAAAGCATTTTCAATAAATGGAATGAACACCATGGGGGCCACCTTTTTCGCTGTAACAGAACCATTGACTTCATACTGAACATAATTGCCATTCGCCGTTCTGATTTTTTGCAAGGCGATGTACTTTTCAATATACTCCAACTCCTGAGATAGGGCTATTTCATCTGCTTTGGTTTCGTACAGCATAAATCGCATGATGTCCGAGAGTTGATTGAGGTAGCGAGAGGCCTCCTTCGCATTCTTCGAGATCAAAATATCGATATTATTGATCGTATTGAATAGAAAGTGCGGATCCAACTGGGATTTCACCAAAGCCATCTCCATGCGATGGGTCTTTTCTATCAATTCCTCTTTCATTTTCAATTCTTCATACCAGGTCAAAAAGCCCTTGAGCACCAAACCGATGATCCCAAAAATAGTAGATATCCCAAAAGTGAAGGTACCCGCATAGCGAAACCCCTCGCTCACACACCCAAAAGCTTCTGCCGAACTCATTCGGATGAAGAAAAAGCCAGCTAAGGTAGCGGCACTCGATAAGAAAATACTTCCGGCTATAGATAGCCATACTTCCCGTTTGCGGAGATAGTTGAGAAATAGATAGTAGTAATGGGAATAAAAAGAAATGACTGGTGGTATCAGGCCCACCCCCGCAATAAAGGACAGGTAATAGCCCGCATCAACGGGATCGATATCTTGCCCTTGGGAGGCCGCAAAAAGAACGATGGCCATCAGGAATAAATAGCCTAGCCAAAACCCCAAATGCAATAAAATCTTAATGGACTTCTTCATGATAGAAATGGCTTAGCGCAGGCCTGCTCGACAAAGCCAATGCCTGCGATTATTTCCCAAAGATCGCTTTTTTAATCCTTTCATGCACATGAATTACATCTCTAGGGTTTCCTTGATTGTTCTTTGAAGCCAGGTAAATACCAGAAGAGAGCAAAGAATTACCTGTAAAATTCCGTTGTGAAATAGTAAGTTGATTGGCTGGATCAATCAATAGAAATTGCCCACCAAAGCCATCTGCCCAAATCGTTTGATGATCAAATTCTAGCCACCAGAGATAACTATAGTCATGATAAACACCCCACTTTTGGCCTTCTGGAAAACTATTATAGACACGAGTACTTTCAGCGATCCATGCGGGAGAAACGACTTCCTGATTGCCCCATTTTCCCTTTTGCCCCACCATTACACCAATTCTAGCCAAGTCTCTAGCGCTGAGGAAAATGTAGTAAACCGGATAATCAGATCGAGTTCTATTGGGTACAGGCCAGGTGTTACCATATACCACATTTGAGGCCGCAAAGTCTTGCATGCCTAGGGGACGAGCTAGATTTTCTTCCATAAATTGCCCAATGCTTAGACCTGTCTTCTGCTCCAGAATACTGCCTAATACATTGAAATCGAAGTTATTGTAAAAAAAGAACTCACCGGGTTTGTATTGTTCTCGCTCGGGTCGGTTGTTTTTAGCAAAGTCGGTCTCGGCTTCGGCAGGAAGGTAGACGCCGGATCTAGCCAGCAATAAATCTCTGATGGTAGCTGATTTTTCTTGAGCACTTAATGGAGTTTGGCTTTCATCAATTTCCAACTCAGCTAAGGTTTCCTCCAAGCGGAGTAGCCCCTTGTCCTTGGCGATGCCAATCAAGAGACTCATTATGCTCTTTCTTGCAGAATGACAATTGATTAACTTCTTTGTGTCGCCGGTTTCAAAAATGACTTTTTCTCCTTGCATAGCAACTAAGGTTTGGGCATACCAGGCCGTGTCGGTAATGTAGGTAGTCAATTCTTGCTGGGTTCTAGGAGACAAGATCGCTGATTTCTTCAATGGGACCCCATAAGTGCTATGGTGGTGGCGAACCCTAGGAAGGATCGAATAGATGGAAAAAAGCAATACTAAAAGGCTAATGACTAACAAGCTAGTCTTGATCAAGGTACGAATTTTCATTAGTGGGTATTTTGATTTACCCAACAAAGGATGGTTTTTTTCAGCTGCTTAACTTCTCAAAACACGTTTTGAGAGTAGATTTAGTCGCCTAATCTGGGGGATACCTATTGAGGTTGACTTTCCTGTAGACTACTGAGATATGCTTTGGGCGATAATCCCGTCTTCTTTTTGAAAATACGATAAAAACTGGCCTCGGAATTGAAGCCAGATTCTAGGGCTATGCCTAGAATGGAAAGGTGTTGATAGGTAGTATCTTTTAGCTTTTGCTTGACCTCTTCTACCCGACAATCATTGATGAGCTCCCGAAAACTTTTCTCGAAAGATTGATTGACGACTGCTGACAGATGACTCTGACTGATTCCCAATTGTTGGGCTAAGTCTTTGGCCGTTAAGGTAGGATTGAGGAATACCTGATCGGTTTGCAAAGCCTTCGTTATCAGCTGCACAACTTCTGCCATTTTTTTAGCTGATAATTTGCCGGGATTTGATGGCGGAGGGGAGGCATTTATCACAACAGGAATTTCATCCTGTTTATACCCAATAAAACCAAGATAGTAGATTAATCCGGCAATAAAAATGAAGTAGGCTCGCCACCTAAAGAAGTGACTGTCATCGAAATACGGGACAAACATCAATGCTAGATTGAACAGAAGAAAGAGGCCCAGAACAGCGCATAGAAGAAAAATATTCCGTAACCAATTGAAGTCAGGATGACTACTATCGGAAATGGTATTATTAAGCCAGAACTTATAGGCCCTTAGGTTGGTATAGCCCCAAACCAGATAAATGCCAATCGATACCAGGGATAGATGATCTTCCAACCTTTTTATTTCGTTGAAATATAAGTTGTTAGCAATGAAGTCCTTTTCAATAATCGAAGGTACTCCGAGCAGAGAAAAATAGACATAAAAGGCATAGGTCTGGGAGATAAAAAAGGGAATAAAGTGAATGAAATGCCTACGCTCAAACCTGAAGCTAGGGTTAACCAAGGCCACGGTGTAAAAATAGAGTAGGGGAGCGATCACAAGTTCTACTCCATTGGGGAAATATCGAAAAGTGGGGGTTTCCCAAAGGGCTAAGCTATGTAGCAGAATTTTGGTACTCAAAAAACAAAAGGCAATGAGCCCCAAGGCTAGAAACGGATTGCTGCGCTTATTCTTTTTCGAAGAAAGTAGTAAAACACTAGTGATTATACCTTGCGTGATGCCAATGATAATCAATACGTCAAATACTGTAAACTGATATTCCAAGTTTGTAGGTTTTGTTGGCTAGCTTTCCGCTTTTGAGCGCACTAGGGTTCACGGAGCTGGCTTTTTGTAATCATTTGTACGATCAACGCATCCTGGTTTTGATTAGTACAATTTCTCCTTCAGCGGCCTGTACTCAATGAGCGGAAGTGTAAACATACCTTAAGTTAGTCAATTCATGGGTTCTTTACCTGATCGCCTTTCACAGGAATGTAATCTTCCTTATTCTGACCATATGCTTGTACATTCATGATTATTCCCCATATTGTAGCATAATACCATAATCAAATGACCTAGTATGAATTGGATGATCAAAAGTAGTGTGGCTTCCCTTATTGTAATCCTGTCAAGTGCGATTTCACTGCAGGGACAAAACTTGATAAAACCTGTAAAAGGGTATTCCACTCAAATAGGGATAACCGTATCGATGTTGGAAGACCTAAAAAGACGAGTGACAAACAGCGTCAGAAACCTCACCCTTGAAGAAACCGATTTTTTATTGGATGAGGATGCCAATCGCATAGGGGCGATGATCCTTCATTTGGCAGCTACCGAAAAATATTACCAAGTTTATACCTTTGAAAATCGAGGCTATAACAGTGCAGAAAAAAAACAATGGGATACGGCCCTGAACTTGGGGGGTCAAGCTCGGGATGTCTTGAAGAATAGGCCCATTAGCGATTATCTCGCCATTTGGGATGAGGTACGAAATAAAACACTTGAACTACTGAAAACCAAGGATGATAAATGGTTTAAGGCCAAAGTTAAAGGTAGCTCTATGAATAACCATTGGGCTTGGTATCACGTCATGGAGCACCAGGCCAATCACATGGGGCAAATTCGAATGATTGCCAAAAGAGCAAGAAAATGAACTGAAAAATAGAAGACCTATATGAAGTTACCCTTGAATTGTGAACTAGAATACCTAGCAAAATTCTTAAATGGAGAAGAAGCAGAAGCGCTTTATCAAGACTTGATGGAAAATGGCGGAATAGCAGAAAGTAGATTGAAATTAGGTGTCGGGAGCCAAACCTATTTTTCAGATTTTGGTAAGATAATGGTAATCGATCAAGATCTGTATGAGGCCAATAGATTTCCCTCCGCTGTGTATGGCAAAGTAATGACCTGGCCTAAGCCCTTGATGGAAGTGAAAGAACGTATCGAAGACCTAACGGGTAGAGAATTTAAAGTTTGTGTATGCATTTATTATCCAGATGGGAGTAGTGGGGTGGACTTTCATTCTGATCCAGCTGCTTATGGAGATACGACGGTCATCCCTTCACTTAGTATTGGTGAAGAACGATTGTTTCAAATCAAGGAAAAAGAAACGGGTGAAATTCACCAACTGATATTGGAAAATGGTAGCTTGATCATTATGGGTGAACATTGCCAAGAAAGATACGAACACTCTTTGCCCGTTGATCTCAAATACAAGAAAGGGAGAATAAATATGACTTTTAGGCAATATGGGTTTGACAGCTAGCCAAAAAAATACCGAAACTACCTAAGTAGTTTCGGTACACAAACTCAAACTCCAGTTTAATTCTTTGCTTTATAGTCTCACCACGCGGCGATGAATAATAATCTCTCCGATCTTTATGCGTAGCATATATACACCAGCCGGATGAGCACTTAATGATATAGTATTTTGATTTTTGATATTGGTAGCAATGATGTTTCCTGCACTATCCATGACGTCGACCTTATCCACCGGAATACCGTACTTATTCGAAATTCTAATGACATCCTGAGTAGGGTTGGGAGAAAGCACGACAGAGCGAAGGAGATCTAAGTTGGGAACATCACGGAATCGCTGAATATTCAAACTCGTCGTATCGGCAAAAATAGGAATCGTATCTAAGTCAGCAGTGACAGCCAAGGGAGCTTCTACACCAAAGGTGGTCGATTGTAGCCCGGCAATATCATCGATGATGCCAATCAGCGAAGCTACGGGCCCACTTCCGAAGATGTTTTGCTGACTTACTCGGCTGATAGCTAAATAAATGATACCATCCGCTGCATACGTTTTATCAATAGATATCACGTCCTCCCCATCCGAGGATAGTAAACTGTTTTCAGTACTAATGGCTATGCTTTCAGGGACAAATACACCAGGATCGAATCTTACAGTAAAGGCTAATCCATATAAGTCCTCGACGGGTACTGCCGCAGTTCCC
>Ga0070726_10002430_pt1 | contig 16780 bp, 17 predicted proteins | sample tdAd471_FD_67275 | JGI IMG/M metagenome (GOLD analysis project Ga0070726, IMG submission 67275) | Marine sediment microbial communities from the Atlantic coast under amendment with organic carbon and nitrate - tdAd47.1 | ecosystem: Environmental > Aquatic > Marine > Coastal > Sediment | place... | reverse complement strand
CTTGAAGGCCTCGATTTCGGCCTCGCGCTCACAAATGAGCCGCAACGCCACCGATTGCACGCGACCGGCCGAGCGTGAGCCCGGCAGCTTGCGCCAGAGGACCGGCGAGAGATTGAAGCCGACCAGATAATCCAGCGCGCGCCGTGCAAGATAGGCCTCGACGAGTTCGTCGTTCAGGCCGCGCGGATGGTTGAAGGCATCCTGAACCGCGCCTTTGGTGATCTCATTGAACACCACGCGTTTGACGTCGATGTCGTCGAGCAGCCCACGGTCGCGCAACAATTGCTCGATATGCCAGGAGATCGCCTCACCCTCGCGATCCGGGTCGGTTGCGAGATAAAGGGTCTCGGCGCCGTCGAGCGCATCGACGATGGCGCTGATCTGCTTTTCGGATCGGGCGTCGATCGCCCAGTCCATTTCGAAATCTTCATCCGGCCGGACCGAGCCATCCTTCGGCGGCAGGTCGCGCACATGTCCATAGGAGGCCAGCACCGTGTAAGCATCACCGAGATACTTGTTGATGGTCTTGGCCTTGGAGGGCGATTCAACGACGACGACGTTCATGCAGAGAGGATTCCGCTCTATCTTCGTTTACGAACAAGGGACGGTTGTGCGCGAATTGCAATTCGTCAGCAGGCCGCAACACGGTTGCCCGGATGCCGTTCCAAACGTCCCGCCAATTCGAGTTCGAGCAGGATTGTCCGGACGACAGGGGCGGTTAATTGGCACCGCCGCACGATTTCGTCAACTGCGACGGGCTCGGGCGATAAGCATGAAATCACTGTTTCGCGGCTGTCGGTGCCGGTCGAATCGAGATCGAGGACCGGTGCGTGGGACCGCCGCGAAGGTGTTTCTGCGCGTGGTATCGCCCCTGTCACCATCGGCCGAACGGCTTCGAACACGTCTTCGGCATTGCGGACCAGGATGGCGCCTTCACGGATCAGATGGTTGGCCCCAAAGGCGCGCGGATCGAGCGGTGAACCGGGGACAGCGAGCACCGCACGGCCTTGTTCGCCAGCCAGGCGGGCCGTGATGAGTGAGCCGGATCGTTGTGCCGCCTCGACCACGATGACGGCCAGGGAAAGACCCGACACGATGCGATTGCGGCGCGGGAAATGACGGGCTTGCGGTTTCAGGCCGGGCGGCATTTCGCTGACGATGGCGCCGGTTTCCAAAATATTCTGATAGAGGTCCTCGTTTTCCGGTGGATAGACGATATCGACGCCGCCGGCCATGACGGCGATTGTTGCACCGCCGACTGTGATCGTGCCGATATGTGCCGACGTATCGATGCCGCGGGCGAGACCGGAAACGATCATGATTCCGGGATCGGCTGACAATTCCGAAGCGAGCGTTTCGGCGATTCGCCGGCCGTTGGTTGATGCGTTTCGCGCACCGACGACCGCGATTCCGGTTCGGGCGAGCGCCGCAGGATTGCCGCGCACGCTGAGCACGGGGGGTGCATCATCGATGGCGGCCAGCGCGGATGGATAGTCGGGTTCGCCCAGTGTCACGGTGCGCGCGTTCAGCGTGGCGAGCTGTTCCAGTTCTTTTTCTGCATCGGCCACGCTCGATATTTTGATGTTTCGCTTGCCGGCGCGACCCGCAAATTCGGGCAAGGCTTCGATAGTGTCTTGGGCCGACCCGAAATGATTCACCAGCTCGCGCCAAGTCACCGGGCCGATACTCTCGGTCCGGATCAGGCGCAGCCGGTCGCGGCGCTCGGTCGATGAAATCGGCTCGTCATTCACGCGTGTGAGGATGACCTTCGAAAAGCCGAACGGTCAACTCGCTGTGCCGGGGCTCTTCAATTTGATGCGGGATTCCTCGCCCTTCAAAAGGCGTCGGATATTGCCGATGTGACGGATCCAGACCAGCACGGCCAGAAAAATTGCAATGCCGCCGGCCTGCGGCTCGCCGAGCCACCAGGCATAAGCGGGTGCAAGGGCGACCGCGAACAGCGCCGAGAGCGACGAGTAGCGGAATATCAGAGCGATAAGGATCCAGGTCGCCAGCGCGGCCAGACCGAGCGGCCATGCCAGGCCGAGGAGGACGCCCAGGGTCGTGGCCACACCCTTGCCGCCACGAAACCCGAGCCATATCGGGAAGAGATGCCCGAGGACGACCGCGAGTGCCGTGAAGAATGTGACGTCGGGTCCGAACAGAAGATACGGCACGTAGACGGCCAGATAGCCTTTGGCGCCGTCCAGAATCAGGGTCGTGGCAGCGAGTTTCTTGCTGCCCGTGCGCAGGACGTTTGTCGCGCCGATGTTGCCCGAGCCGATCTGGCGGAGATCACCCTTGCCGGCCATTTTGGCCAGGATCAGGCCGAACGGAATGCTGCCGAGTATGTAGGCGGCGACAACCGGCGGCAGGAATACCTGCCAGCCATAGATCAGATTCTTCCAGTCCGGGATCGAGAAAGTCGCCTGGAAAATGCTCCAGTAGAAAATGATCGGACTGGCGCCGTCTTCGACCATGCGTTGATTCCGCGGTTGGGTTTACGACGCAGCAGTATAGATGGTTCGGCCGTCGACGATGGTGCGGATCACGCGGCCTTGAACGAGCCGCCCGTCGAAGGGGGAGTTTTTGGACTTGGACGTGAAATTATCCGGCTCGATACGGCATGGATGGTCCGGGTCGAAGATCACCATATCTGCCGGGCCGCCGACATGCAGTCGGCCCACCGGTAAGTTCAAGAGCTCGGCCGGGCGGGCCGTCACCTTGGCCAGGGCGGCGGAAAGCTCCAGATGCTCGTTGTGGACCAGCTCGAGTGTCAGGGCGAGCAGGCTTTCGAGCCCGGCGGCGCCGAACTCCGCCTGCTCGAACGGCAGACGTTTCGACTCCTGGTCCTGGGGAAGATGATCGGATGCGATGCAGTCGATCGTGCCGTCCGCGAGCCCGGCCACGATGGCCTGCCGGTCGTCCTCGGTGCGCAGCGGCGGCGAAAGCTTGGCAAAGGTCCGGTATTCGCCGACTGCCAATTCGTTGAGCGCAAAGTAGGGCGGGGCCGTATCGCAGGTGACCCTCAGGCCCGCCGCCTTGGCGGCGCGAATCTTCGCGACACTTTCGGCCGTGGAAATATGTGCCGCGTGGTATCGCCCACCGGTCATTTTCACGAGCGCGAGATCCCGGTCGATCATGATCGTTTCCGCTTCGCGCGGTATGCCGGGAAGGCCAAGCCGGGTCGCAAGTTCGCCCGATTGCATGACGCCGCCATTGGAGAGTGTCGGTTCTTCCGGGTGCTGAACGATCAGCGCGTCGAAGGCCAATGCGTATTTGAGCGCACGCGAGAGGGTCTTGGCGTTGGCGACGGCGCTGCGGCCGTTGGTGAAGGCGACGGCACCGGCCTGCTTCAGCAGGCCCATTTCGACGATTTCGTCGCTGTCGGCGTTGCGGGTGACGGTGGCGTAGGCGAACACCTTGACGAGCTTTACGTCACGTGCGCGCCGGGCGACGAATTCGAGGACCGATGCATCGTCGATCGTGGGATCGGTATCGGGCAGCGTGACAACGGCGGTGACGCCGCCGGCGGCCGCAGCGCGGCTGCCACTCTCGATATCTTCCTTATGCTCGTTGCCGGGCTCGCAGAAATCGACCCGCATATCCACGAGGCCGGGAGTCAGAACTGCGCCCTCGCAATCCACAATCTCGGCACCCGAGGGTGTGCCGGTGGCGAAGATGTCAGGGCCGATCGCCATGATGCGGGTGCCATCGGTCAGAACCCCACCCTTGGCCGTGGCGGGCGCGTCAAGGCCGGACGCCGGGTCGATCACCCTGGCGTTGATATAGGCGATTTTACCGGTCATGAGGCGGCCACGAACCTTTTGCGCGTAAGCACATCGAGGCAGGCCATGCGCACTGCGACGCCCATTTCGACCTGCTCGCGGATCAGGGAGCGGTCGAGGTCATCGGCGACATCTGAATCGATTTCGACGCCGCGGTTCATCGGGCCCGGATGCATGATCAGCGCATCCGGTTTGGCGTGTTGCAGCTTGTCGTAATCGAGGCCGTAGAACTGGAAATACTCATGCACGGACGGGACGAATGAGCCTTCCATCCGTTCCCGCTGGAGACGCAGCATCATCACGATGTCGCACCCTTCCAGGCCAGCACGCATGTCGTGGAAGACCTCGACCCCGAGCCGCTCCATTGCGGCGGGTATCAGGGTCGGCGGCGCGATGACCCGTACACGGGCGCCCATCGTCTGCAAGAGATAGATGTTCGACCGCGCGACCCGGCTATGGGCGACGTCGCCACACAGGGCCACCAGGAGACCTTGCAGGCTCCCCTTATGGCGGCGAATGGTCAGGGCGTCGAGGAGCGCCTGGGTCGGGTGCTCGTGGCTGCCGTCGCCGCCATTGATGACCGCGCAGTTCACCTTCTCCGACAGGAGCTTCACCGCGCCGGCGTTGGAGTGGCGCACCACGAGTGCGTCGGCGTGCATGGCATTCAGGGTCATCGCCGTATCGACGATCGTCTCCCCCTTCTTGATGGAAGAGTTGGCGACCGCGATGTTGATCACGTCGGCACCGAGACGCATGCCCGCCAGCTCGAAACTGGTGCGGGTGCGCGTGGAGTCTTCGAAGAAGAGATTGATCAGAGTCTTGTCGCGCATCAGGTCGAATTTCGGCCCGCGTGCGCGGTTGTGCTCGGCGTAGTGGTTCGACAAATCGAGCAGATAGGTGATCTCGTCCGGAGACAGATCCTGGATGCCCAAAAGATGACGATGTGGAAATGGGAATTCCGCTGGCAAATCGTGAGCGGAGAGGCCTGTGGTGGCTGCAGTCATTAAAGCGGGAATATAGGGACGGGACTCACGATATTGCAAGGCGTTGTTACGCATCGGTGCAAGATTTCCGTGGATTTCTGGCGACGCACCCCCCGCTCTGCTAGAAGGCGAGGAGCGAACCTGGCGGCCATGTGGCTGACAAGTGGGAGACCGGGCGATGAAAGCGGTGATACTTGCCGGCGGGCGCGGCACGCGCCTGGCCGAGGAAACGGAGTTGCGGCCAAAGCCGATGATCGAGATCGGCGGGCGGCCCATCTTGTGGCACATCATGAAGATATACGGCCATCATGGGATCACGGATTTCGTGATCTGCCTCGGCTACAAGGGCTATCTGATCAAGGAGTATTTCGCCAACTACGTGCTCCATTCGTCGGATGTCACGGTCGATCTCGCGACCAACGAAGTCCGCTATCACAACATGGCCGCGGAGCCTTGGACGATTACCCTGGTCGATACCGGCGACGACACGCAGACCGGCGGGCGTATCGCACGCGTGGCCGAGCATCTGGATGGTGAGCCTTTCTGCCTGACCTATGGGGATGGTGTCGCGGATATCGATGTGGCCGCCAGTGTTGCATTTCACCGGGCGCAGAATGTGCGCTGCACGATGACGGCGGTTCGCCCGCCCGGCCGCTTCGGGGCGGCCGAAATTGAGGGCAGCCGCGTGACGCGCTTTGCCGAAAAACCGCGTGGCGACGGCGGGACCATCAATGGCGGTTTCTTTGTTTGTGAGGCGAGCGTGCTCGACCTGATCGACGGGGACGCCGCCGTTTGGGAGCAGGCACCGCTCAACAGTATGGCGGAGGCGGGGGAGCTCGCGGCCTGGCGCCATGACGGCTTCTGGCAACCGATGGACACGTTGCGTGAGAAAAACCAGCTTGAGGCCCTGTGGGATGCCGGCAGCGCACCCTGGAAGGTCTGGGATTGAATCTTCGTGGCCCGCGCATAGGTTGCTCTCAGAGGCTTTGCCGCAGGAGCTGACATAATGGAAGTGAACGCCGATTTCTCCCAGCGCGTGCTGATCGACACCAATTCGCTCGACTGGATTCCGTCACCCCTCGCGGGCGTGGACCGGCGCATGCTCGACCGGGTCGGCGACGAGGTGGCGCGCGCGACCAGCATTGTGCGCTATGCGCCGGGCAGCGCCTTTTCGCCCCACACCCATTCCGGTGGTGAGGAGTTCATGGTCCTCGAAGGGGTTTTCTCCGACGAGCATGGCGACTATGGGCCGGGTTATTATGTGCGCAACCCGGTTGGCTCGGCCCACACACCATCGAGTGAGGGTGGCTGTACGATCCTGGTCAAGCTTTGGCAGATGGACGCCGACGATCAGGAATTCGTTCGCGTCGATACGGCGAACGGTGACTGGCAGCCGACCGATATCGATGGGGTCGAAATCCTGCCGCTGCACGAGTACGAACCGGAACGGGTAATGCTGTTCCGCATGGCGCCGGGCACATCGACGCCCCTGCACGGCCACGCCGGCGGCGAGGAAATCCTGGTTCTCGAAGGGGAGCTGGCCGACGAACATGGCCGCTACCCGCAAGGCAGCTGGCTGCGCAGTCCGCCGGGTACCCGCCACGCGCCGTTCAGCGACACCGGATGCGCGATCTATGTGAAGCTTGGCCATCTGGCCGATGTGCGCGGGCTGAGTATCGGCTGTTAACCGGCAATCCGCGAACGCCAGGCGTCCACGAGTTCCTCGAAAGTTTGGCCGTACACTTCGTCCCACCGATTGGGCCGGCCCGCGAAGCGACCGCGTGTCACCAGCGGCGTGAGCGCATACAGCGTGCGGAATTTTTCCATGCCGTGGGTCTCGATCAGGAATCTGACGAAGGATCCCGCCACGAGATAGGCCCCTTGCGGCCGTAGGTCAGGGAGCTGCAAGCGGGCGGGGACCGCGAGCCGTTCGAGCGCAAGCATATCCGCATCATCTGCGAATTGCCGGGCACGCGCGTGAATATCTTCCCCGAAATTGGGGAAGGCGGGCTGGCCGCCCAGCGCGTCGTGGGCATGGGTCGCGAGGCCTTCGGCGAGGAACCGATTGCCGTTCGGCGCGACGGTGTGAACGATCTCGTGGGTGATCGGTGACGTTTTCTGCCGGATCGTGCGCATCCGGAAAATGACCTGGCCGTGGTTGCCGCGCCACGCGGGGATCAGCGCCATCGAGGTGCCGCGGCTGTCCTCGATCTCGATTCGGTAGGGGCCCGCGAAGTTGCCGCCCCACCAGTCGCAGGCCTTGGTGAGTTGCGTGCGGAATTTTTCGACGAATGCCCGCTGATCTCCACGTGAAAGCGGCGGGGCGCTGATGTTGATGTCTGCGTTCGAGCACGCGCCCGCTTGGGACGGCGCCGGCAGCGCGGTGCCGAAGGTGGCGAACGCCAGCCCTATCAGATGCGCGTATCGGGTCATCACGATCGTCCGAATTCGTTGTGGTAGCGCTCCATCTGGGTTTGGGTTTCATCCAGTCGCCGGCCGAGGAAGGTCGCCGGAATATTAACCGGGGTCCGGGACATCGCGGCCAGGGCGCACACGAGCCAGCGCCGGTGCGGCGGGACCCGAGCAAACACCACGTCGCGATCCCGCAGCGCGACCCCGATCAGGCGCGCCAGATAGGTGCGTCTCGGTGCGATCTGTTCGATCTCCGACCAGTCCATCCAGCCGACCGCGAAGGGGGAGGCGTTGTCGAATATGCCGTCCTGGTTGAGCACCACGACCGGCGCGTTCGAAATCAGCCGATAGGTGGCGTAGATTGCACTCGCGCCGAAAGCGATGAGGGCGCCGGCGCCGACCAGCCGCGCATAGATGTCCGGTGTCAGCAGGAAGAACACGGCCGCGACTGCGAACATCGCCGAACCGAAGACGGTCGCGAGGGTCTTTGACCGGGTCGGAAAGATCACAATTTCCGGGAAGTCGTCGTCCCGGATCATGGTCGCGGGTTTCCAAACTTGCGGTGAAAGTGCGCCAGAATCCCGAGCAGATGATCGCGGTTGATGTCCAGGCGCCAGGCGTTGAGCTTGATGATGTTCTTGGCGAACGCCGAATCGAACCAGATGAGCGCGCGCCGCAGGGGGTGCATGCGCGCCATGATCGCCTTCTTGTCGTCCACCAGCACCCAGACCACCTGCTTGTGGGGCATGCCGCGCACGTCCCGGATCTCGTCCCAGGAGATTGCGCCCATGTTGAAGAGGTCGGACGGGTCCGAAATGCCTGTCTCGTCAATCCTGAACCGCGGTTGCCCGTGGATTCGTGCGTGCAGGCTCAGCAACATCCAGACACTGGCAACGAGGCCGCCGCCGCCGCAGATCAGCAACGGCAGGATCTGTAAGCCCCCCGCCGTGGCGCCGGTCAGGATTCGGAACACCACCCAATACGCGCCGCCGGTCATGGCGCACATGATTGCCATCGTGATGGCGAATTTCGACCCCGAGGGTCCGATCAGGATTTCGGGGAATTGCTGCGCTGCCTGTTCGTCACTCATCGGGTGTTCCGCAGGTAATCGAGGAAGTTCTGGAGGATAATCGACGCGGCCATCTTGTCGATCACTTCGCCCCGGCGTTTGCGGTTCATGTCCACCTGGTCGATCAGCACGCGTTCGGCTTCGGCGGTGGTCAGGCGTTCGTCCCAGAAGGTGATCGGCAGGTCGATCTTGCCGGCCATGTTGTTGGCAAAAGCGCGGGTGGACTGGGCGCGAGGGCCTTCTGAGCCGTCCATGTTGCGTGGCAGGCCAAGAACCAAACCGCCGACGTCCTTTTCGGCGATCAGCGCGAGCAGTCTCTCCGCGTCGGCAGTGAACTTGGTTCGGCGCAGGGTCTCGAGCGGTGATGACACCATGAGCATGGAATCCGAGACCGCGAGGCCGATCGTCTTGGTGCCGAGGTCAAAGCCGAGCAGCCGGGCGCGGGGCGCCAGGGCGGACTTTAATTCGTTGGGTTCCAGAATTGGCATGCAAACTGTTTAGGCGTCGCGCCGCGACCTGTCTATCCGCGCCGGCGGCCCGCCCGGCCCGTTGCCGCCGCATGCCTGGTATCCACCGGTTTGTCCCAAGCCGATCACCTCTCGTTAATGAACGCAATGATACGTTGAATATAAGTAATTTCTTTAGTAACTTGGGCGCGTCTTGTGGGGAGGCGCTTTAAACCAGTTGGTGTGGAAAGCTGCAGCCATGGGGTCCCGGAAGACAATTCTTCCCAGATCTATATCTATCCGATTGGGTCGTTTCGGCATTCCGATTGGCTTCGCGCTGGTCGCTGCGCCGGTGTTCCTGATAGTTGGACTGCTGGTCGTGCGCGCCGAACAGGACGGCGCGACCAAGGCGCTCGTCCGCGCGACGGAGGTTCAGAATGCGGGCGTTGCACGCACGCTGGCGAATACCCATTCGGAAACAATTTCCTATCTCCTGGCCTTCGACATCGGCGACGCGCCGGACCTGCTCCCGATTGCCCTGCGCCGTTCCGGCCTCGGGCCGATGATCGAGGCGAGCATCCGGGACACGAAAGTGGTGAACGTCAAACTCTATGACGGCGACGGCGTGACACTGTTTTCGCTGGACCGGGACCAGCTCGGCGAGGACATCTCGGCGTGCGAGTGTTTTGCCAAGGTGCTGGCGGACGGAACCTTCAGCGAACTGATTCATCAAGGCGCTGGCGGACACGATCCGGCGGCGGCCGGCCATCCTCATGCCGACAACGAAACCGATCTGCTCTCGACCATGATCCGGCTCAACATCCTGACGCCCGATTTGGTCGCATCCGATAGCGTGCTCGAAGTCCAGTCCGACGTCACGGGGCTGGTCGCGCCGATCATCGCCACGCGTCGCGAAACCGGCTTCGTTGTGGGTGTGCCTCTCATTGCGCTCTATCTGTTGATGGTCGCCCTCGTCACGTTCGGGCATGAGACGATCATGCGGCGCGACCGACAGGCCGCGGCGTTTGCCGCCCGCGCCGCCCAGAGCGAGGCATCCGACAAGGCGAAATCCGAGTTCCTGTCTCTCATGAGTCATGAACTGCGCACGCCGCTGAACGCCATCGTCGGCTTTGCGCAGCTGATCTCCGAAAACAGCCGGAACAACGCCGACGATGAGACCGCGGGATGGGCCGACGCGGTTCACGACAGCGGATTGCACATGACGCGCATGGTTTCGTCCATCCTGGATATGACCGCATTCGAGCTCGGCGAATTCGATCTCGATCTCGAGGTGATGCACCTGCGCGATGTGGTGCGGGGGGCTGCTGCGACGGTCCAGCCCTCATTCGACAAGGGTTTGGTCACGCTGTTCGTTCACGACGACGGGCAGCAGGAGCCGGTCCGAGGGGATGTGCAGAAGCTGCGGCAGGTATTCGAGAATCTGCTGTCCAATGCGGCACGGTTTACGCCGGCGGGCGGCACGGTCAATGTGACCTTTGATGCAACCCCGGACGGTTTCGTGTCCGTATGCATCCGTGACACCGGCGCGGGTATGACCAAGCAGCAGATCGAGCAGGCGCGCCTGCCGTTCCAGGCCGCCTGGGCAGGATATTCGCGCGAGGCCGATGGGGCGGGCCTGGGCCTGACCATCGCCGACAAGATCGTGAAGAATCTCGGCGGCGAACTCGTGATCGAAAGCCAATTCGAAGCGGGCACGGAGATAACCGTCCGGCTACCGGTTTGTCAGCCGGATCGCGACAATATTGCCGAGGTCCGCCCGCTGGAGCCGGAGAACCAGGCAAATGATGCGCCTGCGCGGAATTTGTCGTCTGACAGGATTGCCGCATTTCCGTCGCGGTGATAGCTTCCGCGCCGATTTCGAACCGCAACCCACCGGAAATTCATGGCGCTCGATACCGACACCGTTCGTCGCATTGCGCGGCTCGCCCGCATCCACGTCGATGACGCGGCGCTGGTGCCGCTCGCCGATGAACTCAACAATATTCTCGGCTGGATCGAGCAGCTCGACGAGGTCGATACCGACGGCGTCGCGCCGATGACCAGCGCGGTCGAGATGGTGCAACGCCTGCGCGCCGACGAGATGAATGATGGCGACATCCAGGAAGATGTGCTCGCCAACGCGCCCGACCCGGCGGACGGTTTTTTCACCGTACCCAAGGTGGTCGAATAATGAGCGCGCTGACCGACCTGACCATCGCGGAGGCGTCCGCCGGCCTTGAGAAGGGGGATTTCACCGCCCGCGAGCTCACGGATGCCTATCTGGCGGCGATGGAAGGTGCGCGGGCGCTCAATGCCTATACCGCGGAGACGCCGGACCGCGCGCGTGCGATGGCCGATGCGTCGGATGGGCGCCGCGCCAGTGGCAAGGCGGCGGGGCCGCTCGACGGGATTCCGCTGGCGATCAAGGATCTGTTCTGCACCGAGGGTGTTTTGTCGACGGCGGGCAGCCACATCCTCGACGGGTTCACACCGCGCTATGAATCGACCGTGACGCGGAACCTCTGGGATGCGGGCGCGGTCATGCTCGGCAAAGTGAACATGGATGAGTTCGCCATGGGCTCGGCCAACATCACCAGCCATTACGGGCCGACGATCAATCCGTGGAAGGCCAATGCGGGCGACGCGGCGGGCAAGGATCTTGTGCCCGGCGGTTCATCGGGCGGGTCTGCCGCGGCGGTGGCCGCGCGAATCGCGGCCGGCGCGACCGGCACCGACACGGGCGGGTCGATCCGCCAGCCGGGTGCTTTCTGCGGCATTGTCGGCATGAAGCCGACCTACGGGCGTTGTTCGCGCTGGGGCATGATCGCGTTTGCAAGCTCGCTCGATCAGGCCGGACCGCTCACCCGGACGGTCGAGGATTCGGCGCTCATGCTGTCCGCCATGGCGAGCTACGACCCGAAGGATTCGACCAGCGTGGATCAGCCCGTGCCCGACTATGCCGCGGCGCTGACCGGCGACATCCGGGGGCTGCGCGTCGGCGTGCCCGCCGAATACCGGATGGACGGCACGCCGCCCGAGATCGAGGCGCTCTGGCAGCAGGGCATCGACTGGCTGCGCGACGCCGGTGCGGAGATCGTCGACATCTCGCTGCCCCACACGAAATACGCGCTGCCGGCCTACTACATCGTGGCCCCGGCGGAGGCGTCGTCGAATCTGGCCCGCTATGACGGGGTGCGCTACGGCCTGCGGGTCGAGGGCGAAGACCTGACCGATACCTATGAACGGACCCGGGCCGAAGGCTTCGGCGCCGAGGTGCAGCGCCGGATCATGATTGGGACCTATGTGCTCTCCGCCGGTTATTACGACGCGTACTATTTGAAGGCGCAGCGGGTGCGGACCCGGATCGCCCATGACTTCCGCGCCGCGTGGGACAGTTGCGACGTGATCCTGACGCCGACGACGCCGAGTGCAGCGTTCGCCATCGGCGAGAAGATGGACGACCCGATCGCCATGTATCTGAACGATATCTTCACCGTCCCGGCCTCGATGGCCGGTCTGCCCGCGATTTCCGTGCCGGCTGGCCTGTCCGCCGACGGGTTGCCGTTGGGGCTGCACTTGATCGCACCCGCGTTCGGCGAGGAGACCCTGTTTCGGGCCGCCGGCGTGCTTGAGGGCGCCGCCGCCTTCGATGCGCGGCCGTGAGTTAGACTGAGAAACGATATGAGCGACGCGAACGACATCTCGGAAGAAAATATCCCCGACCACCTGGTCGCGCATTTCACGTCGCGGGTCGGCCACAATTCCGATGACCTGATCGAGGGTGAGACCGGGCCGTGGGAGATCGTCATCGGCATGGAGGTTCATGCCCAGGTAATCTCCGAATCCAAGCTTTTCTCCGGCGCGTCCACCGCCTTCGGCGGCGCGCCCAACAGTCATGTGAGCCTCGTCGACGCGGCGATGCCCGGCATGCTGCCGGTGCTCAACATCGCCGCCGTTCGTCAGGCCGTGCGCACGGGGCTCGGCCTGGAGGCCGAGATCAACCTGCGCTCCGTGTTCGACCGGAAGAACTACTTCTATCCCGATCTGCCCCAGGGTTATCAGATCAGCCAATTCTCCGATCCGATTGTGGGCGAGGGCCGCGTGAGCGTGGACCTGAAGGACGGCGAGAGTTTCGAGGTGGGCGTCGTGCGCATTCATCTGGAGCAGGATGCGGGCAAGTCGATCCATGATCGCCATCCGAGCCAGACCTATATCGACCTCAACCGCTCCGGCGTGGCGTTGATGGAAATCGTCTCGAAGCCCGACATCCGCTCGGGCGAGGAGGCGGCGGCCTACCTGGCGAAGCTGCGCTCGATCCTGCGTTATCTCGGCACCTGCGACGGCAACATGCAGGAAGGCTCCATGCGCGCCGACGTGAATGTGTCGGTACGCCGCCCGGGCGAGGATCTCGGCACGCGCTGCGAGATCAAGAACGTCAACTCGCTGCGCGCCGTGCGCGAAGCGGTGGATTACGAAGCACGGCGCCAGATCGAGATTCTGGAAGAAGGCGGCGAGATCGACCAGGAGACGCGCCTGTTCGACGCCGACCGGGGCGAGACGCGGTCCATGCGGTCCAAGGAAGAGGCCCATGATTACCGCTACTTCCCCGACCCCGATTTGCTGCCGGTCGAACTCGACCAGGCCTTCGTGGACGAGATCAAGGCGAGTCTGCCCGAACTGCCCGACGCCAAGGCCCAGCGGTTCGCGTCCGACTTCGGGCTGAACGCCTACGACGCGGGGGTGCTGGTGGCCGAGCGCGAGACCGCGGAATTCTATGAGTCGGTGGTTGATGCCACCGGCGCCAAACGCGACCCGAAGATCGCGGCGAACTGGCTGACGGGGGATTTCTTCCGGCGCCTGAACGCCGATGATCTGGAGATCGCCGACAGTCCGGTCTCGGCCGCCCAGCTCGGCGGGCTGCTCGACCTGATCGCCGACGGCACCATCTCGGGCAAGATCGCCAAGGACGTGTTCGACGAGATGTTCGACACGGGCAAGGATGCCGATGCCATCGTCGAGGAAAAGGGGCTGAAACAGATCAGCGATTCAGGCGAGATTTCCGCCATCGTCGACCAGATCATCGTCGACAACCCCGACCAGGCCGACGAGTATCGCTCCGGCAACACCAAGGTCGCGGGCTGGTTCACCGGCCAGGTGATGAAGGCGACCCAAGGCAAGGCCAACCCGCAGATGGTCAACCAGCTGCTCCGGGAAAAGCTGGGCGGCTAGTCCAGCCGAGTATATTCGGTTCCCTGTTATCGTCATGCGCGGGCTTGACCCGCGCATCTCCTTCGAGACCCTATGCGGGATGCCCGGATCAAGTCCGGGCATGACGTAACGAAAGCTATTCGAGTTTTCCCATGCCCACCGTCTTCACCATCGTCCTGCCCATCTTCGGGCTGATCGCCCTCGGGGTGATTGGTGGCCGGTCGCGCCTGTTTCCCGAGAGCGCGGTCAACGGGCTCAACAATTTCGTGCTCTATGTCGCCGTGCCGGCGCTGCTGTTCCGTACCATCGTGCGGGCTGAGCCGCTGGAACATCTGCACCTCGACGTCGCCTACGCCTATTATCTGGGCTCCTTCGCCATGCTCGGCGCCGCAATGCTGTTCGGACGCGGCGTGTTCCAGCTGCGCGACGGCGAGCAGGCGTCCTTTGCGATGGGTTCGATGTTCTCGAACACCTCGCTGCTGGGCATCCCGCTGGTCTTCGCCGCCTTCGGCGAGGCGGGGCTGGTGCCACTGATGGTGATCATCACCTTCCACTCGCTGGTCTTCTCGACGATCTTTTTCACACTTCATGATCTGGGCAAGGCCGGTGTAGGGGGGAAGGCGGGCGGCTGGGCCGGGACGGCGCGGATCGCCGGGCGTTCGATCGTCACCAACCCGGTGATCATCGCGATCGTCGTCGGTTTCGCCTGGTCCACCCTGGGCCTCGGCCTGCCGGGCCCCGCGTCCGCGATCATCGATATGCTGGCCGACGCGACCATCCCGACGGCGCTGTTCGCGTTGGGCGCGGTGCTGGCCGGGTTCAAGGTGGCGGGCAATGTCGCTCAGGCCTCGACTATGGCCGGGTTCAAACTATTCCTTCACCCGCTGGTCGTATTTCTGGTCGCGCGCACACTGTTCGACCTAAGCGATATAGAGTTGGCCGTGGTGACCCTCATCGCCGCGCTGCCCGGCGGCATGATGGTGTTCCTCATCGCTCAGTCCTACGGCGTTTACGTGGCGCGGGCCGCGTCGTCGCTGGTGCTCGGCACCGCCGGAGCGCTGGTAACCATATCGGTTCTGCTGGCGATGTTCGCATAGCGCACATTTGAACAGGACTGGTGCTTGATCCCACGGACAAGTGAACCACGTTAAGTTCCATTCGGTACCGTATGGTGGCAAGAGTGTCGCCAGGACGTCAGCGAATTCGAACCAATGAACAGGGGACAGAAATCATGATCGGTGTCATCGGAGCCACAGGCTCAACCGGCCGCGCACTCGTTGCGGCCCTCAAGGAAAAGGGCGCGGACTTCCGCTGCCTCGTGCGTGATCCGGCCGCCGCAGCCGAGAAACTTGGCGGCGATGTCGAACTGGTGCAGGCCGACCTGGCCGATGCGGCCAGCATCGAGGCGGGCCTGCAGGGTTGCGACAAGGTCTTCTTGTTGTCGGGCCACAGCCCAGTGATGGTCGAACAGCAGCTCAATGCCTTGAACGCGGCCAAGGCCGTCGGCGCGAAGCATATCGTCAAGCTTTCGGGTGGCAGCTTTATCATCAAGGAAGACACGCCGGCCAAGATCGGTCGCGGCCACTGGGAAATCGAGCAAGCCATCAAGGCGAGCGGCCTCGACTGGACCTTCCTGCGCCCGGGCTTCTTCATGCAGAACTTCCTGAACATGGCCGACATGATCAAGGGTATGGGCAAGGTGATGATGCCGCTGCCTGCCGATGTCAGCCTCGGCATGATCGACGTGCGTGACACCGCGGACGCCGCCGCGGGTGTCCTGACCAGCGACGGGCATGCGGGCCAGACCTATGAGCTGTCGGGTCCGAATGTCAGCCCGGCGGAGGCCATCTCGGCCATCGGGTCGGCCATCGGCAAGGAGATCGGCTTCGTCCAGGTGCCCATGGAGGGTGCTGTCGGTGCCATGAAGGAAAAGGGCATGCCGGACTGGCTGGTCGATCACCAGAGCACGTTGATGGGCATGGCCGCCAATGGCGACATGGCCTCTTATGGCAACAACCTGATCGAGCAGCTTGCCGGCCATGCGCCGCGCACACCGGCGGACTTCGCCAAAGATCATGCCGCGGCATTCGGCGGCTGATCCGTTGCGTTCATGTCTAACGTGAGAGGGGCGGGGCTTGGACCCGCCCTTTTCTTTGCGCGGCGGCGGCCGAGAATCTGTCTCACTTCATGAGCCGTGCGCCTTCTTGGTCTGTTGAACGGCAACGATGGATTTACGGTAAGTTACTTCAATAACTGAAGTGAGTGACATGAGCCGATCTGACCTCGCATCCCAAGTTTGCACCTACGCGCGCACCATCGAATTGCTCGGCAACGAGTGGACGCTGATGATCCTGCGCGAGTTGTTCCTGGGCGCGCGGCGGTTCGACGCGCTGCAATGCCAGACCGGGGCATCCCCCCACACGCTGAGCCAACGCCTCAAGCGGCTGGAACGCGAGGGCATCCTGCGCCGCGAGGCCTACAGCGAACACCCGCCGCGCTACGAATATCGCCTGACCGCCATGGGGCGGGACCTGTGGCCCGTGATCATTTCCATGAAGAGCTGGGGTGACGCCTGGCTGGAAGGCGGAGACACGCCGGTTGCCATCACTCACAAGAGCTGCGGGCGGACCGTGGTCCCGCAAATGACATGTCCGGATTGCGGGGGGCCCATGCACGCCCATGATGCGGAAGCCCATCTATCCACCGAATTCAAACGCGAACGCCGTGCCGCCGGGAGGCAATCATGAAGACACGCATCACCGAACTTCTCGGGATCCAGCATCCGATCATCCAGGGGGGCATGCATTTCGTCGGCTTTGCCGAACTCGCAGCGGCGGTATCGAACGCCGGCGGGCTGGGGATCATCACCGGGCT
>Ga0070726_10002427_pt1 | contig 16794 bp, 12 predicted proteins | sample tdAd471_FD_67275 | JGI IMG/M metagenome (GOLD analysis project Ga0070726, IMG submission 67275) | Marine sediment microbial communities from the Atlantic coast under amendment with organic carbon and nitrate - tdAd47.1 | ecosystem: Environmental > Aquatic > Marine > Coastal > Sediment | place... | reverse complement strand
AGCGACTGACGCTTGCCCAGGGTGAGCAGGTGGCGCGTGAGTTCGGCGGCGCGATCGACCGCTTCGACGATGATGTCGAGCTCGTCCTGTTGCTCCGGGGCACCGTGGCGCTCGCGAAGAAACTCGGTGCTGGCCATGATGACCGTGAGCAGGTTGTTGAAGTCGTGGGCGACGCCTCCGGCGAGCTTGCCGAGGCTCGCCAACCGGTCGCGCTGCTCGAGCAGCTGTTCGACCCGTGCCTTCTCGGCGGCCGCATCCTGCCGCTGGCGGGTGAGCACGATGCGAGCCGACGCCACGACCAGCTGATTGGCCATCGCCTGTAGGTAGTCGAGCTGCTCGTCGGTGGGAACCACGACGCCCTCATCGCCGAAGCTGCCCGATCCGAGGGCACCGAAGGGCTGGTCCATCAGCCACATGGGCACATTGACGATGGTGCGATTGCCGAGGGCCTCGACGATGGCCCGATTCACGTGCGGGTCGGTCCGGGCGTCACGCACGACTTGCGGGGTCGACGAAGACGCGATGCGCACCATGTACGGATCGGCGGCGATCGGGAACACGGGTGCCTTTGCCCAGATGTCGACGTCGTTGTCGCTCTCGGCTGCCAGGATGCGGACCGTGTCTTCGCCGAAGTCGAACACCGCGATCCACGCCGTCTGGTAGCCCACGACCTCTCGGACTTCGGCGGCGGCGACGCTGCACAGCGTGCTGACGTCGTTGGCGGACTGCAGCTTCTCCGCGAATGCCAGGAGTCGAGTGTCGTCGAGCCTCATCCTTGGATGGTCTCACGAGTGGCGGCCGTCGTCACGTGCCGAGTGGGCAGGCTGAGCCACGTGGGCGCGGTCGATCCGGTGGGGCTGCATCGTCAGAGGGCGGTGAGGAACGCCAGGAGCGCGCCACGCTCGGCGTCGGACAGGCCCTCCCCGTAGGTGTGCCCGGCGTTCGACATGCCCAGCTGGCTCGTGTCGACGACCCGGCGGGCTTCCACGGTCGACCGGTCGGTGGGGGCGGCAGGCTCGGTGAATCGCCAGCCGACGCGGTCGGGGTCGTAGTCGTCGGCGTCGGACCCGGTGCGCTCCCACACCGCCGGGCGCTGAGCGGGGTCCAACAACGAGAGCAGATCGGGGACGCTGCCGTTGTGCAGGTAGGGCGCGGTGGCCCACACGCCGATCAGCGGGTTGGCCTGGTAGCCGTCGGTGTCGCGCAGAGGCCCGGGCTCACCGAACCAGCTGATGGAGGCCCAGGCCGCCTCCCGCTCGGTCCACGCGTCGGCCCGGAGCGGGTCGGTGCCGATCTGGTCGGTGGGGACCACGAGGTCGGGGTAGCCGATGGTGGGGTCGCACAGGTCGCCGTGGCAGCCCGCACAGGTGGCCTGGTAGACGGCGAGCCCCTCGTCGAACACGGCGGGATCGAGTCCCCAAGGCCAGGGAGGGGGCTCGGTGGTCCCCATCATCGCCTGCAGATCGAGGAGGGTGTCGTCCATGCCCTGCAGCTCGGCCCACGGGGTGCCGAAGGCGAGCAGGGTGCTGGCCATGGACCGGTGGTTGGCGACATCGCCGGTGCCGTCGCTGTAGACGTGGTCTTTGTAGGGCATCGCCCACCAGGGAGCGGCCTGCTGCCCGCCGTAGTGGGTGGCGATGTCGGCCCCCGGCGGGCCGTAGATCAGCGACATCTGCATGCCGAGGCCGACGCCATCGACCGACCCGGCGGCGGCGGTGCGGTCGACGAGCTCGTAGGGCAGCTCGATCTCGGGCAGCCCCAGCCCCTCGGCGAGGGCCTGCAGGGCGACGAGGTCGTCCCACAGGGCCTGGATGTCGAGGCGGCTGTTGCCGACGCCGATGACCACCTCACCGGCGACCTGGTCGGCGTGGCACAGCAGGCAGTTCACGGTGGCCGTGCCGCCGCCGCTGTCGTGCAGCCCCAGGGGGTAGCCGTCGTTGGGCCAGGGAGCCTCGACCAGGCCGTAGCGGTCGCGAAAGGCTGCCCAGTACGTGTCGTCGTCGAGGACGGGGCCCCCTCCCCACACCGCCCACAGGCTGCGCAGGCCGATGGCGGGCACCATGGCCGATCCGAGCGTGCCGTCGACGAACAGGGCCTGGCCCCGCAGGGCGGCGTCGGGGTCGTAGCTGCGACGGACCGGGAGCTGGGGCTCGCAGCTGGCCAGCGACACGGGCGGTGCGGTGTCGGCGCTGCTCGGTTCGGGGACCTCATTGGAGGTGGCGCAGGCCAGCAAGAAGATCAGCACGGGGACTCCGGGGCAGGCCGCTACGACACCGGGAGGGAAACGCCGCGTCACCCGCAGCGTACCGAATGCGCGACGAGGCCCGTGCGCTGGTCGCATAGGATGTGGGTGTGGCTCCTGTTCCCGCCGACGCTCCGACGCCCACCGAGTGGGTGGCACCGGGCCCCGACACCCTCGCCGAGGCCGAAGGGGTGTTGGCCACGCGGCTGCGTCGTGCGGAGCGAACCCAAGACGCCGCTGCACGGTGGCAGAACGCCCTCGATCCCCGCGACCGGGCGTGCTCGGCGGCCGGGCCGCCCTATCTGGTCTTCGCGGAGGCGTGGAGGGTCGAGCTGCAGCGGGCTCGCACCCAGCTGCAGCGCGTGGACTGGCTGCTCGCCTCGCCTTCCCTCGACGCGGTGCGCACGCCCGATCGGGTCGCGTCGATCGATGGCCAGCGGGCGCGGGTGGAGGCGGCGGTGTCGGCCTGGGCGGTGTTCGAGGCATGGCACGGGCGCTACGGGCCTCGATGCGAGACGACCGAGCTGGTAGCGAGTTCGCCCGCGGGTCCTCCTGCGCAGGGGGAGCGCGCCGTGTGGGTCGTCGGCGACGTGCTCTGCCCGCAGGGCGCCATCGAGCCCGGCCTGCAGCTGGTCGACGCGCCGGTGTGCGTGGGGGCGTGCGGTAGCTGTGTGCCGCGGCTGCCGGCCGCGGGGGAAGTCCTCCTACCGCAGGGGCCGCAGGGGCCCGTCTTGGGAGCGGGTGGGGAGTAGGCGCTGGGGCACGGTGGCGCGGTTGAGCCCCACGACCGCGCTGCCCATCGGTAGCCGCACGACCTCCGGGGGGACGACGCGCTCGCCTCGATCTGGCGGCATGGCCTCGACCACGGTGCGGAAGGCCGGCCCTGCCGCCCGACCACCGGTCTCGCGCTCTCCGAGGGACAGGCTGCGGTCGGTCCCCACCCACACCGCGACCGTGTAGCGGTCGGTGAGCCCCACGAACCACGCATCGATGTTGTCGTTGGTGGTGCCGGTCTTGCCGGCGACGAAGCGATCAGGCACGTCGGCGACCCGCCCGGTTCCCTGGGTGACGACCGCTCGCAGTCCCTCGACGACCTCCCAGGCGACACCGGGTGAGACGACCTGCACGCTCGGTCGCTCGGGGGTGCGGTCGCGGCCATCGGCCTGCACGCTGGCGAGGAAGGTGCTGGGGAGGAAGCGCCCGCCCCGAGCGAGGGTGGCGTAGCCCGTGGCCTGGTCGAGGGGGGTGACCTCGCTGGCCCCCAGGGCGAGGGTGGGATCGTGGCGCAGGGCGGTGTGCACCCCCATGGCCTGGGCGACGCGTGCCACCTCAGAGGCGCCCACCTCGAGGGTGAGGCGCACAGGGATGGTGTTGGTGCTCGCGGCGAGGGCCTGGCGCAGGGTGAGGGTGCCCGCGTAGCCGCCGCTGTAGTTCTTGGGACTCCACGGCCGACCGCCTGCCCCCGGCAGCGACAGGGGCGCGTCGCTCATGGTGTCGAGCAGGGAGCGGCCGTGGGCAAAGCTGGTGGCGTAGACGTAGGGCTTGAAGGAGGACCCCGGCTGCCGCCTGGCCTGCAGGGCGCGCACGAAGCCCTCGAGCTGGGTGCTGCCGCCATCGGCGAGGGCCACGACGTGCCCGGTGGCGTGCTCGACGACGACCACGGCTGACTGGGCCCAGGGCTGGGTGTCGATGGACAGCGCCCCCTCGTCGTCGAGGCAGACCCGAACCAGCTCGCCGCCACGGAGCTGGCTGCCCAGCGAGGAAGGGCGGCCGATGCGCTCGTCGTGGACGGGGACCTGGCGGAGCGCCCGGCCCAGCGGCCACTGCTGGGTGGTCGTTCGCAGCACGCCCTCGCGCAGGTCGACGCGGGCGGGAAAGCAGGGGGTGGTGGGGTCGTCCGGGTCGGTGTCGGCGGCCCGGTCGACGAGGGCCCGGGGACCCTGGCGGAGGAGGTGGGCGGCTCGCGCCTCGGCGGCGGCCTCGGTGGCGGCCTGCTGCAGGGTGGGGTCGAGGGGGACGGTGACGCGGAGACCCTCGGTGCCCGCGCCGGCTCCGAAGTGCTCGCGGATGTCGCGGCGCACGGCGGTGAGGTAGGCGGCGTCGGCCAGGTCTTGCACGGTGTCGGGGGTGGTGCGGAGCCCCAGACCGGCCTGCGTGTGGACGGCCGCGGCCTCTGGGGACAGGTAGCCCTCCTCGGCCATGCGACGCAGCACCAGGCGTCGCCGCTCACGGGCGGTGTCCTCCGACACCCGAGGGGTGTAGCGGCTCGGTGCCGGGACCAGGCCGGCGAGGAGAGCCGCCTGGCCGGCGTCGAGCTCGTGGGCGCCGACCCCGAAGTAGTCGCGGGCCGCGGCCTCGATGCCGTAGTTGCCGCCGCCCAGGTAGACCAGCTCCAGGTAGAGCTCGAGGATGGCCTCCTTGCCGAGCTCCCGCTCGAGGCGCTGGGCGAGCACGGCTTCCTTGAGCTTGCGCTCGAGGCTGCGCTCGGAGGTGAGCAGCACGTTCTTCACGACCTGCTGGGTGAGGGTGCTGCCCCCCTGCACGGTGTGCCCTGCTCGCAGGTTGGCGACCACGGCGCGCAGGATGCCGAGCGGATCGACGCCGCCGTGCTCGAAGAAGGTCGCGTCTTCGCTGGCGACGAAGGCCTGCCACACGTGGGGCGGCAGGGTGTCGAGGTACACCGGGTAGCGCCGCTCGACGTAGAAGGTGTCGAGCAGGTTGCCTTCGGCGTCGACGATCTCGCAGGCGGTGGGCAGCTGCTGGGTGTCGTGCAGGTGGGACAGGTCGTCGGGTAGGCCGGAGAGGATGGTGGCCTGAAACCACAGTGCGCCGGCGAGGGTGGCGACCCCGGCCAGCGCGGCGAACCCGAGGGCGACGGCCCGCCAGCGGCTCATGGCTCGACGAGGGCCAGGCGGTCGCGGAACGGAGCGGCATCGGCCCCGCTGCGGTCGGCGGCGGTGGCGGCGAGGGCCAGGGCCTCCGGCCAGTCGGGGCGCGCCGCCAGGGCCTGGTCGGCGAAGGCGAGGGCATCGCTGGGGTCGGTCGGCAGGGCGCGGGCCGCGGCGAGGAGCAGCCCTTCGGGACCCATGGTGGCGTCGACGCGGTCGCCACGGCGGGCGCTGATGCGCGCGGCGAGGCGGTCGGGGGCTCCGGCCTGGGCCTCGTCGAGGCGGCCGAGGGCGAGCAGCGCCGGGGTGGCCAGCTCGCGGGCGGGCTCGGTCGCGCCGCGGGCCTCGGCGGCCGACGCGTGGGCTACCGCCGACTCCCAGCGGCCTTCGGCCAGGGCGACGGTCGCCAGGGCCAGCTCCGGGGCAGGGTCGGCGGGGTCGAGGACCGACCACCGCTGCAGGGCGGCCCGATGGTCGGCACCCTGGGTAGCGTCGGCGTGGCGGCGGGCCACCGTGGCCTCGGTGGGCCACAGCCGGGTGGCCCGCTGGGCGAGGGCGTGGGCGTCGACACCGCGAGCGAGGGCGTCATCGAGGGCACCGAGGACGAAGCGGTCGCCCTCGGGCCAGCTGGCGGCACGGTTGCCTGCGGGCCCCGCGAGGGCGGCGGCGTCGGCCTGCCAGCCGGCGTGGGCGTCGCAGGCGGCGGTCGCGTAGGTCGCGTGCCGTGCGGCTCCGGCGGCGTCGAGGGGGGCGAGGTGCCGGGCGAGCATCCACTGGGTGGTGGGGACGCGGGCATCGAGGAACACGGCCCGCGCGATGGGGTCACGGCGCACGTCGCCGGGGTGACCCGACGGCTCGGACAAGCCGTAGTGTGCCGCCGCCGCGCGGCCGACGATGGTGTGCAGGTAGTCGTCGTCGGGAAGCTCACTGAGGCAGCTCGCGACCTCGTGGGGCACCTCGAGGGCGAGCTGCTCGGCGACCCACTGGGCGGTCTGCAGGCCGATAGCCTCGGGGGTGCCGGTGAACCAGGCGAGCTCGCACGGGCCATCCGATACGCACAGGGCCGCCTCCAGGCCTTCGTCGGTGGCCTCGAGGGACAGGTGCCGGGTCGTCGCAGGCACCCCCTGCAGTGACGGCGCACGCCCCGAGGGCCCGTCGGTCACCAGGCTGGGGGTTCCGTGCAGCGCAGCGTCCATCACCAACAGCGCACGCGCCGCCTCGCCGTCGGCCTCGCCCGTCACGCTCCACTGCACCTCGTCGACGCGGACCGTCGGCGCCTCGGCCGCGGGGGCGGCGGGCTTGGGGGTGGCGACGAGGCAGCTGATGGTCATGAGGAGAAGCATGACCAGTGGGTATCGGTGGGCTCGCGCGCGGGAGTTGCTGCCCGGGTGTGCGAGGGTGACGGGAGGGATACGCTCGTGAGGTCACGGGGTCAGGGGCTCCGCACGAGCCGGATGCCTCGGGTGAAGTAGCCCAGCCCACCCTTGGCCACGTGGCGATGGGCCAGCCCCTCGAGCGCCCCGTCGCTCCACGCATTGCCGCGGGTGACGACGTGGCTTCCGTCGGGGAGCTGGCCATCGGGCACGTCGACGAGGTCGCGCAGCCCGAGCTCCTTGGCGGGCACCCAGCCCTCGAGGCAGAAGCAGCGGGTGTTGCCGGCGAGGCCTCGCACGCCGTAGACGCTCACGTCATGGGGGAAGCGGTCGATCGACGCGGGCTGGGGCGCGCCCTGGTGGCTCGCGAAGTGGCAGGCGAAGGATGGGTCTGCCTCCTCTCCCCACGGGTAGCGCCGGCCGTCGACCCCACGGGCGGCCTTCTCCCACTCCCACTCCGAGGGCAGGCGCCACCGCAGGCCCTCCTGCTCGGCCCGCCATGCCGCGTAGGCCATCGCGCCCAGGCGCGACACCATCAGCACCGGGGCATCGGGCTGCCAGGTGTCGCCGTCGCTGTCGGCGGTGAGGAAGAAGCCGCGGCCGGGCTCGTGGCCGTAGATCATCGCGCCGAGCTCCCCAGGCCGGCTGGCCATCTCGCGGGGGACCCAGCGGAGCGCCTCGTCGTGCTTCCCGTCGCGGTCGAGGTGGTCGAGGAAGGCCAGGAAGGCAGCATTGGTGACGGGGTGGCGCTCCATCACGAAGGCGTCGCACCACAGCCTGGTGCGAGAGGGGGATGAGGGGTCGTCGTCGTCGCCGGCGAGGAACCAGCCGGCGGGGATGTACACGTCGTCGTCGGCGAGGTCGGCCAGGCCGGGCAGCACGATGGGCAGGGGGCCGTCACCGGTAGGAGGAACGGTGGTGGCGTGGCCGTTGCGCGGCACGAGCAGGGGCAGCCGCACCGTGGCGTGGTCGGGGTGCTCGAGGACGGCGACGTAGCTGCCCCGCGGCAGCGGCACCTGGCGCAGAGGCGTGCTGCCTAGCGACCCCACCAGCTCATCTTTCAGGCGCTTGCCGGCGCGTCGCACCCGGTAGAGCGTGACCTCCGCCCCGCTCGGCTCGGTGGTGAGGGTGAGGGTGCCGTCGCCGTTGAGGTAGCGGATGGCGCGGGTGCGGGTGGCCTGGTCTTCCGGCAGGGCGAGCACGTGGCGGCGGAGCAGGGCGCTGGCCTGGAGCACGTCGTCGGTGCGGCCGGCAGCCTCGGCGGTGGCGTGGCGTGCCTGGTACTCGTCGACCAGCGCCTCGTGGGCCTCGACCAGATCGGGCACGTGGGTGAGGGCGGCCTGCAGCAGCTGCTCGCGCTCGAGGTGGCGCAGGCGGGCCTGGCGGCGGAGCACGGCCGCACGCTCCTGCAGAGCCCAGGCGACCTGCTTGTCGGCCTCGGGCGCCCAGGCGGGCACCCCGTCGAGCAGCGACTCGGCCTCGGCCTCCAGGGCCGCCGCGTCGCCCTCCATTCGGAAGGCCTCGGGGCGGCTGGCCTTGGCCTTGCGCACGAGCTCCAGCGCCTGCTCGCGCCGGCGGGAGCCGTCGAGCCACGCATCGAGCTCGGCGGCGAAGGCAGACGCGGTGTCGAAGCGGTCGGCCGGGGCGCGCGCCATGGCCTTCTCGCAGGCGGCGACCAGCTCGGAGGGCATGGTGCTCGACCAGCCCGTCAGGGTGGCGTGGGTCGACGGGTCGAAGGTGAAGGTCTCGTCGATGCCGGAGGCGCTGCTGTCGCCGACGCTCGGGGGCGGGCCGGCGAGCACCTGCTGCACCACCTGCTGGCCGCTCTCACCGTCGAAGGGTCGTCGGCCCGAGAGCACCTCGTACAGGATGGCCCCGAGGGCGTAGACGTCGGTGCGGGGGCTGATTCGGTCGGTCTCACCGGCGGCCTGCTCGGGGGCCATGTAGGCGGGGGTGCCGGCGACCGTTCCGTAGCGGGTGTGGGCCCCCGACAGGGAGCGCTCGGTGATGATGGCGTCGTCGGCGAAGCCCAGGTCGTCGCGGTCGCTGGCAACGCCCTGGATCTGCGCCAGACCCCAGTCCATCACGAACACCTCACCGAAGGCTCCGAGCAGGATGTTGTCGGGCTTCAGGTCACGGTGGACCACGCCGCGATCGTGGGCGAAGGCGACCGCCTGACTGGCCTGGTGCAGCACCCCCACGAGACGGCGGATGGCCACGGGGCGCTCGCGAGCCGGGCCGGCGTGGGCGGCGGCGATGGCCTCGGTGAAGCTGCGGCCGCGCACCTCCTGCATGGTGAAGTAGGGGTGGCCCTGCTCGTCGCTGCCGAGCTCGTGGACGGGCACGATGCCGGGATGCTCGAGCTGGGCGGTGGCCTGGGCCTCCTCGAGGAAGCGCGACCGCATCGACGGGCGCGCGGCGAGCTCGGGCCGGATCCGCTTGAGGGCGACGCTGCGGCGCAGGGCGAGGTCTCTCACTCGGTGGACCTCGCCCATGCCCCCGGCGGCGATGAGGGCCAGCTCCTCGTAGCGGGTGGCGAGGTCGGGCAGCGGCCCCTCCAGCGGGATCTCCGTCGCTGGCCCGTCGCCTCCGTCGAGGACCACGGTCTCGGCCGAGGCGGTGTGCTTGCGCCAGGCCAGCCGGAGTGAACGGACGGCCTCGACGAGGTGAGGGGCCTCGCGCGCGCAGCGCTGTTCCAGGGCCAGGAGGTCTTCGTGGAGCATGGCGCAGGGTACCAGCGGATCAGGGGAGGGAGCGAGGCCCGCGAACCAGCGCCACCAGCGCGACGACGGCCCAGGTGCCCTCGAGCACGACGAAGGGCAGGTAGTCGAGCATCACCGAGGCGGCGCACGACAGGCTGGCGCCGACGACGTTGAGGCCGTGGTAGGCGCGGCTGTCGCTGGGCAGGGTGCCACGGGCGTTGAGGGCGAAGGCGACGAGCAGCAGGGCGACGCCTATGCCGCCCACGAGATCGGTCATGCGGACCCTCCGGAGGAGAGGGTAGCAGCTGCTCGGGACCCGCCTGTGTGCTATCGGCCGTAGGCCAGGAGGTGGTCATGTCGTGGGTGCTGGTGGTGCTGTTGTCGATGCAGGGAGCCCTCGCCGGCAAGAGCACGTGCGACAAGTTCAAGGAGTCGGAAGACCGTTTCTCCGGCCAGCCGACCCTGTCGTTCCGCGCGCCCGGGGGCTGGCTGGTGCGCAGCGTCGGCGGCAAGGTGTCGATCGAGGAGTGGGAGGTCGGGATCACCGACCCGCTGCACGAGCCGATGCCTACGGGCACCCTGATGAAGGTGCGTCTGGCCGACGACACCATCCTGGAGCTGCCGACGCGCGACGTGGCCCAGCCCGATGTGCATGCGGTGGGAAACTCGTTGTTCACCAGCTGGGACCTCGCTTTCGAGCTGTCCCCGGAGCACCTCGCGAAGCTGGGGGCATCGGCGCCTCAGGCGACGGAGGTGCGGGCCCTCGGCGAGGTGATCACCAACGCCCATGGGCCCACCATGAAGAAGCTGGGAGAGGCGATGGCCTGCCTCGCCGCGAAGGCGAGCCCCTGAGCGAGGGGGCCCGTCGTGGCTCAGGCCGCGAGCTCGTGCCACATGGGCTCGATCACCGCGCGCCATCCTCGCTCGAAGGCGTCTCGCTGCGCGTCGGTGGTCACCAGGCCGAGGCCAGCCTGGTGATGGCCAGGCTCTGCGGTGGGCTGCGCCTCGGCGAGGACCGTCTCGAGGTGGGCGCGGACGGTGCCGTCGTCGGTGCGTAGCAGCCAGGCCATGGCCTGCCACGCGAGGGCCGCGTGGCGCGCCTCGTCGTCGAGGATGGTCTGCAGGGCAGCGCACACGGCGGGGTCGGAGGCGACAGCCAGACGAGCGGCGGCGTCGAGCACGGCGAGGGTCTCGCCGATGCAGCCTTCACGGAGAAGGGCCTCGGCGAAGTCGGCCTTGGACTCGGCGAGCTGCGCGGCATCGGTGAGCTCCATGGTGTCGGGCCCCAGCGAGCGACCCAGCAGCGACGACGCCAGTGCGTAGCAGAGCCGGGCGTGCTCGACCTCGTCGCGGCCTGCCTGCATGGCCTGGTCGATGAGGTCGGGCGGTGCGCCGAAGCGCAGCAGCTCGAGGGCGAAGCGAGCGAACGAGGCGACCGAGGCGTGCTCCAGCTGTGCGGACCGCAGCCAGTACAGGCCTGCCTGCCTGCGCAGGTCGCGGGCCATGGCGTCACCGGCACCCGGGCGGTCGGCCCAGTCGGAGCGGGTGGCCGGATCGGCCACGACCGGCGCACCGTCGCACAGCAGCGGGCGGCCGCAGCACGAGCCGCTGCCCGGGCTGAAGACGCCCTCGTAGTAGCAGACATCGAAGGCGTTGGGGTCGCCCGGCGCTGCGTCGTCGAAGCCTCCGTAGTAGTTCCACACCTTGTCGTACTCGCGGTGCAGATAGGTGCAGGCGTCGTGGTATTCGGGCGTGGGGCAGCAGTTGGCGTGCCCCAGGTAGGTGACGTCGACCGCGTCGGGGCAGGTCTCGCCGGGGTCGACCACCACGTAGCCGTTGCTTCGAGCACGGTCCCCCGAGGCTCCTGAGCCGCTCCCGTAGCCGCTCATCCAGCTGTCGAAGGGCAGGTAGGCGTACTGGGCTTCGCATGCCGGGTCGCTCGCCCCGGCGAGGTCTGTGTCTGTGTCTGTGTCTGTGTCGGTGTCGGTGTCGGTGTCGGTGTCTGTGTCTGTGTCTGTGTCGGTGTCGGTGTCTGTGTCTGTGTCTGTGTCTGTGTCGGTGTCTGTGTCGGTGTCTGTGTCGGTGTCGGTGTCTGTGTCTGTGTCGGTGTCGGCAGGGGTGCCCGTATGGGACTTCGCGTCCGTGGCGCTGCCGGTGCAGGCCGTGGTGAGGGCGGCGATCTGGATGGAGAGCAACAGGTCGAAGCGGGTCATAGGGCTTCCTCGCTGGGGAGTGGGGTCCCCCATCGTCGCGGAGCCTGGCACGACTGGCTAGCCCGGCTCCGCACGTTTCGTGTGCCGGTGCCGCGCTAGCGAGCTCGGTTCCGCTAGATCATGCGGTCGAGAGGCACGTCGGGGCCGCCGAGAGCCTGACGCCCTGCGACCCTACTTTCGGGGACGCCGGTAGCTCGGGGCCGCCTTCTTCAGGTGGCCCATCGCGCTGCGGTAGGTCGCCATGACCTTGCTGGGCTCCCAGCCGAGCTGCTCGGCCACCGTGGGGCCTTCTTCCACGGCCTCGCGCTCCCACTGCGCCCGGAGCAGCCGCTGCTCGTCGTCGCTGAGGGCCACGAAGGCCTTGTGCATGTGCTCGGAGAAGGGGTGGCGGTCGCGGTCGTACAGGCCGCGATCGGTCATGCGCTCGCGGCTCTCCCACACCCACCGGTGGAATGCGTCACGCACGGCCGTGTCGGCTGCCGGCGTGGGCTCGGGGCGCTTGCCGGCCTTGGCGAGCAGCTCGAGCCAGGCGCGCTGGGTGGCGTCGTTGGGGGGCGCGCTGGTGGCGAAGGTCGCCTCCCACGCAGTCCCGCGGCGCTTGCAGCCCCGGGGCGCCTTGTCGGCGCTGGTCAGGAACTCGATGGTGACCGAGTCGGTGGCGGGCCGAAGCCGCAGGGTGAGGCGCCCATCGAGGAAGATCTTGATCGGGCGACGCTGGCTGGCGAAGGCATCGGGCCGCCGCGGCAGGTACTCCATCGGCAGGTCGAGCGCCTCCAGGCGGCGAAGCCACCCGTCGACCCAGTGCTCGGTCGCATGGGCCCCAACCCCTGCCTTCCCTCCGTCGACGTCGTCTACGCGCCCCTCGTCCTCGGCCGGCATGCGCCCTCCCGGGCGCCACCTACTCATCCATCGACAGGCCGCGCAACCCGTTGGGCGCTGGGTCGCGCGATGCGTTGGATGCAGCGGCTACGTCTGCGACGGGCCGCGCCGCCGGCGATCGCAGCCAGGAGCAGGAGGAGGTGCGTTCGGGGCTGCGCGGTCGCACAGCCGAGGCCTCCCGAGCCCCAGGTCACGGTGGCATCGGCCCCGTTGCAGTTCTGGTCGATGCCGTCGCCCGGCACCTCGTCGCGGCCGGGAAACACGTACTCGTCGTCGTCGTCGCAGTCGCCGTCGCAGTCGGTCCAGCCGTCGCCGTCGTCATCCACACAGGCCGCGTCGCACACCCCGTCGCCGTCGGTATCTCCGAGCTCGTCGTCGCCCACGCACAGGTCACAGCCATCAGGGATGCCGTCGCCGTCGGCGTCGTCGCCATCGGGAGCCCCGGGGCAGGCGTCGTCGCAGTCACCGACCCCATCGCCATCCCCGTCATCGGGGCATCCATCGGCCGGCGACAGATCGCAGCTGCCGCCGGGCTCGGTGGGGCAGGCGTCGAGGCAGTCGTCGAAGCCGTCGGCGTCGGTGTCGGCTTGTTCGTCGATCGCGCCGTTGCAGTTGTCGTCGACCCCGTTGCCGCAGGTCTCGCTGGCTGCGGGGTTCACGGCGGGCAGGGCGTCGTCGCAGTCGGTCGTGTCGCTGGCCTCCCCAGGGTCGTCGCAGTCGAGGTCGGCCGACACGACGATGGTTCCTGCTTCGTCGCCATAGGCGTCGGCGTCGGCGTCGGCGTAGCAGGCGTCGCCGCCGCTGCAGTCTTGATCGATGCCGTCGGCGACCGTCTCCGGGGCTCCTGGGTAGACGAAGGGGTCGGTGTCGTCGCAGTCTTCGGGGGCCGGCACGCCGTCGCCGTCGGTGTCGCCGGGCACTTGCCCGTCGGGGCCGCCGGCGAAGCCGATGTCGCTGCGGGAGCCGTCGACATCGTCGTAGGCGGCGCTGGGAGCGCCGGCGTCGATGGCTGGGCTTCCTGCCGACACGAGCAGGCCGGTGGGGTCGCAGGCGCCCGGCTGGTAGTCGACCAGCAGCGGGTCTTGCCCCACGATCACCCCGGTGCCCGCCACGCCGTCGTGGTCGCCGCTGGCGCTGGTGTTGCCGTAGAACAAGCCGTAGTCGAAGGTCATCGACGAGCTGAAGGCACGGGCCGTGTGCCCCGCTCCGCCGTTGAAGGCGTACAGCTCGTTGACCGACGGCCAGTCGCTCGCGTTGGTGTAGACGGCGCCGCCATCGACGCTCGCGGTGTTGCCCACGTAGTGGTTGTTGCTCAATCGAGGCGGTGAGGCGTCGTAGATTCGTACGGCCCCGCCCTGCTCGGTGGCCACGTTGTCGACGAAGATCGTGTTGGCGATCGTGAAGTCGCTGGCCGAGCCCGAGAAGGCCCCGCCGTTCTCGCTGACGTTGTTGCAGAACACCGAGCCGCTGATCTGGCCCGCGACCGACTCCATGCGAACGCCGCCACCGAAGCGTGCGGCGTCGTTGCTCTCGAAGTGCGAGTCGACGATGTCGCAGGTGGCAGGGCCGTTCATGCAGGCGATGGCCCCGCCGAGGTCGCCGCTGTTGGTGAGGAAGGTGGAGCGAAGCACCTGCAGCGAGCTCGACGTGGAGGCGAAGATGGCCCCGCCGTCATCGCTCGCGGTGTTGCCCTCGAAGGCGGTGGCATCCACGCTGACCACGCTGCCGTTGCCGACCCACAGGCCAGCGCCTTCGGCGCGATCTCCATCGACGATGCGGCAGTCGACGAGGGAGGCCGAGCTGCCATCGTCGACGCGCACCCCTCGCGCGACGCGGTCGCCATCGACCGTCAGGCCCTCCAGCACGACTCCGCCCGCGGCCACTACGACCACGTCGAGCGCCCCGGCCGCGGCGAGGGTGACGCCGCCGAGCCCGTGCAGGTGGAGGTCGTCGACGGTGATGACGACGTCTTCGACGTAGGTTCCCGGGTCGATCTCGATGGTGTCAGCGGGGCCGGCGACGGCGAGCGCGTCGCCGATGGTGGTGAGGGCCTGGGTAGGCCCCACGGCCCACGTGGCCCCTTGCGCGGCAGAGGACAGCAGCATGAGCAGAGAAAGAGGGGCCATTTGCCGGTCCTATCGTGCCTCGAGTCGGCGCCGCCACAGCCCGGTCCTGCCTGCCGCAGGGCGAAGGGCCTGGGGTGGGGTCCCAACGGGCACTCAGGGTAGGATGCACGCAGTGGAGGGGCTCATCGTGGGGCGACACGTCATCTGGTTGTGCCTCGTGGCGGCCGCGGGCTGTTCCTGGCTTGGGGCGGGCGAGGCGCCGGCCGAGCGCGACGGAGAGGCGGCGGCGCTTCGAGCGGAGGTGCGGGCCCTTCGGGCAGAGCTGCGTGCGCTGCGCGAGGAGGTCGACGTGGCGCACGACGTGGTGGTGGCCACACCCGGCCCCGGGCCTCGGGAGGCCGCCCAGCGGGCCGACTTCGACCGCCTGGAGGGGGCCGTCGACGAGGTAGCGGAGCTGACGGATGCGGTCGACCTCGACCTCGATCTGGTCGAGGGCCAGGTGCAGGAGCTTCAGGGGCGGCTGGCCGTGGCCGAGGCGAAGGTGGGCAGCATCGAGGGCATCCTCAACAACCACGCCGATGTGCTCGACGCGCTGTCGGCCGACGTCGATGCGCTGCGCGACGAGACCGACACCCTCCGACCGCTGAACGGGCTGATGTTTGTCGATGGCGATCGGGTCATCCTCGACGGGGTCGACCTCGAGTTCCGCCCCGGCAAGGCTGCCGACGGCAGCCTGCGCACCACGGGGCTGGTCATGACGCCGCTGCCCACCGAGTAGGCCATCCGTCAGGTGGTGGGATGCCGTCGGCGCATCGCCGCCCCGATGGCGACCAGCAAGGCCGCGCCCAGCCCGCCCAGCCCGAGGATGCCGAGGACGAAGAAGTGGTCGGCACGGAGGGCACGGAACGGAAGCAGGAGGGCGAGGAAGACGGCGGTGCACCACAGGAACAACCCCATCGCGGCCGGTGTGACCAACGCCCAGCCGTTGGGAACCGTGAACGCGTGGCCACAGTGGGGGCACTGGTGGGTGTCGGACCGGCCTCCCGGCATCTGCACGATCATGTAGGCCGTCTGGCGAACGCGCGGCGCCGAGGCTCCGCAGACGCAGCGCCGATGCACCTCGGGCGTGCCGAAGCGAATCTCCGGCTTCGCGGCGCCGGGCACCACGGGATTGCGCCATGCATGGACCTGCGGCCCGGCGAGGTACCACAGGTAGCCCAGCCCCGCGCTGGCGCTCACGAACGACAGGACCAGCAGCACGAAGGCTTCCGCCGCGCCCTGGACCATCAGGGCGATGGGCGCTCCGATGACCAGCAGGCTGGCTGAGCCGAGCAACGCGGCCCCACCGAGCATGCCCACGCCGAACCACAGCAGCGGCCAGGGGCGCAGCGTGAACTGGGCCCCACAGGCCTGGCACTGGTGGTCGGTTCGCCCCCCGTGGGGCATCGGCAGTACGCCGAACAGCCGAGCGCTCCACCGGTTCACGATGAGGACGGCGGCGGCCCCACAGTGACGGCAGCGCCGAACGGAGTCGGGTGGCGTGGTGGCGATGACGACCCCGTGGCTGCGCGCCTCAGCGGAGCAGCTGCTCTTCGATCCAGGCGGCCTCTGCCAGCTTGTGCTGCGCACTCATGCGGTGAAGCGCCCAGACCACCCGGAGCTGGTAGGCGGCCTCGATCTTGTTGTTGACGGGGATCTGGTTCTCCAGGTCGTCGACGAACTCGTCGGGGTCGCCCTCGAACTGGATCAGACGGTTGCCGGCGGCATCGACCCACCCGCGGTCTTCGACCAGCAGGTCGAACAGCTGGATGGACTCTTCCTCGTCGAACTGCGGCTGCTTGGCGAAGCGCGCGGGATGCAGCGGGATCTCGTCGCCCGCCAGGTGCAGGCTGCCGTTGCCCTGGCGCTCGGCCAGGCTCTGCATGTTGTCGGCGCCACCACCCGAGGAGTCGTTCTCGGCCGACACCCACAAGCCCGGCAGCCCGTGGTCGGGGAACCCGTTGCCGCCATTGTGCATGACGGCTCCCCGGATGTTCCGCCCGCGGTCGTAGGCTGCGCCAGAGCACAGCAGCGAGAACTTGGCCCCGTTCGAGTAGCCGATGGTCACGACCGGGTCTTCGAACTCGAAATCAGACTCGTCGGCGACGGTCGCGAGCAGGATGTCGACCTCGTCTACGTCGGGGTTGTCGGGACCTGGCAGCTCCGACCACTGGGCCTTTCCGCCCCCGTCGCCGCGATCGACGCTGTTGAGCAGCATGACGCCGATGCCGCGGTCGTACAGCACGTTGTACAGCTCGAGCCACTCGATCTGCTGGACGGCGGCGATGGAGCCGTTCGAGCCGTGGAACACCACCACCGCACCGATGGGATCGGGGGGCATGGCCCACTGCGCCTTGGTGGTCTCCAGGCGGCTCTCGGTCCACTGGAAGTC
>Ga0070726_10002421_pt1 | contig 16817 bp, 7 predicted proteins | sample tdAd471_FD_67275 | JGI IMG/M metagenome (GOLD analysis project Ga0070726, IMG submission 67275) | Marine sediment microbial communities from the Atlantic coast under amendment with organic carbon and nitrate - tdAd47.1 | ecosystem: Environmental > Aquatic > Marine > Coastal > Sediment | place... | reverse complement strand
TGTCCACGGATACGCACGGCGTGAACCACGTGAACTTTGCACTACTCGATCTCTTTGACTATACCTTTGCGCCGCGCTACGCCCAGTTCGGGCGAGTTATTGAGGATATGTTCACGGTCAACGTCAGTGGCGACGATAAGCCCGTATTGTCCCTGAAAAAGCCGATCCGCGCGGACGCCATTGTGCAGGAATGGGAGACCATCCAGCGCATTGTTATCTCGCTTCAGCGCAAGACGACATCCCAGGCTGCGCTGATCCGAAAACTATCCACGTACAGCAATACGCACCCGCTGGTGCAGGCTCTGACGGAGTATGACCGGCTGGTTAAAGCCAGTTACCTGCTAAACTACATTGACGATGCAGCCCTGCGCAACTATGTACAACGGGCACTGAACCGGGGAGAGGCCTATCACCAGTTACGAAGAGCGGTGGCCTCGGTCAACGGCAACCGGTTCCGCGGCTCCTCGGACCAGGAAATCGACATCTGGAATGAGTGCGCCCGACTGCTGACGAACGCGATTATCTACTTCAACTCACTCATACTAAGCAATTTGCTTGCTTACTACCGGGCCACCGGGGACCAGAAAAATCTGGAACTGGTGAAAAAGGTATCCCCTGTGGCCTGGCTGAATGTGAACCTCAATGGCACCTACAGCTTCACGTTTGAGCAAAACGTGATCAATATGGCGGAGATTTTAAGCCCGCTGACCGGTGAATCTGGGAAACCGGAAAAGTAGGGTACTCTTGAAAGCATTGCCAGGCCTGGGTTTCAGGGCGAAGTGTTATTTGCGGCGGGGATGTCCCTAGTACCCCTTGATGGCAGCCGGGGCAGCAACCGCCTGCCCCAGACGTATTGTCAGATTCAGGCCAATAACGATTGGAAAGCGATTCAATGCTGGTTGGGGGAATTTGACGATTCGCCCAATACGCGGCGTAAGTACTGCTCCGAAGCAGAACGCCTGCTCCTCTGGGCGATCAAGCAGCAGCGCAAACCAATCTCAGGATTGCTGCGAGAAGACTTTCAGGACTACCAACTGTTTCTATCGAACCCTATGCCGGCAGACTACTGGTGTGGGCCTCGAGCGCCCCGCCACTCTCCTGCTTGGAAGCCTTTCCAGGGGCCATTGAGTGAAGCCAGCCAGCGCACCTCGCTCATTGTCATCAATGCGCTGATGTCGTATCTGGTGGACGCCGGCTATATCCGCGGCAATCCGCTGTCGTTGATTCGGAGAAGAAACAAGAAGCTGAGACCCCAAGCTGGGGAAGCCCCAGTACAGGAGCGCTTCCTTGACCAGGAAACCTGGGATCACCTGAAAGCCTACATTGCCGCCCTCCCCCAGGACACTCTGCGTGAGAAGGAAGACTACGAACGTATCCGCTTCCTGTTCCATTTCCTTTATCTCCTCGCGCCCCGAGTGTCTGAGGTAGCCAGCCACGCGATGAACAGCTTCAGAGAGTATCGCGGGCGCTGGTGGTGGTTTGTTGAAGGCAAGGGACAGAAGCATGCGAAAGTACCCGTGAGCGATGAAATGCTAGACGCACTGATGCGCTATCGGCATTTCCTCGGTTTGGAGGATCTCCCCCCTGAGAACGACACCTCCCCGGTTCTACGCAGCATCAAGGGTACGAAGGGGGTTTCCGACAACATGGTGTATCGACTAGTGAAGAAAACCGTACAGGGTGCCGCGGATAGCGTCGAGCAAGAAGTCCCCGTCTGCGCCAGGAAACTCCGGAAAGCGTCCACCCATTGGTTCAGGCACACGTCGGTCACACACGGTGATGATTCAGGAATCGGACTTAAGTACATTCAGGCCTCTGCCAGACATGACAAGATCGAGACAACGTCAATCTATCAACACGCCGACGATCATCGATGGCATGACGAGTGGCAGCGACTCAAGTACTGATCCGACCCTGTAAATAATTCTGTGTAACTGCCAGGGTTAAATGTAGTCCGCCAAGCGGTCTTCGAACTCGATCATAAATCTATTCAGGGCCAGCTTCCAGTTGCGGATCGGCATGGTCCATTTTTTCGACGCCTCCCGAATCGCCAGGTAGATCACCTTCATCGCGGAATCGCCCGTGGGGAACAGCTTCCGTTTTTTGACAGCCTTGCGAATGACGCTGTTGAGGGACTCGATGGCGTTCGTATCCGGCATGATATACCCCGGTGCCCGCTACCCGAGCCAAATTTCTTCCATTGGCGTATGGTGAGACCATCCGGGATAGGGGCACCGGGAGCACGGAACCTAGTGGGCAGGCCGGTCTACACGATGAGCCGCGAGCTCGTGTTAGTAGTTGGCCGCCCCTACGACCTGCCCGGATGCGCTGCGAGCGCGAATCCGTAGTTGTCGTGTGACCCACTTGCTCCCGTATCAATTATCTACCGGGAGGATTGCTGATATGCGTATTTTTGGTTTGGATATTCACCGGACTTTCGCCGAAGTCATGGTACTGGAGGATGGCCAGGTCACCAGTTTGGGCCGTGTGCTGCTTGACCGCAACCATCTTATCAAATTCGCCGACACCCTCACCGCCGAGGACGACGTGGTTCTGGAGGCCACGGGCAATACAATGGCTGTCGTACATATACTAAAGCCACGGGTCCATAGAGTTGTCATCGCCAACCCACTTCAAGTGCGCGCTATCGCTCATGCCAAAGTGAAGACTGACAAGATTGACGCGGCTGTACTGGCGCAGCTTCATGCCAGTGGATTTTTACCGGAAGTCTGGGTCCCCGACGCTGCTACTGAATCGCTACGACGAACTGTGGCAAATCGACAACGATTGGTGCGTCACCGCACCCGTATTAAAAACACGATCCACTCGATCCTTCATGCCAACCTGATTCCGCAGTGTCCAGCGTCGGACATGTTTGGGCATAAGGGAAGAACCTGGTTACAGGAACAGCCTTTGCCTTTTGATGAAAGGGCGTCGATCCAACGATATCTGCGCAATCTCGATCACCTGAATGAAGACATCAAAGTGTTGGATACAGAGCTGGCGACGTTTGCCCTGCGCAACCTGGATGTGCAGCGCCTCATGTCGATATCCGGCGTCAATACGGTTGTTGCGGTGTCACTGGTGGCAGCGATAGGAGATGTGAGCCGTTTCGCAAGGCCGGAGAAGCTAGTCAGCTACTTCGGTCTCAATCCCAGCGTTCGGCAAAGCGGTCTTACGCCAGCTCATCACGGACATATCACCAAGCGGGGGCGTTCTCATGCGCGTGGAATGTTGGTAGAGGCAGCATGGTCTGCTGCAAAAACACCGGGACCTCTACGAGCATTCTTTTGTCGCATACGTGGGAAACGCGGAGCACAGATTGCCGCTGTCGCAACGGCCAGAAAACTAGCCGTTATTGCCTGGCATATACTTACCAAACAGGAAGACTACTTATGGGCCCGGGAAGCCCTTAAGGCCATCGACACAGGCGATCAGGATATCCCTCACACCGCGATTCTGGAGCTCTGTGAGTACGTTCAGCCAGAACTTGGCGCCTTCATTCTCGGACAGCCACAGTCCCAGCAATTCCTTGTGGCCTTCCATGTTGACGCCCAGGGCCAGATAAACGGACTTGTTGATGACCTTCCTGTCCTGCCGGACTTTGACGACGATGCAGTCCAGATACACGATGGGGTAAATGGCATCCAGGGGTCGCGACTGCCACTCGACGACCTGCTCGATAACCGCATCGGTGACTTTCGAAATCAGGGCTGCCGATATGTCGGCGTCGTACATTTCCTTGAACGTGGTGACAATCTCCCGGGTAGTCATGCCCTGTGCGTACAGGAACAGGATTTTGTCATCCATCGAGGTGAATCGGCGCTGGTGCTTTTTGACCAGCTTGGGCTCGAAGCTGCCGGCCCTGTCGAGGGGAGTATCTAACTCAAACTGACCCTCTTCAGTTTGCAGGGTCTTGCTGGTGTAGCCGTTGCGGCTGTTGTCAGTGTCGGACTGCTCGTGTCGATCGAAGCCAAGATGATCGTCCAGCTCCGCATTCAGCGCCGTTTCGACTGTGATCTTGGTCAGCATCTGGCGGAACTCATTGAGATCCGCCTCAGTCTTGATATTTTTGGCGGCTGCCTGGGCAATCGCTTCCAACTCTTTCTTCTTCATAGTCTGCCTATCCTCACCCATCGCGTGGGTTAATAATAGGCAGTTACACAGATTTAGTTACAGTCTCACTGATCCCGATTGTCTCGACCGTCTGCTGACTACAGCATTGCCAGACAGTGGTGATTTGCTGTGGAGCCAATTTGAAAACAGCGAATTCAACTTATTCTAATCCCTTCAGAACGGTTCTTCCAAAGAAAGCTTTACTGAAACCAGGGCCTGTCCCTCGTGTACTTTGTGTTTAATCATACTGAACATATATCATACACAGGAGGACAGAAGACGAATCGGAAAAACAAAAATCATACGACGCATAGTCGTCTGTACTTTCATAACGAGCATCACACGAGTTTGAAACCACATCAAAAAACCTTCGAACTTGTTCTGCTAATTTACTAGGAACAATCAAACTATCTGAAGCCTCCTTCCCAATATTCTCAATAAGATCGGTAAACTCTCCATAGCCTATACTGTTGAGTTCTGGAATGCTTTCCGAATTAGGGAAAACGATTGGAAATTCGCGTTCATAGATCTCTCTAGATGTGATTCCTGTTCCTTTTGAGAGATGAACTTTTATATGACCTTCCTCTGTCCATACAAATTCTCTTTCGAGCAAATCAAAGTAGTCTTCGATTGCCGATGCTATGTCTTGGAGAGATTCGTCTTTCATATCTACCTATCAAGTACAGGATAAGCCTGTACTACCCTTCCATTTGCGTCAATTCGACCTTTGATATACACACCACTCGTAAAAATAATTCAATGAATTAATCGAACAGAACACTAGGTCCCTTCACGCATTGCGTGTCCTCTGTGAACTCTTCGAACTAGTTAATATGGCCAAGCCCAATGAACCCGAATGGTGGTATTCAATACACCAGTTTCCTGGTGGTGATATCACCCAAGTATCAAAGTCTTCATCCATAATAGCGATAGCATTATCCAAAAAGCTCTCCAAGGTCATAGATATAGGGGGACGATTGGCGTTACTCCATAGAATGGTGATATCGTCTGCCATTTCGAGATTCGCTTCTGATGCAAGCAGGCTCAGATTTTTGCTTAGGTTACACCTATCAACTTTGCCATTGATTAGGCGCTTATTTTCAACACGTCTCCAGTCTATCGCACCAGAAACCATGAATGGCAGTTCAGATTCTAGCCATTCCTCGGCGGATCTATCCCAAAGAAGTTGGTAATCAATGCTCCTATCGGCGAGTACAGTTAGGGTATCTTCGATCAAATTTATTCGGTGTCGTTTCTCAGAAGCACACTTGGCTTCAGTCCTTCTTTTCTCAAGCAGCTCTCTTTTTGAGTCTTCGATAGTCATCGATTCAGTACTCTGATCAACTTCATAAACTCGTCTTCACCGCCCGGGAATTTGATAGCCTTATTTACCATCATCGCCTCTCCTTTACCAACTCTCACATTGATATGTGTTCCCTTGTTGGGATCATAGTCAATTCTATACTGTTTCCAAATTCCATCGACCTTGGTTTCGAAACCAACAATCTTTCCATTCGCTCTACTTGCTGGGAGCCTTCCAACAATGTTTACCCTAGTAGTTGGATCAATTCTACCAAGCAGTAGTAGCGCCTTGTTTCTCGCGGCTTCGTATGATCCAGTATTAAGCACTGTTTCCCGGAGTTTACAGCCGCCTATATTGTGAGCTAGAGCCCCCTGATCTCCCACAAAGTAGGTATGATCATGATTAATTGTGAGATTAAAGACTTCCGCTTCCTGGCTGTAATTGACAATCCGATGAACACCTAGCGGTTCTCCATCTGATCCGAGCAAACTATGCCCCGTTGATAGGTCACCCGCATCTAACCACTGGCCACTCACATAGAAGGGGTGGCCTGCTGTCGCTGTTATGACATCGCCGTTTGCCAACTCGATATCTACCAGATCTTTGAGCCCTTCGCCCTGGATCAGGTGTACTACTTCCTGTAGTCTTTTCTCGCCTATCTCTTCATCAAACGCCCAGACCTTGTCTCCAATCTCGATATCTGAAATGGGCTTCAAGCCTTCTTCGGTGTGCACCAATGTATCTGCTGCAAAGCTATTACAGCCTGGCCCATCACCCCGCACAAGCATCTTTCTAAACTTGCCGGACAACATCTTAAGTAATTTATAGGCAGCGGGGCCACCCATAGCTGCGAGACCGACCGCCCACGGATTCGGGTTCAACGTCTCCGCCTCCGGCCCATTCAGCGCAATATCCAAAATACTCAACCCAGCATTTATCTGCTGAACCGTCAGATTTGCCCGAATACTATTCGCTGCACCAATAGACCCAAGAGAGAAATGCCCGCTGGGATCAATGTTCAACGCCGGATCAGCATTCGCATAAAGATACTTATGCAAAGTAACCGGATCGCTGTTGTTCCCCATCCAGGTATCCTGCTGGGTAAACCGACCAATCCCCTGATCGTAATAACGCGCCCGCAGGTAATACTGATCCAGTGTGGCGTCATAGCTCTCGCCAGTGAACAGATAGGTATTCTCCGTCACCCCGCTCTGGTTGAGCACACCGCCGAATACCTCGTAATCATATTCGTCGGTCACCCCACCGAGCTCGTCCGTCAGCAGCCGCGTAGACCCCAGCCCATCATAGTGATAGTAACTGTCGGCCCCACCGCGCTCCTGGCTCAACAGGTCATGCCCATAGCTGTAGCTGGCGTCTATGCTGCCCGCGGTGACTTCCTCAACAACCTGCGCATAGTCCCGATTGACATCGATAACCAGATCCGTCGTCACCCCGAACTCAGTTCTGGCGTTCCGGATGCCATTGTGATCGTAAGCAAAGGACGTGGTATCGCCCCCCTGCTCCACTGCCACCAACCGGTCCTTGGCATTGTAGGTGTAGCTGGTCACATCCCCATCCAGCGTCTCAGTCAGGGTGTTGCCATTGGCATCATAGGTATACGTACTCCCCCCCTGTTGCGTCAGCCGATCATTGGCATCATAGCTATAAGCCGTAGTCACCCCATCAATCACGCTCTGGGTACGGTTACCCACCGCGTCATACTGATAACTGGCGTTGTAGTCGCCGTTGACTGCGTCGGTGACGTTTTCAGCCGTCAGCCGATACAGATCATCGTAGCTGTAGCTGGTAGAACGCCCGTCCAGCTCATCAATCTGTGTCCTGCGCCCGCTGGCATTCAGGCTGTAGTCGTACTGCTCGATCAACGCCCCGCCACCGTCATAGGTGGATAGCCGCGTCAGGCGATTGAGGCTGTCGTAGCTGTACACCTGGCTGCTGCCATTGGGGTGGCTGACGCTGGTCAGGTTGCCCACGGCGTCGTAGCCGTAGCTGGTAAGGCCGTTGTCATCCGTTACGCTGGCCAGCCGGTTCAGGCTGTCGAAGCCATAGCTGGTGGTGGTAACGGTTCCCGTCGGTGAAGTCACCGTCAGGCTGGTGCGGTTACCCGCCGCGTCGTAGCCGTAGGCCAGCACGGCGCCATTGGCCTGGGTGTGGCTTATCAGGCGGTCACGGCTGTCATAGGCATAGCTGGTGGTGCGGGTACTGGCATCTGCCGCAGTCTGGATCACCTGAACCAGGTTACCCACGGCGTCGTAGCTGTAGTCCTCGCTGCTGCCGTCGTCGAAGCTGCGCTGGGTCAGGCGGTCGTTGAGGTCGTAGCTGGAGGCAGTGACCTGGCCGTTGAAATCCACCCGCTGGGTGGGGTTACCCACACCGTCGTAGCTGAAGCTCTCCAGTTGGCCCATCGGCAAGGTTCTGGCGCTGGGGCGGCCCAGGGCGTCATAGGCCCAGTGGGTGGTCCGGTTTTCCGCATCGGCCTGGGTAAGTTTGTTACCCACACTGTCGTAGGTGAAGGCGGTCACTCCATCCAGGGCATCGGTCACCGTGATCAGGCGGCCCAGGCCATCGTAGGCATAGTCAGTGACGATGCCGGACTGGTCCGTCATGGAGGTGCGGCGGCCCAGGGCGTCGTAGCTTTCCACGGTGGTACTGCCATCGTGGAACAGGGTCTCGACGCGCTGGTCCAGGGCGTTGTACACATACTCGGTACGGCGCGCCAGGGCATCCACCTCGGCGGTGAGGTTGCCATCGGCGTCGTACTCAAAGCTGTGGGTATTGCCCTGGGCGTCGATGGTGGCCGTGCGTCGGCCCGCGGCGTCGTACTCGTACTCGGTGCGATTACCATTCTCGTCGATTTCTGCGGTGACGCGGCCCACCACATCGTACTCCGTGTGGCTGCTGGTGCCATCGGGCCAGGTGGTCTGTACCAAACGGTCCAGCGGGTCGTAGCTGTGCTGGGTGGTGCGGCCGAGACGGTCCGTCTCCGTGACCAGGTTGCCCTGCACGTCGTAGGTGTTGCTCGCGGTGGTGCCATCCGGGTAGGTGGTGAGGGTCAGGCGCGTGTAGGCATCGTACGCATACTCGGTACGCCGGCCCTGAGCATCCACCATCGCCACCTCGTTGCCCGCCAGGTCGTACTCGGTGGTGGTGATGTTGCCGGTCGCGTCCTCGGTTTCGATCAGGCGGTCGCGGGTATCGTACGTGTAGGTGGTGACCTCGGTCACGCCGTCCCTGACCCGGCTCTCGGTAAGCACATTGCCGTTATCGTCGTAGGTATAGCGGGTGGTGTGGCCCTCCGGGTCTTTCTCGGTGAGTTTGTTGCCCTCGTCGTCGTAGCTGAAGGAGGTCACATTGCTTTCGGCATCCAGGCTTCTGATCACGTGCCCCTTGACGTCAATGACATTGCCAGACACGTTATCCAGGGGGCCTTCCACCGTCAGCAGATTGCCGACCCGATCGTAGTCCTGGGTGTAGAGGTTGCCCCGGGCATCGGTGGCCGTCAGTTCCTGACCTCGCAGGTTATAGGTGAAGCTCACCGTGTTGCCCAGTTCATCCGTCTGGTTCAGTTGGTCCCGGCGGTCATTGAAGGTGGCTGAGGTGGTATCACCAAGGGCATTGGTACGGCTGGTGAGGTTGCCGTCCGCATCGTAGGTGTAGCTGGTGATATTGCCCAGCGCATCCACCTCGTCGGTGACATAACCCTCCTCGTTATAAAACAGCTGGGTGCTGTAGCCCCGGCGGTTGGTCACGATGGACTGGCGCCCGGCGATATCGTGGTCGTAGTCGGTGCGGTTGCCGTCACCGTCTTCCTGGGCGATCAGGCGGCCATCATCGTCGTAGATGTTCTTGATAAGCTTGCGGCCCAGGGCGTCGTACATCTCCAGCAGGCCGTGTTCGCTGTTGTAGGTGTAGGTGCTCTCCGCGCCCAGGGGGTCCGCGGCAATGGTGAGGTCGCCGTTGCCATCACGGGTGTACTCGTAGCGTTCTCCTGCCGGGTCGATCAGGGCGGTGACCTGGCCGTTGCCGTCCCGCTCGAACAGCACACTCTTACCGTCGGAGTGGAAGATGCCGTTGTCGGTGTAGGTCAGGGTGTTGCCGTTGGGGTCGGTGATGGTGCGCAGGCCTATCTCCTGGTCCAACTCGTACACGTAGCCGTCCTTGGTGGTAAGCAGGTAGTGGGTGGGGTCGGGCTCCTGGTCGCCGGCAATCTGCACCAGTTTGTCGGCATTGAAGCGCAGCAGGCCGTAGTCGGTCTGCTCCAGGGTGCTGGTGGTGCCGTCTATGGGCACAAAATCGAGCTCCACGTCTGTGAGGGGTAGGAACTGATTGCACTCCGGCGAAACGTGTACCTCGAAGGTTTCCACCGCGCCGGTGGGCAGGGTGACGGTCACCAGGGGCTTGCCCAGGGGTTGGATGCAAAAATCGACCAGCGCTCCCAGCGGCCCGTAGGTGTAGTCGTTCAGGGCCCAGCCCCGGCCCGCCGGGCGGCTCTCCTCAATCTTCACGTTCTGGTAATCCAGGCTCCAGCCGTAGCCGAAGTCCTGGGCCTGGTGCCGGCGGCGGCTGTCGTAGGTGCGGTTCACGCGGATGGGGATGCCCGATACCGGGATCTCCAGGTCGGTGACAGTGAAGGAGAAGTTGCCCACCTTCATATCGCCGGTGAGGCGCACGGTGCGGGCGTCCACGCCGGTGTTGCGGCTGTCGTCCAGGGCTTCCAGCTGCAGGCGGTAGAGGCCGTTGTCCAGCAGGGTGGGGTCCAGCTGGGCGATCACGGCGCTGTTGACGGCCGTGGTGCCGGTGGCGATCTCCAGAGGCGCGGCTTCCCCAGCCAGGCTGTACAGCTTCAGGCTCCAGGTGGACAGGTTGTCGTCGCTGATGGTGGCGACGATGTCCACGGGGGCGGACACTTCCTGGGCGTCCTCCACGTTCTCGATCACGGCCAGGGGGACGCTAAGGTCATTGGGATCGCGGATGTAGAAGGTTTTGCGTTCCACGATGGTGTCGTAGGCATCTGAGACCCGGGCGACGATGTCGTGGGGGCCGATCACGGACTCGGTGATGGTGGCGCTGTTGTCGCTGGCCAGGGGCACGTCTACGCCATCCACGGTAATGCTGGTGGTGGTGTCGCCAGCACTGCCGCTGGCCACTACCTGAATGTGGATGCTCTCACCGGCGTCGGCCACTTCCGGGGTGACAACAATCACTGCCTCCATCTGGGTACTGGCGGGCACCACTTCAATGGTCCAGCCCAGTTCCACCCACACGATGCCGTCGCTGACACGCACGGTGGTGGGCTGCGGGCCGGTGGTGGCCGGGGTCCAGGTGAGCAGGCCGGTGGCGGATACAGTCGCCCCCGCCCCGCCCTGGGTCAGGCTGTAGCTAAGGACGTCGCCATCGGCGTCGGTGGCCTCAATCTGGAACTGGTAGCTAAGCCCTTCCTTGGCGGAGGTAGACGGCAGGTTCACAATCTGCGGCGCCTGGTTACCAGCAGTGCCGAACACCGACAGGGTGTAGTGCTGCTGGGTGGCCGCGCCATCGGCATCGGCCACTTCCACCAACACGCTGTGGATACCCACATCGGCGTTCAGCGGGGTCCAGTTGATCAGGCCCGTGGCGCTGATGCCCATGCCGGCGGGCGCAGCCGCCAACTGATACGTCAGGGCACTGCCTTCCGGGTCCGTTGCCATCACCTGGTAGCTGTAGGGCGAGCCGGCAGTTGCCTGGTTATCAGGGTCACTACTAATCACCGGCGCCAGATTGCCGGTGTAGCCAGTGCCGTCATCCACTGCCAGGGTGTAGGTCTGGGTGGCGGTGCCGCCAATGCCATCGCTGACTGACAACACCACTGTGTGCAGCCCCTCCTGGCCCACCACGGGCGCGAAGCTCACGGCGCCGCTGGCATCCATGGTCATGCCGCTGGGGGCGGTATCCAGGCTGTAGGTCAGTACGTTGCTCTCAGGGTCGCTGGCCAGCAATTGGTAGGCGTAGCTGTCGCCCAGGGTCACCACCGTAGCCGGTGTGCTGGTGATCTGGGGCGGCAGGTTGCTGGTTTGTTCCACTACGGCCAGGGTGAAGCTCTGAATAGTGCTGCCACCACGCCCGTCGTAGGCCTTGAGGGCAACCGGGTGGTCGCCCAGTTGGCTGTCGCCGGGCACCCAGTTCACCACGCCGGTGTTGGGGTTGATGCTAAGCCCGGCGGGGCCTTCCACCACGGAGTAAATAATGGGGTCGCCATCCGTGTCTGTGGCCTGCAGGCGGTATTCGTAACGGGCACCTAGGTAGGCCGAGGCCACCGGGGTGGAGCTGATAGCCGGCGCGGCATTGAGCAGGGTGCTGAACACGGCCAGAGTGAAGCTCTGGGTGGTGTAGCCGCCGCGGCTGTCCGTAACGCGCACGCTCACGGGGTAGTAGCCCACTTCGATAGGCATCCAGCGCACCACGCCCAGGTGGTCCATGAGCATGCCCACGGGGCCATCCACCAGCTCGTAGCTGAGGGTATCGCCATCCACGTCAGTAGCTTGCACGATGTACTCGTACTCGCCACCCACATCGATACTAGAGCCGGGTTGTGACGTAATCTGCGGGGCGTGGTTGACTTGCGGCCCCGTCACATCAACAGTAAAGGCCTGCAGTGCCACACCACCGCGGCCATCACCCACCTCAATGAGCAGTTCATGACGGGTGACCTGGTCCGCCGTGGGCCTCCAGGTAATCGTCTCGCCATCGAACATTTGCATGCCGGCGGGCACGTCAATCAGCGAAAAGGACACCGTATCGCCATCAGCATCCGTTGCCGTCGGGGTGTAGGCGTAGGAGCCGCCCACGCTGGCCGTCGCTGGTGGCGCTGAGGTGAACTCCGGCGCTACATTGCTGGGGGTTTCCACCACGGTGAGCACATAGCTTTGTTCGGAGAAGTAGCCGCCGGTATCGGTGACGCGTATCACCACGTCGTGCGGGCCCAGCTCTGCGAGTGTTGGGTTCCAACTGACGACACCACTGTCAGCGTCGATGGCCATACCCGCTGGCGCTTGAGTCAGCGAGAAACTGAGCGCATCGTCCGGATTGGGATCAATGGCCGCGACATCATAGACGTAGGCCTGATCCGTCAGCGCTTCTTCAGCCGGGTCAGTGGTAATCACCGGTACCTGTTCCACCACCACTAGGTCGTATCGCTGTATGGCAGATGCGCCGTGTGGGTCTGTCACCTGCACCAGTACTTCGTAGGTACCCGCATCTTCAGAGGTGGTCTGCCAGTTGATCAGCCCGGTCTCCGGATCCAGGGTCATGCCATCAGGGCCGCTTACCAGGGCGTAGGTGAGGTCATCGCCATCGGGGTCGTAGGCCTCAACGTCGTAGACATACTCGCGGCTGGCGAGAATCTCGCGGGTGAAGCCCCGGTAACGCACGGCGTGTTGGGAATAGTTATAAAAACCGAATTGCCCGGACAGGAAGGTATCGTCCTGTAAGGTAAAGGAATCAATGACGGTGGCACCCTGCTTCACGGTAATGGTGAACTCACCAGGGTGGAAGGTCAGGGTAAAGTCATAGTCCGTATGCGGGTACCAGCGGATGGAATTGTGGTAGAGCGTATCCACCGTGGCGTTGTAAGTCCCCCAGAGGTTTGGCTTGCCCTCGCTGCCATCCGGCGCCAGATTGATCACCTTCACGGACATGCCGCGCAGGGCACTGTTCTGTGTGTTCTCCTTCCAGTCAAACAGGTAGTACTGGTACTGGTTCTGCCAACCGAACACGAAGCCCATGAAATCGTCGTCACTGGTGGTGCGCACCCGCCAGATACCGGACATCTGGTCCGTCGCCACGTCGAAGTCACTGAGCAACACAGAGGCGCGCGCATTGACGGTCTGGTCCGCCTGGGTGCCGTCCGTGTTGATGGTCCACTTCGCCTTACCCTGGCTGCCAATGCCCAGGTCGATAAAGTTCCACAGGTTCAGGTCCACGGGCTCGCCGTTACCGGCGGCGGGCTCCAGCACGAAGGGCAACTCCGGCTCACTGGTAATAATGGGCGCATTATTCTGATCCAGCACCTCAATGGAGACGACTGCTGGCAGCGAGCCCAGCCGCCCGTCATCAACCGCGAACTCAAAACTGTCCGGGCCGGCATAATAGGCGTCCGGCAAGTAGCGTATGGCGGCGCCCTCTCCCAGCAAGGTGCCGTGCTGCGGCGGCGTCACAATGGTAAAGCCCAGCGGGTCGCCGTTGGGGTCCTGCCCCTGCAAGGGCGTGTCCACCGCCTGGTTTTGCCCGGTTTCATAACTGGCCGGGAAGGCCAGCGGTGGTGCGTTGGATGCACTATCGACCACGGTCACATCAAACTGCTGGCTGTCAAAGCCGCCGCGCCCATCACTCACCTGCACGCTGAAGCTTTCCACGCCCACATGGTCGGCGGGCCACTGGATCTCGCCCGTGGCGCTGTTGATGCTGGCCCCGGCGGGGCCTTCCAACAGGCTGTATGCCAGGGTGTCGCCATCGGCGTCGGTGGCGTTGACGTCGTAATAATAGAGCTGGCCCAGGTCCGCCGTGTACAGCGGCGTGGTGACGATAACGGGCGGGTTATTAAAATCGCCCACGGCGATGATAAAGAGCTGGGTATCACTGGCGCCAGCGATATCGGTTACCTGCACGTCCACAGTGACATCACCGCTATCGGCGGCCTGGGGCGTCCAGCGAATCAGGCCGCTGATGGGGTGCACCCACATGCCGTCGGGGGCGGTGAGCAGGCTATAGCGCACCAGGTCGCCCAGGTCCGGGTCGGTGGCGCGCACGTGGTAGCGGTATTCCTGGTCTATATGCGCGGTGGTGCCGGCATCGGAAATAATCTCAGGCGCCTCGTTAAGCTCATGCACGCTGATGGCGTAGGCCTGGGTGTCAGTCAGCCCTTCAGGGTCGGCCACCTGCAGCGCTACCAGGGGCACTAGGCGGCTGTTGTTATCCGCCACGCACTCCTGCGCCAGAGGCAGCGCATCTACCGCTGCGCTCAGTGCGTCGAAGTTGTGCTCAAATGGCAAGCTGAAGCTGACAGATTCCGCTTCCGCAGCGCCGAGGTTGTCAATCACAGCGCTTAACAGCGGGTATTCGACATCACCGCTGCGCCCGGCAATTGCCAGGTTCACGGCCTGCCCGGGTGCCCCCAGCCCGCGGTTGCGTACCACGGCAGTGGCCTGCAACGGGTCATTCGGGTCCAGGGTGATGCTATCGATAAACAGGTCGGCCTGGGGTACGGAAAAACGGTCAACCACGGCGCCAGCGAGATAGCTGCTGAACACCTGCTCGAACAGCACGGCGTCGGCGCTGGCCTGGGCCAGGTCCCACACACTGCCGCCGGAGGCCAGCGCCAGTTCCGCATAACTGGCCAGCACGGCGTCATCGCCAGCCAGCAGCACCGGGTTACTGCACTGTTCTACCTGGCCGTCACGCAACAGGTAGCCGTTGTTGTTGGCGTCCACGCCCATGGCCAGTTCGCCGGAATCACACTGGAAGGACACATCGGCAATGACCGAGAGTTTGTGGTCTTCCGTCTGAAGTTGAGTCGACAGCGCGGCCATGACGGCGCTATCGATGGCGGCGGGCACGTCGTTAATACCCAGCACCAGGTGCTTGGCCACCGGGGCGCGCAGAGGGTATTGGTCCAGCACAGCTTGCAGCGCTGCCAGGCCGTCGGCCACAAGCCCCGCCCCGGGTGCCAGTTGCGCGCTGGCGAGCGGCACATCCGCCGCCGGATAGAGCTGCTGGCCGCCAACGTTAACAGCCGTTGCAGCGGCTTCAATTGACAGCAGGCCGTACTGGTTGGGGTTGGCCCCGGCGCCTATATCCAGCGCCACCAGGGCGGGTTCGATTGTGGCGGCCACGGCATCCAGCAGCGCGGCAGGCAGGGTGACAGCGTCGCTGGTGTCGGTCAGGAACACCAGGTCCAGCGCACGGTAGGTCTCATCGTAGCTGGTGAGCGAGCAGTAGCGGTTCACGCTTTGCAGGCCGCCGACAAACTTGGCCTGGGGCAGCCAGGCGATCGCGCCGCTGGCGCCGTCGATGGTCATGCCCGCAGGCGCGCGCTGCAATGCGAAGGCCAGCACATCGCCAGCGTTCGGGTCCACCGCCTCGGCCAGGTAGCTGTAGGGCGTGCCTTCGAAGCCCTGCTCCACCGCGGTGGAAATAATGACGGGCGGCTTGTTCTTCTCAATGACCTCGATGGTCACCGTGGCGACATTGGAATCGAGCTGGCCGTCGTTAACATAAAAGGTAAACAGGTCGTTGCCGAAGAAGCCCGGCGCGGGGGTATATTCAACCGTGTTGCCGCCGAGGGACTGCAGTGAACCGCTGGCGGGGTTGGCAAGAATACTGTAGCTGAGCGCGTCGCCGTCCACATCGCTGGCCGACAACACAATAACAACGGGCTCATCCTCCAGCGTAGTGGCGCTGCCATCGTCGGCAACGGGGGCATCGTTCACGGGGTTGGCCGTGAGCAGCACGGTGGCCACATTGGAGTCCAACTCGCCGTCGTTCACCTTGAAGGTGAAGCTGTCGTCACCCACGAAGTTGGCATCCGGCGTGTAGCTGTAGTTGAAGCCGCTGCCTGCCAGCGTGCCGTTGAGGGGCTGTGTGAGTATTGTCGCGGTCACGGTGTCCCCGTCCACGTCCTGCCAGGTCAAGGTCAGGGGGACGCTGGTATCCTCGGCAAACTCCAACTGCTGGTTGAAGGCCACGGGCGCGTCGTTTATCGGCAATACGGTGATATCCACCACCGCGGGCGCGGAATCGACAAGGCCGTCGTTAACGACATAGGTGAAGCTGTCGCCGCCGCTGTAATCCACCGCAGGGGTGTAGACGAGGTCCGGAGCCGTGCCTGAGAGTACGCCGTGGGCTGGCTGGGACAGCAGCGTGTAGCTCAGGGCATCGCCGTCAGGGTCGCTGCCTGACAGGGTGACGGCCAGGGGCTGCTCTTCGTTGGTTTCGTAGCTCAGTGGCTGCGCCATCGGCGGCTGGTTAAAACAGTTCTTTGCGCCCAGGTAGGTAAAGCTGAGCCAGCCGTTGCCGTTGAGCCGGTAGCTGGTCAGGGCGATGGTGGCAAAGCGCACCACGTGGTAATCGTAGTTGTTGCCACTGCCGCGATTGCTATCCCATACCGGTACGTCTATGGGCACGTTGATGAGGGCGTTAAGGGCTGTCTTAACGGCGTTGCTGCCGGTTACCCCAGGGGCGCCCTGGGCCCAGTCACCCGGGTGCAGAACAGTGTCGGAAGCATCGTCAGGATTGACGTAGAGAGGTGGCCCCAGAAATCTGAACAGCGCTATAAGTGGATTGCCTGCCTGACTTAGGGCATCGTATTGCCCGATATCAGGAGATCACAATGGCTAGAAGACCTCGC
>Ga0070726_10002410_pt1 | contig 16863 bp, 15 predicted proteins | sample tdAd471_FD_67275 | JGI IMG/M metagenome (GOLD analysis project Ga0070726, IMG submission 67275) | Marine sediment microbial communities from the Atlantic coast under amendment with organic carbon and nitrate - tdAd47.1 | ecosystem: Environmental > Aquatic > Marine > Coastal > Sediment | place... | reverse complement strand
GGAAACGCTACCTAGAAGCGGCTTACGAAATACCCTTCGAGGCTAATGCCTGCATGGAACCCCTAAATGCTACAGCTGACTATAGGGGAAATACCATCGAGATTTGGGCCGGGACACAAGCGCCACAATTGACCCGAGAACGCATTTCTGAATTGACAAAATTACCGATGGCGGCTATTACGGTGCATAACCAACCTTCCGGTGGCGGGTTTGGCCGACGCTATTTCTGTGATTTTGTTGAAGAGGCTGTTGTTTTATCCGAGAAAGTTCGTCGCCCTGTAAAAGTTACATGGACCCGAGAGGATACTATTAGTACTTCTAAATATCATCCGCTTCGCAATGAATACTGGGAAGCCGCTTTGGATGACCAAAATTATCCGATTGCTCTATCCTATAAGGGTGTTCTCACGCGACCCAGTGGGTATCGACCCTATCCTTATAGCTTACCTACATTATTCCATAAAGGCTTACGGTATAAAGAAGGGAATCTTATTCCGCGAGCCTCCTGGCGAAGTGTTTTTGCCCATCATTGGGGGATGGGTTTGGAATGTTTTATGGATGAATTGGCTGTTGAAGCAGGGATTGATCCTGTTCAATTTAGGCTAGACCTATTGGAGCAAGCTTCCATTGTCGAACAAAAGGAATTGCCTTGGGTGGGAAGTGATTTGTATCCTAAAAAGTTATATGAAACTTTACGCGTAGTGGCAGAAAAGGCGAATTGGAATAAACCGAATGCTAACGGAGTTTTCCAGGGCGTTTCAGTTATGGGGTATAATACGTCCTATTGTTCTCAGATCGCAGATATCTCTATTGAAAATAATGAAGTAAAGGTGCACAAAGTCACGGTAGCCATCGACTGCGGATTGGTGATCAATCCAAGCCAGGTGAAAAATCAAGTAGAAGGTAGCGTTATGTGGGGACTAGGTGCGGTATTGAAACCAGCCATCACGGTGAAAAATGGTCGAGTGCAACAAAAGAATTTTGATACTTATGATCTTCTACGTATGAAAGAGGCTCCAGCCGTAGAAGTCCATTTGATTGAAAGCGATGGCCCTCCTACAGGTACGGGCGAACCCGTAGTCCCTGGCGTGGCTCCCGCTATCTTAAATGCGGTTTACGCAGCTACGGGGCATCGGATTAGAAAACTACCCATTGGGGATAGTTTACAGCAATTGGCTATGCTTAGATAGTTGTATAGCTAATTGATAATCGTTAGGTTACCCGAAGCAAACCTTTCTATATCATTGCACACATATCGCAACTTATATAGAAAGACCCCAGAATTGATCTTTTGACCTTTGAATGTTCCATTCCATTGTTCAAATGGATCTTCGGTAATAAAGAGGCGACTTCCCCAGCGGTCAAATATTTCAAAGGACAGCAATTCTTGGACGGAGAAGGGGTTGCTAATGCCATAAGTATCATTCAGGCCATCTCCATTTGGGGTGAAAGCTCGGGGTAAATACAAGGTTCTACAATCGAGCTGATTAGGGTCGATGACCGTAATGTTAACGGAATCGGTAGCAATACAACCATATACCTGATCCACCATATTTACGGTATAAGTGAGTGGAGGGTCAGAGGCAGGTACAGAGGGTATGATGGTAGGCTCTGCTTCCGATGTAGACGAAATATCATTCCCAGGCGTCCATTGGAAGGCCGTAGCACAGGAAGATGTGATTTCAATATCCACCTCACTTCCCAAGAAAATGAGTGTATCTCGGATGGCAATCTTATCTGGGGCAAAATATAGCCCGGCCACTTCAACATCATCAAGTGCTCGATTGTACACCCTGAGTTCGTCAATCAACCCACTGAAAAGCGGTTCGCTTCCATTTCGGCAGTTACCACCTCCTATGACGAAATCACCATCATTAAAGACATCTACTCGACTGCTAGTTCCCAATTCTGCTGCAAATGCTCCATTGATGTAAAGAAGCAACTTATTGGCATCTCTTACCAATGCCACATGTTGCCAGCAGGTGCCAAGGTCTAAGCCTCTGGCTACAGAAACAACCTTCATGTCTTCGGTGAGTACGCCGTTAACCGTATTAGACAGCGGAGAATAACGGACATAAAAGTACTGCTCAAAGAGGCAGTCCTCGCTTCGTTTGGACAAGATATAAGGCGTACCCGATTTACCAACGGGCTTAAAGTAGAAGCTCACCGTAAAGTCTTCGGTGCTAAATTCATCATTGATGCTACCTGCATCACCTTTCACCACGATCATATCATCGATACCATCCAAAACGATAGCATCACCACTTACGCCACAATCAAAAGTAGGGTTGCCAGAGGCTGTTCCTTCATTGGCAGAGTTACCTGTAACATCTGTAAGGATACCGTCGAAAGTGTAATATCCAACTAGGCCGACAGTGGTTTGGGAATAGATAGGCCCAGTTAGGGCCAATAATAAGAGCGGGAAAAAATATTTCATGGGGATTAATGATTTATACAAGGATTCAGTGTGGCTGGGGATTTACTGATTCAGTGAGTGATGTATTCCTACCCAACCACGATACCGTTTACAAGGCATTTGGCCTTGCTACAATGAAGATAACGTCCGTCTGCTAACAATATTTTATTGCCCGAATAGATTACCGAGCCCCGGAGGCATCATATCTTTTAGTAATGCTTGTGTGGCTTCCGCTTCTTTTAGGGCGGCCTTTTCTAAGGCTCTATTTACGGCTACCATAACAAGGTCTTCCACTTGCTCGACATCTTCCCAATCGATGGCTGATTTATCAATTGAGATATTAGTTATTTGTCGCGTAGCTGTAGCAGTTACCTTCACCGCTCCATCACCAGCCTCTGCGTCTATCGTAATCTGAGATAATTTCTCCTTGAGCGCTTTTTGTTGCTCCTCTACCTGACCGAACATATCACCAAACATATTTTTGATTTTGGATGAATGAAGCCCCAAAAATACGAATATTTTATGGGCTAAAAAAGAAGGATTTAATTTCTGAAAATCGACGGGCTAAAGAAAAAAATAGTATCCCATGCTTGTTAATGGAACATTGTAATTCCGCACTTGTTCAGGTAATCCCAACACTTATATGAAATACACCTGCACTTATGAATTCCATGTGCAACCTATTGAGTACTGACGTACTTTTACCGCAGGAAAGGAAAATGGACCCTGCAAACAAATACGCAAAAAGAAAAGATAAAAAGTGATTTACTGTGGACCCAATTTACCAATGAAAACTTGACGGAAGTCAGACACGATTTATTCCAGAAGGCTAGCAGGGTATCCGAGTAGGAACCATGCAAGGTAAAAATGCTAGCCTTCTTTTTTCTATTTTAGTTTTATACCAGGCAGCCCATCCAGACTTTCTTTATTCCTAAGGTTAATATATTCTTTGACTCCCTCTACACCGCCTTTTTTCTCCGCCCATTTCAATAAGGTGTCACGTTCTCCCTCATATTTGTAAGTGGGCACCGAAAAACCACAGGCATCTTGTATACGACTTACCTTTACTCTTATAATACTGCGTGCACCTTCATAATGTGGAAACTGGTGGGCTAAAGCTTCAAAAGCAGCTGTCCCTTTTTCCAACACTTCCCCTGTTCCATATAAACGTAAGATTTTAGGAGGGCCGTCAAAAGCACAAAACATAATTGTAATCCGACCATTTTCCTTTAGGTGGGCGACTGTTTCGATCCCACTACCCGCTAAGTCAATGTAGGCAACGGTGAGTTCGTCTATAACACGGAATGAATCGAGACCTTTAGGAGAGCAATTAATAAAGCCATCAGCTGATACGGGAGCTGTACTGACAAAAAACATTTTTTGTTGGGCCATCCAATTTTGCCATCTGTCGTCTATCGTTGCAAAAACTTTTCCCATGTGATCTTTCTTTTAAGGGCTTGAAAATAGGTGAATAAGTAAAACACCTGTCATGGTGAAAAGATTCCAGTGTCGTTATTCTTTCCAAAAAGGGATGTAGGCAGATTCTTGAAATAGAATGGTATCTCTTCCATCTATAAACTCAGGCAATTGCGTCTTAACAGTGAGGGTGTGTTCTCCTCGAGACAGAAAGTTGACATCAATCACCGTTAATAGCCCTACATTATCTCGATTGGGGTGTTGATAAAAGCGAAATTTTTGCGGAGGTAGTAGGCTGTCATTGATATATAGCTGGTGCATGCTACTCATGCAAGTCAAGAGTGAATCGGAATTGCTTTTCCAGTTATTGATATTATTAAACGAGACGATGCCTTGTATTTTTATCCCCGTATTCTTGGCAGGGGTAAGGCCGGGACAAATGGCTTCAATTGATTTGTCATCGGTGTTGGGGTTGTAAGGTAAAAATAACTCCAGAAAGCCATTTTCTAAGTATTTAGAAGGTATGCTGGCGGCATTGGTCCGGGTCGATTCTTCTCGTAAATCATCATAGGTACTAGTAAGCAAGGCCGTTTTTCCTGTTCGGCTAGTAGGGAAATAGCCATGTGTCACGACATTAAGAGAGGCCAGAATCATAGCCATAATGATATAGGGAACTAATAAAAAACCAACCCATCGCCCAAAGCGGTTGTCAATAAGGTTGTAGTACATGGGCCGATATAGGAAGGCTAAAGTAATCAGGCCATAAAATCGATAGATGGGATAATATACAACGGAAAACCACTTGACTCGCTTGATTTTTCCTAGTGAAACGAAATCAATAAAGTACAGTAGGCAAGTGACAAGTAGCGTCCAGTTGACGATACTGTCAATTATTCCACCTCTTAAACCCCAGCGATTAAGGCCCAGTTTTACTAGACCTACCAAACCAATGAAAAGCCCCAAGGAGATGATAATGAAGATAATCAGAAAGGTAAAAGCAAAAATGATACTACATATCTTTTCTAGTCGCTCAATGTATTCATCGAAGCTTCCAATTCGTCGGCGTAGAAATCGATCAAAAGGCCGACTAAAACGAAAGTATTCAAAATCAATATCATCAGAGACATAGCGCAAGCCTATTGTACTGATCCAAAGCCCTCGGAATAGGACATGAATGACCAGGTTGAAAACTAGGGCAAACCAAACGGCCAATAAGATTCCATAAGGAAAAAGTAAGGCCGTATAAGTAGGTGAATCTATGGCCAGTAATCGTACATGTCTCCCCAAATCTATTAAAGGGTCGTAGGTTCCGATAAGCAAAAAAATGGCAAAACCTGAGACCAAAAGCTCCAACTGCCAGCTTTCCTGTTGCAGGACTTCAAGCCATTGACTTAACTTGTTTTTTGACAGTTTTTCCATACTAGGTTTTCATCGGTTTGAGTGTAACTTTAAATGTTGTGCGCTTTCAAATATAACTGCCAATAATCGAAATCAAAAATCATTTGCTAGATTTGGCTTGAGTCACCCTTTCGGCAATGCCCATACTACTGGATATTTAGAAGACAGAAGACAGAAGACAGAAGACAGAAGGGAGAAGACAGAAGACAGAAGGGAGAAGGGAGAAGCGAGATAGCTGAGGTGGGACTGCTTGCTTGTATCTAGCCCGTCTCTTCTCTGGCTTCTGGCCTCTCATTTTGTCGAGAAGTCTGGCCAGCCAGTGTTTTCTAACTAGGGCCATCCGTGCAGGTATTAATATTCGGAATAGGAATGAGAGAATACCTGCGGGGCTGTATTTTGACTACTAAAGATGAACATATGCCAATTAGATTAATCATTCATGGGGGCGCCTGGAGTATCCCAGATGCGATGGATGAAGCCCACTTAGGAGGAGTTCAACATGCGTTGATGACCGTATATCCAAAGTTGCAACAGGGGATAAGTGCCCTAGATGCCGTAGAGCTGGCTGTTAATCTGCTGGAGGAAAACGCCACATTTGACGCAGGGAGAGGAGCCTTTTTAAATGAAAAAGGAGAAATTGAACTCGATGCTATTATTACAGACGGAGCGACCCTTTCCTTTGGGGCCGTGGCTGCTGTGCAAAACTTACTACATCCGGTAAGTTTGGCGCGTAAAATAATGGAAGAAACAGAGCATAGTATGCTGGTCGGCTTAGGCGCGCAAGCTTTTGCAGAACGTATGGGCTTTGAAAGTTTAGCGCCGGAAACTTTACTAACGGAGAGAGAACTAGCGTATTTCCATCAAATCAATAAAGATCCTGACTTTAGAACCCATCACCCCTTCGAACCCATGCCAAGCGACACCGTCGGGGCGGTGGCCATGGACCATCTAGGAAACTTGGCGGCAGCTACCTCAACAGGAGGGACGCCGCGGAAGATGGCTGGCCGGGTAGGAGATAGTCCGATTATTGGAGCAGGAGCCTATGCTGATAATGAAAGTGGTGCCGTATCTACTACCGGTTGGGGCGAATCCATCATGAAGGTGCTACTGAGTAAAACGGTTTGCGATAGGATGTTACAGATGAAAGCACATCAAGCAGCAAAAGAGGGAATCGATATACTATATCAAAAGGGGAAGGGTTATGGTGGAGTCATCGGAATCAACGCCTTGGGGGATTATGCCTTTGCCTATAATACGGAGAAAATGGCTTGGGGGTGGATAGATGAAAATGAGGTGCCTCAAGTGCGAATTCGATGAGAAGAGGAAGCGCTACTGAAGGCTGAGTACTTTAGGAAAATACAATAATGTCCCTAAGTCTATCACATCAATGGACTTGTGCTGGGGTATGCCAAGTTGTATTTTACTCACAAGCAGAATAATATTTCGATTAAAGGTTAAAGTATAAGCTTTTTTTAGCAATAATTCTGTGTAGAGAAAAACCATAACAAATCAGCTAAAAGCTTGACATGGGGCGCTATTTCGAGCAATTTTGTACTATACTTTCGTACCCATTTAAACCCTTAAAGAGGAGCCGAATAATGAAATTACCTGCTTTACTATCATTGAGTCTGATCGGGATGTTAACAGTCACAGCATTGTTGACTTTCTTTTCGCCCTTATCGGTGAAAACAGATAGTGGCGAAAAATACCTGCTTGATTTTGCTCAAATAGAGCGGATTGTATTGGTTGAGGATGGCAAGACTTTTTATATCGAGGAGAAAAGCGGTAAGACAATTTTCACGCAAGAGTCTTTTAGCTTTTTCAAAACTAGAGCTGCTTTTCATGTAACTCAGCCTTTAGCGGGAATAGTGGAAGAGGATGGGCAATTTGTTTTTGATACTACTCCTTTGGCATTGAGCAGTGATGGCCAGTGCGACCCAACAGTAGATGGATACAATGTTTACCAGGTACAAGGCTTCATCTATATTGATCCAACGACCTTTATCGTTATTGATGAGAATAGAGCTTTTGGCGATTGTCCTTGTGATGATCCTGCTGTGCGAAGAGGTAGAAAGGCGAATTGTCCTCATGTACATCATCGCACGAAAAAGAAAATTGTTGACCGCGCCCGTTCCTGTGGGCTGGGAGATTGGTTCCCTGTTCGACGATGCCGCTAAATAGACTTAAAGAAATACGTCAGGGCCATATTGGCCCATATATGCCTTTCAATCTTATCCGGAGCAAGTGCAGGAGGTAGTTTGCTGCTTTCTTGCCCGCTCTGGTTTTTTTCGACCCGACTTAAATTTATGATCATGCAAACCATTGATACTACGAGTCCCGATACCATTATTAAAAACCATACTTGGTTTTCTGCTGTGCCAGGTTTTATGCCGATTCCAATTCTGGATATTATCGGTATTAGCGCCGTTCAATTGGACATGGTGAAGCAGCTGTGTAAGTATTATAATTGTGCTTATAGTGAACAGAAAGGAAAAGCGATTGTCATGTCATTTACAGGCTCGACTATGAGTCGAATCCCTGCTTACAGCCTTCGGTCTATTGTCAAAACCATTCCGGTGGTAGGTTGGGCCCTAGGTGGACTTTCACTTTCTGCTTTTGCGGCTAGCTCTACTTATGCGCTGGGCCAAGTCTTCAAAGAGCACTTGGATACAGGAGGAACTTTACATGACCTAAACCCGGAAAGCTTCAAGGCTTTTTATAAAAAGCAATTTGAAAAAGGTCAAGAGATCCTAAATAGCAAGCCAGAAGAAAAAAGTGAAGACGAGAAGTAATGGCAGAAGGGACTTGGCGTCAGGAGATTTACTGGCCGAACCCAGTGCTCCGCCCATTTTTTCAATATTATAAATGTATTCAAACCGGTGAGCGATCACAGCGGCCCTGTCCCTTTCTTGTTCTTCCAGACGGAGTAGCGCATATTCTGTTCCATTTGTATAAACAGGAGCGAGAGGGGAAAACAATCTACAAATCTAAATTATCCATCGTAGGGCCGCGCTCCATTTATAAAGAAATCAACCGACAAAATCGCGAATTGACGCTCATTTTTAGCTTCAAAGCTGCAGCTGCTTTTTCCTTTTTGACCTTTCCGCTCAAAGAAATTACAGATCGCTCCCTTCCACTTGCAGATGTAATGGGGCCTTTGGCATTGGAGTGGAAATCGATGATGACCAACTTGGCGATGAAAGGAGAAACAGCAGCTGCAGTCAAACTATTAGAAGATAGGCTGACCGATTGGGTGTTGAATCGACAATTACGGTATGCTCATCCTCTGCTACAACGCAGTCTTTATAGCTTAGACCAGGCCGATAAACCCTATACCATCGCCGAATTGGCGGCTGACCAAGGTGTTTCTACTCGTTATTTGCATCGACTTTTTACGGATCAATTAGGGATTGGCGCGAAGCGATTTTGCCAAATCCAGCGGGTGAAACAGACCCTCCGAAAAGCTCAGGCGGGCTGGGCGTATGGCTGGTCAGCCTTGGCTAATGATACTGGCTATTATGACCAATCGCACATGATTGATGAGTTTCAGACCTTATTGGGCGCTTCTCCAGCTGCACTACTGGACTCATTCAGGAAATAGTAAGGGGGCAACTTTTAGTGGCATTGAAAGTTTTGTTCCGATTTTTCCAATACATCAGAAATTCTACACCATAATTTAGCGTTCATAAACAACTTCATAAATATGAAACGCTATCATCCGATCTTCATTTTTTGCCTGTTTTTGATTTGTGTTTCCTGCAAGGGGCAAGAAACGGAACGAACTCCCTTTCGTAGCACAGAACGCTTCGATTTCTATATCAATAAGTGGTTGAACCAGCACCACTTTTTGTATCGTGTAGCGGAAAATTTAGCCAAGGATTCCTCTAGTCAATTAAAGGACTTGCCGGTGTTTAAAGGATTAAAAGCAGCTGAGCTAGCGGTAGCTAAGGAAGCGGTGACTCACTACCAAGAACACATCATTGATAAAAACTTATTGTTCAATTCAGCATTAAGGACGATCAAAGCCAAGCTTTCCTTATTGCCTGATCAAGTCAGTTGGGAAGAAACTACCTTTAAAGCGGATTTAGTGGCCGTTTGGAAAGCGTTCGGACTAGTTTATGAAAAACACATTTGGCCGAATCATAAAACCAGGAATAAAAAAATAGTGGAGGAGCATCTCCAACGTATTAGCTCCTTTGAAGGCAGAGCCTTGACTCACTTAAGCCAGTTGGCAAAGGCCGAATGGCCAGAAGGGAAAATCCGAGTAGATGTGAGTTATTATGCAGACTGGGCAGGAGCTTATACCTCCACCAATCCTTTGCATATTGTTATTAGCACCGCAACTGTAGGGCCAGAAGGTGATTGGATAGAAACCCTTTTTCATGAATCCAGTCACAGTTTGATCGGAGGACGAAAGGGTAAAATTGCTGCTACAATTAAGGAGATCGCAGCTGAATCAGAACTAGTTATTCCTCGGCAGTTGTGGCATGCCGTATTATTCTACTTTGCAGGTAATGTGATACAGGACCTACTAAAGGAGGAGGGCGTTGAGTATCAGCTTTTCATGTTACGCGAAAATGTGTTTGGGCAGTATCATGAACAATTAGCTGTTCATATGAAACCCTATTTAGAGGGAAAGATAGAACTGAAAATAGCCTTAGAACGACTAATGCTGAGTTTGCAATAAAAGAAATGCTGTCATTTTGACAGTTGCTGATAGAATATCTCCTAGATTGACAGTAATTGAGCGCTGGCACCTTTATTGAGCTATTATAATTATTCGTAAATAGTTCTTTATTACCCAATAAAACTCGATTGTTATGTCTGATCACAATTCACAGCAGCGCCCGTTTTTCAATATTCCAAAATTTTTTGAAGAAGCCTTTGGAAAGGACTTCAAAGACTGGACCTCTGATGCTTGGTATAATTTCGGTGTGTACATCCCGGCTGCCAATATCAAAGAGATGCCCGATGGCTTTGAATTAGAAATGACTGCCCCCGGCCGTATTAAAGAAGATTTTGCTATCCGATTTGAAGACGACCGGCTACATATTTCGGTCCCGAAAAAATCGCTTCATCCCGAGGATGAAACTCGCTTTACACGCAAAGAATTTGCTTACCCGGCTTTCCGCCGCCAATTCAATTTTCCGAAATATACGGTTGATCAAGCCGCTATTAAGGCTACCTATGATCAAGGAATTTTAAAGGTAAGCTTACCCAAACGCGAAAAGGCTAAAGGGAATGAGAGCCATAATATCACAGTAGATTAGAAAAAGTCTATTAATTAGTGGATGTTTAATATTTGCTACTAGTGCCGCTCACTAGTAGCAAATACTTTGGATTGCGAGCACGTCCTTGCAATTCAGGTCGGCAAACAAGCAACCGCTTGTCGCCAACTCATATTGTTGATGTCGCCATCTGGGGCGAAGCAGTTACTGTCCATAGATCGACCTCCCAACTACCCCACTTCTAAAGGCCAGTCACCTTCCAGCATTGTATCAGGGTGGAATTTTTTAAGAAATTGATCCCATCTCGGCAAGTACGCCTCCTCTACACGTTCGTATTTATAAATCAGAACGATCCGGACCTGTTTTCCACCCACCTTTGTAGAAGCGAATTCATCCAAGATAAGCTACATTAAAAAAAAAGCTATTATTAGATAGGGGGCGACAGCTCCTCTTGCATCTTGGAATTGAAAGCTTTTTAAACATATGAAATGACAAGCTACTAGATAATTGTGGTTGACAAAGTTGAGGTCTTGAAAGCTTTGGCGGGACTCTGTTCAGCTATACCTTTTCAATGAATGAACTTTGAATAACTTCGGTACTTGGTAGCTAACCAAATGATTTAATCACCCAAAGATGCTATTGCATCTTTTTACCAGAAAACAATCTACAACCCGATGAAAAGACTGTTATTATGTACCCTTTTGCTGGGGGTGCTAGGAGGGCTCTATGCCCAAGAAAAAGCTACTGTAAGTGGCTATGTCAGAAACGCAGCAGATGGCGAAGTACTTTTGTTCGCCAACGTTTTTGTCAAAGAATTAGAAACAGGAACGACTACCAATCATTATGGATTTTATTCCTTAACTCTCCCCCAGGGGACTTATTCTCTATCCGTTTCTTACCTCGGCTACCAAACCAATGTACAAACCATTGACCTAAAAGCAGACCTCGAACTCAATATCAACTTAGCGGAAGGAGGAGAGGTTCTGCAAGAAGTGGTGGTGTCTGGGAAAGCTGCCGATGAATCAGTAACTGCTGTGGCGATGAGTCGGATTGACCTGCCCATCAAACAGATCAAAAAATTACCAGCACTATTTGGCGAACCGGATGTGATCAAAACGATCCAAATGCTACCCGGTGTGACCAGTGCAGGTGAGGGGACTTCCGCTTACTTTGTAAGAGGGGGGAGTGCAGACCAGAACCTGGTTTTGATCGATGAGGCACCCGTTTATGATGTATCTCATTTATTTGGACTGTTTTCCGTCTTTAATTCTGATATTATCAAGAGTGCAGAATTGTATAAAGGAGGGATTCCAGCCAAATACGGTGGGCGCCTTTCTTCGCTGCTAGAAGTGACAACCAAGGATGGAAATGATAAAAAAGTGGAAGGCTCCGGGGGGATTGGTTTGATGGCGGCCCGCCTTAGTTTGGAAGGTCCCATTCAAAAAGAAAAAGCCTCTTTTGTGGTCTCTGGCCGGCGTTCTTATGCTGATCTGATCATGAATCAAATTGATGATCTCAATGGGACAACGGTTAGTTTTTATGATTTGAACGCGAAAGTCAATTGGAAGCCCAATAATAAAAATCGCTTTTTTATTTCTGCCTATGATGGACGAGACAATTGGAAATTCGGAGAGGATTTCAAAATGGGCTGGGGAAATACGACTGCGACCTTCCGGTGGAATCACCTTTTTAGCGAAAAATTGTTCTCCAATACTACATTAGTTTATAGTGATTTTGACTATCGTTTGGAAGATTTGGATAGTGCGGATGGTTTTGTGTGGGATGCCAATCAGCGAGAGATGTCACTGAAAGAAGATTTAACCCTCTTTGTTAGTCCTAAATTGACGCTACAGATGGGATATCAGGGTATTTATCGTCGATTTAGCCCGGGAAAAATTACGCCTAACAATGATGCTTCTATCTTTAAAGAGACAGAACTGCAGAAAATGTCCGCCCTCGACCATGCGCTATACATAGGTGCCGAACATCAGATTTCTGAACGTTTGAGTTTACAATATGGGCTTCGGTTTTCAATATTCCAACCCATTGGGAAAGGGACGATCTATGAATATGCCGACCCAACAGATAATGTAGATATTGTCGTAAAAGATTCTACGGTATATGGTAGTTTTGAAACCATCAAGACCTTTTCCAATTTTGAACCTCGCTTCAATGCCCGCTATCGTTTGGACCCCTCCAGCTCACTCAAGTTTTCTTACCAACGAATGGCGCAGTATATTCACCTGATTTCTAATTCTACCGTGCCGATTCCTTTTAATACTTGGGCACCTAGCTCGCCTTATCTAGAGCCACAGTTGGCTGATCAATTCGCCTTGGGGTATTTCCGCAATTTCCAGGAAAATACCTATGAATTCTCAGTAGAGGCTTTTTATAAACAAGCACAAGATGTGACGGAGTTTGCAGACCATGCTAATATCTTTTTCAATAAGCATTTGGCAACAGAATTCAGGCAAGGAGATAGCGAATCCTATGGTTTGGAATTGTTTGTACGCAAGGTAAAAGGTACCGTTCAAGGTTTTGCCAGTTATACCTTATCCAAGGCGACGATGGATATTAAGGGGATCAATGCAGATGAAGTTTTTCCTGCCAATCACGACCGTCGACATAACCTGAATGTGGCCTTGACTTATGCTTTAAACCCGCAGTGGGACTTGGGAACGAATTTCACTTATTCAAGTGGCCGCCCTATTACCCTACCAACAGGCAAGTTCCAATTTGAAAACTATCAAGTGGATTACTATTCAGGCAGAAACGGCTATCGGTTACCCGATTTCCATCGCCTAGATCTATCTGTTACCCACGATTCTAAAAAGAATAAAGACCGAAGATTTAAGCGAACTTTTAGTGCCGGTATATATAATGTGTATAACCAGCAAAACCCTTTCACGATTTACACCCGGAAAAAACAAGACGATGATGGGAATATAATTGGTGAGGGTACCGATAAAGAAGCGCGTTTGGTTTACCTATTTGGTATTATGCCTTATTTCAGCTGGAATTTCCAATTCTAATTCACTCCAAAAGAAAATAACGATGAAAATACAAACTGTTTTATATTTTTTGATAGCGGTGATTTTATCCACCGCCTGTGAGAAAACGATAGTGCTAGATCCTGGTCAAACAGAAGAGCTGTTTGTCATCGAGGGATTAATCACCAATACACTCAGCAAGCATCAGGTGAAAATTTCTAAAAGTCAAACTTTTAATGCTTCTGGTGGAGCATTGGGTGTTTCCGATGCCATAGTATCGGTTTCTGATGACCTAGGACAAACCATAGAATACGGCGAAATACAGCCTGGTGTTTACCGAGCCAAAGAAGCATTTACAGGAGAAATCGGCCGCACTTATACCTTGATGATCGATTATGAAGATCGACAGTTTACGGCTACTGAACAAATGCATACCATGGGAACGGTAGATACTTTAATGACATGGATTGATGAAGAGGAAGCCGCTGATCCTGAGGAGGAAGGGCGATTTTATGATGTTCTGGTATTCATGAGTGAACCACAAGAAACGGAGAACTTCTATTTGGCTAAATTCTTTCGAAATGGCGAATTGGAAAATTTTGATGGGGATGATGTGTACGTATTTGATGATGTGGCTATTGGTGGTCAACTAGAAGCATTGCCAGGGCCTGTATTTTATGCAGAAGGAGATGTGGCTCGTACCGAACTGTATAGCTTGAGCCGTAGGGCTTTCCGTTTTTATAATGACTTGGCTAATAATGTTGCAAATGATGGCGGTTTGTTTTCAAGTCAGCCCGCTAATGTGAGTACCAATCTAGAGGGCGGGGCCATAGGCTACTTTCAGGTTTCTGCGATTGATGTAGATGAAGTGGTCGTCAAATAGCGGCTCAAGGAATAAGTGGTTCAGCTTATTGAATGAGACTTATTCTGAAGATCCTTTATGACAAATTGTTGATTTTGTTGCGGGTTTCGAGTTTATAGGTTGATCAACCCGGAACCCGCAACTCATTAACCCCTTCTCTGGGCTGTCCTTCCTATCAGAAAAATAGGAATAACCCCTATTCTACTCAAAAGTCTCATTGAGCACTAAATCATCATTTTCATTCCAAACCTTTAACTCATCTACCTCTCCTGCCCCTTGGAATTTAAACCGAAACCCGACTACCTCTCCGATATCTTTAGAGAATTGGCCGCTTAATACAGGCGTTTGATTTATTTTGAGCTCTACCTGTTTATTGCTAACCGATAATTGTATGGCTTGCCATTCCCGGTCTTGGTAAGCCAAGCGAGAAAGGTCCATTTTTGCTCCGGAAAAAACAAGGTCACTGAAACGAGCACTTATTTCTCCTACACAACCAGCGCTTGACATAGGTATTCGCATAAAACCATCCGTACAATTGATCGTAAAATAAGAAAACTGACAAGGTGCTTTTCCATTTCTAAAGGTATGCCTCAAGCGAGTTTCCAGCTTAAAGTCACTACTTTTTAAATCCCCAAAATCTTGTACTAGGTAATAGGCGAGAACTGGAATTTCCTCTCTTTTATGTAGTGAGGCAACTAGTTCGGGCTGTAAAGACAAATAAGGAGAGCGTTGCCATTCTTCTGGGAGAATGTATTGTGGACTGGGCTGCTGCTCAATAGCTGCCATCCACCCATTGGAGTTGATAAATAGATCGTGCTCTTTAATTACTTGATCGTCTACGACTATTTTAGCACGATAGTAGCCGGGGTAATAATAAGTAGCTGTGACTTCCTGCCGTGTAGGGTCAATCGTAAATCGCCTACGCTGGTCCCAGGATTGCTGTATTTCAAAAGACTTTCCAGTAATATTGCCTAGGTCGTATTTGAACACGACGGTATTAGGTAATCCTTCCACAACCGGATGAGTAGAGAATTGAACTTGCTCCTTTACCTCCGCTGAAAACGCTTTGACTTTAGTGACTTGTGTTCTCCAGCCTACGAGGAGCAAGACGATTAGTACAAGGAGTATTAAAAAAAGAGCAGGAACAGTTCTCTTTGCTTTAGTAGCGGGGATTTCGACTGAAGTAGGGATTACAGGCGTTGCTTTTTCTTCTACGGGACTGGGTGGCGTTCGGAGGTTTTGTTTAAACACCCGCCAATTATCAAATCCAAGGAAACGTGCAATGGCATTTAAGGTGGTAGGATGTGGAGTCGCATTGTAGTGCACGCGACCAACTAGCCTTTTTAAGGTGGTAATACTTAAGCTCAGATCGGTAGCGGCTAATATAGCGTCACTCAAATTCTGAAAATCTTCGCTTGACCATTCTTCTACGGTTCCCCAGCCGAGTTTCTGTTCGAGCTTTTGCCGGGCTTTTTCCAGGTACCAATGGTCATTTCGGCCTTCTTTAACCATGTTGTGTCGGGTTTTGTAGGGACTAAATTAGCTTATTTTTTGAAGACCTTTTGCAGCTGAGGAGAGAAGTTGAATCAACTTGAACGAGAATGAATGGCAATTTTTGGACCTAGTTTCCATATTTGTAACACAAAATTAAAACGGGCTAATTGAACTAGCGCTGTTTGTAGAGGTTTTATTCTTGACAATACAGGGGAAGAGACCTAGAACTTAACCCCTGTAATATTCTACTGTAAACTTAAATTTTATCTAATGAGAAAAGTGTATTTAGCTATTGGTCTACTGTTTTTCGCGCTGCAATTTGTGGAAGCACAAGAATTAGTCGTGCGCCCTAATTCCAAGCGATTAAGTACGGGAGAAGTTGAGGCTAGAAAAAGCCCGATGAGTTCCAGTTTTATGAAAAAGGGAGAGGCTTATGCTCGCGTAGTTTACAATCAACCTCATTTGAAAGGTCGTAAAATGCTAGGTGAGAAAGAAGCATTTGGTAAAGTATGGCGTTTAGGTGCTAATGAATCGACTGAACTCTTCATTACTTCGGATCTTGAAGTAGGAGGCAAAACGCTTGCCAAAGGAGCTTATTCTGTTTTTGCTATTCCCGAAGCGGACAAATGGACGCTAATTTTCAATAGCGATTTAGGCGGATGGGGTGGTTATGGCTATAGTGCCGACAATGATGTTTTGCGAGTGGAAGTTCCTACCCAAGTAGCACCAGAGTCTTTTGAGGCTTTTACTATTTGGTTTAGCGATGATGGGTCGGCTTTGAATATGGCCTGGGGCAAAACACATGTCAGTGCACCGGTGGCTTTCAAGTAAACCCTTGCTCGCTTTCTTTATTTAGTACAGCCTTCTCAGCTGTCATGACCCTCTGAATCAAAGAGGATCTCTTCCTTCTTTTTCTCTACAGACTTTAGCCACATTGAAAATATACTGGATGACTATCCTCCGTTGCCAGCAACGGAGGGTAATCTCCTATGCCCTATTACGATCAAAAACAATACAATATGAATTTCAGAAGATGGCTTGTATTTACATTTCTCCTTT
>Ga0070726_10002408_pt1 | contig 16868 bp, 16 predicted proteins | sample tdAd471_FD_67275 | JGI IMG/M metagenome (GOLD analysis project Ga0070726, IMG submission 67275) | Marine sediment microbial communities from the Atlantic coast under amendment with organic carbon and nitrate - tdAd47.1 | ecosystem: Environmental > Aquatic > Marine > Coastal > Sediment | place... | reverse complement strand
GAGTACATCGAGCATGGCCTTCGCCAAGTGACGGATCACACCGTGACGGATCCGGCAAAGCTCAGATCAGAACTCGCGGAGATACGGTCGAACGGATACGCCGTTTCTTTCGGTGAACGCCAGTCAGGCGCCGCATCCGTCGCGTCCGCCGTGTTCGATCATGAGGGTCTCCCGATCGCTTCGATGAGCCTCTGCGGACCTGAGGAACGGTTCAAAGAAGAGGTGCCTGAAGCTTCAGACCTCATCGTCAAGGCTGCTGCCAGAGTTTCAACCTTGATGGGCCATCAGTAGCGCCTCACCGGTGCGGCCGTCGCTGATACTGACCAACGGGCGATCCGACCACGGTGCCACCGTGCACGACCCGATTGCCCCTGACCCACACATCCGTGACGGTGGCGGAGAGTTCATGGCCTTCGAAAGGCGTGTAGTCCTGGCTAGAAGGCGATTCGTCGGCGCGTACAACCTGGGTCTTCGTTGGATCGAGGAGCGCGATGTCGGCATCGAACCCGGGAGCAATGTCGCCCTTGTCGTACAACCCGTAGCGACGTGAGGGGTTCCATGCCGTGAGTTCGGCGACCGTGCTGACATCGAAGCCGCGCCTGGTCGCTTCGGTATAGAGGCCGGCCAGCAGGTATTCAGTACCGCCGAAGCCAGACTTCGCAAGAAAGATGTCGTCCCTTGGCTCGCCAAGTTTCATCTCCTCCTTGCAACAAGCGTGGTCCGAGACAACCCAATCAACCAATCCATCACCCACGGCATCCCACAGAGCCTCGACATCCTCACGTGGACGAATCGGTGGGTTGACCTTTCCATACGCACCGTTGGCGGTTTCGATATCGGCGAGGAGGTGGCCAATGGTGACCTCTCGCCCGAAGTTCACCTCGGGAAACGTGGCAGCCATTCGGCGAGCAGCGTCGATCGCCTTGAAGGATGAGAGATGCAGCAGGTTGATATTCGGGCACTTCGTCTCATGCGCGAGGTACGAGGCGATCGAAATCGCCAGGCCTTCGGAGTGCTGAGGCCGTGACGCCGAATACGCAGCGAGACCGGTCAGTTCGCCAGAATCTTCAACCAACCTCGTGTAGGCCGTCATGATCTCGGCTGTCTCACAATGGAGTGAAAGAGAGATCGCATCGGCGATATCAGGGAACGCGTCACACGCCTCCTTGATGCCGCGCATGATGAACTCGAAGTGAGCAAAGTCATACCGCTCACCGGGTGGAGACATCAAAAAGGAGCTCTGGTCATCAGACCGTCCGTGCAGCCCGTGACCCCCGTAGAACATGAAGATCTTGAAGGACGTGACACCGAAGTCCTGAATGAGCATCGGGATCTCGTCGATGTGGCTCGACTGAATCGGAGCGAGATGGAACGCATAATCGACGAAGGACCTTCCAGCCGCACGCTCGAGCACCTCGGGGAAGAACTCCGCGTACGAGCCACCCTTGTTGAGGTAGTACTGGCCCGTGCGCATGTAGTTGATCGCTGTGGTCACCCCTCCGATGGCCGCAGCCCTGCTCTCAGAGTCAGCATCTTCCTCAAGTGGGTTGTAGATGCCCATGTGAAAATGAGCATCTACGCCACCAGGTAGCGCCAGTTTTCCTTCAGCGTCAACTACCGACAGAGCTTCGTCGACGTCGAGACCGGGCTCGACAGCGACGACCTTTCCACCCACGATGCCGATATCAGCGGCTGTGGACCCAGGCACAGTTGCTCTGACGACCTTGGCATTGCGGACAACGGTGTCGTACTTCGGCATGCTTGAACCCTATTGGCCGTCGAGGTCCCACGGGCCCTGGGATCGAGAACGGACCGGAATCCCAGCGATAACGGGCGCCTCCGTCTCGGCGTCGTAGTTCTCAGGATCACCCTCCACGATGATTCGCTCGTTGGTGGTGTACCAATTGATCAGATCTCCATCAGACCGGATAAGCCATGCGCATCCTTTTGGCCCCTCACTGATGAAGTGCCCATGCTTCACCCGCGCTGGCCTGAAGAAGTACGTGCCAGGGTCCAGACGACCGTAGTTATAGGTCATCGAGCCCCAAATGGTGTAGGCCTCCTCAAACACAGGATGGTGGGCAAGCCGGTGATCCATCCATCCCTCTTCGGCCCAGATCAGACGTGAGTAGAAGCCAGTTTCCGGATCACGATGGAGCATCTTGATGTGCAATCCAGCCATCGGTCCAGGCGTTGTTACTGCGTCCCACGGAATGGACTCCGTGTCGAGAATCGTCGGCGTCTCGATGACGCCTGCCTGTGATCGCTCCGAAGCCTCGAAACCCCAGTCGCCGTATTCGCGATAGTGGAGGAGCTGGGTGCCCTGCTTCGCTTTGAGATAGGGAATCGCGACGCCTTTCGGTGCTTGAACATATCCTCCCTTGCCGAGCACCTTGTCTCCGACCTGCAGTTCCCCTTCGAGTACGTAGTACTCGGTGTCGGCGACATGGAACCCGCCGGGACGACCCCAATCGGACGTGAATTCCACCTTCAACGAGGCAGAACCGTCCTCCTCATCTACCGATAGGTTGCGCTGCTTCGCTTTGCCTTCGCCGAGCGGAAGCTCGCCGGTATGCCAGACGTAATCGCTCTCGTGAATACATTCGACGTGTGGTCGCATGACGGTTCCTCCTTAAGGAATGTTGGAAACAGAGATCCAGATAATGATGATGACAAGAGTCCAAATGATGAAGACAAGGCCCTGCGTTGGACGGGCCCTCCGGACGAGCAGTGCTTCCCGTTCCAGTGTCGAGCCGTTCACGAAGATGTCAGTCATGGCCCCAACTACGCCGGGCAGGATGAATCGAAGCCCGATGCCCACGGACACGATGCCAGCGAGAAGCACCATCTTCCAACCGAGGACATCGAGAGGACTCGGCTCACCGCCGGTGATCGATGAGACACCCGCTGTCAGAAGGAACACAACGACAACCATGCGGAACAAGAGGTCAGTCGTAGCCAACCGTTTGCCGGCCGCAACCTGGCCAGCCGTTCTGCTCTGCCCTGGCTTGGGGTGTTGGATCCAGAACAGCACCCAGACAGCAGCGAGCCACAGGACCGACGCAAGCATGGCCGCCTGCCCAGCAACTTCCCACCAGCCAGCCGAGAAACTTGCCCATCGTGCATGCGAAAGGTAGATCCCGAGTCCGAACATCGCGACGAGCGCTGACCGTGGACCCATGTCAATCAGTGCGAAGTAGCGCGACATCTCAAGGCGCGATTCGACGGACAATGTTGGGTCAATGACCTTTCGAAAGGACAAGAAGGTCCCGAGGTCGGCACCGAGCCACAGCCCGGCGAGGATCACGTGAATCGTCAATGCAACAGAACCGACCTCGAACATCAGTTGACCACCACTTTGCCGAGAGCAGCTGACAAGGCGTCAGCGCTGCCAGCAGAGGACAGATTCTCGACCGATGCCGCGACGGTATGAGCAAGCTCATCGCCAACCACAGGAACAGCGTTGATCGTAAATTTCTGACGGAGTTCGGCAGTGGTCAGCGGGTTCTCCGGCCCTCCTCGGTTCACGTCCACCCGGTTCTCGATCTGCGTTCCATCATCAAGCGTGACCGTCAACACGGCAGGAAATTGATTGGGGAAGATCTCGCCGGCGTGGACGTCTGGATAGCACTCGACAAGCCCGGCGAGCCTGAGTCGTTCTGAGTCGTGAATGGCATCGTCGGTGAAGTCTGTCGACCCGACCCCAAGCCCCGATCCACCGGACAACGCAGCGGCGACCGCGTATGGGCCAGAGAACTTCGCAAAGTATGGAGTCTCGGGCGACGCCTTCTTTTCGATTGGTTCGGCAATCGTCCTGAGAACGGGCGCAGGCGCTCCGAGCCTGATCTCGGTGATCGTCGCAGGTGCAACTCCCATATTGCGCACCGCGATTGCGGCGTCGATTGCGGCATGCGTGAAGTGGTTTGCGGGATATGGCTTGTAGAACAGCCGGTCGATCTCCCACCTTTCACCAAGTTGGCCGAGCATCGCCGGCTCATCGAGGAACCCGTCGGTATACGCCCTGAAGAACCCAAAACGACCCTCAAGGACCGTCGGTGGACCTGTCATGCCGGCAGCTGCAAGCAGCCCTGCGGTAACACCGCTGTGGGCAGCCCAGCCGCAATGCAGACGCTTGACCGTTCCGCCGGTCCGGTTGGCTTCGATGAGCCCGGACCCCATCGAGGCTGCGATACCTATCGAGTCAGCGACAGAGTCCGTATCTGCGCCGAGAAGAAGAGCCGTCGCAACGGCAGCCCCGATCGTTCCACAAATCGATGTCGCGTGAAGTCCCTTCTCAAAGAAGACCGAATTCCGAATCTCCGGGTTATATGCCCCCATACCGATCCGGCAGGTGACCTCGTTGCCGATGGCCACGGCTGTGAGCAACTCGGACCCCGTGCTCTTCTGATGCTCAGCAACAGCGAGCGCCGCGGGAACGATTACAGCAGAAGGGTGAAGAATCGATGGCAGATGGGTGTCATCGAAATCGAGGGCGTGTGCCAGCGTGCCGTTGACCAGCGCAGCGTGTGCCGGCGATATCTGCACACCTGACCCGATAGCTGATGCGCTCCCCGAACCCGCCTGAGCAAGGGTGCTGGCGGTGACAATCCCGACGGTGTCCTCGTGAATGGCCGCAATCGAGTTGCCGACAACATCAAGGACACGACCGACCTGATCGGACAGCCGCACGTCGCCCACACCATCGCGCCATGCATCCGTTGCAAAGACTGCGAGCGTTCGGGCGTAGCCGTACCCGGTCATGGGAGCAGCGCGATCGGGCGTGCGGGCGAGCCGGTAGCTCCCTTGATTTTGAGCGGGGCCAGAACAAAGAGGAATGACTGAGCCCGCGCCTCGGCAAGTGCAGATAGATTCATCACTTCCACGATGTGGATCCCAGTCTCGACGAGGAAGATCCGGTGCACGGGGAGGGCTGCATGGCCATTGCCGGGTTCGATCCGTTCAAAGGCAATCGTCTCGCCGCCCACGAGCCGAACTTCCTTGTCCGCAAGCCAGCGTGCACCGGCCTCACCGATCCCTGGGGCACCCGACACGTTGCCCCGAAAGAGGTCGGTATCTGCCCAATGGGTCGCCCAGCCGGTGTGGATGAGGACAGCATCGCCCCTGCCGACCGTCACCCCTGATGCTGACTGTGCGGCTTCAAGATCAGCAACGGTGACCTCAGCCCCAGCGTCGAGAACATCGACGTTTCGGACGGCCGCGATGTCGAGAAGGACGCCCCGGCAGACAATCGGGTCAACCGTGTCGATGCCGAGCGCAGTGAGACCGCCGTTGGTCGACGCTGCAACCGCATCGTGACCTTCATACAGAACACCGTCTTGGCTGACGTGGCCAAGCGCATCGATATGTGTCCCTACATGCCCGCCGAGAACGAACAAGTCGTTGGCGGCAGATCCGCCGTCTGCGCGAACCATGTCACCGTGTCGTCGCATCATGGCGTACTCAAATCCAGGGTGATTTGGCGACACCGGCATACCCCGCTCGATCGGATGCGCAAGGTCCACCACCCTCGCTCCAACCGCTTCATCAATCCAGTCCCCCATCAACAAACCCCCTTCGCAGCGAGCGCCTCGACGTCCGCCTCACTCAATCCCAATTCACCAAATACCGCGACATTGTCTTGCCCCTTGCGCCGTCCAGACCACCGGATTTCACCAGGCGTTTCCGACATTCGCCACATCACGTTCTGCATCCTGATATCGCCAAGGTCCTCGTCATGCACGGTCGCTATTGAGCCCAGTGCTTGATACTGCGGATCATCGAATATCTGAGAGATGTCATAGATTGGGGCAACTGCAGCCTCGGCCTTTTCGAACGCATCGACGACCTCGTCGAGCTCTCGCTCTCTCACCCACTCAGCGACATAGCCGTCGAGAAGTTCGACCTGTGAGGCCCGTCCGCTACCCGACGCAAACCACGGCTCGTCGATGACCTCCGGGTGTCCCACAAGAACCATCACACGTTCTGCGATCGACTGGGCTGATGTCGATACCGCTACCCAACGACCGTCCGAGGTCTCATAGGTGTTGCGTGGCGCGTTGTTCGTTGAGCGGTTTCCTGAACGTTCCTGAATGACGCCGAGCTGGTCGTAGTTGATCGGTTGCGGGCCGAGAATCGTCAGGATCGGCTCGATGATTGCCATGTCGATGACTTGACCGCCGCCATTGTTCGCATCGCGCGAGTACAGGGCTGTGAGAATCGCGTTCGCCGTTGCCTGTGCCGTGATGCCATCTGCAAGACCGAACGGGGGGAGCGTTGGAGGACCATCTGGCTCTCCGGTGATCGCAGCAAAGCCGCTCATCGACTCTGCAAGCGTTCCAAATCCGGGACGACTTGCGTACGGGCCGAACTGACCGAAACCGGTAATCCTCGCAATAATCAGTTGGGGATTCGCTCCAAACATCACATCGGGTCCGAGACCCCACCGTTCCAGAGTCCCAGGGCGGAAGTTCTCAATGAACACATCGATGTCTGGGAGCAGTTTGAGTAGGAGGTCCCTGCCCTCGGACGTCGAGAGGTTGAGCGTCACGGTCCGCTTGTTGCGCCCAATCATCTTCCACCACAGGCCGTGGCCGTCCTTGTGATGGCCGTGATCCCGGACGGGATCTCCGCGAGGGTGTTCAATCTTGATGACATCGGCGCCGAAGTCGCTCAGGATTGTGGCGGCGAGCGGCCCTGCGAACAACGTCGCACAGTCAACAACAGTCACATTGTCGAGCGCCTTAGCCACACTACCCCTCCTGTTCCACTCAGCGGAATCACGTTTCGTTTTCTAGGATAGGCATGTTCTGCCAACTCCGCCAAACGAAATCAGACGCCGAACGTGGACCTCAGATCCCGCTTCAGTACCTTGCCTGAAGCGTTCCGAGGCAAAAGGTCCATGGTCTCAAACGCCCGCGGAACCTTGTAGCCGGAAAGGTTCTTCCTAGCCAATGCTGCCAACTCGTCAGTATCGACATCACCAACGACGACGGCCGTCACGCGTTCCCCCCACTCAGCGTCAGGAACGCCGATGACAGCGACATCGGTCACGTCGGGATGCGTCATCAAGACTTCCTCGACCTCGCGGGGGTAGATGTTCGCACCGCCGGAGATGATGAGGTCCTTGACCCTGTCGACGATGTACAGGAAGTTGTCCTCGTCCTGAATGACAATGTCGCCGGCTGAGAAGAAGCCGTCCTCCGTGGTTGCTGCAGCCGTTGCCTCCGGATTCTCGAAATAGCCGTTCATCAGATACGGAGATCTGCTGTAGAGCTCGCCGGGCTCTCCCCGCTCGACGATGTTGCCCTCGGTGTCGACGACTCTCACTTCGGTCATGAACCAGGGTGGTCCGACGCAGCTGGCCTTGTCCAACTGCCACTCCGGGCGGAGGTTCGAGACGATCCCTGCCTCGGTCGAGCCGTACAGTTCATGTATCCCTGCCGAAGGGAACATGCCGATTGTCCACTCCTTCAGGGCCTGCGGAAACGGAGCTGCGTTGAAGTACATAGTGGAGAGGCTTGTGGTGTCGTAGGAGCGAATCGTGTCTTCGCCAAGGCTCCGCATGAATGTGGCGTGGGTTGGCACGAGGAAGACCGAAGTCGCGCGGTCGCGTTCGACCATGGCGAGGAGATGCTCGGGATCAAACGATCGGAGCATCGACACTGTTCCCCCAGTGAAGAGTGATGCGTAGGCAAACGCAAAGCCAGCGCCGTGGTACATCGGGGCGACCGCCACGGTGTTCAGCCCTGGGCCGAGTCCCCATTCAAGAGCGGAAGCCATGAACGTGAGGCATCGGCTCCGATGACTGATCATCACGCCCTTCGGGTCGCCGGTGGTCCCAGATGTGTAGGCAATGGCGAACGGATCCCTCTCGTCGACGTCCGACATCGGGTCGATCGAGGAAGCCGCGTCGATCGCCGCCTCGTAGGACGGACCGAGTTGCTCACCGCCTATGGCAAAGACAGTGCCGATCGCACACGCTTCTAGGCCTTCCGCCGCTATCGACGACAGAGCATCGTCGAGCACAAGTGCCGATGCCTTCGAGTGCTCAAGGATGAACGAAATCTCGGGTGACGCCGATCGAGGATTGAGCGGAATCATCACCATCCCGGCTTTGGCGATGCCGGCCGCGATCTCCGGATATTCGAGACGGTTTCCTGACAGAACCGCCACATGAGAACCCTCGCGAAGACCCGCAGAGAGGAGGGCGTTTGCCCACCTCGACGATCGCTCGTGCAAGGCGGCATATGTCAGCCGATCGTCGCCGTCGATAATGGCGATCGAACGCGGTGAAGCGACAGCGAACTCACGAATGCCGCCTGCGATGTTCATCGGCGTACCGCCCACTCTGATTCCCATGGTTCCCCTTCGCTCGACGTTTGCAGCATAATCGGAACAGCATTCCGCCCAGCGGTACGGAACGGAGCACTCGTGCAAATAGTGATCAGCCACGCATACACGTGGGACGACCCCCACACCCAGGCGTACATCGAACTCTCGGAATCGTTCAACGGATGGCTTGAGGCCTGCGATGGCTTTGTTTCTCGGTCGCTCGTCGCTGATTTCGCCGACAGGACACACCTCATCAACTTGAGGGTGTGGCAGTCGATCAGCCACTACGAAGCGATCATCAACGAGCCGGAGTACAGGAGTCACATCGCGGGCCTCAGTGAGCACGTTGACCCATCCCGATACAACGGCAGCGACGTCCGTAGCTACGGAGACATCGTGGTGACAACAGAGGACGCATGGCGAATTTCGTCTTGATTCACGGAGCATTCCGCGGCGGCTGGGCTTGGGACAGGGTCGTTCCCCTTCTCGCGGCGCGTGGGCACAATGTCATCGCCAATGACCTCCCTGCGTCAGGTGAACGATGGGCTCCAGATCACGATGCGATTGGACTTGACGATTACGTCAACGACATCGTCGCATCCATCTCAGGCAACCAGAGCGCCAAAGCGGTGATCGTTGGGCACAGCCAAGGAGGGTTCGTCGCACGGGCAGCGGTCGAACGAACACCGGACCTCTTCGAAGCGATCGGCTATCTCGATGCACCGATACCCATCAACGGGCTGAGAGGCATCGACCTTCAGTCACCTGAAGCTGCGGGCTACCCGTTGCCTCCATTCGACCGAGCAGACGAGATCGCACCTCGAATACTTGCCGAGGAACCGGGTCTCGGCTCTGACGACGCAGAGTGGATCAACCAACGCCTAACACCACAACCAGTCGGACCGTCGCTGGAACCACTGTCGATCGTCGATCCTGTCGCCGCAGCGATTCCCTCGTTCGTTGCGTTCTGTTCGATGACCCCGCCGATGTACCCGGCGTGGTACACCCGATCAAAGATGGATGCCTCAGACGAGCCCTACACGCTCATCGATGCACCACATGACGCGCCAGTCGCACGCCCAGAAGCCGTTGCCGCGTGGCTGCTCGCTGGCGTCGCTACACAGAGAACCTGACGCCCCCTGGCGAAGCATCCCAGGCGTCTGACTCACCGAACCGCAGCCCAATGATGCCGGCCCTGTCACTGTGGTCGACAGAACCAACCGAAGCACGGCCCGCGAACTCAAGCAGCTCGAGCCGAAACGGAGCGACCGCCTCATCCGAGAGCATCGTCATCTTCACCTCGACGGGGGAATCGGGCAGCTCAAGGAGGTCTGATACGCCAGGGACCGCAAAGGAGAGGTCCATACCCTTCGAAGCTCCATGATCCACCCACCAGCCAGCTTCTGCGTCGCGGTCACCCACAACCCAAACCAGCGAGTGGCCTTGCGAGTGGAGCAACGTTGGGTCATCGTCGATGATTGACGACCGGCGATGCGAGGACTCCACAAGCACCACAGGAACGTGGTCAGGCCCGTGGACCCGCACCTGTTTGAGCGACACCGGTCCGAGCGAGAGATCTCCAACACGACCAACCTCATACCCTGCATTTGCGGCATGTGCGACACTCGCCGCAATGTCGGTGGTGTAGATGTCGATGGCAGCCGGACCTGGCGCGTACGGCGACCGCCGAACGCCAGGATCTGGTCGGTGAACGATCACAATCCCGCCAGAGTCGGTGCCTGCGGTCCGGAGGACGGCGCCGTCTTTGTCTTGGTCCGCGACCGCGAAGCCGAACACTCCGAAGAACCCAACCATGGCTGGAACGTCCGAGGCAGCGACGACGACGTCGGAAGCTGGAAACATCAGGCGTCGGGCTCCCAGGTCATGACCCCAAAGCACGTGTATTCCAAGCGGTCCCCTTGGGACGTTTGCCACACGACGCTCATCGTGTAGTCATCATCGATGATGAATTCCCTGCCCTTTATCTTCCATGCCTCGCCGTACGAGTGCTGGACCGTGTACAACGCTCGGCCATACGCACGACCGTTGCCATACATGTCCGGTCCGTTGTAGGTGTGCAGGTTCCTGTTGCGGAATCGTTCGAACGAGTACGAGCGTTCAAACAAGCCACTGATAGTGACGGTGTGGTCGGCACGGAGCAGATCCTTGGGTGAGTGGGCGATCACGACATCAATCTCGCCGGCAGGCTCCTGGTCAGCTCCGAACACCTGCATGACTCCGGTCCATCGACCATTGACCTTTGGAGGGAGCATGTGCGGTTTCGGCCCATCCGTGCGTTCCTTGTCGTTCCAAGCGTCGATGACAGCCTTTGTCTCGTCATTGTCCCAATAGTCAGGTGCATTCTTGTACACGCCATTGAACACAGACACGATCGTCGGACCCTCATACAACAGGGATGAGTACACCTGGGTCTCGCCATCGGGAAGAATGTGCACCATTGTTCGAAGGTCTGCTTCCCATGCAGGCGAGTAGTAATGGGCATCGACAAGCGTGCCGTAGGGATGTCCCGCACCGATGAAGTCCGGTCCAAGGTATATGCGGTCCTTCCCGGTGTCTGTCAGGGCAAAGTCGAACTCGCGCACGTCGAACCGGTACCGAAGCGGACCCGTCGCCTCAAAGAACGTCGTCATGAAATACCGAGTGTTGCCATCCTCGTGGACGCTCGACCGGTTGACCCTGTCGAACCCTTGATGGTTCCCGTCAACATCGAATATGGATGGCACACCCCACCATTCGCCTTCAATCTTCTTCTGCCACTCGCTTGCGTCGTTGTCTGTCATGGATGCCTCTCGTTCACATGGATGGTGCAAGGTCATGCACGATGGCCTTGACGGATTGATGGACGGCGTCGTGATCTTGAAAGTAGGTCGGAGGCCCAAGTTTGATCGCATCGGCGACCCCCTCGTATCGGGCAATCTTCTGGGCTGCTTCGTCGACCGTTCCACAGATTGCAACGGCGTCGACCATTTCTCTTGGGACAGCGTCGACCATGCCAGCCACATCGCCTTCCCGAAACCTGCGGCGGATGATGTCGGCTTCATCACCGAAGCCGTGGAATGCGAAGAAGGACCGGTAGGTCTTGACCGAGGCGTAGAACGCGACGGACGCTGCCGATCGAGCGAAAGAGACCGAAGCATCTGGATCGACAGAGCAGTTCGCAGAAACCACAATCTCGATGTCGTCTCTGGTCCTTCCACTTCGGGCAAGCCCAGCCTCGAGACTCGGAAGGACCACATCGTTGAGATACTCGGGACTCATGAGCTCGTGCCCAATCCAACCATCGGCTGTTTCTCCGGCAAGCTCCGTCATGCGTGGGCCAACAGCTGCAAGGTGTAATGGGATGCGACCACGTTCGGGTGCATATGGCCGCTCGAAGCCGACAAGGTCCACCGATCGCTCTGACCCCACGTGGGTCACCGACTCGCCGGTGTGAGATCTGGCGACCACATCTCTGACGATGTCAATCGTGTCACGCATGCGTTCGACGGGGTGCTCGAACGAAGCGCCGTGGTGCCGCTCCACAAGTCCCCTGACGCCTGAACCCAAACCAAGGGTCAAACGTCCACCTGACATCTCATCAAGGTCGAGCGCGGCAATGGCCGTTGCCAAGGGACTCCGGACGAAGGCAAGAGCGATGCCCGTCCCAATTCCAATGTCGGTGGTCGCCGCCGCAACGGCAGCGAGAGGGACGAACGGTGACCGATGGAGTTCAGACGACCACACCCGTGTAAACCCGGCACGCTCGGCATGACGACTCACCCGTACGAACTCGTCCAGGCTTCTGCCCCATGCAGCGAGTTCGGTCTTCATGCGTCTGGCCACGGCTCCGTCACGTCGGGAAACGCGTCCCCGATCGGAGTCGAGTCACGCTTGTACACGAACACCGATCGCTCAAAGGTGATGAACACCGATCCGTCCTGTTTGTAGCCACGTGTCTGAACGGTCACGATCCCTGCGTAGGGGCGGGACTCTGATTCGCGAAGGCCTGTGATCTTCGACTCTGCGTAGATGGTGTCGCCAACGAACACAGGGGCCTTCAATTCGATGTTCTTCCATCCGAGGTTTGCGAACGCATTCTGGGATATGTCGTGGACTGATTGGCCGAGCACAATCGCGAGGGTGAGCCCTGAGTTGACGAGGGGCTGGCCGAATTCGGTGTGGGATGCAAGGTTCGCGTCAAAATGATTTGGGTTGGTGTTCATCGTGAGCAACGTGAACCAGGAGTTGTCAGCCTCACTGATCGTGCGCCCGAGCGCATGCTTGTACACCTGACCCACAACGAAGTCATCGAAGTAGTTTCCGAAGTCTTTCTGGTCCTCTGGCATGTGACCTCCTTGGTCCAAGGATAAAGGTCTGACCTTTCAACGGCAAAAGGCTCGCTTTGCCATCGTAATTGTCAGACCTTTAGACTACGTGTTATGACAACCGACGTGTCAAATACAGATCCGGCCTACTTGCAGGTAGCCAGTGCCATCCGTGTGATGATCATCAATGGTGATCTTGCACCAGGCCAACGGCTTCCAGTCGAGGCAGAGCTAGCGGTCAAGTACAAGGTATCTCGCTCAACCGTGCGTGAGGCGCTGCGAGTCATCTCGTCGCAGGACCTCGTCCAGACCGTTCGGGGGGTCAACGGCGGCACCTTCGTCAAACAGCAAGAAACGGCGCATGTGACTGATGCTCTCGAGCAGGGGCTCGGCCTTCTGGCTTCAACGGAACGAGTCACCGTTGATGAATTGCTCGAAGTCCGCGAGATCCTCGAGGTCCCTGCAACACGTATTGCAGCCCGACGCATCACACCAGAAATGCTGCGGGAGCTTGAACGGACGGTTGAACACCCAGACAACGAAGGCTTCGATCATCACCGGCAATTCCATGTGACCCTTATCAAGGCAGCGGGGAATCGGCTTCTCGAAGTCGTCACGACGCCGATCTTCGAAGTTCTCAGAACTCGGTTCCTTCGGGATGGGGCCCAGGACGGCTTCTGGGACGACGTTCAACATGACCACGCCCGGATCGTGGCGGCGATTCGAGCCAACGACGCCGCATCGGCTGCGGACGAGATGCTCGTTCACCTGAGAAACCTCCGCTCCACCTACGTCGAAATCGACCGGGAGCGTTTGCGATGAAACCCCTTGAGGATGTCAGGGTCATTGCCGTCGAGCAGTACGGAGCTGGCCCCTTCGGCACGTTGCACCTCGCCGATCTCGGTGCAGAGATCATCAAGATCGAGGACCCCAGATTCGGAGGAGATGTCGGTCGCTACGTTCCACCGTTCCAAGAGGGTGAGGACAGCCTTTTCTTCGAGACCTTCAACCGGAACAAGAAGAGTCTGAGCCTCGACATCTCGACCGTTGCAGGCAGAGAAGTGTTCGAGGACCTCGTAAAGGTGTCCGATGCTGTCTACTCGAACCTCCGAGGCGACGTTCCAACCAAACTTGGACTCACCTATGACGATCTCAAGCACCTGAACCCACAGATCGTGTGCGTGTCAGTCTCAGGATTTGGCATGGTTGGGCCTCGCGCTGAGGAGCCGGGTTACGACTACATCCTGCAGGGTCTTGCCGGATGGATGAGCCTGACCGGCGACCCATCTGGTCCACCTACGAAGACAGGACTGTCACTCGTCGATTTCTCCGGCGGCTACGTCGGTGCCGCCTCGCTGCTTGCCGGAGTTCACGCCGCCAGACGCGATGGGCGCGGCATGGACTGCGACGTCTCGTTGTATGACACTGCGGTGTCGCTGCTGACGTACCTCGGGACCTGGCACATGTCGGCTGGCTACGAGCCAGCGAGGACCGAACGCTCGGCGCATCCGTCACTGGTCCCATTTCAGCTATTCAAAGGGTCAGATGACGAGTGGTTTGTCGTCGGATGCGCCAAGGAGAAGTTCTTCCACCGCGTCACAGAAGTCATTGATCGCCCAGACCTCGCAACCGACGAGCACTACGCAACGTTCCAACAGCGACTGGAAAACAAGCCCGAGTTGATACGCACCCTTGATCTGGCTTTCGAGACACACACTGCAGATCACTGGATCAAGCGCCTCGGCGAGGCAGGCGTGCCAACCGGGCCGATTCAAGATGTTGCCGCAGCGCTCTCCGATCCGCACACGGTTGCTCGCAACCTGATCGTCGAAACCGAGCACCCTCGGTTCGGGACTGTCCGGAGCCTCGCATCTCCCATCCGGGTCGGCACCCCGGACGGCTCGTCACACCGCCGCGCGCCAATGAGGAACGAGCACGCCGACGACATCTTGTCGGCGTTACTCGCATACGACGACTCAAGGATTCAGCGTCTAGCCGACGGCGGTGCGTTCGGGGCCACCACATGACGACGGTCAGCCAGCAACTCGTGGATTGGGCGCTCGACCTCGCCGACGAGGATGTGCCACTGTCGACGCAGCGCGCGATCCGGCGTCACCTCCTTGATGGGACCGGAAACGCAATTGCAGCAAGGCGCATGGGCGTGGCTGACTTCGCTGTTGCAACAGCTTCCCGATTCGCCCCGACGCCTGCGGTCTCGATTATCGGTGGCGGGACAACAGGCCCAGAAGGCGCCGCGTTCGCAAACGGTGTCCTCATGCACGGTTTGGACTTTGACGACACACACGCTGATGCCCTTGTGCATGTCACGTCAACAACCGCACCAGCGGCGCTCGCCCTGGCCGAAGCGGACGACCTCGCCCTATCCGATGCCATCACATCACTTGCGGTCGGTTTCGAGGCAGCCTGCCGCATCGGTATGGCGGTGGAGCACGGATTCCACGCGAAAGGCTTTCACGCGACCAGTGTCGTCGGTGTGATTGCGTCTGCGCTTGTCGCATCACGCATGCTTGGTCTGTCGAAGGAGCAGGCGGTACATGCGCTTGGGATCGCCGGTAGCCAAGCGTCCGGAAATCTGGAGTTCCTCACGACCGGCGCGTCGACGAAGCGGTTTCACCCTGGTTGGGCAAGCGTCTCTGGCGTGTTTGCGGCCAGGCTCGCCGCAAATGGTGGTTCCGGCCCATCCACAATCATTGAGGGCCAGCACGGATTGCTGAATCTGTACACGACCGGAGAGCAACGGATCGCGCCCATCACGGACGGTCTCGGCGAGCGCTGGGAAGCGGAACGAATCTCGATCAAACCGTATCCGATTTGCCAGCTTTCCCATGCTGCGGTGGATGCGCTCGGAGACATCGAAGTTGACAATGTGGATGACATTGAGCGAATCGATGTGTACATCCCAGCAACAAGCATCGCCGTCGTGGCTGAGCCAAGAGCCGTCAAGATCAGGCCTCGGACTCCCTATGAAGCAAAGTTCTCGATTCAGTGGGACATTGCAGCCTCATTGATCGACGGATCCGTAACGGTCGACACCTTCGCAACCGACCCCATCGAAAGACAAGACATATCGGAGCTTGCGGACAAGGTGTTCGTGCACGGGACGGACTTCGGTGGCCCGCCGGCGACGGCACCGGGGAGAGTGATTGTGACAACGCCGGCGGGCGCAACAGAGGGGACCGTACCCCACAGCAACGGCACCCCAGACGCTCCGCTTTCGGATGGGGCTCTCCTTGCCAAGTTCACGTTGAACTGCGGCAACGGTGTCGACGCCGCTGCCCTTGGACGGGCGATTCTGACGGGCACCGAAACGGTCGCAGAGATTCTTGGAGCGACGAAAGACAGACAGCCAGCATGACCGTACGAGCGATTACACCGGAGAGCTTTCCGTGGTTCGAATACGAGGGGTTCACATTCTCGCTCGGGCTGGATGTCGGAGACCGTGCCCTGCTCAGCGGTCATACCGGAGCCGCCTTTGATGCCGCAGTCGGCAAGATGGCGATCGACGGCCCAATGAAGGACCAAGCGATGGTGGCATACGAGAAGGTCACAGCCATCCTCGGCGGCGCCGATATGACGTGGGACGACGTCGTTCTCGTCGTTCAATACATCACGCTGTCGGGACTCGACCAGTTCGATGACGCCGAAGCGGTCAGGGCTCATTTCTGCGGGGCTAACAATCCTGCCGTGCAGACCGTCGTCCTCGAGCGCCTAGTTCGCAGAAATGCATTCATCGAGATCGAAGTCACGGCATCAAGGAACGGACAGGCGTACAAGATTGATTCAGCCGGAAGGGCGGCGTACGCCACGGCTTCGGAGGCCGACGGCGTCGTCTCGTTGTCGACTGTGTATCCATACGATGAACATGGCGATCTTGTCGGTGAGGGCGATGTCGTTGCCCAAACAAGACAGATCTTCACGAACGCCTCTCGCATCCTCGGATCCGTTGGTCTCTCAACAGCAAACGTGACGAAGACAGTCGAAATGGTCACACCGGCAGCCCTTCGTGACTACCCGAGCACGGGTGCAGTACGCAAGGAATTCCTTGGACCCGTGTACCCGGGAGCCGCCGGCATCGTTCAACAACAGGTCGCCGTGGACGACCGGGTGCTCATCAGCTACGACTTCACAGCATCCATCCACCCGCCTGAGGCGATCAACCCCGGATGGGACCGGTACTCCAAGCTGTCGTAT
>Ga0070726_10002403_pt1 | contig 16896 bp, 12 predicted proteins | sample tdAd471_FD_67275 | JGI IMG/M metagenome (GOLD analysis project Ga0070726, IMG submission 67275) | Marine sediment microbial communities from the Atlantic coast under amendment with organic carbon and nitrate - tdAd47.1 | ecosystem: Environmental > Aquatic > Marine > Coastal > Sediment | place... | reverse complement strand
GCCATAGAACGCTGACGAAAGCGGCCGCGTAGGCAACGGAAAATCCGAACGACAGACCGTCCGCAATGGAAAGGCTACCGGCCATCGTCAAGCCGAGCGGCACGAAAAATCCGATATGCTGCGACACACGCGCCGCCAAAACGATCCGCGTATGATGAATGGCATAACAATATGAGCGCAGCACCTCAAAGGGGCTGATGAAAACAACAAAGCCGGCCATGCCAACCATCAACCCGGAAACCGAGGCCCAACCATCACCCAACAGCCATGGCACGACCGGATCCGCATACAGCACGATCAGCACGGCCGTGACCGAAAGCGGACCCAGTGTCGCAAGCACCGCCCTGATCAGGCCTTGCCTCCGGATCAAAGGGTCTTCAGTCCGGGCGAACCAGTTCAGCATGATGCGATTGACAATCGGCGCGAGAATTTGATGCGGCACCGTCGCCAACCGCTGTGCCTGAAAGATCAGACCCGCAAGCGCATCGCCGCCCAGGTAACCGGCGGCCATCACCGTCAGCCGCTGAAACGTGCCTTCGAGAACTCCATCCAGCCAGACACCACGCGATTCCCGGTAAAGCCTTATGTATTCGTCCATGCTCAGCAGTCGGAGACGGCGAAACGTCAACCCGCCGGCCTTGGCTAGGCCGAATAACGTTGCCGCACTGAGCACAACCTCGCGCAGTACCAACGCCATCCACCCAAGCCCGACCAGCACTGCCGCCAAGGCTGCCAGATGCGCCGACAGGGACGCCCCAGTCTCGATCACCGACAACGCCTTGTAAGGCAGCGTTCGCTCATAGAAGCCTTTGTTGAGCACGGTCCAATGACGCACAGCGAGCGTCAGGACGATCACGGCCTCCCACGCGCCGACGCCACTCGTCACCCCGAACCAGATAAAAATCGCTCCCGTCGCGAATACCGTTTCCTGTAACGCTGCATTGAAATAAACATCCTTGGCGCTTTCGCTGAAAGCAGACTCGGTCGCACGGATGATCAGCGCGTTGGTGCGAATGGATAGCACAGCATAAAATAACGACGCTTCTGCGAAAATGATGGCGAACCAGCCGAATTCCGACGGCGAAATGTATCGCACCAGAATCAAGTTGACCGCAAAAGCAGCGCTGGCCTGAAAAAGATTCCCCCCCGTCAGCAATATACTCCCGATATGAAGCTCGGATAACCTGGCCATCGGCTAGACAATCCTCACGTGCGCAATCCGGCGGTGACGGATGCGATTTGGGCGTATTGAAAGTGCTTTTTCGAAAAGCTGTGATTTTTCTTGCGGCACGGCGTAAACGTTCCCGTATCCTGCATATGCCTGCGCCACGCCGCATGCGGAAAGTTTCTTGTCACGGCGCAAGCCGCGCTGGTCGCTCCATGCATAAAAGCCATAACCATCCGGAAACGCGCCGATGAAATTGTCGATGCTTTCAAAATGCCGCCGCCCACCTTCGGATATTTCCAGCAATATCACCGGCCGATTCTCTCGGAGAGTCTCTTTAAGTCCCCGCAGCACTGAATATTCGAAACCTTCGACGTCCATTTTGATGAGCAAAGGCCCACCAATGGTGGCAAACATGTCATCGCCCCGTTTGACCGCAACGTTGATCGACGCGATGCCATCGTTTCTGTTGGCATTGCGCAAAAGAGAACTTTCACCGCTGTCACTGCCAAGAAACAGCGGGACGGTCGCATCCGAATCGCCCAAGGCAATCGGTTGCAATTCGACGTTGCCCAGCGCGTTTCGTTCAATATTGCCCAGCAACTGCTCATACAGCGCTGCATTCGGCTCAAACGCCAAAACCTTTTCGCAATAAGGCGCCATATACAGGGAATGTTGCCCGACATTCGCCCCTATATCAGCAAATACCCTGACGCCGGTTGATTCGGCAAAAGCCTGCAAGACCAGCAGATCGGCTTCTTCATAGGCACCATAGAAAAGAATATTCCAGTCGACGAAATGCGATGTCCGCCCACGGTACTTGAGACCGCCCAGCCACACTTCGAACGTCCGATCGGCGATCCGGCCAGGGTCGAAAAATATCCGCAATAGCCGGTCGGCGCCGCGCAACTGCGTAACGATCACGAGTACCCGCAACGCAATAACCCACAGCAATCCTGTTCGCTTCAACGGCAACTGCATAGCGTCAGCTCCGCGAGCGGTCGGGCCGCACTAGTGGACGGCGTTGAAACATGCAACTAGCCTCGTTATTACAGCGTCAGTGTATGTTAAAATGCGGGGATAGGCCCGGGGACGCAAAACAATTTCCCAAACGGGCGACGAAGGGAACCATGCATGCTCGGCGACGCACTGGCGCTTGATCACCCCCCCCCGGTTTTCAGAAGAGCCCAGATCACCATTGCTGTCATGGCGGCGGCAATCGCCGTCCTGGCTTTCACCGAAACCGCACCCATCATTGTCATACGTTATGCGGCCTTGTTCGTATTCGCGCTGCAGATCTGGATAGAAATTATCAGACGTGATTACATTTTTCTGAAATCCCCGGTATTCCTTTTGGGTTTTGCCGCCTGTGTTGGTTTTTCGCTATTGCCGTCATCAGGGTATTTCATTGCACAAGGCGGTTACATCCCGCATTTAAACATGGATTCCTTCACACGTATGTTTACCCGACCTGACATACTGACGTATTTCGGGGATACCGCAGAATTTTACATCCTGGCATTTTCTGTGGTTGCGTTATTTACGTACGGAATCGTTCAGTTGGTTTTACGCAAATGGCCGCCCCCTGCGGCACTCCCGATAAGCGGTGCAATTGAACGTGCTTTAATGGCCATATCGTTTGCGCTGACAGGCTTGGCCACGCTCAATTTTGCGCTGCATCCCTTTCCGCCAAGCGTTTCGGGAGTTCTATCAAGCGCCTATCCTCCATTACAATCTATTCTGGTGATGGTGCTTGCGCATCAGTATTTTACGAAAGAGTCAGGGGCATTTCGGTTCGCGGCAACTGGTATCAGCGTCATTGTTTTTTACGCTGCTACGGCCCAAGCCAAAGCACCACTGTTTCTATTGGTTTCCGTGCTTTTTTATTATGCATACGTAAAAAAAATATCGGTCTCAAGCGCTGTAAAGCTCAGCCTCGCGTTATTTGTTTTCATATTTGTCGTCGCACAAGTCTCACAGGTAATGCGCTCAAAAGGTTCTTCTATCATTCACCAAGGCGATCTTGATATCACCATGGCAATGGACATATTCACGGGGAAAATGTTCTGGCGTCAAGTCGACACTGGCGCATGCCTAAGCAATGTCATCGGCGCCAATCTTATAAAAAAACCTGCGAACCCGGATCACATGTTCTGGTTGCGCGGCCTCGTGCCGCGCATGCTTTGGCCAGAAAAAGAGAGTCTGTCGCTTGGCAGCAAGTATGCCGTGGCCTATTGCCAGACTCCGGTTGAAACAAGGCACAGCGCGTCGATTACATTGCTGGGACAACCGATCATCAAAGCGGGAATCGCCGGCATGGTCATTCACACGGGCATTCTGTTGGCCGCACTTGGCACCTTGACGTGGATCGCCATACGTTACCCCGGCCTCGGGGCCGTGAGCGTCATGGCGCTTTTGCCATGGTGGATCGATTTCGATCAAGACTTCGCACTATACGTTGCCAATCTCGTCAAATTTTTCCTACTAATGTGCCTGATCTTGATTCCCCTGTTCTGGCTCGGACGTTCTAACGCGCCTGCGAACACCAGGACGACTGAAATTTCTTCGCGAACGGTCGATTGAACAGCCATGTCCGATAGCTCCCATGCCATTCACGAAAAACCCGAACGCCCGTTTTGCGTGGTCATCAACGGCATCCATGCCAAAAGCGGCGGCGGCGTCACATATTTGCGGAAGGTCCTGCCTGAACTTGCCAAGCAAAAGAACATGATCCTGCATCTGCTTCTGCATGAAGACCAATTCGAGCTTTTCTATCCGATCGACGACAATATTAAAGTGACGGTTTTCACGTTCCACCCGAGCTTCTTTTCGACGTTTATCTGGGAACAGTTTTCGCTTCCGTTGATCGCCCGGGCGATGGGCGCGGACGTGGTGTTTTCGCCCGCCAACTACGGTCCGATCATGGCGCGGAATCATGTCATTTTGCTGCGCAATGCGGTTTCGGTTATCCGCCATATCGACCGTCTAAAGCCTGCGCTCTATTGGACGATGCTCTCGGTCGCAACGCTCATGTCGTTCATTACCGCCAAGCGTGCGATCGCGGTCTCGAACTATGCAGCACGGATTCTTTCCTTCAGCATGCCGCAAGTTCTGAAGCGCCGGTTGAGCGTCGTCTATCACGGCGCAACGCCTGTTACGCCAGCGCGAGACCCGAAAATTTCGTCGAACCGCGATCTGCTGGCGGTTTCCGATATCTACATTCAGAAAAATTACCACACACTGATCGAGGCATTTGCCGAAACAACAAAACATCATCCCGATTTGATTCTGAACATCGTCGGTCGTGAAATTGACATTCATTACGGCGACCGGGTGCGGGCACTGGTCAAAAAGCTCGGACTTACGGAAAGCGTTCATTTTCATGGGCATTTGGAAATGACGGAAATCATCGATATGTATCGCAAATGCCATATCTTTGTTTTTCCCTCGGTGGTGGAAACTTTCGGCAACCCGCTTTTGGAGGCAATGTCCGCCGGGGCGCCGATCGCGTGTTCCAGAACAGCCGCCATGCCCGAGGTTATCGACGATGCGGGACTGCTGTTCGACCCATACAACGCTTCCGATATTTCCGAAAAAATTGAGATGCTGCTGAATGACCCGGAACTGAGAAATACCCTCGGCCAGAGAGCCCTTGAACGCTCGCGGCATTTCACATGGGAGCGGACAGCGCAAGAAACCGCCAAGGTGCTGCGTGATGCCGCCGGCGAGAAAGCACTCGCCCCGCAGCATTTTCGATGAGCAAATCCGTCCTTTTGGTGACGTTGCCGCCGACCAAAGGCGGCGTGCCGACGAAAACCCGCATCCTGGCCGAATTCCTGCGCCGGCGCGGCCATGCCGTCAGTATCGCGCATTATGCGACCATGTCGGAATTCGGTGCACAATCGGCCCCTAGTTGGGAAATGCTGCGAGGCAAGTCAGCTTCGGTCGCGCGAGGGGTATGTTTCGATGATTTTCCAAGCTACGCGGTCGGGTGCACGTTGCCGGAACTGGAATTCAGCTACTATCGGACGACGGACCGGTGGCGTTCGGTGATTTCCGGCTTCGACCGACACATTGCGGTAGGTGGCACAGTGTTGGTGTCCAACCCTCTGGCCGACATGAACATTCCGCACATGACCTGGTGCGCAAGTACAATGATCGACGACCGCTATGACCGCCGCCAGGCGATGCCGATGCCCAGGCGGTTCATCGACGTCGCGCTTGTCGGACCGATCCAGGGCGCGATGGAACGCAAGATCCTTGCCCGCCCCACCCACTTCATGACGGTCAGTGACTATGCCCGCGACACCTTGATCGCCGCCGGTGGTACGGCGGAAAATTTCATGACGGTCCCAGTGCCGGTCGACCTGAATCATTTTTCACCTCCGGACCAGGCGCCGGTGGCAAGAATCGGTTTCGCTGGCCGCGCCGACGACCCGCGCAAAAACATCGGCTTGTTGTTACAGGCGTTCCGGATCATCGCTGCGCGCGATCCCGACGCCGAATTGATACTGACCGGCGACGCCTCGCCCAAGCTGCAACATATGATCGGCGCACTCGGAATATCGGATAAGGTCACTTGGCGCGGATGGCTTGACCGCGATGGCCTTGCCGAATTTTACAGATCTCTTGATGTATTCGTCTTCCCATCGGCCAAGGAAGGACTCGGCATCGCCGGGATCGAAGCAATGGCCGCGGGCGTTCCCGTCATATCGACACGGGCCGGCGGGACCGAAGACTTCGTGATCGAAGGCGAGACCGGCCACCTCGTCGGCAGCACACCCACCGAGATGGCTGATGCCATTGCGGCAATCTATACTCACCGCGCCGAGCGGGACAGGATGAGCTTGAATGCCCGCCAGCTGATTGCTGATAAATACAGCATGGATCGTTTTGAAGAGAATATCGCCGTCAATTGGCAAAAGACCTGGGGTGACGGGCTATAAGCATTAAACTTACATATCTGGTCTCACATCCAATTCAGTACCAGGCCCCCCTGTTGCGCCGGCTTGCCAGCGAGCCGGATATCAATCTACGCGTTATTTTCGAGCGCGTGATGCCGGAACACCGTTACTTCGACGAAGGCTTTCAACGCGAAGTCCGCTGGGATGTGCCGTTGACCGACGGATACGAATTTACCGCACTGGGCGACACTTCACTTGAATACGAAATTTCGAATTGCGATACGCTTTGGGTCCATGGGTGGCAGACTGCCGCGCTTCGGCGCGCCGTTCGTATTGCCGCCGGTTCGGGTATACCGGTGCTGATGCGTGGTGAAAACTGTGACCTCGCCATGCCGGACGGCGCCGGCATCCGCGGCTGGCTGAAGCGCCGTTACCTCCAACGCATCTTTGCGAATTGCAGTGCCTTTTTGGCCATCGGCAGCCTAAATCGGGCGTATTACATTGCGCGGGGCGTCCACGATGCGCGGATATTTCACGTTCCATATGCGATCGACAATACGGCCTTCAACGAAGCTGCGGACCGCGCGCAGGCGGCGCGTCCATCTCTGAAGGAGCAGCTGGGAATCGCTGCCGAAACACCGGTCATCCTGTATGCCGGAAAATTATCAAGGCGCAAGCATCCCGAGCTTCTGGCGGACGCCGCCCGGACATTGACCGACATGACCCCGAAACCGGCGCTCGTCTATGCCGGAGACGGAGAAATGATGACGGAGATGAAAAAACACGCCCCGGACGCATTATTCGCGGGCTTCGTTAATCAAAGCGAATTACCCGCGTTCTATGCAATGGCCGACGTCTTCGTACTGCCGTCGGAAAAGGAACCCTGGGGTCTTGCCGTAAACGAGGCCATGGCATGCGGCACCGCAGTGATCGTCAGCGATCAGGTCGGCGCGGCACCTGACCTTGTCGACGACACTTGCGGCGCCATCTTCGATAGCGGAAATGTGGCGGCGCTCGCCAAGGCACTGCGCACGTGCCTCCCCACTTCGGGCGAGATGGGGGCGCGGGCCCGAAGAAAGATTGCCGGCTGGAATTTTGCCGCGGACGTCGAAGGCCTGAAGCGCGCACTGCGGTATGTGAGCGAGACGCCATGAGCATTGAACCTGCATGGCGGAACGCACCGCGCATCCTGTTGGCCGGACAGATGTTCGACGCTTCGCGCACGGTGCAACGTGTTCACGCGCTGCGCTCGCTTGGGTGCCATGTCGACTGTGTCGCGACAACACCCGAAAACCACGATTACGAGACGCCGCCGTCCGTCGCCGCACGGTTGCGCTATCGTCTGCGCAGACCCGCCGATCCGGCACACGCCAATGCTGGCATTCTCAAATCGTTGGCGGGCGAAACGGATATCGTATGGCTGGACGCCGCCGACATGATACACGGAGACACCCTGGCCGAAGCGAAGCGCCGCAATCCGGAATTGGCCGTTGTCTGGTACAGTGAAGACGACATGATGAATAAACGGCTGCGCACGAAATGGCTGGAAAGCGCCATTCCGCATATTGATCTCTGGGTCACCACGAAATCCTTCAACACGGCCCCCGACGAAGTGCCGTCACTTGGCGTGCGACAGATGCTGTTCGTCAACAACAGCTACGACCCGAACCTTCATCGACCAGTGCAAATGACGGACGACGATGTCGCGCGATATGGCGCGCCGGTGAGTTTTATCGGCACATTCGAGGCGCCACGCGCAAAATCGGTTTTGCATCTCGCCCGTGCGGGGTATGACGTGCGGGTATGGGGAAACGGCTGGGAAAGCATGAAAAACGCACACGCCCATTTACGCATCGAAGGTCGCCCGGCTTATAACGACGAATTCGCCAAGGTCGTTGCCGCCAGCAATATCAATCTATGTTTTCTGCGTCATGCCAACCGCGATCTGCAGACCTGTCGCTCGATCGAAATTTCGGGGTGCGGCGGCTTTATGGCACACGAAGCAAACACAGAAATCATGGCGCTGTTCCGAGACGGTCAGGAAGCCGTCTATTTCACCTCTGATGACGAGCTGACGGCTATTTGCGCAGTCTGGATGGGGCGTCGTGACGAACGCCGAAAAATCGGACTGGCCGCGAATGCCCGCGTAGATGAGCTTTCCATGGATCATGCGTCAAACGCCACGCGGATTCTCAACGAATTGGTGTCCTTGGAAAAGGTGGCGGCGCAATGAGAATTCTCGTCAACGCGCTTTCCGCACGCCGCGGCGGCATCATCACTTATACCAGGAACCTGATGCGCTCGTTCAAGGAGCGTAATGTCGACGCCGTATTCGCCTTGCAACAGCCAAGCATTCTGGAAAACGAAGATGTCGAAACGGCTGCATTTCCCGTTACCGACATGAAGCCGATCACTCGTGCAATCTGGGAGCAGACGCTATGGCGCCAGACCGTCAAGAGAATCAATCCGGACGTCCTGTATTCGTCCGCCAACTTCGGGTTGTTGGCGCCACCGGTCCCGCAAGTGCTGCTGATCCGCGAAGGCGGCCTGTTCGATCCGGACTATCTAGGCAATATTGCGCCGGCGCTTGGCGCAAAAGCTGCATTTACACGCACCCTCAGGCGCGAACTCATTCTCGCTTCCGCGCGCGCATCAGATATTGTGATGACGCCAACCAATGCCATGCGCGATCTGCTGCAGCTTTGGACCAACGATATGGGGGAAAAGGTCGAAACGAATATTAACGGCACGCGCCTCGATCATTTCATGCCTTCGAATAATCCACGAAAATGGCGTGCTGACGGGACGTTGAAGATTCTGATGGTGTCGGCGTACTACCCGCACAAGCAACCCGGCCTGATCGCCGAGGCAGTACGTATTCTCAACGAACGAGGCATTCCCGCGCATCTCACGGTGACAATGGACCTCCAGGACGTTGCTGAAACACCAGGCGGCGCCAAAGATGCCTTTCTAATCAAGAAAGCGATCGAACGTGGCGACACCACGCTTCTCGGCCATGTCGAATATGATGACTTGCCGGACCTGTATCACCAGCATGACGCTTTCGTCACGGCGTCCTTGTCGGAAACATTCGGCCACCCGCTCGTCGAAGCGATGGCGGCAGGCATTCCGATCGTCGCGGCCGACACACCCGTACAGCGCGAAGTCTGCAAGGACGCCGCGGTGTATTTCCCGGCAACATCTTCGGAAGCGCTTGTCAAAGAACTCATGCAACTCAATACGGACGCGAATTTACGGCAGCAACTTCATGAACGCGCAGGCATCTACCCCGCCGGCAACTATAGTTGGGATGGTCACGTCGACCGGTTGCTCGATTGTTTTGAGCGGGCACACGCAAAAAGGAAAATCCCCGCATAATGACCTGTTCGGCCAACCCTGACTGCGGCAGATGAACAGCGCGCTTCGTATCGCGGTCATCAATCACGTGCATCCGATGCGCGCGCACGTCTCGGCGCTTCGCATGCGGACGTTTTCCGAAAAACTAGCCCAACAGGGTGCACAGGTACTACTGCTGAGCAGCCCGCCCGATGATCGCGATCCGGGGACAGTGCCTACCGACGCGGCGGCAAGACTCGAAGGCCATGATTGGACGCAGCCACTGTATTTATCCTGCAAACCGGGGCCCGGCACCTTGATCGAAAAAGCACGCGAAGGGCGACTTCCAGGCGGCATCCGCCAAGCCGTGCTTGGATGGTCCTATCTGATCCAAGGCGGTGTCTTCGCGGACTGGCGGAACGCAGTGGCGCCGCTGCTGCCAACAATAGCGGACCGCTTTAAACCCGATGTTGTCTTCGCGACCTTTGGCAACACCGATGCGTGGCTGATCGCGCAGGCACTGGCCGTCGAGACTGGCTGTCCATGGGTGGCCGACCTGAAGGATAACTGGAGCGCGTTTATCCCGCCGGGCTTTCGCCGTATTACCGCTAACCGCTTTGCCGACATGGCGCACATGACCGTCTATTCCGAAAGCCACCGGCGCGAGGCAGAAAAATGGTTCGGCGCCGACAAGACAGTCATCTACAGCGGTTACGATCACGGCGCCACAATACATGCACCCCTGCCCCCGGTCTCCAACATCATCGTTCTTTCCGGCAGTTTGTATGACGACGAGCACGTCCGTACACTTTGCGATGGCATCCGCGTATTTGTTGCAGCATCGAAAAGCCGCGAACCGCCCTCGTTACAGTACGCCGGCAACGACACGGGCCGTTTCGCGGTGGCCGCAGCGATGTTGGCCGACGTCTGTCCAGCAAAGGATATGGGGTATTTGGCGGCCGCAGAGCTTGCGGCATTGCAGTCGTCGGCAATCGCGAATGTCTATATTGAAAATCCGCGCAGTCTTTTTCAACAGAAAGTACTCGAGGTTCTCGCAGCGGGACGACCGGTTATTGCGATCCCCGATGAAGGCCCGGAAGCGCGCCGCATCGCCGGCGACGTGGGCGGCATACTTACGCGGTGCGGCGATGCCGAAGCCGTTGCGGAAGCGCTGACCAGCGCGTCGACGGTCGATAGTGCCGCTGCCGCACCTGAAAAAATCGCGGCCTACTCATGGGCAGCGCAAGGCAACCGGTTGCGCGATATCCTGCTACATGTTGCGGGGAAGACATCATGAAGGTCCGGGTCGCGGTACATGGACGGTTTCACGCGTTCGAACTGGCGCGCGGTCTTCACCGCGCGCATTTGCTGGAATGCCTCCAGACCACCTATCCCGGCTTTGCCGCAAAGCGCGTCGTCGGCCCGGAATTGCCACTGATTACGGTGCCATATCTGGAAATCCGACGCCGCCTGGGTGCGCGGCTGGGCTTTTCTCGAGCGACGGACGTTTCCGTCGCCAAAGGCTTTGCACGTGCGCTTGCCCGCAGCCTTGCATCGAGCGACGCAGATATCCTTGTTGCCTGGAGTTCGGCCGCCCTGGAGGCCATTTCGGTGGCGCACGACAAGGGCATGCGCGTCGTGATCGAGCGTGGCTCTACGCATATTGCGCACCAGACCGAAATGCTTGAAGCGGCCTACCGCGAACACGGTATCGCGGCGGAAATCACGCCACCCGAGATCATTGAGCGCGAACTGGCAGAGTACGAAGCCGCCGATGCCATCGTCGTCCCGTCCAAGATCGCCGCCGCATCATTCGTCGATCGTGGCATCGCGCCAGGCAAGGTTTTCGTCAATCACCTTGGCGTCGATCTGTCGCAATTCTCGCCGCCGCGCGAACCCAGGGAAACCGCCGTCCCCGTCATACTTTGTGTCGGCGCGCTCAGTGTCCGCAAGGGAACGGCGGCACTATTCAACGCTTTTGCACAAATCGACGGCCGTGCCGAACTGGTTTGCGTTGGCCCTGTTGAACCTGATTTCCGCCGCGTCCTGGAAACCTTGCCTGCGGACAACGTCACACTACTCGGCGCGGTTTCCAGAGACGACGTGCACGATGCCTATCAAAGTGCTGATATTTTTTGCCTGCCCTCGGTCGAGGAAGGGTTCGGCATGGTGGTCCTCGAAGCCATGGCTTCGGGTTTGCCGGTCATCGTATCTGATCAGGTGGGCGCCGTGGATCTGATCGACGACGGGACGGACGGGCTGATCGTGGAACGTGGCGACACCGATGCTTTGGCTGCAGCGCTAAACTCTCTCGTCGCAGCACCGGAAAAGCGCTCTCGCATGGGCGCGGCCGCCTCCGAAAAGGCCAAAGCCTCGCAAAGTTGGGACGACTATATCCAGCGCGCGATATCCATCTACGAAAAGGTGCTCGATTAAACGAGCGGGCGATGCTTCTCCATCGCCGACGCCTTGGCGACAAAGCCGTCCAGCCATAACTGACAGATCATCGGTTTCCAGATCGCGCCGGCCAGCGCCCGTTCACCGGCATGGAAGCGGGCGAGCACCTTATCCCACCAGGCCGCATCCCAATAGGGGCTGTCTCGGAACGACGAACGCTGGAACACCTCGGCGGCCATGCCGCCCAGGCTGCCGCCCAGCCAATCGGCAATCGGCGGTAGGAATCCTTGCTTGCGCCAGCGCGTGCGGATCGGTTCGGGCAGGATGCCCCGCATGGCATCGCGCAGCAGGTGTTTTGTCTCGGCATCGCCCATCAGTATTTCGACCGGCAGCGTCATCACGAATTCGATGATCCGGTGATCGCAAAACGGCAAGCGCACTTCGCACGAATGCGCCATCGAATTCCTATCACCATAGCGCAGCAACGTTGCCAGGAAACCGTGGCAAGCGTCCTTGCGGAGTGCCTCCATCAGCGGCAGACGCTCTTTGCCCCCTGCTGTTGCAGCCGCGACCGCGTTGAGCATTTCGGCGTGCATGCCGAAGCGCACGTCACTGCCGCGCCCCATTAGACGCGCCGCCAAGCGCCGGAGCGCGAACGGCAGCAATGCCTTCCAGCGATTATCCTGCATGGAAAAGGCCAGCGGATAACGGGCGCGGATAGACTCTAACTCGGCAGCGTCGATACCGCCCGCACGCTGGCGCGCGATAACATAGTTTGCAAAATATTGCTCATAGCCCGCGAGAATCTCGTCGCTGCCCTGCCCGTCCAGCAAAACAGTCACGTCGTTTTCATGCGCCAAACGAAACACGCACCACTGAGCGTACTGACTTGCACTGTCGACCGGCAGTTCGTTCATCCAGATAAAATCATCCATATCGGCGCGCAGACCGTCGCCGTCCGGAAAGGTTTCATGCATCTCGACACCAGCAGACTCGGCAGCGATTTCAGCCCAATGCCCCTCGTCCGCATCGCTGCCGATGAAACGCCCCGTGAAAACATGATACGCTATCGCGCTGTCGCCGTGCGCGCGCGCAATGCACGTGATCGCGCTGGAATCCAGCCCACCCGACAGACATGACCCCAACGGAACGTCACTGCGCATGCGAATTTTAACCGAGTCTTCAAGAAGCCCGCGAAAATGCTTGGCGGCATCGGCGCCTGATATGGTCCGGGCATGACCCGGCGGCGTGATTTGCCAGTAAGGTTCCGCATGCCAGCGCAGCGTCGCGGTATCAACGGTCATACGTTCCCCGGCCCCGAGTTGACGGATACCGGCGAACACGGTTTCGCGATCCTGATCCAATCCCGTCGTCGGGTCGGCAAAAAACCGCATCAAGCGGATGCCATCGATAGACGCGTCGACGCCGTCGAGCGACAACAGCGCCTTGTATTCGGACGCAAAAGCGAAATAGCCCACGCCTTGTGTAAAAAGAAACGGCTTTTCACCGAAACGATCCCTGGCGCAAAAGACGATGCCACGCCGGCTATCATGAATGGCGAATGCAAACATGCCGTTGAGCTTGTCGACGCATGCTTCGCCCCAAGCGTCGTAAGCGGCGAGCAGCACTTCCGTATCGCTGTCCGTGCCGAACGTGGCGCCAAGTGTCTTCAGTTCTTCCCTGAGTTCTCTGTAGTTATAAATTTCCCCGTTGTAAGTGATCGTCAACGTGCCGTCGCCAGTCTGCATCGGCTGTGCGCCCTTGTCGGTGATATCGATAATCGCCAGACGGCGGTGCCCGAAGCACACGCGACCGTCATACGTTGACCATTGACCTTCCCCGTCGGGGCCGCGATGCACCATCAGATCGGTCATCGCCTGCACCGCATTCGGGTTGACTGCCCGCGCTCCGATGATCCCGGCGATGCCGCACATCAGCGCACTCCCCAGGCTCGGCCCGGATCGCTTTTAACGTCATGCAGGCCTTCGTCGCGCAAGATTGCGGCAACCGTCTCGTGGTTTTGCCGGATTTCATAGACCGGCCCGTACCAGTCCACGGTATCGAGCAAGGTCATCCGGTATTGCTGAGACAGCGACAGCCCCGCCGGATGCACCGAACAGATCGGCAGAAAGCGGTTAAAGGCGCGCACGACAGGAATTTTCGACATTATTAGCGACGGCAGGAAAAAGACCGCGCAAAGTACTTGCGAAAATGCGTACAACCGCTCGAACCGCCAGTGCGGTGTCCATAATCTGAGAGCACGCTTGATCAACTGCCAGTCACTGGCCGGCGATTCTTCGTAAAAATTGTAAAACAACCGTCCGCCCGGTTTCAGATAGCGGATCATCGCGCGCATCACCTTTTCGGGGTTGTGCGTATGCTGAATGACGCCGGCGCAGTGGATTGCATCGAAACTTTCAGGTTTGAACGGCAGCGCCGTCAGATCGGCCTGCAACACCGTCACTCGGCCCCGATTGGGCGCTGCATTCTTTTCCTCATTCGATGTCGTAAGACATGCTTCAACTGCACTCGACAAATCGCAAGAAACGACGTCGGCACCGAACTGCGCCATCACATCGGTAAACCGCCCGGCGCCGCACCCTGCATCCAGAATCAGCTTGCCGCGCATCCATCCCTGATCCCAGCCGGTGTCGTTGACGAAGCGGCTTTCCGACAATGCATGACCGGCAAGCCGGTCAATCTGGACCGTCCTGAAAAGCTGCCATTGGGTGCCGAAATTCTCCGCATAGTTATTGCGTGTTCCGGCAAATCGCCCAATGCCTCGAACGACCGGGTACTCCCGCACACACTCAGCGCAAACGAACGTCTCCTCCCCATCCTGCGATGCATTCGCAACAAGCGTTGACGCACAGTCCGGGCAAGCGAGGATTTGCTGAACGCGGGGTGTCATGATTCGTTCCGCTCATGCCAAAGCGATGTCGACGCTATGACCAGCGCAATTGTCGCCAGCCACCACGACTGCCAGATGCCGAATGTCACGCTGGCGGCTATGAAGATAACAGTCACCGTCTGTGTGCGGATCAGTAACTCACGCCGTTTGAAGTCATGCCAACCTGGCGGCATATACGTGCGCCAGAGCACAATACAAAGCAGCAACAGCCCCGGCACACCCAACTCGAGCCACACTTGCAACACGGCGTTATGGGGATGCAACGGCAGCAACTCAGCGCCGTCCGCCATTAACTGATGCCCACCCGGCAACATCCTCGATGCATTGAACCCCCAACCGAGAAAAGGCTTTTCAACTGCGCGGTCGGCAGCAAACCGCCATATCCGATAGCGGTGCTCGATACTGCCCGGCGCCGGCTCAATAGACACAGGGGTATTTGTGCTTGTCTGGTTCTCGACAAACACGACAGCGACCCTGTCCAACACCAACGGCATCGACACCGGCAAGGTGATAGTTATGACGATCAACGCAAGCGCCAGAATGCGCGGCATCTGCCATGGATCTCTACGGAAAAGCACGAAGGTCGCAATGGTGAACACAATCAGCATCGTGGCGCTTGTAAAATCAATTGCGACCGAAAGCGCAAGTGCCGTTGCCGCAGCGCCCCACATCAAAAAGCTGCGCCCTGCCCTGTGCAGATATCCGAATAGCCCCGGCAGGAACAATGCCACGACAATAAAGCCCGGATACAAAACCGTCAGTTCATTTTCCCGTTCGATCTCTATGAGTTGCTGGTCGAATATGGCGATGGCCAGATACCCGCATACCTGCAGGGCGAGTGCCGCCAGCGTGCCGACAGCAAGGGCGCCGACGATGGTTTTCTTTTCATCCGACGAAGCTTCACGAATGAACCAGGCCGCCGGGAAAAACAGTCCCGCCAACAAACATATTTGGACGATTTTCTTCACGCCTCCGGCCGTGTCCGGAGAAATGAAACTTGCTACAAGCAGCCAAGCCGCGCCGCCCCCGGCAAGCATGAACAGCTTCGGCGAAAATATCTCACCGAGTGCGTGGCGCGAAATTGCCGAGTAAAACGCATGAACGCCCAGGACAGCGAGCACGATAACCGCCCCCTTGTGCACGAATGTAGCGACAAGGGGCATCAAGCCGACGCTAAGAACGGGAACCCAGTCAACAGGGCGGAGATGCATCATGTTCGAGAACCGGATTCCGATCGTCGTTTCGTGGGCCACATTGGAACGGCTTTTGTTTTAATGGGTTTTCCGCTGACATACCATCTTCGAGATACCCTCATGGTCGGGGTTTTCATGCCGAACAGCTTTAATTTTTGCCAGCGCGCGTCTGAGCGTTCATAAACAGGCACACAGAGTCGTATTCGCAAGATTTTGGAAGGGTTTCATCACGTGTGCGGCATTGCCGGTATTCTTGCTTTTTCCGCCTCGGCGCAGGTCGGGCACGATGAACTGGTCCGGCTTAACGGCGCCATGCCGCATCGCGGCCCGGATGGTTCCGGCACATGGTTATCCGAAGACAAGAAAATCGGTCTTTCGCATCTGCGGCTTGCCATCGTCGATCTGAGCGACGACGCCCGCCAGCCGATGACCGATGCCGAAGGTTCGGTGCAGCTTACCTACAACGGTGAAATCTATAACCACGCCGAGTTGCGCCAAGAGCTTGAAGCTGCGGGCTACAAGTTCCGCACCGATCATTCCGATACCGAGGTTCTGGTGCACGGCTACAAGGCGTGGGGCATCGACGGCCTTGTTTCGCGCCTGATCGGGATGTTCGCATTCGCGATCTGGGACGTGCGCAAAAAACGGCTGACCATTGTGCGTGACCGGGTCGGCATCAAGCCGACGTATTTCACCCGCGCTGGCGGCCGCTTCATTTTCGGCTCGGAAATAAAGGCGATCCTGACCGACCCGGCGGTGCCGCGCGAAGTCAACGGCACAGCCATCGCGCATTACCTGAGCTTCATGGTATCGCCGGCGCCGCTGACCATGTTCCGGGGCATTTTCAAGCTGCCGGCCGGGCACATTCTGGAAGTCGAAGCCGACGGCACAGCGCGTGCCCGGCGTTACTGGGATGCGCTACCGGGCAAGTCCGGTATCGCCGACGAGGTTCGCGGCCTTTCGGACACTGCCGCCCGTGACTTTTACGCC
>Ga0070726_10002402_pt1 | contig 16898 bp, 15 predicted proteins | sample tdAd471_FD_67275 | JGI IMG/M metagenome (GOLD analysis project Ga0070726, IMG submission 67275) | Marine sediment microbial communities from the Atlantic coast under amendment with organic carbon and nitrate - tdAd47.1 | ecosystem: Environmental > Aquatic > Marine > Coastal > Sediment | place... | reverse complement strand
GTTTCCCCCAGGCTTCGGACCGGGTCGGCCCGGTCGTTTCTGATCTTGCAAAACGTGATACGCTATTGGACTTGATTTTTCAATTTTGGTATCACGTTTCGCCCGCGAAATCTTCCGCGGGGGTGTGAATGATCTCACCGGAAAGGATGACCATGGGGTTTGTCTACGAAATCGACGGGGTGCGCCCGGTGGTGGACCCGACCGCCTATGTGCATCCGACCGCGGTGCTGATCGGCGACGCCATCGTCGGGCCCGGCTGCTATGTCGGACCGGGGGCCAGCATGCGCGGCGATTTCGGCCGGCTGATCATGCGGCGGGGATCGAACCTGCAGGACAATTGCATCATGCACGGCTTTCCCAGTTCCGACACGGTGATCGAGGAAGACGGCCATATCGGCCACGGCGCGGTGCTGCATGGCTGCGTCATCAAGCGCAATGCGCTGGTCGGCATGAACAGCGTGGTGATGGACGGCGCGGTGATCGGCGAGGAATCGATCGTCGCCGCGATGGCCTTCGTCCGCGCCGGGCAGATCTACGAGCCGCGCTCGCTGATCGTCGGCATGCCGGCGCGCCGGATCCGCGCGGTGACGGATGAGGAGATCGCCTGGAAAGGCGAGGGGACGAAGGATTATCAAACCCTCGTCGGGCGCTGCGCCAGGACCATGAGGGCGGTCGAGCCGCTGACCGAATTCGACCCGGACCGGCCGCGCGTGGACGTGCAATCCTCGCGCCCGCTCTACGAGACGAGGAAGCGCTGAACCGGGCGCCGTTCCTTGAAAACGCAGCGTCGTCCCTTAGGTTAGCACCCTGGACCCGACGATTATTTCGCCAGCAACCAAAGGAGATCGGCATCAGCGCCGTTTGGACATCACCGCCGAGGACGACCACGCCGGACGGCGAGGTGAGACGCGTCGGCATCGAGCTGGAATTCGCCGATCTCGACGCCATGACGAGCGCGGAGATCGTGCGCTCCCTGTTCGGCGGCGAACTGGAAATCGGCAGCCCGCACCGCGTCACCGTGCGCGGCACGAGGTTCGGCGACTTCCTGGTCGAGCTGGACCTGCAATTGGTTCACGAGGGGGACCCCAAGAACCCGCTGCGCATGCTGGCGGCCGATCTCGGTTCCGCCGTCATCCCGATGGAAATCGCCTGTCCGCCGATCCGCTACGACGAAGCCTGCGCGATCGACGATCTGCGGGATGCGCTGCGCCGCGCCGGCGCGCTGGGGACGCTGGCCAATCCCTTCTACGCCCTGGGGGCGCAGCTGAACCCGGAACTGCCGTCGCATGACGGCGACTATCTGCTGTCCGTGCTGCGGGCCTTCGTCCTGCTGCGCGACTGGCTGCGGGACGAAATCCAGGTCGACGCCAGCCGGCGGCTGACCTTCTTCGCGGCCTCCTTTCCCGGCGATTGGTGCGACATGATCCTCGACCCCGGCTACCGGCCGGACATGCAGGGGTTGATCGACGGCTATCTGGTCCATAACGCGACCCGGTACCGGGAATTGGACATGCTGCCCTATATGGCCTTCCTGGACGAAAAACGGGTGCGCGCCGCGGTCCCGGGGCAGAAGATCAACAAGCGGCCGACCTATCATTACCGGTTGCCGAACACGCTGATCGACTCGCCGGACTGGTCGCTCGCCCTGGAATGGGAACGCTGGCTGGCGGTCGAAAGGCTGGCGGAACGGCCGGATCTGATCGAGCTTTATGCCGCCTTGTGGCGGGAAAACCACGCCCGGCTGATCCCCAATGACTGGACGCTGCGGTCGCGCGAATTGCGGGGGCGGTTGTGACACGCCCGGTGATCGGCGTGACGGGCGGCCGCGGGCGCGGGCGCTTTTCCTGGCTGTGCGCGGCCTTTTCGCTGCGGCTGCACGGCGCGCGCGCCGTCCGCATCACCGCGGCCCGGGACGCGCGGCATCCGCATTTCGATCCGGCCGTGGTCGGCGGCCTGGACGGGTTGGTGATCGGCGGCGGGGACGATATCGGGGCGACGATCTACGGCGCGGAACCGACGCCGGACGTGCGCCTGGATCCGGCGCGCGACGCGCTGGAACTGGCCGCCCTGGAAGCCGTGTGGGATACGCCGATCCCCATCCTGGGCATCTGCCGCGGGTCCCAGATGTTGAACATTTTCGCCGGCGGGAACCTGCATCAGGACATCTATACGGCCTTCGAGGAAGTGCCGCGCATCCACACGCCCCTGCCGCGCAAGCATGTGACCCTGGAGCCGGGAACCCGGCTGGAGAGGATCATCGGGGCCGGCACGGTGACGGTGAACGCGCTGCACCACCAATCGGTCGACCGGCTGGGCGACGGCTTCACGGTCGCGGCGCGGGACGAGTTCGGCATCGTCCAGGCGACGGAGCATCAGGGCCCGGTCTTCCGGATCGGCGTGCAATGGCACCCGGAATTCCTGTTCTACCGGCGCGCCCACCGCCGCCTTTTCGCGGCCCTGGTTCAGGCCGCCGGGACCTATGCGGAGCGCATGGAATAAGCCGGGTTTTTCGCCCCGCCTAGATATCCGTGCAGAGCATCTGGAGGATGTCTTCGGAGATCAGTGGCGCCCGGGCTTCTTCCTGCGCCGCGAGGCGGTAGAGGCTGATTCCGATGACGTGGTCGGGCCGGTCGCCGGCGGAGGCCAGCGGCAACAGCAGGCGTTCGGCCCGCCAGAGATCCTGGTTCGAGAGTTTCTCATCCTTCGCCCCGTATTGGACGAGCGGCGTGTCGACGATCGCGCGCCAGCGTTCCAGGACGATCGGGTGATCCTTCTCTCCCACCACCTCGCGCAGGGGCTTGCCTTTGATCGGGCCGCCCCAGGCGCGGTTCACGTCTTCGCCCGCCAGCAGGCAGACGAAATCCCCGGCTTCCGGGTCGAACCGATAGAGCCAGGCGTAGCGCAGCAGGGATGGGACCTCGAACGGGTCGAAATCCCGCTTGCTGGGCACCAGCGCGCCGTGCCGGGAGGCCCGCCAGGTGTCGAAGAAAGTGAGCAACCGCTCGTCCGTCCCCTCGGGGAGAAGGTCGCACGCCGGGACGCCTATGCCGCTTTGTTTGTCGGTTTTCATAACAATCAAATTTTCTGAATGAATATTGGCGCGCAATAACAGCATCGGGCGGTTATTGCCATACCGCAGTTTCATAAAAATGCAGTATTTGTAAGTGTTTGTGGTGTTTCCGTACCGCGAGGTAACGGAATGTCGCCGGCGGCGCGATTCACCGAATTTGGGAAAAAGGATTTGCACATCCTTGCACCGCGTCCCGGTCTTGTCCGCGCCGGGGCCTTTGGGCATGGATTCGAAACTGCCTGCACTGGACCTGGGGCCGGGCTTGCTCTACGGACAGAGCAACACAGATTAGCGCCGTGCGGCCCGGCGGCGGGCCGCCCCATCGGAACGAACCATAACAGCGAGGCGACATGTTCAGATCCTTTTTCCTGTCCCGGGAATGGGCCCTATGGGCCTGGGGCGGCATGGCCATCATCTTCGGCGGAACCTGGTATCAGGTTCAGCTGGATGTCAGAATCAACGAATGGTTCGGCGGGTTCTACGACGTTGTGCAGAAGGCGCTCGGCGAACCAGGCAGTGTGACCCTTCCGGAATTCTACGGCTTCCTGCTGACCTTCGGGCAGATCGCCGGGATCTATATCGTCGTCGCGGTCTTTCTGGGCTTCTTCACGAAGCACTGGACCTTCCGCTGGCGCAACGCGATGAACGATTTCTACACGTCGCATTGGGAAAAGCTGCGCCATATAGAAGGGGCCAGCCAGCGCGTTCAGGAGGATACAAGGCGCTTCGCGAACATCATGGAGTCGCTGGGCAGCCGGCTGCTGGACTCGCTGATGACGCTGGTCGCCTTCCTGCCGATCCTGTGGACGCTGTCCAAACAGGTGACGGTGATACCGATTATCGGCGAGCTGGAGCATGCCCTGGTCTATGTCGCGGTCATCTTCGCCCTGTTGGGGACGGTGGTGCTGGCGGCGGTCGGCATCAAATTGCCGGGCCTGGAATTCAACAACCAGAAGGTCGAGGCGGCCTACCGCAAGGAACTGGTCTATGGCGAGGACCATGAGGACCGCGCCGAGCCGCCGACCGTGTTGGAATTGTTCAACAATGTCCGCCGCAACTATTTCCGCCTCTTCTTCCACTACATGTATTTCGACGTCGCCAAATGGTCCTACCTGCAGTTCGGCGTGCTGGTTCCCTATGTCGCGCTGGCGCCGACCATCATTTCCGGCGCCATCACGCTGGGGGTGATGCAGCAGATCGTGCGCGCCTTCGGCCGGGTCGAAAGTTCGTTCCAGTTCCTGGTCCACAGCTGGACGATCATCGTCGAATTGATGTCGGTCTACAAACGCCTGCGGGCCTTCGAGGCGACGATCTACGACGAGCCGGACAAGGACCGCTGGGAAGTTGCCGAAGAACCGACGAAGTAGTGGAAACGCCATTGTGACGTGGTTTGTGGCATAATTGGTTGTAAGCCTGTAAAGATTTGCACATTATAGGTGGTGCCTGGGCCTGCCCATGCTTACCTATTTTTGGCCATTTTTTCCGGGGGGAACATGGGGTATGCCAAACGCGCCGCGGCGCTAGTGGTTTTCGTCTTTCTGGCGGGATGCAATACGTTTTCGTACTTTCACGATAGGAATAAACCTGCAGAAACCATCAGGGCGGATTATCTGGAGTGCGGCCGTATCGCGTATGTCGAAAAGCGCAATGTCCACGTTCCTCTGAAATCGGTTCACGCCGCGACGGCTTCAACTGGTTCCACCGTGCCGGCAACGGTGCCTGCCGGATCAGGCGCGGCGGTCGGCGCAGCGACCGGCTTCGCCGCAGGTTTTGCGGAAGGCTGGTCTGAAGGGGAACGCAAGAAGCAAAACCTGATCAAGTGCATGGCTTTGCGCGGTTACACGATGTACCGGGCAGGGGGGAGCACGAATTCCGAATTCCGCTCCCTGCCGCAGGAAAAGAAGATCGATCGCCGGGTGGAACTCGGCCTGGCTGAAAGGCCTGTCGGGGAGCTTGTACCCTATCCGCCGGAATGGGATCTCACCGTGCCGTAGGGGAGCGTCAACCGACGCTGCCGCCGTCCGTCTCGATATTCAGCGTCCTGCCGCAATGCTTGCAGTGGACCGCGTCGGTATCGTGGCGGTTCAGGCCGCAGTCGGGGCATTTGTACTTGATCTTGGACGGCTGGAAGATCGCGCGGGCCAGCTGCACGAACAGGGCCACGCCGACCACCATGATGAAGACCGACAGCAGCTTGCCGCCGGTCGTCGTCATCGTGATGTCGCCGAACCCCGTGGTGGTCAGCGTCGCCACCGTGAAATACAGCGCATCGACATAGCCCGCCACGCCGGCATGCTCCTCGAAGGCCAGCACGAAGACCATCGATGTGGTGAAGAAGATGAAGACGATGAGGTTCACCGCGGCGAGGATCGCATCCTCGTGCCGCCGGAAGAACGGGCTTTCCTGGCGCAGGTCGCGCAGCAGGTGATAGGCGCGGATCAGGCGCAGTCCCCGGAGGATGCGCAGGAAGCCCAGACTGTCGGCGAAGAACGGGGCCAGAAAGATCGAGGCGACGACGATGAGGTCGGCGATCGTATAGATCCGGGTCAGTTCCCGGCGCGGCCGTTCCGAGATCCAGAGCCGCGCCGCGAGGTCCAGCACGATCGCCAGGCCCAGCACCATGTTCACGATCGTGAAGACCGTCGCGGTCGGCAGTGCCGAGATCACGATGAAATAGACGATGCTGACCGCGTCGAACGCGATCAACCCATACCGGAACTGCCGCGCGCGCTCGCTATGGCCGGTATAGAGCAGCCGGATTGTGCGGTGGAGAGTGCTTTCTTCGGCCAAGAATGTCCTCGCGGTGGCGGGTACGGATACACCCGGTCACCGTAACGCCGCCGATCGCCCTTGTCACCGCAGGTCGGTGGCTGCGGGAATCTTGTCTCTTTTCGATCTGCAGCGCCGGCGGCGGCGAGAAAAGTAAACCGTCATCGAAATACCAGTCTGGGAGGGTCAGTTGGATACGATGACCTTGTTGCGACCAGACTCTTTCGCGCGATACAGGGCGGAATCGGCGCGGCTTATCAGGGCCATGGCGTCTTCACCCGCGCGAATTGAGGCAATGCCGAAACTGGCGGTTTGCGGGCCCACATCCGGAAATTCATGCGTTTCAACGGCCTTGCGAAGATTTTCCGCCAGAACGGCTAGGCCCTCTGCGTTCGTTTCGGGGCATATGATGAGAAACTCCTCGCCACCCCATCGGCCGACCATGTCGGTCGCGCGGCAACAGTCCGCCAGTATCCGCCCAAATTCGACCAATACGCGGTCTCCGGTTTGATGACCATGGCGATCGTTGATCTGCTTGAAATGATCGATGTCCAGCAAGATCACCCCAAAGCCGTGCTCGTACCGCGAGGACCGCCGGACTTCCTGGGACAAGACCTCGTCGATTTTGGAGCGATTGAACAATTTCGTGAGGCTGTCCTGTGTCGCGAGGATTTCCAACTGCTTCACTTTCTCGGCGAGAGCCAATGTGAGGCAGGTATTCTCCCGCAAGGCGACTTCGGCCGCCTTTCTGGCCGCGACCAATTCCTTTTCTCGGTCCCGGAGTTTTTCTTCCGTCTTGCGAAGATCGGTGGCTACCGTGATGCATAAGACAATGCCGCCGTTTCCGGTCTTTGCTTCCTTGATCAGCAGGCGGCGGCCGTCGGCGTAGTCCCGCACCGTTATCGCCGAGGTGGGGTTCTGGTGGGCGTGCACCCTTTGCCGAATGAACTCCTCTTCCCGCCCTTTGGCCTCGAGGACCTTGCCCAGTTCCACATTCATGCGCAGCCCGTCTTCATAGGTTAGGCCTTTCGCGACAAATTCCTCGGCCTTCGGGTTGATTTTCAGGAATGCGCGATTGAAGAAAATCAATCTGTCTTGCGGATCATAGATCGCGATTGCTTCCGTTAAGTCGTCAATGATTTCGACGATTTCCTGGGTGTATCTGGAGTACTGTGGGGACTTGGGGGTGTTCGCCAAACGGTATCTCCTGGGCAACATTTCCACGGCAATGGGGAACGACAGGCCGTTTTGTGGAAACAAGGCGGAAAGGGCATTCCGGCCAGCCGTTCTGATTACGCAGGAAAGTTCTAATATTTAGCCTCAGGTCCCGGCAATTTTCAACCGGACGGCGTTCCGACGCAAAGGCGCTCGCGGCGGTCGGTTTGGCGGGGACGCTAGTCCGGCAGGACGGTCGCTCCCGGGGCCGGACGGCCCAGGATGAGGTTGGCGGCCTTTTCGGCGATCATAATGACGCCGGTTACGGTGGACGTTACGGTGGTTACGGTGATGGGGTTACTGTGACGGTTCCCTTAACTTCGGGGGTGGGGCGAGGATGACACACCGCTTCTCCTTACCGGCTCCCCCTATTGCGCCGCCGCGGAGAGCTTCCTTGAAAGCGGACTGTCGTCGGTCTTCCAGACGCCCTTGTCGCGCGCGCGTCCGCCGTCGAAGGTGACGTAGCTTCGGCTGCCGTAATGCGGCAATGGCCGCATCATGCTCTCGATGCCGGCCGTGTCGGTTGCGCGGATCAACAACACCGGGTGGCCCTCCGGGCTTCGGAACGCCCATGCGGCGGCGGCGCTCTCCGCGACGGGGTCCGGCATGTCGGATGCCAGAGTGTCCCTGACATAGGCCGCGATCGCGTCATCGGGGCCGACGGCAATCGTCGCACGGGTGGGGCGACCCGCCGGGGCCGGGACGGCGTTTTCCGACAAACGGCCTATGAGGGCGCGCGCGGCGGATTTGAAACCCTCATCGGCGCCCAGCACGGTCGCGTCGACCTCCCGCGCAAGCGTGATGTCGCGCAGGATCGGCGGGCTTTCGCCGGGGAGCAGACGGCGGAACACGTCGAAATCGGGATCGACCCGCACGCGGCTGGGCGCGCTTTCAAGGGCGATGGAGATTGTCTCTTCGGTGGCCGACAGGCGGACCTGTTCATGTATGTCTCCACCCTCGGTCTCGACGATGACCGGTATCGTCAGGCGATAGGCCGGCGCGGTCTGATGGAAGGATAGGGTGAGTGAGTGCGTCCCGTTCGTTTCCTCAACCCGCGCCGCCGCAAGGGCGAGTTCCGGGGCGCCGGCTCTTTCCACCCATTGGGCGAAGAACCAAGCCAGGTCCCGCTTGGATGCCTGTTCAAACGCGTATTGTATGTCGGACCATCCGGCGGTCTTGAACCGATGATCACCCCAGAAGTCGCGTATTCCTTGGCCAAACGCGCTCTCGCCGATCTCCAGGCGCAGCATGTGGAAGATATGGGCGACCTTGTTGTAGCCGATGACCTGGGAGGCCTGATGCGTCTTCGAGGTGAAGGCGGAGGCGGGCGTGTCGTCCGACGCCGGCAAGGCGGCATAGTCGCGCAGCCAGCCAAGGCGCATTTCGCGCGCCGCGTCCGGCCCTTGCTGTTCGGCCAGTCCGTAATCGGCAAAAAAGGTGGTCAGGCCTTCCGACCAGTTCCCGGTCGCATAGTCGATGGCAACCCCATTGCCCCACCAGTTGTGCAGCACCTCATGCGCCAGCGAACGGCCGCGCATGAAGGGAAGCGGCACGATCGTCCGGCCGATATAGGTCAGGTTCTGGAAACCGAGGCCGACGGGAAGCGGGGCGGAGACGATGTGGAAATCATCGAACGGATAGGCGCCGATCGCATCGGCGTACAGGCGGATATAGGCGGCGGATTGCGAAATATAATGATCGGCGGAACCGGCGATGTCCTCGTGGAAATAGGTTCTGATCCGCGTGCCGTCCACGATACGCTCATCGACCGTATAGGGGCCGACGAAAAGCGATGGCGGCTCGGACGGATAATCCGCGGCGAAGACCGCTTCGAACCCGTCTTCCGTTTCCGTTTCGGACAGAATACGCCCGGTCCCGACCGCGCGGTGCGACCCGTCGATGCGGACGTGCAGGCGATAGGTGATATGGTCCGCGCCCGTATCCGGTATCCATGCGGCGTAGCCCGGCAGATAGCTGCCTTCCAACGGGTCTGCGGCGGCGCCCGATACACCGCGCCGCTGGTCTTCGGGCGGCAGGGCGGGGACCGCGCCGCGGGTACGGATCGTAAGGGTGTCTATCGGTCCGTTCGCACTTGATATACGCCAATGGCGGCCGACACGGTCGACGGATAACGGAACGCCGTCGGATTCAGCGCGCTCGATTTCCAGCCAATCCGCCAGGGCGACGGTGACGGCGGCTGCCGGTGCGATCGTGAGACGGTCGATGACGCCGAGCATGCGGGTCTCCTGATCGAAAACGACCTGGATATCGTGATGCGCCGTCTGCGAGCCAGCCGGGGAGGCCGCGTTCGCCGGCAACCCAACAAGCAAGCAGAGCAGGGCGCAGGCGAGGAGGAAGGGGCGGTTGGCGGTCATTGATCCATCCCGGCAAGCGGCGGGAACTTGGCGACGACAGAGTGTGTTTCTGCCCCGCGCAGGATCTCAAGCGGCAGCCAGGTACCCGGCGCCTGGCGTTGGATGATCTCAACCAGATCCCGGGTTTGTCGAACCGGCGTTCCGGCGGCCTCGACGATGATGTCGTCCGCGGACAAATTGGCTTCCGCGGCGATGCTGTTCGGCGTCACCTTCATGATGCGGATCCCCTGATCGACAGGCTCGATCATGACGCCGAGGCGGGGCTTCGGTCTTTCCGCGTCGCCGGGGGCCGGCGGACCGACGGTAAAGACCGCGTCGGCCAGATCGGGTTGCGCGGAGGCACAGTCTTCGCCGGCCTCCAACGGGATCAGGACGGCGACATTGTCGATGCCGAGATCCGAAAGCTGATGCGGAACGCCGTGGCGATACTCGATATGCCCGCGTCCCATGACGCCGACGATCAATGCCTCCGGATTGTCCTTCTTGGCCGTCGCCAGCGCTTCCGCCATGGCGCGGTCCCAGGTGAGCTGCGCCTGAACGAAATTCGCGAAGGGTTCGGACGCCATGATCGTTGCCAAGTCGGGTTTCGCAGTTTCCGAAGTGGCGCCGGCCCGGCTGCCGCCGCCGTGCTGCTGCGACTTGGCGAGATAAACCTCGGCGAGAGACTCGCGATAGGCCACGCTGGCCGGGGCAGGGTCCGTCACCCCCTCGCGGTCTTCCTCGGCCACGGACGCCCATCCTTCGCGGCCCACTTGGGAGACCAGGCTGCGCGCGACGTTCAAGGCGACCATCGGGTTTCTGTTCAAGCGGGCCTGTTCGAAGATCGGCATGTAGAGTTCCGACTCATAGCCCCAAACCTCGGACCAACGGCTTTGCTCCAGGAATTCCTTGCCGGACGTCTCGCCCGATGACCACGCATCCAAAGCGGGTTGCACGGAACGGGGGAACATCTCGAACCCCAGGACGATGTCCGGATTCAGGGTCTGCAGGGCGGCGATCGTTTGGGACTGCCAGATATGATGGTCCTTTGCTGTGTGCTGCTCGCCAAGCAGCACGACGTCTTTCCCGGCCAGACCGGCGAACAAGGTCCGGGAATCAAGGACGCGCTTGGTGGCAGGGTCGAGCCATTGGCCGACCGCGTTGCATGACGCGGAATCCGCCTGTGGATCGGACACCGTCGATGCGGCGCATCCGGCCGCCGCCATTGTGACCGCCAGGCAGACCGCCGGAAGAAAGGAGCGTCGGACCGAGCGTCGGGGCGTGCTGCGATTTCCTGTCATATGCCTTCCCACTCACCGTATAATAACCATGCCTACTATACGGCCGCGAAGCACTGTCGGACCCATGAGTTTGCCGGACAATTTGTCACGGAAGATCGCCGCTACGGGGGGGGGTCAGTCCGGCAACACGATCGCTTCCGGCGCGGGGCGGCCCAGGATCAGGTCGGAGGCCTTTTCGGCGGTCATGATGACGCCGGCATTGAGGTTGGCGCTGACCATCATCGGCATGATGGAGGCGTCGACGACGCGCAAGCCTTCCAGACCGTGAACGCGGAGTTGGTCGTCGACCACCGTCGTCTTGTTCTCCGCCGGGCCCATGCGGCAGGTGCCGGCCGGGTGGAAGGTGGTGGTGCCGCGCCCCTTCACGGAGTCGATCAACTCGTCATCGGTGACGACGTCGGGGCCGGGGAACATCTCCTCCAGGAAATACGGCTCCATCGGTTTCGAGCGCAGGACCTGCCGCGCCAGCTTCATGCCGGCCAGCAGCACGCGCCGGTCGGATTCCTCTTCCAGATAGTTCGGCTGGATGATCGGCTTGTCGAACGGGTCGGCGGATTTCAATTTCACATAGCCGGAACTGTCCGGGCGCTGCTGCCAGGTGGCGATGGACATGCCGGGGAACTTGTCGAGCACCGCCTGCCGGCCGGAGGTGTAGCTGGCCGGCGCGAAGGTGAGCTGCACGTCGCTGTTGGCGATCTTCGGATCGGACCGCCAGAAGGCATAGACCTGGGTGGCCGGAACCGACAGCACGCCGGGCATGCCCAGCACCCATCGCGCAACCTGGGGAATGAGGCCGAGGCCCTGGGCGTCCTCGTTGAAGGTGCGGGCGTTCTTGACCTTGGCGCTGAAGCGCGGCGCATAGTGGTCGCGCAGGTTCATGCCGACCGACGGCAGCGCATGGGCCAGTGCGATGCCCATTTCCTTGAGGTGCCCGGGATCGCCGATGCCGCTGAGCAGCATCAGCTGGGGTGAGTTGATCACCCCGCCTGAGAGGATGACTTCCTTCGCCGCCATGACCTGCCGGGCGCTGCCGCCCCGGCCGCCCTTGGAATAGTTGACGCCGGTGACCTTCTTGTCTTCCAGGATCAGCGAGGTCGCGTGCGCTTCGGTGATCACGGTCAGGTTCGGGCGCGACCTGGCCGGTTTCAGGAAGGCGCGCGCCGTCGACATGCGGCGGCGCTTGTGGATCGTGCGCTGGGTGTAGCTGACGCCTTCCTGGTGGCGGCCGTTATAGTCGTCGGTCTTGGGGATGCCCTGCGACACGCAGCCTTCGATGAAGGCGTCGCACAGCTTGTGTTTCCAATCCGTGTCGGTGACGACCAGCGGGCCCTTGTCCCCGCGGAAGGTGGCATCGCCCCGGAATTCCGTGCCGTCGCCGTTCAGCTTGCTTTCCGCGCGTTTGAAATAGGGCAGCACGTCGGCATAGCCCCAGCCCTTGTTCCCGAACTGGGCCCAGGTGTTGTAGTCCTCCCGGTTTCCCCGCGTATAGACATTGCCGTTGATCGAGCTGGACCCGCCCAGCGTCTTGCCGCGCGGCACCGGGATGGCGCGGCCGCCGGTCCATTCCGAGGGTTCGGTCTCGTAACGCCAGTTCAGGGTCTTGTGGTCCATCAGCTTCATGAAGCCGGTGGGGATGTGGATATAGGGGTTCCAGTCCGGCGGGCCCGCTTCCAGCAGGCAGACCGTATGCTTGCCGTCCTCGCTCAACCGGTTGGCCAGCACGCAGCCGGCGGAGCCGGCGCCGACGATGACATAATCGAAGCTATCCACGAACGTTCCTCACCTTTGGCCCCGTTGCGGTTCCGGGACCCTGTTTCGCCCGGATTTTCCCCGGCCCATGGGAGCAAACGTTAGGCGAGGGAACGGGCATTTGGAACCGGCAACACCTGTCCTGTGCGGCAAAACTGTTTCGGCGCTGGGATAACAACTCGCCTCGGACGGGGGCGGTATGGGCCGGGCCGGGCGGCCCCGGCGCGGGACAAAGAATGCGTTGTGTTTTTGACTGGCGATCAATAAAAATAGGGATGAAGCCAATATTCATGAAGAAATGAAAATAGTGAAGCGTCCGGTTTTCGGGTCGGCTTTCGGATGGCTCTCGGTTCCCGATTTTTGCACAGATCCGACACACGCGATGCAAAGAGCGCGGATCGATCGCGCCCCGGGCGGCGCCTTTTACCGGTACGTCCGCCTGGTTCGGACAGGGCGCCGGATGCGCGTTCAAGACGGAACATATCGAATTTCAACCTGCGGCAGGAGAGACACATGACCATGGAATCACCCGCCGGGGAAGGCGAATACGGCGACCGTCCGGCCGCCGAGGAGATGGCCAGACTGGGCATCACGCGCGTTCCCGTCGATTATTTCTACTTCAAGGAATTCCGCTATACGCGGCTCGACGACGCGCTGGCGCAGGCCCGGCGCGAAGGGCCGGCCGCACCGGCGGACGAGCGGATCTCCGGACATTTTTCCAAAGGCGATGCGCGCGGCGTGATGCAGGGGCCGGCAAAGCGGGTACCGGACAGCCCGGGCTGCGACACCAAGGGAAACAGCATCGTCGAAGGCGGTTATACCCGGTAAACCCGTACCGGATAAGGCCGGGCGCGAAGACGCGTGACGGCGCAGCGAGGATTGGGCAAACTCTGTTGGGGAACGAACCTGTAGACCTGGACGAACGCCGCGGCCGCGCCGAAAAGATCGCGACCGAGGAACGCCGGAAGACATTGTACGACCGCGAAATCGACGACGCGGCGGCGCTTTCCCCATCGGCGGGCGACGACCGGCCTGCCCCGTTGGACGAAGCGGGCGGGCCGTTGGACGAAGCGGGCGGGCCGTTGGACGAAGCGGGCGGGCCGTTGGACGAAGCGGAAGGGCCGGGCGGCCCTATGACGCCCTGGACCGAGGCGGCCCTGAAGGCGCGGCACCTGCTGGTGCAATACGCACAAACGCGGGAAGGGCGGATACCGGCGCAAAGCCGGCTTATAGAAGAAACGGTGCGGGACCTGTCCGATCTGTTGGAACGGATCGAGGACGGGGACCGCTGACACCGTCCGGGCCTGTGATTCCGCGCAGGACAGGGGAACGCGCCGATTGGGATTGACGGAAATTCGCAACGCCAAGGGAGTATGAAGACAGGATGCTGATCCGGATCGGATTCGAAGCCACCGTGGTTTGCCCCAAGCCGACGCCCATGATCCTGGCGCTGCGGCGCGACCCGTCGGATGACCGGCGCATGATCGGATCGGACCATATCAGGGCGATCCCGGACGGGCCGATCGGCTATTATACCGATACCTATGGCAATCTGTGCGCCCGGATGATGATGCCGGTCGGCGCGACGACCATATGGTCGGACTGCATCGTCGAGGATAGCGGCGAAGCGGACGCCTTCGACTGGGCCGCGAAACAGCATGAGGTCATGGACCTTCCGGAAAATACCTTCCTGTTCCTGCTGCCCAGCCGGTATTGCGAAAGCGACGAGCTGGTCGAACGGGCCTGGCTGCTGTTCGGCGCGACCCAGCCGGGATGGCCACGCGCGCAGGCGATTGCGAACTGGGTGCATAACAACGTCCTGTTCGGTTACCCGTTCGGCCGCCCCAGCAAGACCGCGACGGATGTCTTTCGCGAAGGCACCGGCGTCTGCCGCGATTTCGCCCATCTCTTCGTGGCCCTGTGCCGCGCGATGAACATTCCGGCCCGCTATGTCAGCGGCTATCTCAGCGATATCGGGGCGAAGCCGGACGGGGCGGGCGATTTCTGCGCCTGGGCGGAGGTCTATCTGGGCGGGCGGTGGTTCGCCTTCGACGCGCGCCACAACACGCCCCGGATCGGCCGCATTCCGATGGTGCGGGGGCGGGACGCCGCCGATGTCGCGATGATTACCGCCTTCGGCAATTACGACCTGTCCTCCCTGAAAGTCTGGACCGACCCGGTGGACGACACGCTGCCGGCGCCGGCGCTCGACGCGCTGCTGGAGACGAGACCGGATGTCGAGGCGTTGGTGCTGAACGCGATCCCCGACCGCGCCATCCGCGGCCGGTTCGTTCCCTGACGGGCGCTGCCCTGACGGAAGCTGGCTGGTGGGATTGGGGTTGTCACGGAATGCCCTCCTGGCTAACACCGGGGTTACCACCAGGGTTTTGATGACATGACGCAGCACCGGTCCCGGCAATGACAAGCGAACAGGAAAGCGGCCTTCCCGCCGCCGTGGCGGAAGCGATGGACCTGCACCGGGCCGGAAGGCTGGAGGAAGCGGAGCGGCGCTATCGCGCTCTGCTGCCCGTGTATCCCGGCGTGGCGGACCTGCATTACGGTCTCGGTTTCCTGGCGCTGCAACGGGGGGCGGCGGCCGAGGCGGCGGCGCATCTTGAAAAGGCGCGCGCGCTGCGGCCCGGCCATGGCAAGACCCTGAACGCCCTGGGGTCGGTCTACCTGTCGATGAACCGGCCGGCGGATGCGCAAGCCCGCTTCGCCGAATCCTACCGGGCCGACCCGTCGGCGATGGTGGCGGAGAACTGGGCGGTCGCGGCGCTGCATGCCAAATCGGCCGGGACCGTGCTCGATATCTTCGACGCGGCGTCCCGCGCCGGGGGCGCCTCGCCGCGATTGCATGTGCTGACGGCCAAGGCCCTGGCGGAGTTGGGCGAGACCGCCCGCGCCGCGGCCATGATCGCGCCCGCGCTGCAGGCGACCCCGGACGATCCCGAAACGCGCCACGTGGCGGGGCTGATCGCCACGCTGCGGGTCATGCCCCAGGAAGCGGTCGAGCATCTTGAGCGGGCCGCGGCCCTCGCCCCCACGACGGCGCGGGTGCATGTCGATCTGGGCTGGGCCTATATCTGGGCCGAGCGCGCCGCCGATGCCGCCGAGGCTTTCCAGGCGGCGGCCGCCTGTGCGGATGGCGACGCGACGATCCTGCGCGATTGCGCGATCGGGCTGGAACGGCTGAACAAATTGCAGGAAGCGGATGCATTGGCCGAGCGCGCCGCCATCGCCTTGCCCTGGGACGGCAAGCTCGCCGCCCTGCGGTCGGTCCTGGCGCGGCGGGAGGGCCGCTGGCAGGACGCGTTCGACCATTTGTCCCCGGTGATGGCCGAAGCGCCGCCGGAAGACTTCAATGTCTGGTTCGAATGGGCGCGCGTGCAGGACGGGCTGGGCGCGCCGGAGGCAGCGGCGGCGGCCTTCGGCCAAGCCAACGCGTTCTGGCGCAAGCGCCCGAAAACGGAAGACTGGGCGGCCGAGGAACGCGCGGCGATGGCGGGCCGAATCCGCGATGCCGAAGCCCTGCCGGGCCTGTCCCCGCCCACGGGACTAACGCCGATGCCGTTCCGCGTGATCTTCCTGACCGGCTTTCCACGCTCGGGCACGACGCTTGCCGACCGGATGCTGGGCGCCCATTCAACGGTGGCGCTGCTGGAGGAAAAGCCGCTGATCGAGACCGTGATGCGGCGGGTGGAAGAGAGGTTCGGCCCTTATCCCGCCTGCCTGCCCGCGCTTGCCGCCGACCCGGCGGAGGTAAACGCGCTGCGGGAATTCTACGCCGAGGGGGTCCGCCGTTATGGCGGCGCGCCCGGCGGCGTCGCGCTGGACAAGCATCCGATCAATTTCTGGCGCATCGGTCTTGTCAGGGTGCTGTTCCCGGAAGCGCCGGTCCTGGCGCTGCGGCGGCATCCGGCCGATACGGTGTTGAGCTGCTGGCAGCAGAATTTCCGGCATACGCCGACGCTGAGCGTGTTTTCCAGCCTGCCCGACGCCGCGCGTGCCTATGACCAGTGGCACAGGCTGGTGGACGCGCTGGACAGGGCCATGCCGCTCCACCCCGTCGTGGTTTCCTACGAGGCGCTGGCCGGGAATCCGGAACAGACGCTGCGCGCGATCCTTCCCGAGCTCGGCTTGGCCTGGGAGGAGGGCATGATCCGGTTCAAGGAGAAGACCGTCGCTTCCGCCGTCGTCCTGTCGGCGAGCTACGCCCAGGTCGGGGAAGGGGTCAGCACCAAGGCAGTCGGGAAATGGGCGGGATATCGAAAAGCCCTTGCCGCCGTGCTGCCGGTCCTGAAACCCTGGTGCGACCGGTTCGGGTATGCGATTTGACGCTTTCGGGGCTTTGGGGTGGGAAGGAACGGATGGAATGGCATTTCTGGATCAATTGCTGATCGTCTACGGCACCTATCTGGTGGCGACGGCCAGCCCGGG
>Ga0070726_10002401_pt1 | contig 16903 bp, 9 predicted proteins | sample tdAd471_FD_67275 | JGI IMG/M metagenome (GOLD analysis project Ga0070726, IMG submission 67275) | Marine sediment microbial communities from the Atlantic coast under amendment with organic carbon and nitrate - tdAd47.1 | ecosystem: Environmental > Aquatic > Marine > Coastal > Sediment | place... | reverse complement strand
AGCCCGACCGGATCGTCATCTTCCGTGTGACGTGGGAGAACGACCAGGGCCACATCCGCGCCAACCGTGCCTGGCGCGTCCAGTTCAACAACTCGATCGGACCGTACAAGGGCGGCCTGCGTTTCCACCCCTCGGTCAATCAGAGCATTCTTAAGTTCCTCGGCTTTGAGCAGACCTTCAAGAACTCACTCACCACGCTGCCCATGGGCGGGGCCAAGGGCGGATCGAACTTCAACCCCAAGGGCAAGTCCGACCGCGAGGTGATGCGCTTCTGCCACTCGATGATGATCGAGTTGGCGCGCCACATCGGCGAGGACACCGACGTTCCGGCAGGCGACATCGGCGTCGGGGCGCGAGAGATCTCGTACATGTTCGGTATGTACAAGCGCCTGTCCAACCGCTTCACCGGCATCCTCACCGGCAAGGGACTCGCCTTCGGCGGGAGCCTGGTGCGGACGGAGGCCACCGGCTACGGCGCCGTCTACTTTATGCGCGACATGCTCGCTCACAAGGGCGACGACATCAAGGGCAAGACCGCGGTCGTCTCCGGCTCCGGCAATGTCGCGCTCTACGCCATTGAGAAACTCAACCAGCTGGGCGGGAAGGCGGTCACAGCCTCCGATTCGTCCGGCTACATCTACGACCCCGACGGCATTCGGGATGAGAAGTTCGAGTTCCTCAAGGAACTCAAAGAGGTTCGGCGCGGACGGATCCACGAGTATGCGGACAAGTTTGGATGCGAGTTTTTCGAGGGCGAGCGTCCCTGGAACGTTCCTTGCCAACTCGCCCTTCCTTGCGCCACCCAGAACGAACTTGACGGAGCCAATGCGGAGGCGTTGCTTGCAAACGGGTGTATCGCGGTGGCCGAAGGCGCGAACATGCCGTCGAATCCCGACGCGGTCCACCGCTTTCTGGCCCGCAAGATCCTGTTCGCCCCGGGGAAGGCGGCCAACGCCGGCGGGGTCGCCGTATCGGGCCTGGAGCAGTCGCAGAACGCCCTGCGTATCTCTTGGACTCGGGAAGAGGTCAACGCCAAGCTCGAAGACATCATGAGTCAAATCCACGCCAAGTGCGTCGAGCACGGCAGAGACGGCGACGATTGGATCAACTACGTGCAGGGCGCCAACATCGCCGGCTTCCGCAAGGTCGCGGACGCGATGCTGGCGTATGGGGCGGTGTAGCCGGGCTTCGCGAGGTACGCTGAACGATTGTCGGCTGTCGAGGTCTGGTAGCGGTTCACTCCATGCCCTGCGCGGATGGGGCAAGAAGGGGTCCTCTCGACCACTTGCGTAGCGTGTCGCCAGGGGCGAGAAACGATTTTTCTCACAATTTATTGCCCTTTTTCGCGAGTGCCCTCGCTGCATCGGAAGGCCTTCATGAGGCGAAATCAGCACATTGCGAACCCCAAAACGTCGCTATTCAACACAAGGGTTGTTTTAGCTAGGAATCTGAATCGCGATACAATTCGCCGTGTCGTGAGCAGCCAACGGTCTCGCACTTGATCAACGAGAATCCCGGTGAAGGCGGGATCGGCATCGCGTCCATGGAGACCAGAACAATGATGCAGACTCAAACGAACCGGAGGCGGGCCCTTGGATTCGCTTTGCTGCTCCTGACGGGGTGCGGGGCTCAGGTGAGTGAGCCACAGGCGGCAAGCGTCGCGCACCCGCTGGACCCGCTGACCTCGGACGAGTATTCCCAGACCCTGGAGCTGCTTCGCGCGGCCGGGCACGTGGACGAGGCGTCCCGCTTCACGAACCTCGAGCTTCACGACCCCGACAAGGTGACCGTCTTGGCCTGGCGTCCCGGCGAACCCGTTTCCCGATCGGCGTTCGTGGCCGTCAAGCAGGGGCCTCGCACCTATGAGGGTGTCGTCGATCTCACCGATGGGTCTGTGAGGTCCTGGAAGGAGATCGAGGGAGTTCAGCCGAGCATCCTACTGGAAGAGTTTGTGGGCATGGGCGAGATTCTGGCGGCGGATGAGACGTTCGTGGCCGCGCTCGCCGCGCGCGGCTTCGCCATGGAGGAGGTGAGGTGCGCGCCCCTGTCGCTGGGGAACTACAACATCCCCGGGCACAAGGGCCGCCGCCTGCTGAAGAGCCCGTGCTTCGCGTTAGGCGACGTCAATCGGTTCAATAGGCCGATCGAAGGACTATGGGCTGTTGTGGACCTGAATGCTCGCGAGGTGGTGGAGGTCGTCGACGAAGCCGTGATCCCGGTTTCGGACGCCCCAGCCGCGCTCGACGAAGCCTCGATCGCCTCAGACCGCGCAGCGCTCAAGCCGGTGGTTTTTCATCAGCCCGATGGGGCGAACTTCAAGATCCGGGGTCACGTCGTGGAGTGGGACAACTGGAGTCTCCACTACCGCTTGGAAAAGCGGTCGGGCCTCGTGATCTCGATGGTTGGTTATCGCGACGGCGACGTCGTTCGACCGGTGCTTTACCAGGGCGCGGTGTCCGAGCTCTTCGTCCCATACATGGACCCTAACGGGAACTGGTATTCCCGCACGTTCATGGACGGCGGTGAATACGGCCTCGGTGGGAGCGCTACGCCGCTCGCCCTGGGTTACGACTGCCCCGAGACCGGAGTGCTGCTCGACGCTGTCGTTACCAACGACTTGGGCGAACCGGTCGTGGCTACAGACTCCATCTGCATCTTCGAGCGCAATCAAGGCGACCCTGCATGGCGTCACTTTGAAGCGATCGCCGGGACCGGCTTCGAGGGACGCCGTGCCGTAGAACTAGTCCTGCGCATGGGTGCCGCTATCGGCAACTACGACTACTTCCTTGATTGGGTGTTTACGCAGGATGGCCGCATTCGCGCGCGGGTCGGTGCCACGGGCTTCGATGGGCTTAAGGGCGTGAATGCCAAATCGATGAGCGATCCAACCGCAGAAGCCGAAACGGCCTATGGAACCCTGGTCGCCCCCGGCCTGGTCGCCCCGAACCACGATCACTTCTTCAGCTTCCGCCTCGACGTAGACGCCGGTGGCGCCGAGAACAGCGTATCGGTAGACCGGCTGGAGACCGTTGCGTTCGAGGGGCCGCGCAAAAGCGGGTGGGCGATCCGATCGCGAGTGCCCGCGAACGAACGCGCAGCGCTGCTTGACTACGACCCCTCACACCCCGCCTACTGGAGGGTCATCAACCCCAATGTCGATGGCCCTCTGGGGCACGCGCCGGGCTATGTTCTCAAGCCCGGGAACAGCGTCGCCTACAGCCTGCTCTCGAGCGATGACTCACCTGCGCAGCGGGCCGGATTCACGCAGCACCAGCTCTGGGTTACGCCACATGACCCGGGCGAACGCTACGCCGCAGGAATGTACGTAAACCAGAGCGAGCCAGGGCATGGACTTCCGGCATGGACGGCTGCGGACCGCTCGATCGAGAACACGGATATCGTGCTCTGGTATACGGCGGGGTTCCACCACGTTCCGCGCACCGAGGACTTCCCGATCATGCCTAGCGCGTGGCACGAGTTCGAGTTGGCGCCGTTCAATTTCTTCGATCGGAACCCGGCCCTGGACATCCCTACAGAATGGCGGGGTGGCGCGACTGAGGGCGGGAGATAGGCGGCGGGCGCCGCCGTTTTTCGAATATAAGCTTTCAGCGGATCTCTGACGCGTTCAAGGCCAATGGCGTACGCGTGATCTCCGAGGAAAAGCGCTCAGCGTTCGCAAGGTTCAAAGGCTAGCCATCTCGTCCACATCGGCCTTACGCCAAACACCTAGGCGAACTAGTATCACTGCAAGCCCCGCCAAAACAAGGGCGAGCTTTGCGGCAGTAGCTAACTGCTTGAATCGGTTCCGAGGATAGATGTTGGGAAATCGCGTTTGCACTCTCGATGCGAGTCTCCGCTCTGAACCGGGTCCGAGTGGGCCGAGATAGCAGGCTTCCAAGAAGGCGAACACTTTACTGGCAAACTGCCCACTCGGCACGGTCCGCGAACGCGACGTCCGGCCGGGACCTTGCACGCCGGTAGTGGCTTCCCGTCTTACGGAATATCGGGGACTAAGGAGCGGAGTAAGAGTTCTCCAGTCGAGCGATCTGTTTTCTCGACCGATTTCGCTCGATCACTGAGTCCTCGCAGCGGACCGCTCAAACGGTGGTGGTTCCCCGAAAGGCCTGCATCCCTATACTCGCTACTCAGCCCGTCCGAACCTATCGCGCTTGCGCCCGGAACTTCGGCAGCCCTTCCCAGCCGCCCGCTAACACCGGGCACGTATCGCAGCGGTTTGAACGCAGGTCGCAGTACTGCAAGTCGCAGCCGACCTCACGCCCTTGGAGGGCCAGCATTACTCGCTCCATCCGTTGCACGTCGCGGCCCTTGAGCAGGATCAAGTCGCCCGGCTGGACTCTCTTCTGAATTTCTCCGATGGCTGCGAGCACGCTCTTCCCTAGATGCTCGATGCGCTCTTTCGGGAAGCCGCTCTTGATCGCGCCCGCTCGTAGGCGCCGATAGTCCCGGCCCACATGCAGTATGTATGCATCGTCGACCCGGGCGAAGTGTTCGCCCAAGTCGAGATAGGCCTGCGTTTGACTGACGGGGGGTTCGGAGATGTCCGCAACCACCAGTAGCCGCCGCTTCGCCGGTATCGCCGCCACCTGATCCAGCGCCGTCGCGAACGTCTCGTACGAGGACTTGAACGCGTCGTTCAAGACCGTCACGCCGCGGCCCACATCGACCGGCTCCATTCTGCCCGGCGTTGGCGGCAACGCTTCCAAGCGAGCCTTGGCTTCGTCGAGGTCTAGGCCTTCCGTCCATGCTGCGGCGAGACCCGCCAGGACTGGGAACAGCATTTGCCAACCGGCGAAGCGCGTCTGTAGCTCGATCTCCCGTCCGCCGACCGACACCCGCATCCAGTTGCCGTGCGGCCAGTTCAACTTCCACGCGAGCAACCGCACGTCGGCGTCTTCTTGCTCCCCGCACAACACGGCCCGCGCCCGGGTCATGGGGATCATCTCCCGGACCAGCGGCAAGTCGGCGTTGAAGATCGCCGTCCCATCTTCGGGCAGCGCCCGCAGCAACTCGCCCTTTTCCCGCTGCGTCGTCTCCGTGGAGCCCAACGACCGTCGATGCTCGGTCCCGATCCCGGAGATCACTCCAATTTGCGGACGCACCATCGCGGAGAATCCCGCCATCTGGCCCGGCCCGTCGATGCCGAGCTCCAGCACGCCGAACGCCCCCTGCCGCAGGCGCAGCATTCTGCGTGCGATCCCGCTCGAGTTGTTTCCTCCACGGTCATAGAGAAACGGAGCGTCTAACGCGGCGCCGAGGGCGCGGCAGGTCGTCGTTTTGCCGAACGAGCCGGTGACCCCGGCTAAGCGCATTCTTGCCAATGCCGTCCTGCGGTAGATTCCGGCCAAGGGGCGTACTAGCGGCCAGGCCGCCGTCCAGATCCCCGGCACGATGATCTTCCAGCGGAACGGGCTCGCCACAATCGCCGACAAATCCTTGAGCGTATAGCGGACCAAACCGCGATCTTCGCACAGGCCCGCCGTGCGAGCTGCTCCGTTGCTAGCCTGGACGGAGACGCCTGTGGAAGACTGGTTCGCTTTTGCCGCGCTCTCCCTCGCCGTAGCGGGTTCACCGGGGCCGAGTTGGGCCTACGTCCTCTCGGCCACTCTGGGAGAAGGACGAACCGGGGGCGCCGTTGCCATTGCCGGCAACGCGACCGGCATCTTGCTGCACACAGCCGCCGCCGCGGCTGGGCTGGCGGCCCTGATCGCTCAGTCGGCGGATCTCTTTCGGGCTCTTCGCTGGGCCGGCGCCGCCTACCTGCTGTTTCTCGCGGTGCGGACGTTTCGCTCGTCCGGGGCCCAGCTTGCGACTTCCGCCGAGCCGGCCGGCGCAGGGAAGATCTTCGTCGGCGGCGTCCTGATGAGCGTGCTCAATCCCAAAATCATCCTCTTGCTGCTCGCCCTACTTCCCCAGTTCGTCGATCCCGCTCGCGGTTCCGCTGCGCTCCAGGCCGCGGGCTTCGGCGCCTTGCACGCGTCCATCGCCAGCCTGACGCTCGTTGTCGTGTCGTTTGCCGCCCACGCCGCCAACAGCCGGTTTCGATCCGACTCAGGCTTCGGTCGATGGCTTCGCTGGATATCGGCCGGAGCCCTGGGAGGGTTCGGCCTACGCATGGCTTTGGGGCGCTAAAGTTTCGTCTCGTGGCCGGACGGAGCCGTATAATTCAGCCATGCGCCGTCTCGCACTTGTTCTCCTCGCCGCTTCAACGTTGCAGGCGGATGAATGGACGCTTTGGTCGCCGCGCGACGAAATCGCTCCCGCCGCCCAGGTGGACACGCTGCTCGACCGGGGTTCGGAGGGTTCGCTTCGCCTTTCCGGCGCCAGTAATCCGGCCGTCTTTGGCGGATGGCACAAGTCGGCCGGGAGCGTCGAGGCCGGTGCGTGGTATCGCCTCACCGCCCACTACCGGGTGGAGGGACTCGGTGCTCTGAGTGAGCGACAGGCCCTGGCCGTTCGGCTCGACTGGCGCAAGGGCGACGGTCGCCAAGCCGGTCGGCCCGACTATGCACACCGCATCGAGGACTCCGGCGATTGGCGTCGAATTACGCTGGAAGCCCAGGCCCCGCCTGAAGCGGCCGCCGCAGAGATCCAGTTGCATCTACAGAACGCGCCGCAGGCCACGGTCTGGTTCGACGACGTGGAACTCCACGCGATCGATGCACCCGCCGCCCGGCCGGTTCGCGTCGTTGCCGTGAACCTGCGGCCGATCCAGACCGGATCCGCCGCCGCCAGCGTCGACCGGTTCGTGAAGCTGGCCCAAGCCCAGGTTTCGGGCGAAGCCGATCTCATCCTCTTTCCCGAGGCCGCGACCTTGATTGGGACCGGAAAGACTCATGCCGGAGTCGCCGAACCTCTTCCCGGGCCCACTACCAAGAGGCTCGGCGAGGTCGCGCGAGCCAAGAACGCCTATGTCGCCGCCGGATTGATTGAGCGGGAAGGCCGCACCCTATACAACACAGCGGTGTTGCTTGATCGCCAAGGCCGGCTGGTCGGCAAGTACCGCAAAGTCTACCTGCCGCGCGAAGAGATCGAAGCGGGACTCACCCCCGGGTCGGACTATCCGGTCTTCCAGACCGACTTCGGCCGTGTCGGCATGATGATCTGCTGGGACGTCCAGTACGCCGATCCCGCCCGTGCGCTCGCCCTTCGCGGAGCCGAACTCCTGCTGATGCCCATCTGGGGAGGCAACGAGACGTTGGCCGCCGCGCGGGCTATCGAGAACCACGTCTTTCTGGCGACTTCCGGGTACGACCACCCCACCTACGTCATGGACCCCAAGGGAGAGCGGCTCTCCGTTGCGCCGAAGGACGGCTCCATCGCCGACGCCGTCATCGACCTAAGCCGCCGTTACCAGTGGAAGTGGCTGGGCGAGATGCGCGGTCGGTACTTCCACGAGTTGCGGCGCGACGTCCCTGTGGACCCCAGCTTCTAGTCGAAATGCGCTCCGTGCTAGCGTGAATTGAATGCGACGTATCCTCATTCTCTCTGCGACGATTCTCGCGCTGTCCGTTTCAGGCTTCGCCGCCGGCGAACTCTCGAATCGGCGAGCTCCCGGATTTTCGCTTCCCGACGTCAATCTCAAGCAGCATGATCTCGCCGACTACCGCGGCAAGGTCGTCATCGTCGACGTGATGAAGACCGCCTGCCCGCACTGCACGACCTTTGCGAAGAAACTGACCGAGGTCGAAAAGAAGTACGCCGGGCAGGTGAAGGTACTTGCGATCGTGCATCCGCCCGACAATCAGGCTTCGGTGAAGAAGTATGTGGCCGACAACGGACTCAGCATTACTCCGCTGTTTGATTGTGGTCAGGTGGCTGCGGCGTATCTCAAGCTGGGGCCGCGCAATCCGTCCTTCGACGTGCCCCACTTTTTCGTGATCGACAAGTCCGGTCGCATTGTCGAAGACTACGGCTACAACATGCTTGCCCGCGGGATCTTCGAGGGCGACGGCCTCTACGGCATTCTCGACCGCTACGTCTCCAAACCCGTTCAGGCCGATTAGTACTTCCATGCTGGCCCGGCTGTCCCTCGCTCTGTTGATCGCCGCCGCGGCCTCCGCGCAGATCCCGACTCCCGAATCCCACTTCGGCCACCGCATGGGGGCTGACCGCAAACTGGTCGACTGGGACGAGGTGACGGATTACTATCGTCTCGTCGCGGAGGCGAGCGACCGCGTGCAGGTCGAGGAGCTCGGGCCCACGACCGAGGGCCGCCCATTCCTGCTGGTCACCGTGGGATCGGCCGAAACGCTCGCGAATCTCGACAGACATAAGGAGATCCAGCGCAAACTGGCCGACCCACGCACGACCTCGGCGGAAGAAGCCGAGGAGCTGGCGGCAGAGGGGAAGGCGGTCGTTCTGATCACTTGCTCGATCCACTCGACCGAGGTCGCTTCCACCTCGACGGCGATCGAGTATCTGCACCGTCTCATCACGGAGGACACACGGCGCAACCGCGTCATCCTGGACAACGTCGTCTTCCTGCTCGTCCCGTCTCTGAATCCCGACGGCGTGGACAAGGTCGCCTCCTGGTACCGCCAATGGTTGGGTACGCCGTACGAAGGCGCGCCGATGACCGAGCTTTACCATCGCTATCTCGGACACGACAACAACCGCGATTGGTACATTTTTTCGCAACAAGAGACGCGTCTCACCGTCGACAAAATCCACAACGTGTGGCGCCCGCAGATCGTCTACGACGTTCATCAAATGTCTTCGACGGGCGCCCGCATGTTCGTTCCGCCCTGGACCGACCCGGTGGATTCCAATATCGATCCGCTGATCACTCAGCAAGTCAACGCATTGGGGCTGGGCATGGCCGCGGATCTGACGGCGGCCGGAAAGACCGGCGTCGTCGTGAACGGAATCTACGACTACTTCACTCCCGCGCGTCACTACCAGAGCTATCACGGGGGCCTGCGCTTGCTGAGCGAATCTGCGTCCGCTCGTTACGCTTCGCCCATTACGACTCCGTTCTCTGCGCTCCAGACGCGCGGAAGAGGCTACAACTCGCAGGAGTCCAGCTGGAACTTTCTGGAGCCGTGGCGAGGCGGAACATGGAGGCTTCGCGACATCGTCGACTACCAGTTGATCGCTTTTGAGTCCGTGCTGTACCAGGCGGCCCTCAAACGTCACGACCTGCTGGTCAACTTCCACCGCATCTTTGACCGGGTGATGAATCGCCCCGGCCCGGACGCTTTCGTCGTGCCTCGGGACCAGCACGACCCGACCGCCGCCGCGCGACTTCTCGAGACGCTCAGCCGCGGCATGGTGGAGATCGATCGAGCTCAAGCCGAGTTCAGGGCCGACGGCGCAGCGTTCTCCGAGGGAGACCTCGTCATCCGGATGCGCCAACCCTACGCCGCTTTCGCCCGAACCCTGCTCGAAGACCAACGTTACCCGGATCTGCGGGAGTACCCTGGAGGCCCGCCTCGCAGGCCCTACGACGTGACGGCGCATTCGCTTCCTCTGCTGATGGGCGTGGACGCGCGTCCGGTGAGCCGCTTGCCGTCCGACCTTGCGCTCACGGCTGTGGAGGAGTTTCTTCCCGAGGGGCGGCTTTCGGCGGCGCCCGCTCTCCGTCTCTCCGCCGCCGACTCCAACGCCTATATTGCGGTCAATCGCCTGCTCAAGGCAGGGGTCGAGATCTTCCGCGATTTGCGGGCGGGGGATTTCTTGGTTTCGCGTTCGGAAGCCGGCCCTGAACGCTTGGAATCTTATTCCCGGGAACTGGGCCTTCGGTTCGAGGCGGCCGACGCCTCTCCCGGGCGTCAGGTCCGCGTCCGCCCGGCTCGAATCGGGCTCTACGCCGGCTCTCGACCCAGCATGGATGAGGGCTGGACTCGCTGGCTGCTGGAGCAGTATGAGTTCGACGTCGAGCGCGTGGACAACCCCCGGATTCGGGCCGGCGGTCTCCGCTCCCGCTACGACGTCGTTATTCTGGCCGACGCCGAACCCAGTTCGCTCCACGCCGGCTACGTTGAGGGGGCTACGTACCGCGGCGCCAAAGCGCCGCCCGTCGCCACGGGGGGAATCGAGGACGACGGAGCTCGATCCCTGCGACGATTTGCCGAGTCGGGCGGCGTGATCCTTACTTTCAATCGCGCCTCTTCCTATGCGATCGAGCGACTGAATTTGCCGGTCGAAGACGTGCTCAACGGCGTCTCGAACAGGCAGTTCTACGCCCCGGGCTCGCTGCTGCACGCCCTCGTTGACCGCGATGATCCCATCACGTGGGGCAGCCGAGAGCGGGAAGCGGTCTGGTTCGAATCGGGTCCCGCGTTTCGAGTGGCCGGCGAAGACGGCGATTCGCGCCCCCCGAAGGCACTGCTCCGCTATCCCGCCAGGGATGTTTTGGCTTCAGGCTGGTTGCTCGGCGAGCGCTATCTGGCGGGCCACGCCGCCGTTGTCGAATGCCCGGTCGGAACCGGGAAGATCCTCCTGTTCGGCATCCGACCGCAGTATCGCGGGCAATCGAACGCAACGTTCCGACTCGTCTTTAATGCCCTGCTTGGGGCCTGAGCCGCGATTGTCGCTGCCGATGGGTTGCGTTTCTTCCTGTAGCGGAGCCTCTTATAGAACAGGATCAACGACATACGTAGCGGTATGTCGGACACTGTAAGGAACCTTACATTCAGCCGACTTTCCGTCGATTGGTTTACCTAGGGTGCTGAATTCATGGCGGGAATATCAAAAAACTTTGTTGCCGACATCCACCAATTGTTGGTACCCTCGCGACAGTTAGTGTTTTCGGGAGAGGGGGCTCGGATCGTGCCAAAGAAATCTTTACGTCTAATCGTTTGTTCAATGGTCGCGGCTTTGTTGGGTGTTGTGGGAACACCAGCGAGTGCGCAGACCTTCCAAGTTTTGGTCGAGGATAGCGCCGGCAGCGGAACGTTTACCGCAGTCGGAACCGTCGACGCATTCGACGACGGCACCAATACGCCGGCCGACACGTATGACTACGTCGGCTTCCAGTACACGGGCGACATCGTCGCCACGTCCGCTGAAAGCGCCAAGCTCTTCTTGGTTCGCAACACGGACGGGAATCTACACGCCTACTGGGTGAACGGAGAGGGCGGCGTCGGAACCGCCGCCGGGTCCGCCATGGGCCAAGTTGTGGTATCCGGTACCAACTCGGTTGGTCCCATCGTCGTTGAGGTCGAAGACGATCCGGCAAACGACTTTAACCCGGTTGCGGGCGGATTCACAGCTGATTGGTCTTGGCTTGAGGGGCACACCGACGGCGGCGTCTTCGGCCCGCTCGACGACGCGCCCTCGGCTTGGACGCTCGACGCCTGGTACACGGTAGAGGCGACAGGCCTCACCAGCTTTGACGTCGTCGGCGACGGCGGCTCGGTTTCGACGGGCCTGGACCCTAGCTCCGCCGGCGGAATCAATCGTCGCGTACGCATCCAGCAGACTCGCACGCTCACGGTAACGAAGGTTCTGGCGCCCACCGGCGACTCCGGCCTCTTTGACCTGCTGCTCGACGGAATCGAACAGGTCGCAGACGCCGGCAACGGCGACTCCTACACCGTTGACGTGCCCGTCGGAGACAGCATCACCATCTCGGAGATTGCCGGAACCGATACCGTCTTGGCCGACTACACGACTTCGATTGCCTGCAGCGGCGAAGGTATCGGTGGAACTACGTCCGGGGCCTCTCGGACCTTTGCCATGCCTGCCGGCGGCGACGATGTGGAATGCAGCATCATCAACACCCGCGGCCAAGCTGGTCCGGCGTTGATGACCTGCGTCGCCACTGCGGTGCCCCCGGTCGTACGCGCAGAAGGAATTGCGGAACTTACCGGCGACGTCGTGCTCACCTGCACTTCGACCGGCGGCTTCCCCGCTAGTCCCTATATCGTGACGAACGTCAGCTCCTCGTTGAACGTGAACATCACGAACAACATCGACTTCGGAGCGGGCGAGAATATCACTGACGCGGTACTTGTGATCAACGAGAACAACTGCGACGACCCCGCGTCGTTCGGTTCGGTTACCTCCTGCGCTCCTGATGATCGGGTCCAAGATCCCCAGTTCGGTCGCTTGGCCGCGAACAATCGCCTGGAGTGGAACGAGGTCTCGATTCCGTACCCGGGTGCGGATCCCGACGGCGCCGGACCGGAACTCCCGTTCCCGGACGTGACGACGCTCAGGATTACCTCGATCCGCGGCAACGCCTCGCAACTCGGCGTTCCGGGGTCGGCGACATTCCCCTCGACCCAGATCACCTCGTTCGTCTCCATCACCGGACCGACGACGGTTCCGGTCACGAACAACGTCCTGAACGTTGCAGTCCCGATCCTCGGTTTGCTCGTCGACATCGACGGCACCGTGAACGGTCTGCAATGCATCGAGGACGACGGCACCGCCTTCATTGAACTTGCGGAAGGTTTTGCGACCTCCTTCAAGACCATCGGCGTCGGTACCTACACCACGGGACAAACGCAGTGGGAGTCGGGATACTACGCTCCTGAGTCCAACAACGGCGGCGGCGCGTCTCAGGGAACACGCTTCCTGCTTCGCTTCTTCAACATCCCCGACGGAGTTGACCTCGAAGTTCCGAACTACGTCAACTGCGAAGGCAGCCTCGTCCCCGGCGACGGCCTCCAGATCGCCTATGTCTCCGGCGCCGACGCCGACGGACAGGGCGGATCGTTCACGGAGTCGACCAGCGGCGAAGCGGACGTCAACATCTCCGGCGGCTTTGGTCGCGCGGTCTACGAGGTGGTGAATTCCAACCCGTTCCGGAACGAAGAGTGCACCGTGCCGATCTACGTCTCCTGGACGCCCGACACGGCCAATGACTTGCCTGCGGTCGGCTCCGGCCAGGTCTCGGCAAGCTTCGCGCCGATCAGCACCGTCACTGTGGCGAGTACCGGAGAGGCCGAGCCGCGGTTCATCGACACTGGAGGAGATCCGGAAACGTTCGTCTCCATTGCGCGCTGCACCACGACCCTGCTCTTCCCGTTCGTGACCAACCAGGCCGGATTCGACACCGGTATGGCGATCTCGAACACCTCAGAAGACTGGTTGGGTACCGAGCCTCAAGCCGGCGCCTGCACCCTGCACTACCACGGTGAGACTCTCGGAGGCGGCGCGGCTCCTGCCGACCAAACTTCGACAGTCATCGCCGGCGGCGAGCAGCTCGTCTTTACCCTATCTGGCGGCAACCCGGGACAAGGCATCCCTGGCGGCCCCGAGTTCCAGGGCTACATCATCGCGGTCTGTGAGTTCCAATACGCTCACGGTTTCGCATTTATCACCGACGGCTTCGGCGGTCTGCCGGCGTTGGCGCAGGGTTACCTGGCTCTGGTCATCCCGTACGACGGTTTCGACCGGGTCGCAGGCGTACCGTGCAGCTACGGCAAGGGTATTTGCCACTATGAGAGCAACACCCTCCACCTGTTCGGCGAGGCCCTCGGACAGTAAGATTTAGATCCTCAACTCTCTAAACTTGGCCGGCGAGGGACCCCCTCGCCGGCCTTTTTTCGTTTGCCGTCCCGTTTGTGCGATCTTCGGTAGACTCCCACGTGAACTACTTCCACTATTTTTCAGAAATCGAAGATCGCTTTCAGCAGCTTCGACAGAGCGGCGGCTTCCTGCTCACGCCGCTCGATTGGGCGCTGATTGAGACCTGGAAACAGTCCGAGATTCCTCTGGAGGCCGTCCTTGAGGGGATGGATCGAGCCTTCGAGAAATGGCATCAGCGTAAGCGCAAGTTCGGATCCGTCAACTCTCTGGCCTACTGCACTCAAGAGGTGCTTGAGACTGCTCGACAGATGGCGGAAGGCGGCGGCGTCGAACCGTCGCGCGGCGAAGAATCCGGATTCGCAGGCAGCGAGGTGGAGCGCTATCTCCGGGAGCAGGCCGACCGCTTGCGCTCCTCGGCCTCCGATCTCCCAGGAGAGCCCCGACGAGTCCTCCAAGAGTCTGCCGAATCTCTCGACGTACTGGCGGCGAAGGCGCTCGACGATCCCGACGGCAAGGACCTCGAAGAGGTCGAACAACGACTCAGCGTCATCGAGAAGCGTATTGTCGCCGTTCTTACCCAAGCACAGACGGAGGACGACCTCTTCGGCCTCCGTCAGGATATGGATCGCCAACTCGCCCCCTACCGGCGAAAGATGACGGCCGACCAGATCAGCCTGCTGGAGAAGCAGTATTTTGAGCGCGCCACGCTGGAAGCCGCCGGGGTGCCCCGTCTCAGCCTCTTCTACCTGAACTAGCACGAGATTATCGATTTGCCGTTGACAGCGGCGCGCGCGAAGGTCGATAGTGTTCTTGGGATCAGGTGCTCATTCTAAGAATGTTAGTCGTCTTTGCGTTGGTTCTCGGGGCTTCCGTCGCGGGTGCGGCGGACGTAGATCCGTTCAGCAGCGCCGACCGCGCTTATTGGGCCTTCCAACCGCTGCGCGAAGTGTCCCCGCCAGCTTCCTCGGGCGAGCATCCTCTCGATTCGTTTGTTAAGTTGAGGCTGGCCTCCAAGGGCCTCGAATTGGCGGAGCGCGCCGACCGGATCACCTTGATTCGCCGGGCCTCCTTCGATCTCATTGGTCTTCCACCGACCCCAGAGGAAGTCGCCCGTTTCGTCCATGACGATTCGCCTGAAGCTTGGCCCCACCTGATTGACCGGCTCCTCGATTCCCCACACTACGGGGAGCGCTGGGGGCGCCACTGGCTCGATCTTGCCCGCTATGCCGAGTCCAACGGTTTCAAGACCGACGAAACTCGTCCCAACGCCTGGCGATACCGCGACTATGTCGTCGAATCACTGAACGAGGATAAGCCCTACGATCGCTTCGTCGCCGAGCAGATCGCCGGCGACGAGCTTTGGCCCGCAGATTCAGCGGCTCGCATCGCCACCGGCTTCAATCGGAACTACCCGGACGAATCGAACGCCGCCAACCTTCAGCAGCGGCGTGCCGAGTTGCTCCAGGACGTCACTGACGCTGTCGGCTCGACCTTTCTGGGCCTGACCTTCGGCTGCGCCAAGTGTCACGACCACAAGTTCGATCCGATTCTCCAGAAGGACTACTACCGCCTCCAGGCGTTCTTCGCCGGCTCCGCCGAAGACGATCAGGTACCCGTTTGGTCGGAGGCCGAGCGGGCCGACTACAACCGCCGCCTCGCTGTTTGGGAAGAAGCCACCGCCGAGATCCGCGCCGAGATGGACGCGCTCATCGAGCCCGAACGTCAGAAGCGTCTTGATTTCCTCCACAGCAAGCGCACCGAGTTCACCAAGAGCGCCCTCGACACCGAGCCCGACGAGCTGACTCCTGCGCAACGCCAGATGCTCCACAAGCACTACTGGCAGTTCGGCTACGACAACGACAAGCATTGGAAGCGACTCCGGGGCGAGCCGCGCGAGCGTTACAAGACGCTGCAAGCCAGGCTCGACGAGTTCGACCATCTCCACCCTGGAGAGGCGCCCGTCGGGATGGGGCTGCGCGACCTGGGCGTTGAAGCTCCGCCGACCCACGTCCTCGGTCTAGCCAACTACGCGGTTCCCAAAGAGGAAGTCGAACCCGGCTTCCTATCGATCCTTGACCCGGGGCCCGCTGACTACCGGCCGATTCCGGAACTCTCCACCAGCGGGCGCCGCACGGCTCTCGCCCAGTGGATGATCGATCCCGAGAACCCGCTCACCTCGCGCGTGATGGTCAACCGCCTCTGGCACCATCACTTCGGGCGCGGAATCGTGGCCAGCCCCAGTGATTTCGGCCGCATGGGCGAACGCCCCACACACCCGGAGCTGCTCGACTACCTCGCCCGTCGCTTCATGGAAGACGGCTGGTCTCTTAAGCGCATGCATCGCCTGATCATGACGTCGGAGGCCTACCAGCAGTCGTCTTCGTTCAACGAGCCGGCGTCCAAGAAGGACCCCTTCAACAAGCTCCTATGGCGCTTCCGTCCGCAGCGGCTCGAAGGCGAAGTGATCCGGGACTCCATGCTCGCCGTATCCGGTGCGCTAAACGCAAAACTCGGCGGTCCCAGCGTCATGCCGCCGCTGCCGGAAGGCATGCCTGAGAAGCGTCTGGGGTGGGTGACCGACGACGATCCGGAGGAACGGCGTCGGCGCAGCCTCTATGTCTTCATTCGCCGCAACCATCGCTACCCGATGATGCAGGCGTTCGACATGCCCGACACGCATGCTTCTTGCGCACGGCGCGACGTTACGACCACGGCGCCTCAAGCGCTCGCTCTGCTCAACGACGAACAGACGATTGACTGGGCGGCCGAGTTTGCGGCGCGCGTTCTGCACCAAGCAGGCGCCGATCCGTCCGCCCAAGTCCGCGAGGCTTTCCTGCTCGCCTATTCCCGCGAGCCCGATTCCGGGGAGAAAGACTCCGCCCTCACGTTCCTTGCCGAACAGCGCGAGCGCGCCGACGCCCGCAAGTCCGCGGGGTACCGCATCGCGCCTCCCGCCGACCTGCCCGAGCAGATGGACGCACCCGCCGGCGCGGCTCTCACCGATCTCTGCCACGCGCTTATGAACTCTAACGAGTTTGTCTATCGCTACTAGCTGACGTTCCCTGCCCATGGCCCGCAAAGTCGCATCGAATCACCTCACCGCGAGTACACGACGCCAATGGCTCTCCAGAGCAGGGAGTGGCCTCGGCGGTCTCGCCCTCTTCTCACTGCTCGCCGATAGTCTCCCTGCGGCTTCCAAGTACGACGATCCGCTCCTCGGCCACGAGCCCCATCACACCCCTAAAGCCAAGTCCGTCATCTGGCTCTTTATGGAGGGCGGTCCCAGCCACCTCGATCTCTTCGATCCCAAGCCCGCCCTGCGCCGAATGGCCGGGCAGCCCACTCCGGATTCGTTCAATCCCCCCAAGATCACCGCCATGGGCACGTCCGGCAACACGCTCAT
>Ga0070726_10002396_pt1 | contig 16921 bp, 11 predicted proteins | sample tdAd471_FD_67275 | JGI IMG/M metagenome (GOLD analysis project Ga0070726, IMG submission 67275) | Marine sediment microbial communities from the Atlantic coast under amendment with organic carbon and nitrate - tdAd47.1 | ecosystem: Environmental > Aquatic > Marine > Coastal > Sediment | place... | reverse complement strand
ACAATCTCGATCTCGTCACCAACCTTAACAATGCCGCGCTCAACACGACCGGTAACCACCGTACCACGACCCGAAATCGAGAACACGTCTTCGATCGGCATCAGGAACGGCTTGTCAATGTCACGCTCAGGCTCAGGAATGTAACTGTCCAGCGTCTCAACCAGCTTCATTACCGAAGGAGCGCCAATATCTGAACTATCGCCTTCCAGCGCCTTCAACGCAGAACCAATGATGATCGGCGTGTCGTCGCCCGGAAATTCGTAGCTATCGAGCAGCTCACGCACTTCCATCTCTACCAGTTCAAGCAGCTCTTCGTCGTCAACCATGTCCGCCTTGTTCATGTATACAACAATGTACGGTACACCTACCTGACGGGACAGCAGTATGTGCTCTCGAGTCTGTGGCATCGGACCGTCTGCAGCAGAAACAACCAGAATAGCACCGTCCATCTGCGCCGCTCCGGTAATCATGTTCTTCACGTAGTCAGCGTGACCCGGACAGTCAACGTGCGCATAGTGGCGGTTCGGCGAATCGTACTCCACGTGGGAGGTCGCTATCGTAATACCACGCTCTCTCTCTTCCGGTGCGTTATCAATCTGATCAAACGCCTTCAGCTCTCCTCCGTACGCTTCCGCACAGACCTTCGTCAATGCAGCCGTCAACGTCGTCTTACCGTGGTCGACATGACCGATCGTGCCAACGTTTACGTGTACCTTGGTTCTTTCAAATTTTTCCTTCGCCACAATTTCACCTCAATCAGTCAAATTCCAATGGAATAATTTCTAGTTAACCTTTGTCGATAATCGACTCAGCGATGTTAGCCGGTACTTCACCATACTTGTTGAATTCCATGGTGTAGGTTGCTCGACCCTGGGTAGCGGAACGCAGATCAGTAGAATAACCGAACATTTCTGCCAGCGGGACTTCGGCATCGATGACCTTACCACTGGCGCTGTCTTCCATACCTTGTACCAAACCACGACGCCTGTTCAGGTCACCCATCACATCACCCATGTATTCTTCCGGGGTTACCACTTCCACCTTCATGATCGGCTCCAGCAGTACCGCATTAGCTTCCAGGGCCCCTTTCTTGAGCGCCAGGGAACCAGCGATTTTAAAAGCCATCTCACTGGAATCCACATCGTGGAATGAACCATCATACAAGGTGACCTTCATGGCGAGCAGCGGATACCCGGCCAGACAGCCATTCTGCATCTGCTCCTGTACACCCTTATCCACTGCAGGGATGTATTCTCTGGGAACAACACCACCGACGATATCATTTACAAATTCGTACTCATCCTCAGGATCCAGTGGCTCCAGGCGCAACCAGACGTGACCATACTGACCACGACCACCGGACTGTTTGACGTGCTTGCCTTCAACTTCCACAGACTTGCGAATAGTTTCACGGTAGGCAACTTGAGGCTTACCGATGTTGGCTTCCACATTGAATTCACGGCGCATGCGGTCAACCAATACGTCCAGGTGCAACTCACCCATACCGGAGATGATGGTCTGGCCAGATTCTTCGTCGGTTTCAACGCGGAACGAGGGATCCTCTTGCGCAAGCTTGCCCAAAGCGATACCCATTTTTTCCTGGTCAGCCTTGGTCTTGGGCTCTACTGCCACTGAGATTACAGGCTCAGGAAAATCCATTTTCTCAAGGGTAACTATATGATTCGGTGAGCACAGGGTTTCACCAGTGGTTACATCTTTTAGACCAACCGCAGCGGCGATATCACCAGCCAATACTTCCTTGATTTCTTCCCGGGAGTTGGAGTGCATCTGCACCATTCGACCCACCCGCTCCTTTTTGTGCTTGATAGGATTGTAGACACTATCACCGGAATTCAGAGCTCCCGAGTAAACGCGGAAAAAGGTCAATGTGCCAACAAACGGATCAGTGGCGATTTTAAAGGCGAGCGATGCGAAAGGTGCTTTGTCGTCAGCCTCACAAGTCGTGGTAGTTCCGTCTTCCAGCACACCTTCAATGGCCTTCACTTCAGTTGGCGCAGGCAGATAGTCAACGACCGCGTCCAATACCGCCTGAACACCCTTATTCTTGAAAGCGGATCCACAAAAGGTTGGGACAATTTCGTTAGCCAGAGTCCGCTCACGAATACCAGTGACGATTTCCTGTTCGCTGAGGTTACCTTCTTCCAGGTATTTATCCATCAGCTCTTCGTTGGCCTCGGCTGCTGCTTCCAACAGTTTTTCTCGCCACTCCTCACATACCGCCAGCTTATCCGCCGGAATCTCTTCGTAAGTAAACGTGGTGCCCTTGTCTTCTTCATTCCAGACAATCGACTTCATCTTGACCAGGTCAATAACACCTTTGAATTCGTCTTCAGCACCGATATTCAGTTGCATGGGTATCGGGTTGGCGTTCAAGCGATCTTTCATTTGCTGAACTACTTTCAGGAAATCAGCGCCAGCGCGGTCCATCTTGTTGACGAACACGAGTCGCGGCACTTCGTAGCGGTTAGCCTGCCGCCATACAGTTTCAGTCTGAGGTTGTACTCCTGAAGAGCCACACAGTACAACGACAGCACCATCCAGAACCCGCAGCGATCTCTCCACCTCGATTGTAAAGTCGACGTGACCCGGAGTGTCGATGATGTTGATACGGTGCTCATCGTACTGGTTATCCATACCGTTCCAGAAACAGGTAGTGGCAGCAGAGGTGATAGTGATACCCCGCTCCTGCTCCTGTTCCATCCAGTCCATTACGGCAGCACCGTCATGCACCTCGCCGATCTTGTGCGAAATACCAGTGTAAAAAAGTACCCGTTCGGTGGTGGTAGTTTTACCGGCATCCACGTGGGCGACAATACCGATATTTCTATAACGTATCAGTGGGTGTTTTCTGGCCACAACTAAACCCTCTATGAGCTAAACTTGAAAAATAATAGATCGATCGAATCAGAACCGGTAATGGGAGAAAGCCCTGTTGGCCTCTGCCATACGATGTACATCTTCTCGCTTACGTACTGCATTACCACGCCCCTGGGAGGCATCAGTAATCTCTCCAGCGAGCCGCAATGCCATGGATTTCTCTCCACGGGCACGTGAATGCTCTACCAACCACCGCATCGCCAGGGCGTTGCGTCGTTCCGGTCTGACTTCCACGGGGACCTGGTAAGTGGCGCCGCCAACGCGACGTGACTTTACCTCAACCATGGGAGCGATGGCTTCGAGCGCCTGCTCAAAAACTTCCAGCGGATCGGAGCCGCTGTTTTCAGACACTACATCCAGGGCACCATAAACGATTTTTTCAGCCACCGATTTCTTGCCATCGACCATCACGTGGTTCATGAACTTGGCAAGGGTTTTACTTCCGAACTTGGGATCAGGCAAAACTTCACGCTTCGCCACGACTCTTCTTCTAGGCATTATGAGACCTCATGTTTATTCAGGGTTACCCAGGATCACCAGCTTTACAGCTTTTGACCTGGCCTTACTCTGTGCTTCTCATTGCTACCTGACACCAGGGCAATGAAAACCTACTTCCTGTAGTTCCGACATTCACAGTCGCGAAAGACAAGTGTGAATTGTAGAAAGCCAGATATAAAAAATCTGGCAGTACTTGGAATGCCAGATTTTTCTATGACCAGACAACCGACTCGTTCGGTCACCGTTCGACAAGCCCTAATGCTTTACAATAGCCTGAGCACTTAACAGTACTGCAGAATGTTGATCAGGACTTGTTACTACTATCCTTTGGGCCGTTTAGCACCATACTTGGAGCGGCGCTGCTTGCGATCAGAAACCCCTGAGGTATCCAGACTGCCGCGCACCGTGTGGTAACGCACACCCGGAAGATCTTTAACACGACCGCCACGGATCAATACTACCGAGTGCTCCTGCAGGTTATGGCCTTCACCTCCAATATAGGAAGTAACCTCGTAACCATTGGTCAAACGCACACGACACACCTTACGAAGGGCCGAATTCGGCTTCTTGGGTGTGGTTGTGTAGACTCGCGTACAAACCCCCCGCCGTTGCGGACAACCTTGCAGAGCCGGAACGTCGCTTTTTTCGACCTTGCTCTTGCGGGGCTTGCGCACCAATTGGTTGATTGTTGCCATTTTCGCTCCTAGTTTCCTTAGCCATGATAACGCTTAGCGGGCGTTATACGGCGTAAATCCAGCCTTTCAGGCAGCTTTCCGTGGCTGGTCTTGCCAGCTCCTGGAGAACCGCATTGATAAAGGAGGCGAGAGTTTAATGATCCCGCCCCCTCTAGTCAACATTTTGCCCCGGCTAACCGCTCGAATTCCTGCTACGCCGCTGAATCTCCGGCGCTTTGGGACTCCTCTTTGAGGGCCTCGGTCAAAGCCGCTTCCACATCCACGGCGCTCACGCCTTCCTCGGCCATCGCTTCCTCCTCGGCAGCCAGCTTCCTGGCTTCATGGTAGGCAAGTCCGGTACCGGCCGGAATCAGTCGACCGACCACCACATTTTCTTTCAGACCGCGAAGGAAATCCCGCTTGCCAGTAACCGCTGCCTCGGTAAGAACTCGAGTGGTTTCCTGGAAAGAGGCAGCAGAAATAAATGACTCAGTAGCCAGCGACGCCTTGGTAATGCCCAACAGCATACGTTCGTATTTGACTGCTTCCTTGTCTTCCTCGGCCAACTTGTCGTTAACCTCAAGCATCTGGGTATAAGTAATCTGCTCACCCTTGATAAGAGTAGAGTCGCCGGGATCGGTAATTTCGACCTTGCGCAGCATCTGGCGAACGATTACTTCGATGTGCTTGTCGTTGATTCGCACACCCTGCAGCCGGTACACATCCTGTACCTCGTTAACAATATACTGGGCCAGCGCTTCAACCCCTTTAAGCCTGAGAATATCGTGTGGGGAGGGAGGACCCTCGGACACCACTTCACCTTTTTCAATCTGCTCACCTTCGAACACCGTCATGGTACGCCACTTGGGAATCAGTGTTTCATAGTGATCGCTACCATCGATGGGGTTCACACCATCCTTGGGTGTAATGACCAGACGACGCTTGCCCTTGGTTTCTTTACCAAAGCTGACAATTCCGGATATTTCCGCCAGGATTGCCGGCTCTTTTGGCTTGCGCGCCTCAAAAAGGTCGGCAACACGGGGCAGACCACCGGTGATGTCACGGGTCTTTGAACCTTCCTGTGGAATCCGCGCAATAATGTCACCGATGCCCAGGTCGTAACCGTCATTGATGCTGACAATCGAGTTGGACGGCAGGAAATAGTGGGCTGGCTGTTTGGTACCAGGCAGACAGATTTCCTTGCCTTTCTTGTCGAGCAAAATCACCGCCGGTCTCAACTCCTTGGCAGATGCCGACCGTTCAGCTGGATCGATAACCGAAATACTGGTCAAACCAGTAATTTCATCAGTCTGCTCTCGCACCGTGATACCTTCTTCCATGGCATCGAATTTAACTTTACCGGAAACCTCAGACACAATCGGGTGAGTATGAGGATCCCAGGTAACAACCACCTGGCCGGCTTCCACTTCTTTCTTTTTACCAACAGTAATTAGCGCACCATACGGAAGTTTGTATTTCTCACGTTCCCGGCCATTGGTATCGTTGACAATCAGCTCACCGGAACGGGATACGACTACCAGCTCACCTTTACTGTTCTCAACAGTCTTCATATTGTGCAGGTGAATAGTACCGTCGTTCTTGACCTGCACACTGTCAGAAGCCGTAGCTCTTGATGCAGCACCACCGATGTGGAAAGTACGCATTGTCAGCTGAGTGCCCGGCTCACCAATGGATTGGGCCGCAACAACACCGACTGCCTCACCCACGTTGGCCTGATGTCCACGCGCCAGATCACGGCCGTAACAAAGACGGCAGATTCCAAATCGAGTTTCGCAGGTAATCGGCGATCGCACGTAGACTTCATCTATTCCGCTGGTTTCCAGCTTCTCCACCATTCGTTCAGTGATCATGCTGCCTGATTCGGCAATAACTTCACCGGTGTCTTCGTGGATGACATTGCTGGCCAACACGCGGCCCAGCACCCGCTCACCAAGTGCGGCGATGATGTCGCCACCTTCGATAATGGGAGACATGGTCAGACCGTTGCCGGTCCCACAGTCCTGCTCGGTAATCACCAGGTCCTGCGCAATATCAACCAAACGTCGGGTCAGGTATCCCGAGTTGGCGGTCTTCAATGCCGTATCGGCAAGACCTTTACGAGCACCGTGAGTCGATGTGAAGTATTGGGATACGTTCAAACCTTCACGGAAATTCGCAGTAATCGGTGTTTCGATAATTGAACCGTCCGGTCGCGCCATCAATCCACGCATACCTGCCAGCTGACGAATCTGCGCCGGGGAGCCCCTGGCACCGGAGTCAGCGTAAATGTATACCGAATTGAACGATTCCTGCTGTTCTTCTTTGCCTTCTTTATTAATTACCGATTCCTTGGAAATAGCTTCCATCATGGATTTGGCAACCAGGTCATTGGCTCGGGACCAGATATCGATAACTTTATTGTACTTCTCACCCTGTGTTACCAGACCCGAGGCAAACTGGGATTCGATTTCCTCCACCTCAGACGTAGCCTGATCAATGATCTTGGCCTTCTCATCTGGAATTTCGAAGTCATTCACACCAATCGATGATCCGGACCTGGTCGAGTACTTGTAGCCGGTATACATCAACTGGTCAGCAAAGATTACAGTTTCCTTGAGACCCACATTTCTGTAACAGGCATTCAAAATAGAAGAAATCTGCTTCTTGGCCATCTTCTGATTGACCATGGAGAAAGGCAGACCTTCTGGCACGATATTGAAAAGCAGAACTCGGCCTGGTGTAGTATCAATCACCCGGGTGGAAAACTCTTTCTCACCGGCTTCGTTAAGTTCTACGTCGTTAATGCGCACTTTAATCCGTGCCTGCAGATGTACCTGGCCAGTCAAATACGCCCTTTCCACTTCGTCCGAATCGGCAAAAGCCATGCCCTCACCCACGGCATTAACACGTTCGCGGGTCATGTAGTAAAGCCCCAGCACAACGTCCTGGGAAGGCACAATGATCGGCTCACCGTTGGCCGGAGCCAGAATGTTATTGGTGGACATCATCAGGGTGCGCGCTTCCAGCTGGGCTTCCAGGGTCAATGGCACATGCACCGCCATCTGGTCACCATCGAAGTCCGCGTTATAGGCGGCACAAACCAGCGGGTGCAGCTGAATCGCCTTACCTTCAATCAATACTGGTTCGAAGGCCTGAATGCCCAGCCTATGCAGGGTTGGGGCGCGGTTCAGTAGTACCGGATGCTCGCGTATCACTTCGGCCAGGATATCCCAGACCTCTGGTGTTTCCCGCTCAACCATCTTCTTGGCAGCCTTGATAGTAGTCGCCAGGCCGCGTCGCTCAAGCTTTCCGAAGATAAACGGTTTGAACAGTTCCAAAGCCATTTTCTTAGGTAATCCGCACTGATGCAGCCTGAGGGTCGGACCAACAACAATCACTGAACGACCTGAATAATCCACCCGCTTGCCAAGCAGGTTCTGTCGGAAACGACCCTGCTTACCTTTAATCATGTCAGCAAGAGATTTCAGCGGTCGCTTATTGGAACCGGTAATAGCCCGACCACGTCTACCGTTGTCCAGTAACGCGTCGACAGCCTCCTGCAACATACGCTTTTCATTACGCACGATAATGTCCGGCGCGTTAAGATCCAGCAGACGCTTCAGACGATTGTTTCGATTAATAACCCGGCGGTACAAATCGTTGAGATCAGAAGTCGCAAATCGACCCCCATCCAGCGGTACCAGTGGACGCAGATCTGGCGGCAGTACCGGCAGCACTGTCATAACCATCCATTCCGGCATATTGCCTGACTCAACAAACGCCTCCAGCAGTTTCAGCCGCTTGGACAGCTTTTTCAGCTTGGTTTCGGAATTGGTTTGTGGAATCTCCTCGCGCAACCCAGCTACTTCGGAATCGAGATCCATATCCTGCATGAGCTGCTGAACTGCTTCGGCACCCATCTTGGCTTCGAATTCATCGCTGAACTCTTCCATGGCTTCGTAGTACTGCTCGTCAGTCAACAACTGACCTTTTTCCAACGTTGTCATACCTGGATCAGTAACCACGAACGATTCGAAATACAGGATTCGTTCAATATCACGCAGTGTCATATCCAACAGCAAACCGATACGCGAAGGCAGCGATTTCAGGAACCAGATATGAGCAACCGGGCTGGCCAGCTCGATATGCCCCATTCGATCTCGACGCACTTTCGAAAGTGCTACTTCAACACCACACTTTTCGCAAATAACGCCACGATGCTTCAGTCGCTTGTATTTGCCACACAGACACTCATAGTCTTTGACTGGACCAAAAATCTTCGCACAGAACAAGCCATCCCGTTCCGGCTTGAAGGTTCGATAGTTAATTGTCTCCGGCTTTTTCACTTCACCAAACGACCAGGCCCTGATCATTTCCGGCGAAGCCAATCCTATACGAATGGAGTCGAATTCATCTGTTGATGACTGTGACTTGAGTAAACCTAACAGGTCTTTCATTCTAATTCCTCCAACCGCCACCCTTGCTAAGATGAACGGTCTGATAAAATCACTGGTTACTGGTGAACGGCTTCATTCAATTGGTTACTTGGACTGATCAAGCTCCATATCGATTCCAAGCGATCTGATCTCTTTGACCAGTACGTTGAACGATTCCGGCATTGCTGGCTCCATGCGATGGTCACCGTCCACGATGTTCTTGTACATCTTGGTTCGACCAGCAACGTCATCAGATTTAACAGTTAACATTTCCTGTAGCGTATAGGCTGCACCGTATGCTTCCAGTGCCCAGACTTCCATCTCACCGAATCGCTGGCCGCCAAACTGCGCCTTTCCACCCAGCGGCTGCTGGGTAACAAGGCTGTAAGAGCCAGTAGAACGCGCATGCATCTTGTCATCAACAAGGTGGTTGAGCTTCAACATGTACATAATGCCGACCGTCACCTTGCGATCAAAGGCATCACCGGTACGTCCATCGAACAGCACGACCTGGCCGCTTTCATCTTTCTCTGCCAGCTTCAGCATTTCCTTGATCTCGGCTTCAGCGGCTCCGTCGAATACCGGAGTTGCCATGGGAACGCCAGCACGCAGATTGTTGGCCAACTCCAGAATCTCGTCATCTGACAAGCCCTTTAGATCCTCTTTGCGATTACCGATCTTGTTGTAGATTTCTTCCAGCAGCTTGCGAACTTCCGCAATCTTCTTCTGCTGCTCCAGCATCGCATTGATACGGTCACCAAGACCTTTACTGGCCGCTCCAAGGTGCGTTTCGAGAATCTGACCTACGTTCATTCGAGAAGGCACACCCAGCGGATTCAACACAATGTCGATCGGCTCACCCTGGTCGTCATAAGGCATATCCTCTACCGGCATAATGGCCGAGATAACACCCTTGTTACCGTGGCGACCCGCCATCTTGTCGCCAGGTTGAATGCGGCGCTTGATTGCCAGATACACCTTGACGATCTTCAGCACGCCCGGTGCCAGGTCGTCGCCCTGAGTGAGCTTGTTCTTCTTGTCTTCGAAGTGCTCATCCAGGAGCTGGCGACGTTCCTTGAGTTGCTCTTCAGCACGCTCCAACTGCTTGTTGACCGCTTCGTTGGACATACGCAACTTGAACCAGTCATCATGATCCAGCTTGGCCAGATATTCCTTGGTAATTTTGGCGCCTTTCTTGATACCTGGACCTCCGGCGACAACCTTGTTGAGCAACGCTTTTTCCAATCGCTCAAACGTCGCACCTTCAACGATGCGGTACTCATCCTCGATATCCTTCCGTACCATGCCCAGTTGCATCTGCTCAATTTCAACAGCACGCTGATCTTTTTCCAGGCCGTCGCGGGTGAACACCTGCACATCAATTACCGTACCGGTCACACTGGTCGGTACCCGCAGCGAGGTATCCTTAACATCAGAAGCTTTCTCACCAAAAATTGCCCGCAGCAATTTTTCTTCCGGAGTCAGCTGAGTTTCACCTTTCGGAGTTACTTTACCCACCAGGATATCGCCAGCTTTAACTTCAGCACCAATATAAACGATACCGGACTCGTCCAGTTTGCTCAGCGCACCTTCACCCACATTGGGAATATCCGCAGTGATTTCTTCGGAACCAAGCTTGGTATCCCGGGCAACACAGGTAAGCTCCTGAATATGAATAGTCGTAAAACGATCCTCTTTGACCACCCGTTCAGAAATGAGAATGGAGTCTTCAAAGTTGTAACCATTCCAGGGCATGAATGCGATACGCATATTCTGGCCCAGTGCCAGCTCACCGGTATCGATAGATGGACCATCGGCTAGAATGTCGCCTCTATTGATTATATTGCCTTCACCGACCAGCGGACGCTGGCTGATGCAGGTATTCTGGTTGGATCGTGTGTACTTGGTGAGGTTATAAATATCAACGCCTGCCTCACCCGCATCGGTCTCATCGTCATTCACGCGAACAATAATTCGAGCGGCATCGACACTCTCGATGACACCACCACGCTCCGCTACCACACAGACGCCTGAGTCGCTGGCAACGTTGCGTTCCATACCGGTACCGACCAATGGCTTCTCGGTTTTGAGCGTCGGCACTGCCTGTCGCTGCATGTTGGAACCCATGAGAGCACGGTTTGCGTCATCGTGCTCAAGAAACGGGATAAGTGCAGCGGCTACGGACACCATCTGTTGCGGTGCTACATCCATGTAGTCCACCTCTTCCCTGGGCTTCAGGGTTGTCTCACCTTTATAACGCACAGTTACCAGGTTATCTACAAAGCCACCCTTCTTGTCCAGAGGCGCGCTGGCCTGGGCAATGACAAAATCGCTTTCGTCTATCGCAGACAGGAAATCTATCTCGTCGGTTACTTTGTTTTTCTCGACCTTGCGGTACGGGCTTTCCAGGAAGCCGTAATTGTTGGTCCTGGCATAGGTAGCCAAAGAATTGATCAAACCAATATTCGGACCCTCAGGAGTCTCGATGGGACAGACTCGACCATAGTGCGTTGGGTGCACATCGCGCACCTCAAATCCGGCACGCTCACGGGTCAAACCACCTGGACCGAGAGCAGAGACCCGACGCTTGTGGGTAACTTCAGACAGCGGATTGTTCTGATCCATGAACTGGGACAACTGGCTGGAACCGAAGAATTCCTTGATGGCCGCAGCAACCGGTTTGGCATTGATCATGTCCTGAGGCATCAATCCTTCAGAATCCGCCATGCTCAGTCGCTCTTTAACAGCTCGCTCAACCCGTACAAGCCCGACGCGGAAGGCATTTTCCGCCATTTCGCCAACCGACCTGACGCGGCGATTTCCAAGATGGTCGATATCGTCCACCGATCCAAAACCGTTACGGATGGAAACCAGGGTCTTGAGCACGTCAACGATATCATCAACGCTCAGCACTGACGCGCCTTCAGTTTCAGCACGACCCAGTCGGCGATTAAATTTCATCCGGCCGACAGCAGACAGGTCATATCGCTCTGCTGAAAAGAACAGGTTGGCAAACAGGTTTTCCGCGGAGTCCTTGGTTGGTGGCTCTCCGGGACGCATCATGCGGTAAATCTCAACCATGGCCTCCAGCTTGGAGGTGGTAGTATCGATGCGCAGGGTGTCAGAGACGAAGGAACCACAATCAAGGTCATTGGTATAAATAGTCTCAAAACCCTTGGCCTTGGTTTCAATCAGCGCATCCAGTACTTCTTGTGTAATTTCAGTGTTGCTCTCGAACTTAACCTCGCCGGTTTCAGTATCGATAATGTCTTTCGCCAGCGACTTGCCAATCAGGTGGTCACTGTTGACCTTCAGCTCGTTAAGCTTGGCAGTTTCCATCAGACGGATGTGGCGACTGGTAACCCGGCGACCTTCCTCAACTATCAACTTGCCGGTCTTATCCTTGACTGGAAACGACAGCACCTCTCCGCGCAGGCGGCCTGGAACCAGCTTCAGTGAGAAACTCGGTTCCTTGGTATGGGAAATCTTGAACTGGTCGTTCTCAAAGAACATGCCCAGAATATCTTCCGAGCTGTATCCCAGCGCACGCAACAGCACAGTTGCGGGCAATTTGCGGCGTCGATCGATCCGTACATAGACAAGGTCCTTGGGATCAAACTCGAAATCCAGCCAGGAACCACGGTAAGGAATTACCCGTGCCGAATACAAAAGCTTACCGGAACTGTGAGTCTTCCCGCGGTCGTGGTCAAAAAATACGCCCGGCGAACGGTGTAGTTGGGAAACAACCACGCGCTCGGTTCCATTGATAACGAAAGTTCCGCTATCTGTCATGAGTGGAATTTCACCCATGTAAACTTCTTGTTCCTTGATGTCCTTGATGGTTTGCGTGGTTGACTCCTTATCATAAAGAATCAACCGGACTTTGACGCGTAAAGAAACCGAGTAGGTAGAACCGCGGAGCTGACATTCCTTGACGTCGAATACCGGCTTGCCAAGCTCATAGCTTACGTATTCCAGAACCGCTTTACCGGAATAGCTGATGATAGGAAATACTGACTTGAAAGCTGCATGCAGTCCCTGGTCTAACCTTTCTGCAGGACCGCGGTCTGACTGGGTGAACTGCTTGTACGAGTCCACCTGAATCGACAACAGATAGGGGATATCCATTGCCGATGGCAGTTTACCAAAATTCTTTCGAATACGTTTTTTCTCGGTGTATGAATAGGCCATTAGCGTTTTCCTAGCATCATAAATTTTGGTGTCGAATCAGGGGCTGGTTCACTTTTTCAAATTGCACCAAAGCCAGGCCGGGATAACCCCGGCCTGGCCATGGCAGAACCGCACATAACAGCAGGCTTACTTGAGCTCAACGCTCGCGCCAGCTTCTTCCAGTTGCTTCTTGGCTTCTTCAGCTTCGGCTTTGTTGGCACCTTCTTTAACAGTTGAAGGCGCAGAATCGACCATTTCCTTGGCTTCCTTGAGACCAAGGCCGGTGATTGCTCGAACGGCCTTGATGACGTTTACTTTCTTGTCGCCCGCACCAGAAAGTACGACATCGAACTCGTCCTTTTCTTCAGCAGCAGCGGCGTCACCGGCACCACCAGCGGCAGCAGGTGCAACAGCAACGGCAGCAGCAGCGGAAACGCCAAACTTCTCTTCCATAGCTTCTACCAGCTGGACAACATCCATAACTGACATTTCTGAAATTGCATCGAGGATTTCTTCATTAGAAAGAGCCATGACTCTTATCTCCTAATTAAAAAGTTAAATAAGTAAAAGGTACAAATCGTAATTAGAACTCAGGCTTAGGCCGCCTCTTGCTTCTGGTCACGCACAGCAGCAACTGCGCGGGTAACCTTGGACGGGACCTCGTTAAAGGTTCTGGTAAGTTTGGTAACTGGTGCCAACATCACACTCATCAGCATTGAAACTGCCTGGTCGTAAGTAGGCAGTTTTGCTAATACGTCGATATCACTGGCATCCAGTAACTTGCCACCTATAGACAGTGCCTTGATCTCGAAATCGTTATTCTCTTTGGCAAAGTCCTTTAGCACGCGTGCCGCGGCGCCAGGATCTTCCTGTGAGAAAGCGAGAATCGTAGGACCGACTAGAACTTCTTTTATGCACTCGAAATCAGTATCTTCTACTGCCCGTTTCAAGAGCGTGTTGCGGACAACACGTAGATAGACATTGTTTTCCCGTGCCGTTTTTCGAAGCTCGGTCATGTCGCTGACAGTGACACCGCGATAATCGGCGAGCACTGCAGCCAAAGCACTGTTAGCAGCCTCGTTGACTTCTGAGACGATTTGCTTCTTGTCTTCAAGTCCAATAGCCACTAGCTATACTCCTTTGACTGTTTCCAGTCTAGAAATGGCACGATCGCTGAGAGCTGCCGCGCCGGCTTATGTACGGTGATCATGACTCGGTAAAGAAAAATCCGAATCGGGTTACACCATCTGCGTAGGCAAACATTAAGTGACGGTTAAAACCGTCACACCTACGGTCTTTGATGGCCCCGTCCAGGTTGACCCGAACGGAACCCCAAAGTTGTTTTAGATGCAAAATGGAGCGACTTACCAAATCAGAATCTGTTTTCCTGATTCATCTGGCCTGGCTCCTTGCGCATCTGTGAACCGCCATTCTGGCAGCACTAAATATTTAGAGACGACTGGTCAATAACCAGCCCGGGTCCCATAGTGGAAGACAACACTACTTTCTGAATAAAAACGCCCTTGGCAGATGCAGGCTTGGCCTTCTTCAAATCAGCCAGTAGCGCTTCCAGGTTGCCCTGGACGGCCCCTGCCTCAAAACCGACTCGCCCGATTCCTCCATGGATAATGCCTTTCTTGTCCGTGCGATAACGCACCTGCCCGGCCTTAGCATTTTGTACCGCTCCTTCGACATCAGCAGTTACGGTGCCAACTTTAGGATTCGGCATAAGTCCACGTGGACCAAGAACCTGCCCAAGCTTTCCAACCACACGCATGGCATCTGGCGTAGCTATCACTACGTCAAAATCCAGGTTGCCGGCCTGAATGCTTTCAGCCAGATCATCGAAGCCCACCACATCAGCGCCTGCTGCCTTAGCTTTGTCGGCACTCTCACCCTGGGCAAATACTGCCACGCGGACCGTTTTACCGGTGCCGTTGGGAAGCAATGTCGAACCCCTGACAACCTGGTCTGATTTGCGCGGGTCAACACCAAGGTTCACCGCAACGTCGATGGATTCCGAAAACTTGCCAGATCCAAATTCTGAAATAAGCGCCACGGCCTCTTCGATACTGAAAGAGGACTTATCGCCGAGTTTCTCGCGAATCGCTTTTTGTTTCTTTGTCAGTTTCGCCATGACTACTCGACCCCCTCAGTTTCGATGCCGGCGCTACGCGCACTACCAGCGAGGGTGCGTACTGCAGCGTCCATATCAGCAGCGGTGAGATCAGGCATCTTCTGGGTGGCAATTTCTTCCAATTGCGCACGATTTACCTTACCGACTTTCTCTGTATTAGGTCGTCCGCTACCTTTCTTCAGGCCTGCAGCCTTACGAAGCAGAACTGATGCCGGTGGGGTTTTGGTTATAAAAGTGAAACTGCGGTCGGCATACACGGTGATAACAACCGGTATAGGCAACCCGGGCTCAACACTCTGAGTCTGCGCATTGAAAGCCTTGCAGAATTCCATGATATTCACGCCGTGCTGGCCCAGTGCAGGACCTACAGGCGGGCTGGGGTTGGCCTGACCAGCTCCAACTTGAAGCTTGATGTAGGCCAGAATTTTCTTTGCCATAATTTACTCCTTTGGGTTCAAGCGCCTGACTATGCATTCGCTGAAAACGAATGGCCGTCGGGCTCCCCGGCGTTTCCTGAAGCGCTGCTGGCATTACCGACAAACCGGCAACTCCAGAATCAGGACTCGACTTTTAAAATGGATACCTGGCTGAACACCTGGCTTGTACCATTGGGTACGAGCCAGAGGCGAAGACCGGTATCCGCCCTTTTAATTTCTGGCGGGCCAGAAATTCTCTAACTCTTCTCCACCTGGCTGAATTCAAGTTCAACCGGTGTCGACCTGCCGAAAATCAACACTGCTACGCGCAATCGGCTTTTCTCGTAATTCACTTCTTCCACAGTCCCGGTAAAGTCATTGAAAGGACCGTCTGTAACCCTGACCATCTCACCCGGCTCGTATATCGTCTTGTGGGTCGGAGTCTCTTCGCTGGCTTCCATCCGTTGAAGAATCTTGTCTGCTTCCTTGTCAGTAATGGGTGCTGGTTTCTCAGCTGTTCCACCAATAAACCCCATCACCCTTGGTGTATCCTTGACCAGGTGCCAGGTGTCATCGTTTAACTCCATTCTCACCAATACGTAACCGGGGAAAAATTTCCGTTCGCTCTTGCGCTTTTGTCCGCCACGCATCTCGAGCACTTCCTCGGTAGGAACCAACACCTCATCGAAGTAGTCATCCATCCCGGATAACGTTATACGCTCCTTAAGAGCATGCATAACCTTCTTTTCATAACCTGAATAGGCATGCACTACGTACCATCGTTTAGCCATATCGAAATCTCCTAACCGATTATGACCGAAACGATACCGTTCAAGCCCCAGTCCAAAAGCCAGAGAATCAAAGCGACAATGAAGACTACTACCAGAACCACAATGGTGGTCTGGGTGGTTTCCTGCCGGGTTGGCCAGACCACCTTGCGAATCTCAACCCGCGCTTCCAGACACAATTCCAGAAATGCGCGCCCTCTGGTGGTTTGCACCGCAACCCACCCGGTTACCCCGGCGAGTACCAACAACCCTATGGTTCGCAACAATAAAGATTCAGCAGCAAAGTAGGAATTTGCATAAACACCGGCTGCCACCAACGCTGCAACGGCAGCCCATTTCAGCCAGTCCAGCCCCTTGCCCTGTTCACTCACCTTTTCAGACATAAACATTCCATATCTTGCGTATTTGCAACAGCCATAAATTCAACCTGTTGCACTGTTCCCGTCACCCGCTCAGCTTGTAAAAGCTGGCAGGCCAGGAGGGAATCGAACCCCCAACCTGCGGTTTTGGAGACCGCTGCTCTGCCAATTGAGCTACTGGCCTAGATCCTACTAAAACTCTGCAATCGTTAACCTTCAACAACTTCGATAATGCACATGACTGCTTACCAAATACTGAGGTCAATTCGCAGCGTTCTTAATTAAGCATATGATTCCAGCTAACTGGGTCCACGAACCTCGAAAATGCATATGCGCATGCTTTTAAAATCGGTTTTTCCTAAAGATGACTAAGCCGAAACACCTTAAGCGGGTGTTTCGGCTCTAAGTCCTGCCGCGAATTTTCTTTATTCGATGATCTTGGCTACCACGCCAGCGCCTACCGTGCGGCCACCTTCGCGGATCGCAAAGCGCAGACCCTCATCCATCGCAATCGGAGCAATCAACGTCACTTCCATCTTCACGTT
>Ga0070726_10002389_pt1 | contig 16958 bp, 31 predicted proteins | sample tdAd471_FD_67275 | JGI IMG/M metagenome (GOLD analysis project Ga0070726, IMG submission 67275) | Marine sediment microbial communities from the Atlantic coast under amendment with organic carbon and nitrate - tdAd47.1 | ecosystem: Environmental > Aquatic > Marine > Coastal > Sediment | place... | reverse complement strand
TTTCTCTCTCAAAATCAAATGAGGTTTCTAATGTCGCCTAGTGGCGAAATATTAAGGTGTTTCTTGGCCTCGCGCTGGTGCAGTAGCCCAGATCATTACAATCTGCCTTAATATCCCCTTCTATCACCCTTGGGGCTTTCCTATTGGGCCTTATACTGCCCATTTTGGGAATCGCGATTAAACTCTGCATTGTTTTGCTTAGTTTTAAGCCACCTGTAACTACCTCGCTTGAGTATAGCCAGCACATGGCTGTTTTAAACTATTTACAGTTTTATTTGAGGTTAATGCACTTTTAGGAAAAATCAAGATATTTTTTGGCAGGGAATTGGTTTTTAACCTTATTGATTGAAAATGATGGTACGTAAGCTAACGCTTTTGGTAACTAACCATATTAACTTAATTAACGGTAGCTACCGTACGGAAGCAAATAAGTTAACCATAAGTTATATTAAATAAATTAATTTTATTAACGTGAGTTTTAATGTATTGGAAACTTACTTTAATTTTTCGAACCGCAGTAACCGTTCAAATCCGCGCCGCCGTATGAAATGATTAATAACATATTCCGATTATGATTAAGAACAACATTACGGAATGAGGTAATTTTTTGATAAATTTTATTTTAATAACCGTTCTATTGAGGTAAGATGAGTTACCATGTTTCCGTTAGGAAAACAAATTTCCGAATTAAAACTAATTTAAAAGGCAACCGCTTTATTCGTAAGTAATATAGGTGGCAAAAAGAAAAAAAGAGGTATCATTTTTAAAATAATTTCGATTATGACAAAAAAGGGTCAGTCTAGAGCAATATATGGTTAGGACCAATGATTTTGAAATTTTTTTATTGATTTTTTCCAGATGTTCGTTATGCTTAACTATAACTGATATGATTGTAGAAATTTTAAAGAACGAGTATTTCCAAAGCGAAAAAGACTTCCCACAAAAGGGAACTGAGAAGTCAACTGGATTTGATGTTATTGCAACTTCTGAACCGAAGATTGTTGGCGAGAGGTCGAAATGCGGCAAATGGTGGAGCCAAATTGACTATATTGAATATGAAACAAATCTCCATATTGCACCGCAATCAATATTTAGAGAAAAGCCAATGACAATGAGTGAAGAGGATGTTGAAGAAATTGTTTTTGACTGTCTGGTCTTCCCAAGATCTTCTGTAAGGAAATATAATCTGACTCTGTCAAATTGTGTTGGATTAATTGACAATGATTATCGAAATTCAATGAAGGTTTGTTTTAATTACAATTTTCAGCCGAAAGATCTGTTTGCTACTCATACGGGGGAGATCGTTGGCGACATCAATATGAATAAAATTTACAAAAAGGGCGACAAAATCTGTCAATTAAAATTCACTGAGGTTGTTGGAGTCGAATTCAAACTTGTGGATAAATTGTCTGATACTGATAGGGGAATGGGTGGGTTTGGTTCAACTGGAAATTAAAAATGAAGGAACTACCAAAAATAATCGGATTGTCAGGATATGCTGGTGTCGGTAAGGACACTGTCGGGAAGTCTATCCTTACTTATTCTGCTATCTTTTTGAATAAGCCATATAAAAGGGTTGCTTTTGCCGACAAGGTTAAGGAAAATATAGACCCATTTCTTCAGCAGGAGTTTGGCATTTCTTTGTTTAGTTGTAGTAGGAAAGAGAAGGATCTTGTTCGAGATATAGTTGTTGCCTATGCCGAAGCAAAAAGAAAAGAAGAACCGAAATTTTGGATAAATGAAGCTGATCCGATTGTTAAAAATTGTTTAAAAAATGATATTGGAGTCATAATTACAGACGTTCGTTATAAAAATGAAGCGGAATATATTAAGGATTTGGGCGGATCTGTATTTTATTTGGAAAGAAAGGGGTTCGGCCCCGCAAATGACACCGAATCAGAAACGCTTCCTAAAGTTCAGGAGATTGCCGATTTTTGTTTAACCATCCAAAATTACGACAAAGATGATTATTATGACAAGTGCTATCACAGGATGTCTAGATTTTTAAGAAGTCAGTTTAATCTTGAATTAAAAAACAAAAGATACTATAAATAAAAAAAATAGACTATGGACAAGAGGGAGCTACAATTAATCAATGAGGCGGCCAAAGGCTGCGATAAAAGCATATTAGAATTAACAGAAAAATACAAAGAAACATATTATAAGTTGAGAAATTCTTTTAAAAATTCAATGTCTAATAATCTATTCGACGCAGAATCTTTTCTTGCGTATCCAGAGTGGTTCGTTTATAAGACTGCGAAAACCTTTAATGCTAAAAAGGGTGCAAGTTTTAATACGTGGCTGACAATTACAATAAGAGGCCATTTTCTCGATATGTTGAAAGTAAAAAGAAATAAGAGTCTTTCTATTGATGAAGATGAAGATATTTACAATAAAAAACAATACACATCGCGCCAAATCCATACTCAGGACAATTTCTTTGATAAGATAAAACAATGCCTCGACCCAAAACTTTATGAGGCAATATATTACAGATATGAATGTGGCTACAAAACAAAAGAGGCGGCGGAAGTGACAAAATGTCACCATGAGACATTTCGACACAGACATAACAAGGCATTAAACATTCTTAGAGACAGTTTGTCCCACGATTCGATAATTTGGGCATAAAAAGTTGGCACGCATTTTGCTAAAAGTATTTTTGAAGTTAAAAACAGAAAGGAAAAAATAGCAAAGTTATGTATAATAGTTTAAGTTTAAATGATAGTCGGTATGGTTCAATTTTTGAAGATATGTTCGGTAATAACATTTTCTCAGAATTCCGAACCAATGAACTAAAAGTGACGAAAGTTGAAGAAAATTCTTGCACTTACTCTATCGATCTGGCAGGATATGAGAAAGACGAAATTAAAGTTACAACTGACCCCGAGTCGAGAACGTTGAGCATCGTTGCCAAATCTGAGGGAGATTCAAGGCGAAAATATACTGGTACATACACAATCACTAAAAATTATGAAACAGAAGGTATTACTGCCAAATGCAAAAACGGTGTTCTGTATATTGAGATTCCTAAGAAGGTTAAAAAAGATACTTCGAGTGTCGAAGTGAAAGTTGAATGAAAGAAAGTGTAAAACAATATGTCAGTTATTTTCCTCGGCTGACTTTCTCTGCATAGCACACGACTGGGGGCGCAAGCCCCCTTTTATTATTTTTTAAAAAAGTTATGGAAATTTTAATTTATTCTTGTTTTTTGGCCACAATTCTCATTCTTTGGTTCAACACTGAGGTTGTTTACGAATATTCCAATCTATTTAATTTAGGGTTTTTCAAACCTAGAGAATACAAAGAGTGGAAAAAATCAAACATTGAAGACGATTACATCGGCTATTTAATGACTAATTTTCATAATATTTTTCTCATTAGATTAATTTGTTGTCCGTATTGTTTAGGATTTTGGCTTTCTATATTTTTGGGGGCAATATCTTCTAATTTTATGTTTTTTGCGCCAATTTATATTTTTGGCTTGACAATATTCTTTTTAATGGGTAAATTAAGTCGATGAAAAGTTTTGATGATTACAATCAGTATTATGAATTTCTTGACAAAAATCAGGAATTATTGAAGAAATATGCGTGGTGCAGGGAGTATTTTAACTCTGTCAGCTCAATATGTTCTTGTGCGTCTAAAAGGCAAGCGAGAATAGCTATAGCCAAAAGCAAATACGTTATGAACGCAAGAATGCTGGAGCAGGACGAGTGGGCAAGGGAAGATTTTAAAAAGATCTTAGATAACGAAGTTATTGTTATGTTTAATGATGGAGAAAAAATAATAGAATTTTAAAAAAATGAAAGAATATACAAAACCACAACTTGCACTCATTGGAAAGTTGGAAAATTTAACAACAGGTGGAAGTGGCAGAAGTAGAGAATCCGTTAGCAATAAGAAGGGTAAAAGTAAAAAAAGCAGCAAAAGCAGCAGTAAATCAAGGCCTTAAAAAAATAATATGCCTTTAAGTAAATCGCAAATTGAACTCGACTTCTTGGAAGAATAGTGTTAATATAATCAAAATATGAAAGAAAAATTTAAAATAACTGGATATGATATTGTTGGGTATGATGGGAAAGACCATACTGGGGCGCTGGAAGAGCTTGGTTATAAATATTCATATACTAGAGAAAATTATGGTAAAATTTACAATATTAGTTTTGATGTTGATATTAATTTTTGCATTAAACATGGAATAACAAATTATTTTATTGCACAAAAATATAAGGAAACGGAAGGTTATAAAAAATACTTTAATGAGGGAAAGCTTGCATACCTCAAAGGATTAGAAAGAAATAATCCTTATAACAAAAAGACAATTAAAGATAGTGATTATTGGGAAAACCACCATGCATTTAGGGCGATTCCGTGGTTTGATGGATATGATGAAACAAAGAAAGAGTTTAATTACAAAAAATACAAAATTGATGAATTTAAAAAAGAAATTTTAATGTTGGTAAAAAGGTATAGTTTTGATATTGAATATGAGGACGAGTATAATATGCCATTTTTAATAACAGAAGATAGATATTCTTTTAACTTCATCGATAGCCCCGAAAATAAATAAAAAGTATGAATGATAAAACACTTTCAAACATAGATAAGAATTCAAGGATCTTGGTAACTGGCGGCCTTGGTTTTATTGGTTCTCGATTAATTGAGAGGCTGAATAAACTCGGCTATTACAATATCGATATTATTGATGATATTAATGAGGACAATCAAAATTTGGCCCTCAAATTGATATATAAGGATATTTATAGCAAATATTACCCTTTAAGTGATGTATTTTCAACAGGAACGTTCAGTCATTTAGAGTATAACACTTGCAAATACTCACATATCTTTCATTTTGGGGCAATTTCCTCGACTCAGTCTTATTTTGATGATTGTATCAAATGGAATTATGAATACACAAAACAGCTTTATAAACATTCCATCCATTGCAAAAAATTTATATTTGCTGGTTCCGCTTCAATTTACCAAGATGATTTTTCTGATGACCATAAGGTCATAAATAATTTGCGGCCAAAATCCAATTATGCGATTTCAAAATTGATGTCAATTAAGGATTTTTACAATAACGGACTTTTAGAAAAAAATGGAGGCAATGTAATTGTAGCTAACTTTTATAATGTATTCGGGCCAAATGAGTTATACAAAGGAGATATGGCCTCTTACGTTTACCAATGCTTTAACAGGGTCATAAATAAGGCAACGGACAGTATTGAAATTTGTAGAGTGGACGGGCAATATCCATCGAGGGATTTCATTCACGTTGATGAATGCATCGATAAAATTCTCGGTCTTTTAAACAATGATTCTGTTGGAATGTTTAATATAGGCAATGAGTTTTCTTTGCAATGGGATGATTATACAGTTATTATTAGGAATAAACTTTGTGACTTGTTGGAAACGTATGCAATAAGTGAAGTAGGGAATTATTATCTTGCAAAAGGTGAGGTAAATATAAAAATTAAAGAAACTGACAAGAAAAAAACGTATTTTGGAAACGGTTATCAAAATTACACAAAATCAGACAACCAAAAATTTAACAAAGAATTAAATTTGACAAATTCAATGACCTATGACAAACTAAAGTCACAAATTGAAAATTATTTAGAATATCTGTTTGAGGAATATGGGAAAAAGTAAAAAACAACTTCATTATAAAGTTTTAGCGCGGCCAAAAGATCATTACATCGAAATTTTAAAAAAACGCTACGGAGGGTGGGTGTATGACGCTTTTGCATCGGAGTGGAGACTTGGGAGCTACAGCGACAAAAAGTCGGCTGAAGAGGCTATAGAAGCGGCGCAATACCCAAATAAAATGGACTTTGAATTTGCCATTGAGGAATATTAAAAAAAAGAGAGTTATGAAAAAACAAGAAATTTTAGAATTTTTAAAAGATTGGGCAATTAAATCGTTTCAAATATTTGCCAGCATTGCTGCTGTTTTGTTTACGATATTTCTTTTTTGTTATATTGTGACGGCCTTTTCCACTGGGCATATTTTGTTAGGAACTGGATTGGTTGCTGGGGTTTGCGTTCTAATTGGTTTTATGGAGACTTGCTCCAAATCATGAAAGTTAAAATATCAGATTATCCAGATCGTCTTATTTGCAAAATCCATTCCAAATATATGGATAAAAAATACAATTTTGGCACTTGTGAGCAAAATAATAATAATTTTGAACGCTTTTTAGAATGGCTTGAAAACGTAATTCAATCTTTTTACAATATCTTTAACTGGTTGTATTTTGATAGGAAGCAGCAAAAAATCAAGGTTAAAATTGATCGCTGGGACACTTATTCAATGGATTATACCTTATCTTATATCATCTTACCAATGTTAAAACAATTGAAAGAAACTAAACAGGGTGCGCCGTATACAGATGATGAAGATGTTCCAGAAAGTTTGAGGTCAACTTCTACTGATTTGGAAACGAGAATGGACAATAGCATTTTTGAGAGATGGGATTGGATTTTAGATGAAATGATTTGGGCTTTTGAACAGAAGGTTGATGACAGTCCTGAAGATAAATTTTTTACATGGGGGAATGATGAAATCACCTCTTATGACAAGGAGGGCCACAAAAAATATCTAGAGAGAAGAAGTAATGGATTTAGACTTTTTGGCAAGTATTATGAAGGACTGTGGGATTAAAGAGAAGAAGATTATGAACGAAAATGAAGAAAACAAAAATACATTCTTTAACTTCAGTTTTAAAATTCATCCAATTGAAGTTTATAAAATGAAAGAAGATCGCTATGCTGATTTTATTTATGACAAACCTTACGGAGAGGTTAAGGAAGTTAATGGTCAAAAGTTAATTTGTTGTTATCAAGAGGATAATGGCGATGGATTTTTGCAAATAAATTTTAATACATTGAATTCTTACGACAATAATTCTTATGGAGTTTTATATAAGCCTAATAAGGCTGGCGATAATAAACAGGCGGTTTGTTTCACTTATAAATCTCATTGTTTAGTTCCCCCAGTATGGGATAGACTTTTTATGAAGATTGACTTTGTTGACTTAAATTGTATAAAATGTGCCGTCAACAATATAATTGAAAAAAATTACAAAAATAATAAAAAGTTTAATTTAGAAAAAAGAAGCGGCCACTTTATAGCAATGTATGATGGCTCGGCAACTTATGAGGAGATTAAGGGCGGGAAACAATATGGAGTTTTGGCACTTGACGCCACCAAGGTAGATAAAGAAATCACAATCATTGATTACAATGACAAAACTTTTATTGTTTAAAAAACATGATAGACTTAACAAATATACAAACATATGCAAAGTCATATGCTATTTCTAGAACTCAAGAATTTATAGATCACCCAGAGTATTGGGGAAAAAAATTGACAGAAGGAAATTTACCAGATATGATCGCCGGACTTGCGGAGGTAGAATACTTTTTGTATATAGATTGCCCTTTAGACAATAAAGACAAACAAATAATTCATTCAATTGCCAAAAAAACATCAAAAGAACTTATAGAAAATCATGAGAGAAATAAAATTTAGAGCGTGGGATAAAATTAATAAAGAATTTAGCAATCATACAAATCGAGATCCATTTATGGACCTTTCTATGGGGGATATTTTTTATTGGCAACGACGGCAGAATGAAGATGGGGTATACGAGGGTGATATAATTCTGAAGGACGAAAATAAAAACAGGTTCGTTTTACAACAATATACCGGATTGAAAGACGCCAATGGGAAAGAAATTTACGAGGGTGATATTCTAAAAATCAAAGAATATGATGATGAAGACGAGGAATTTGTTAAAATATGTGAAGTAAAATTTGGAAATTCAATTTTCGATGGTGGTTTTTATGCTTATATTGGGTTTTTCTTAGAGGATAAATATGGATATACGTTGGAGCCAAATGAAATAACCTCATTGACAAAATGTGATGGAAGTTATAATTTTGAAGTAATTGGTAATATTTTTGAAAACCCCGAGTTGTTAAAATTATGAACAAAACAATTACAATAACTGAAAATTTTGTCGAAAAATTGGGCGGCGCAGAATCCGTCGATAAATATATCGAAGACTACAAGAACAAATTGATTGATTTTTACAAATGGAATGAAGCCGGTGTAATTTTCACCTCAAGGGACTCTTGTGGAATTTGGGACAATTGGAGGATTTTTATGCCTTGTTGTAAAGTTATATTTTTCGAAAACAAAAGAACATTATGAAGAATTTTAACAAAACATTTCAAATAGCCGCAAATCTATTAAAGGAGATCGAAGAAATTGATAGTCCTCTAATTAATATTTTTTGTTATGACGATAGTTTGACTATTACTTTTTGGGAAAAAGACATGGTTGATTATTTCGACATTGACATTTGCAGTGAAAGTGGTAAAATTAGCTTTGATACGAATTGTGATTATAAATTTAAGAATTGGCCGCCAGAACTCTTAAATGGGGATTATTCTAGGCTTATTGAAGATTTGGTTGATGAATTTTATGGATATTAAAAATGTGACAAAAAATATCTTGACAGAAGATAGATATAAACTATAATAAATGCATTATGAAAAAATCAGAGACACCACTTCATGTTAAGATTGAAGACGATCAGGTTGTAATAAGAGTCGGAATTGATCGCTTAGACGGCAACGATGACCATCCAGACATTCCAGAGCTTCCAATCACGAACAGAAAGCAGTGGGCTTGTGACGTTGCTTATGAGTTGGGAAGAGACAGAGGGGATGGGGCCACGCCACTATCCCTTTTGTTTGATGATGCGATGAAATCTGCAATAGAAATGGGTAGTTCAGGAATTGATTATAAGCGTCCAGTCACAAAGAATGTTAAAGACAAGGGTAAAGTATGAAGGGTAAAACGATTGCAAACATTGTAACAAATGAAAAATCAATAAGTTTGTTGAAAAGTGCGGTAAAATGGCTCGAAAGGCTGGATAACAGAAAAGAATACATTAAAAATGGATTTTTTGACATAGATACTGATGTTTCGCCCCTTATTAAAGACATTAGAAAATATTTAAAGGAGCAAAAAAATGAGAGAATTGGATTGCAAAAATATTAAATGTTTTTACTTTGATAAAAAATTTGAACAAAATTGTTGCGCCGAAGATTATAAAGGAAATCCATTGGTTACAAGCTGTCCCGTTTATATGCCGGATATTGACGAAAGGCAGCGACTAAAAAAGATATTTGATTATGTTGTTTTTGGGTTTTTATTTTTAGTTTTTTACGTTTGTGTAATTCCATCATGTTTTGTAAATAGAGATTTAGAATTATTTGCATGGATTGAAGAACAATATAAACGGCTAATTCAAGGGAAGTATGATTGAATATAGGGTTTGGGATGATTGTTCGAAAAAATGGATAGTTCGCAATATGGAAGATAGGGATATTGAAAGTATTTTAAAAATTGCGGCCCAATTATACCTTAGTAAAGACAGGGGTGAGGTTGAAGAGATATTAGATTATTATGACAAAAAATAAGAATGGAAAAATTTTTGTAAGTGTTGCTGGATTTACGGACCCAGATATTGTGAATACTATCAACAATATGATTGAAAATTGTTCCGATCCAAAGCGTTTAGATGTTCATATTTTTTATCAATTTGATGATAGTTTGACACCGTTTGAATTATTAAAAAAAATAGACAAAAGGGGTGCGACCATAAAAATGAAAGCCATTCCAGCGCACGAAAGTCAAGGTGTATGTTGGGCGCGACATTATTTAATATCACAATATACTGATCAAGATTTTTTTCTCCAAATCGACTCACATCATAGGTTCGAGCCCAATTTTGATAAAATATGCATAGAAACAATAGAAAAATTAAAAAATATTGGTTCAGAAAAACCTGTCCTTTCTTGCTACCTCCCTGCATTTAACCCAGATAACGATCCATCAGAAAGAGTTAAAGAAATTTGGGACTTGCATTTTGATAGATTTGTTGTTGGTGGAGGCGGGGCCAATGGATGTGTTTTTATGATTCCCTCAGCGATGCACAATTTTAAACAAAGAAAGTTTCCAATGAGGGGGAGATTTGTAAGTGGTCATTTTATTTTTGCAGAGGGGGATATTTGTAATGTTCCATTTTACAATCCAGATTATTTCTTCCACAGTGAAGAGATTTTAGCTTCTGTTCAGTTATTTCGATTTGGATGGGAAGTTTGGATTCCAGAAAAACAAATTGCTTTTCATGAATATTTGAGGAAAGGCAGGAATAAGTGCTGGGATATATTGCCTGATTGGGAAGAAAGGAACAAAAAATGCCATTCAATAAATAGACAATATTTCCACATGGACCCAAGAGGCGACTATGATTTTTCAATTTACGAAAAAAATGCAAAGTTTTCTATTCAAGATTACGAAAAATTTGCTGGCATTCATTTTAAGTCCAGATCAGTTCATCCAGATACACTCACTTGCAAAGAGCCACCAATACTCTATAATTACAAAAAATATGATGACTTTGCAAAGGCCTGTAGGCCCGTCAGGAGGCATTGCTTGGACGTTTGGCATGAAGATATGCCAGAGTATGAAAAGATTGATTTTGTGGCCGTTATTTATGAGCATAATGGAAGGCAATTATTTAGAGAAGACTTCTCTGGGGTAAAATTGGAGGCAGTATTTGCAGAAAAGAAGGATAAGGGAGATTCATTTTTTAAATTCTGGTCAGATTTTATATCTCCTGAAAAGGATAGATATAACTTTCCCACCAACGCCGTTGTATGGCCGTGCCTTAAAAAAGAAGGTTGGGGACGGCGACTAGATTTTAATTTAAAAAATTGAATTTTAACCTTAGAAAATTAAATATGCTAGAATTAATAACAATAAAAAGAACCGACCCGAGAATATTAAAAAACATGGAATGTCATTATAGTAAGCCAAAAGGTTTTGTTGGAAGAAATATATGTTATGCTGTGATGTATAACGATGTGTATTATGGATCTATCGTCGGAGGTTCTGCGACATTACATTTACCTAATAGGAATGACTTTTTTAATATTGACAAAAGTAAATTAAATAATATCGTTAATAATATCTTCTTTCATGTTGAGAAAAAAGACGGTAAATACCCATTGAGGTGGTTTACGGTCAAAGTTTTAAAGATGTTTAGGGAAAGAATATCTTATGATTGGGTTCGTAAATATAAAGATAATGTAATTGGATTTGAAACACTTGTTGAATTGCCAAGAGTTGGAGAATGTTATAAGAAGGACAAGTGGACATTAATTGGCCAAACAACGGGTTATACCTGCAAAAGAACATCTGGCAAAGGAACGGATAATTGGACCGGAAAGAGAATTTGGGATACAAAAAATTTAAGACCAAAATTAGTTTTTGCAAAAATAAATGAAGATTAGAAATAACTTGACAAATCAAACCACATTTGATATATTAGAGAAAGTATAAACAAAAAAAATAAAACTATGAATTATGCATATGTCAGAACATCTACAAAGCAACAAAATTATTGTCCGCAAATTGATGAAATATTTCATAAATTTAAAAATATAGATAGGATCTTTATAGATAGAGACAGCGGATTCAAAAAAGACAGAAAGGGACTTGGTGACATGTTTTCAATATTAAAAGGCGGAGACATAGTGATTGTTGTTAGTTTAGATAGAATTGGCAGATCATTCATCGCTATTAACCATATAGTTCAAAAAATAAATGATTGCGGAGCATATTTAATTACAATTAATGAGAATATAAATACAAAAATACGTTTTGAAAAAGATGTTATTAAAAAAATATCAGATCATTCCGAAATTGAAATACAAAAATTGAAAGAGCGCACAGCGTCTGGGAGAAATTTTGCAAAAAAGAACGGCATAAAATTTGGAAGAAAGCCAAAAATAGAGAATGATGATGCCATTTATCTATACAATAAAGGTTTTAGCTATAAAAATATAGCTGATAAAATTGGTGTCAGTAGAAGCACGGTGTATAGATTCTTAAAAAAGAGAGGGTTAATAAAATGAGCTATACAAACACTCCAACAGCAATAACAAAAAACATGACAAACAACCATTTCCAAAACCTTAAAAATCAACTCATCGAGATAAAAATCATCAAAAAATCTGACAAATTAACAATAAAAGCGGAAACAGAAAAAGCCCAGTTATTTGCAATTAACGATGCACCATTGTTCTGGGTACCGAAAAGCCTCGTTAAAAAGAAAGGAAGGACTTTCTTCATCAATAAATGTTTTAACATTAAAAAGGAGTTGACTTACCAAGGTGGGTAAATTTATGAAAAGCACTGAATATCATTGTTTTGATCAATGCAATAAATGCGGAGGGAAAAACAATATTCAAACAAAAGATATTATTAATGGCATTATATGCGAATGCGAAACGCAATGTGAAAAATGCGGCCACTTTGATTATTGGGCACATGGCTTTTTTGCGTCTGCACAGGAAGGATATGATGAGTGCAAAAAATATTATAATTAAAAAAACCAAAAATATGAACAAAAAGTTGCCAAATATAGCCCCCATCCACCTATAATATATATAGAGGGAAAAATTATTTTCTCCGAAAATTGGAAAAAAATATGTATTTAGAAAATAGCAAAGCAATTTACATTGCCACTCAGAGGGTGGCGAGCACCTCAATTCAGGAGAGTCTGTTGAGAAACATTGATGAAGATTCTATCGGCCATCAAGATTTGGTAAATTACGAACAGGCGGAGGACAAATATGGCAAGCCAGCACTAAACAAAAATTTTGTCTTCTCTTTTGTTCGAAATCCTTGGGATAGAATGGTGTCTATCTTTTTTCATCAGGCGGGGACGAACCCCAAACTTCTTTATTCGACAGGAGCTAGGACGTTTGAAGATTTCGTTAATGAGGTTACTCAAAATCGACTCGGGACGCTCCACGATTTGTGCCACACACAAGTTTCCATGCTGAAGAATAAATTTTCAGATATAAGATTGGATTATACGGGGCGTTTTGAGGAACTGAATAGGGATTACAAAACAGTTTGCGAAGCAATCTCTATTGAGCCAATACGGTTGCGAAAGCTGAATCAATCCAATCACTTCAATTACAAGCATTATTATAATGACGACCTGAAGAGTAAAGTGGCGCGATTTTTTGAAGAAGATATAGATACTTTTAAATATGTCTTTTAATTTCACGTTTGTTACGTGTATTTATGATATTGGATTCAAAGGGTTTGATTTTTATAAAACTTCATTTTATAATTTTATAGATTTAAATCCTAGTTTCTATTATTATATTTATACCGATCAGCCTGATAGGTTTGAGAAGAGAGACAATGTCAAAATCGTATACCAAAAGATAAAAGAATTACCTCATTACAACTTTGTGCAAATTGGTAAGGAATTCCTTACAGAAGAGAATAAAGTAAATAGAACTGGGTTGAACGGCTATCTTGAAATTAATTATTCAAAAATATCTTGGTTAAAAGAATCTGTCGGAATTTATAAATACTGGATAGATGCGGGGCTATTCTGCAATGATCTTTTTTTAAAAAAGTATTTAAATAAAAGCGTTGATATTGAAAAACTTAAAATAAATAGCAATCATCTGATATTCTTTCAAAAACAAAACAAACATAGATATTTGCACGGCTTGGATTCAAGAAAACTTATTGAAAAAGCGTTATTTAAGGAAGATTATTTACATACCATCGGGGGCTTTTTTGGCGGCAGAGAAGATGATGTTGAAAATTTCATAAATTCATTTGAGCAAAATATGAAGCAATTCGTTGCAAATATGCAGTTCTCAACAAGCGAATGTGTATTAACTTCAGTTTGCAGCAATAGATATTTCAAGTTTAATTCATTTTATTTTGATCAGTGGTATCATGAAGAGACTAGACTTTATCCAAAAGACACAAATTCCCCAATGGAAGTAAATGAATCAAGTTTTTGTGATGTTTTCGCTGAAAATTTCTTAAAATTATGAGCGTCCAATTGCCAAATATATCACTTGTTACAGCATGTTATGATCTTCAACGAGATCAATTAAAAGATTTTGGCCGCCCGTATTCTTTTTACGTTGATAATCTTTGTAATTTATTGACTTTAAGAGATTACAATTTCATAGTTTTCACTGACAAGAAAACCAAAGAATTAATTAAAGAAAAAATAAACACCGGCAAGAATGTAGTATTTGTAGAAAAAGAAATTGAAACGATTTACAAGAATAATTCTGAAATTTTCGATAGGATAGAAAAAATCAGAACAAATAAGGAGTGGTATAATCAAAAAGATTGGCTCGCAAAATCCCCACAGGCGCAGCTTAAATACTACAATCCTTTGGTATTAAGTAAGTTATTCCTACTTCATGACTCCAAGATTTTAAATTTTTTTAATAGCGATTTCTTTTTTTGGATAGATTGTGGAATCAATAGCACTGTATCTAATGAATATTTAAATAATAACGTTAAATTGCTGCCCAATTTAATAAATGATAATAAGTTTTTGTTTTTGGCATTTCCTTATGAGGCAGATGGAGAAATTCACGGTTTCAAAAAGGAGGAGTTGGATTCTTATACTGATGGTGACGAAGTCGCTCATGTTTGTAGAGGTGGGTTTTTTGGCGGCCATAAAGATGTGATTAGTAAAGTTAATAGTGAATATTATGATCTCTTAAATAACATCACCTTTGAAGTTAAAACTTTTGGGACTGAAGAGTGTATTTTTTCCCTTCTTCCTCACTTAAATGAAGATCTTTATTTGGTAGCCGAAATTGGAGCAGATGGTTTGATTTATAAATTTTTTAAAGATTTAGAAGAAGATAAAGTTAATTTTGTAATGGGCAAAAGAGGGGATTTGCGCCAAATTATAAAAAATAACAAGAAAACAGCTCTTTATATTTTAACATTCAATTGTCCAGAACAGCTAAAGGCTGTAGCATATTCTATTTTTGAAAATGACGACTTTTATAAAAATAGCGAACTTTTTATTATAGACAATAGTGAGGATGATAATTACTCCAAACAAAATAAAGAAATCGCCGACAAATTAAAATTCAATTATATTAAATTGCCGTATAATTATGGTGTTTGCGGCGGTAGACAATTTGTTGCGGAACACTTTGATAGAGAAGGGTTTGACTATTATATATTTTTTGAGGATGATATGATTTTAAACTTGTCACCAAAAGGGGATGTTGACAAATTTGGCTTCCAAAAACACTGTGATGATTTATACTTTCAAATTCATGAGATTTTAGAAAAAGAAGGCTTGGACTTTTTAAAATTGAACTTTACAGAATTCTATGGCGATTGCAGTAAAGGCTGGCACTTTTTAAATATATCCAAAGAGATGAGAGAAAAATATTACCCAAATAGAAAAAAGAATGTAAATAATTTGCCCCCAACAAAATTCACAAAAATTGCCAAAAATGGAGAATTTGGGTTGACATATGCGCTGGGAGATGATATCTTTTATTCAAATTGGCCGATCTTATTTTCAAAGTCGGGCAATAAAAAACTTTTTCTTGACAAAAAACTGGAAAAACCTTATGAACAGATGTGGATGGGGCGCAATTTTGAGTTACAGATGAAAGAGGAGATGAAATCTGGAGTTTTATTGTCGTCTCCCATCTCTCATGAGAGAAATATTTTTTATGAAGGAAAGTTAAGAAGAGAGAATTAAATGATGAATTTCCGGCCCGTAGCTCAATGGTAGAGCAGGGAACTCATAATTCCTTGGTTATCGATTCAAATTCGGTCGGGCCGACTTTAACAATAAAATAAAAATAAAAATAGAAAAAAATAATATGCCTACTGGATATACATATAAAATTGGTGAAGGAATTTCTTTTGAAGATTTTGTCCTGCTTTGCGCAAGACAATTTGGAGCATGTATAATGCAAAGGGATGATAATGCGAATGACAAGCCAAAATTACAAAAACCATCAGACCATTACGAAAAAAAGCTTAAAAAATACATAAAATACAAAAAACCCACAAAAACAGATTTTAAAAAATATGTAAATAAAAGCATAAAGGAATTAGAAAAAGATAATAAAAACAAAACAGTATTAAGAAAAAAATACGAAAACATGCTAAAAAATGTCAAAAGTTGGCAACCGCCAACGAGCGATCATACTAATCTAAAACAATTTATGATTGATCAAATTGCTGAATCTATTGATTTTGACTGCAATAATAATTACAATGATAAAGAAATAAAGAGACTAGATTCTTTAACGTATGAATCTTACTGTAAGGATGAAGAAAATAGTTTCAAAAAAATGAGAGAATATTATGCCGAAGAATTAAGTGAAGAAAAAAAGAGGGTTGACAGTAGGAATAATTGGATAATTTCCCTTTACAATTCTTTGGGTTTGAAAGTTGATTAAAAAAAGTAATAAAAAGACATGGACAAATTGGATTATTTAAAAAAAATGATCAATCAGGAGGTTTGGGTTATTGACGAACCAAAAAGCTGGATCGGGACCGTTGAAAGCGTTCTTAATTCAGAAACTCTTGTGGTTAAAAACGTTGTAAAGGGAACAATTCACAATGTCAGCATCTTCGACATTAGAAAACAGTAAAAAAGTGTATAGCTATGTGTAAAGTTAATAAAGAAAAAGCGATTAAATTACTCGACCATATTATTGATGTTGCAAATGAGTTGGATATTGAGCGCCATTTTATGATTAGGGAGATAGAAAATTTATCAAAATCTCTTGATATTGAATCGAAATGGAAAATTCAACCTTTGGTCGGGGACAATGAAGTTGTTTTTGAGTTAAAAAACCTAAAAAAAATGTTGACAAACGAATAAAAAAATGCCAAGATTTAAGAATAACGTAAAATCATATAAGATAGTTTCGGTCGGTGGACGACGAGAGTATGAAACTTACGGAGCTTTTCCTCATGACGAGGAGGGCTTCGAGCAAGCCGAAGACTTCAAGGAGCGCATTGAAGATCGTCATCCACATCTCGA
>Ga0070726_10002388_pt1 | contig 16961 bp, 14 predicted proteins | sample tdAd471_FD_67275 | JGI IMG/M metagenome (GOLD analysis project Ga0070726, IMG submission 67275) | Marine sediment microbial communities from the Atlantic coast under amendment with organic carbon and nitrate - tdAd47.1 | ecosystem: Environmental > Aquatic > Marine > Coastal > Sediment | place... | reverse complement strand
GCATCCCCGAAAGGACACACACGCACAAGACTCACTCAATCTCTTTGGAGTCTCCAGCCAGGTTGTCAAAGAACACACGACGACCGCCCCTTCGGGCAACCGTCGCGAGGGGCGGGATAATACCGGGGCGGTTTCGACTGTCAATCGACTGAGAGTCGAGTTTTAAGTTTCTGCAAAATCACCCCTGCAGGCTCGTAACCGACACTTATCGAATGAGTTACATCGCCAGCATGTCTGCGCCCGGGGCTTCCTCAGCGTAATTCCCGTTCGACAACTGGGCTTGCAGACGCCGTTACGATCCAGAGAATCCGGGAATCTTCCCAGGTGTGGGCGGGTATTCGCCGTCGAGCAGACAAGTGATCGTTGTTCGCCGGCAGCGGGAATGCTGCAGCACCTCAGGCGTGATCGCACGAACTCGAACCCAATCAGCAGGCCAGTACGAAATGCGGACAGACCGACGATCAGTTCTGAGCGTGCTGGTGCTGTGTAGCCTGGCGACGGCTCAATCGGCGACTGCCCAGAGTGCCGGTTCCGAGAGTGCCTCAACGACGATTGCCAATGACGCATCCCATCGCATGCTGCCTGCCGACGCCCAGACATTGCTGCGACTCCGAGAACAGACGGAGCTGCTGCGGGCACTGGGACTTTCATCGCAGCCTCGAAGTTCACGAAGTCCCCAGCCACAGCAAAGCGATCGGCGTTCGCAGAACTCGAACGCGCGCGAACCAATGTCGCCCCAGCTCCTGGAATTGCTGCGCCAGATGGCGCCGCAGGGATTTCCCGACCAGTCGGCTACCTCGACCAGCAACAGCAGGCCCCCGAACGAGCAGCCTGCAACCGGAGACGTCAGCAACGGCCTCCCTCAGAGTTCAGAGCAGCTTCGCCGACTGAGCGAGCTACTGCAGCAGAGCGACCTGAGCCCGGCTGAACTACGAGAGGTTCAGCAACTGATGCAACCCTCCGGCGGTGAATCGACGAGCAACTCGCCGACACGGCGAGGCCTCTTGAGGCGCGCCACGAGCGGACGCCCCTCCGGACTTCCCCGCACGGAAGACTCGCTTCAGCAACGCGGCAACCAGTCGATGAACGGTGGCCCCGGAGCAGCCAGCAGGAATGGCAACCTGATATCACCATCGAACAGCAGCCGCTCAAACAGTCCAGCGACGGACAGCCGGAACGCAGCCAACGCCCACTCGGAGCGTCAGGAAATGCTGCGACGGGCTTTCGGCCTCGACCCACGAGAGCAGTCGTCCGGCCCGGAGCAATCCGGAAGCAACAGGTCTTCGAGCCGGAGTTCTGGCGAGCCGCGCTCGCTCAACGGAAGCGGACAGACGGAGCCCGGCGGCCAACCGGCCAGTGTCGGAAATCCGGGTCGCGACAACGCGAGGACGCTCAGCAGCGGATCCAACAGTTGGCCACCGACGCGTCAATCGAATGACAACGCGGACCAGAACAGCAGCCGCGCGACCCGCTCACCGACTCACAATCCGAGCAACTCAACAGAGAGGCCAAACCCGAGCGGCATCGACAGTCAGCGCTCGAACGATCTTTCAGAAATCGCGCAAAGCGACCAGCCTGCCTGGCAGAAACTTCAGCGCATCGCTCAGCTGGCACGGCGACAAACCGGCCAGCGATCAGCGACGGAGCCGGGTGAGGCGAACGAGACCGACACCGACGGTTTCAGCCTGTCGAACGGGCTGACGCGAAAACTGGCAGGCGTCGTCCGGAGCGCGGCCGAGGCAACTGCCGAAACCGTGACCGAACTCAAAAGCGGACGCGGGGCTGCCAGCCGCAGGCAGACACAATCGCGGGCCAACCAATCCAAGTCGCGCGGCGAAGTTCAGAACTGGGCATCGTCAGTCAATGACTGGATTGCCAGCCTGCCGGAAGAGAACGCCGCAGCATCAGACCGGGCAGAGTCTTCAACGATCGACAACTCGGCCCGGAATGATTCGCCCGGATCGGCAGTCTGGCTGTTCGGCCTTTTAATCGGCGTCATAGTGTGGTGGATGCTTCGCCGGCGATTCGAATCGGAAGCCTCACCCGCGAGTCTGCAGCAGGGTCAACCGCGTTCAACTTCCAGCGATTCCGAACGCGAACGCCTGATCCGCGCGTTTCACGAATTGATTCACCAGTCACGCTGCGGCAGCGAGCCCTGGTGGCACCATGCCCGAGCGGCTCAACAGCTGACACGACAGAAACCGCGACTGGCCTCAGCGATCCAGTCGCTGGCAGTGATCTATGAACAGGCTCGCTACTCACCAGACTCCGACCCCTCGCCCGAACAACTCGCCGCGGCCCGCGCCGCACTGAAACAGTGTGGCCAACGATGAGCAGCTTTCGGCGTCGTCAGCAACGATCGGCCATCCAATGGCTGAGTATCTTCATCGTCGCGATTGCGTGGCACGCTCTTCCCGCGCCGGTCGCCGGACAACTGACTCCTGAGCAGGTCGCTTCTGCTCAACGGAATCAGCGTGCTTTGGCGATTCTCTCGCAACCAGACTGGCAAACCCGCCTCGATCTGTTTCAGCTGATCCTGGCTCAACGCGGCATTTCGGTCACGCGCTCAGGCGACGACGTTCTCAACCAGCCAGACAAGAGCATCATCATCCTTATCGGCGACCTGGAGCGCGTGCCCACGGCGATGCGTCTGCAGCTCAAGAGTTTCATCCAGCGAGGCGGCGCGCTGCTGGCGGCCTCCGATCTTGAGGCCTCGCTGCCAGGCCTGTTTTCGATCCGCCCCGGCCCGGTTCAGGTCGACGACCCTCAGATGCAGCACAACGGCTTTGCGGATTGCCCGCGCGTCACGCGACTGAATTCGAAACATGAACTGACCGTCGGCGTGGCCGAGCTGGTCGCCAACCGCTGCGGCTGGATCGACACGTTTTCCCGACAACTCGGGCAACCGGCAGGAGTTGCCGACCTCCCTCGCGATGCCAAAGCGTTGCACGGCAACCCGTCGAGCAAATCACTGATTTCCGCCGTTCACAGTGATCAGTCGCGGTTCGGACGCATGATCGTCATCGCCGACCACAGCCTGCTGATCAGCGGAATGCTGCTGCGTGGTGACAATGCCGTCTTCGCTGTCAATCTTGTCAACTGGCTCTGCGAGGGCCGGCGACGCCAGGCTCTGATTCTGTTCCACGGAGATCCGATTCAGGGCGGAGAACTGCAACTGAATCCTGACTCGTTTCCGCCGGATCTGACCGGCAACCCGCCAACCCTCGACGACCTCTCGCAACTGCCCGAAGAATCGCTGCTTGAGTTCGCCAATCACTTTGTCACCGGCCTTGAAGACGCCAATCTGCCAAACGATCTGGCCACCGGTTACTTCGCCTCGCTGCAGCGTCCTTACTATTTCAGGCTGCTGTACCTGATCGCCGCGACCCTCGGAGCCATCTGGCTGCTGCGTCAGTTTTTCCGTCGAGGCGCCGAGCCGTCCCGCCCCGTCGAACGCATGGACGGTCCGCTGTCGCAGCAGCGCGTGCAGAGCATGATCAACTCGGACGATTACCGCATCGCGGCGCGAGAAATGGCCCGTCACCTGTTTCGGCAGTTAACGGGCTCCGATGCCGCGCGAGAGTGGCCGATGACGTACCGCGAACTCAGCATCGACGGCTCACCCGTCCGGAAGTTCTCCGTCTTCCGGAATCTCAAACGGCTCCGCAGGCTGGCAACAGGCACCGAATCCGCCTGGCTGTCGCGCCGCCGATTTCTCAAACTCACCGCATTGATCGACCGGTTGAAGACTCTGCATTCGAATGGACAACTGGCCGTACGAACCGCGGAGAACCAGTGACTCGGCGACGCGCACGAATCCGATTACGCTCTGACCGGGAACGCTGCAGCGACGAGCGTGCTGTTGCGACGTTCGCCACGGCCAGGTCCCACACAGACTCGAAACGTCCTGGAATGATCTGTCGTTGTGGAATTCGCCAGAGTTTCCCTGTCCAAAGTTCTCCGTTCGATGACTGATGACGGACTTCTGGCGAAGTCCACTACGGAAGATCGACGGACTTCTGGCAAAGTCGGCAACAGAGAATCGTGGGACTTCTGGTGAAGCCCACTACCAAACACGGGACCATGAATTTCAGGACGATCCTGATGATGACGCGCTGTCATGTCCGGCCCGTTACCTGAAGCAGTCATCCATTGCCACTTACGAATTGCCGATCACAAACAACTCCACTGATCACGACCTGCTCCACCGACGAGGCCCCTGTGGAATTTTCTGATATCAACGAACTCGCTCGTCGCGTTGGCGGGCTGCGGACGCAACTGCTGGCCGAAGTGAATCGAGTGGTTGTCGGGCTTGATGAAGTTGCCGATCAACTGCTGACATCGCTCGTCGCTGGCGGCCACGTCCTGCTGGAAGGCGTTCCGGGAACAGCCAAGACCACACTGTGCCGGACTTTCTCGCAGGTGCTGGGAATCGACTTTCAAAGAATTCAGTTCACGCCCGACCTGCTGCCGACCGACGTCACGGGAACTCAGATCCTGAACCGCCAGACCAGCGAGTTTGAGCTGCGCAAAGGCCCGGTCTTCTGCCAGTTGCTGCTGGCCGACGAACTGAACCGCGCTCCCGCGCGAACACAGTCAGCACTGCTGGAGGCCATGCAGGAACAGCAGGTCACCATCGAAGGCGAAACGCTGCAGCTGCCCAACCCCTTCATGGTGCTCGCAACCCAGAACCCCGTCGAGCAGGAAGGCGTTTACCGGCTGCCGGAAGCGCAGCTCGACCGCTTTCTGTTTCGCGTCAACGTCGGCTACCCGGACCGGCAGCGGGAAATCGACATGCTCGCCCTGCACAGTCGCCAGCCGGAAACTCCGCAGGCAGTCACCACGCCGGAAGAGATCATCGCCATTCAATCCGGAATCGATCAGGTGTTCGGCGCCAGGGAACTGCACTCGTACATCGTCGATCTCGTGCGTCTCAGCCGCGAACACGAAGACCTGGTTCTCGGCGCCAGTCCGCGAGCGGCCATCTTTCTGATGAAGGCGGCGCGAGCCCACGCTCTGCTGCGCGGCCTGCCGTACGTCACCCATGAAGACATTCAGTCCATCGCTCTGCCGGTTCTTGGCCATCGACTGATCCTGCAGCCGGAAGCCGAAATGGAAGGCCGCCAGATCACCGACATCGTCGACGAACTGATCCAATCGCTGCCCGTGCTGAAGTAGTCAGTCGGCACCCCGAAGCCTGGCGTCAACGACAGCGCCCACCGGACGAGTGTCCGCTCAAACACCTCCGCATTTCCGACTTCGCCGTTCAAACTCCACAGTCCGCAAGAACTCAAGAGTCCGCAAACTTTCCATGCCCACTTCCCGAGCCCGTCTGCTGCTGCTTCTGGCGATCGTCGGCTCGATCGCCGGGCTGATGCTTGCGCGGGAACGACTGACACTGATCTCGATCAGCGTGCTGATGTGGCTCGTCCTGGAATGGATGCTGTTTCGGTTGCGTGTCGAGCTTTCCGGTCGCCGACTCTCCTGCCAGCGCATGGTCAACGGCAGCAGTTCGGCCAGCGGAACGCTGTGGACCGGACGGCCCGTGACTGTCGAAACGACCGTGCGTCTCGACAGCGTGATCAATCTGCCGCACGTCCTGGTGCGCGAGTCGCTGCCGGAGAATCTGCAGATCGTCGCCGGACACGCCTCCGCCACCGGCGACATCGGTCGATCTCACCCGTTGAAGCTAACGTTCGAGGCAGTCGTTCCCGGCGCGGGACAGGTCGCGTTTCGCGGCGTGAGTGTGCGACTGAGCGACCGGTTCGGCCTGTTCAATGCCGATCGATTCGTGCCAACCGAACAGTCGTACCGCGTGCTGCCCTCCAGTGCGTCGACAGAACCGGGACACCCGATTACCAAGCGGCTCAACACGCAGATGCCGCCGGGAATTCATCGGCTGCAGCGGCCAGGCGGCGGATCCGAACTGCTGGAAATCCGGGACTATGTTCCGGGCGATCCCCCCAAATCGATCGCGTGGAAAGTCTCGGCGCGGCGCGGCAACCTGATGACGCGCGAATACGAAAGCGAAGTCCCCGTCCGAACGACGCTCTACATCGACGCGTCGTACCGATCTCAAGCGGGCTCGTTCGGTTTCCGCCCGATCGATCAGCTGCTGACCTGCGCCGGCAGCATCGCCCAGTCCGCGCTGTCGATCCGCGACCCGGTCGGACTCGTCACGTTCTCTGAAACCGAGGTCCGGCGGATCGCCAGCGGTCAGGGAAACCGTCACTACTTCCGACTGCTCGACGCGATGGCCGACGCCGCAGCGACCGACGCGCCGTCACCAGGCGTCTACTCCGTCGAACTCCTCGACTTTGCCTGGCAACTCTGTCGCGACCGTTTTCCCGAGCTGATTGATCAGCGAGTGAACCCGCCGCGCAGGCGCTTCTGGCCGCCGCGTCCAGCACGCCGCCAGGAACTCAACCGTCGATCGAGCATCGCGGCAGTGCTCGCCACGCTCTATGACCTGCCCTTCTCAATGATCGTCCAGCTCGAACGCGACGAACTGCTGCTCAGCCAGTGGCTGCAGCGGTTTCTCATCGATCAGGGCTGCGCGTGGACCTGGCCGGTCATCGAACGGCGCCGTCGCGAACTGCACGACTGGGACGGCAAGTTCGACACGCTGACGCACGAACTCTCCCGCGCCATTCTGCACGGCCACGACAACGAACTGTTCGTTCTGCTGCTCGACATCGTCGACTACTCCGGGCCGCTGGTTCGCCTGGAGAAGGTCATCCGCCTCGCCCGAGCGAAGCATCATCGCGTCTCAATTATCTGCTCGTGGCCCGACGCCGCACCGTTCGGGTCTGTCCCGTCGCAAGCTGACGCACCGCCGACAACGGACACAGCCATCTTCAGGCAACTGCTGCAGGCGGAACGACAGCGAATCGATTCGGCAGCCGCGCGACTGCGCCGCGAACTGCGCCGCTGCGGAGCGTCGGTCGCCTTCGCCACCGCCCCCAACAGCATTCATGGAATTCTGGCGGAAGCGGATCTGGCAAGATTCGGCCGAGTCACTCATGTCAGGAGCGGCCGATGACGAGCCTCAAGAACGAGCCCCCAAACACCGGTCGAAAGCCCTCCCGCCGGACGACCGGTTACGCTCCCATCGTCCCGCTGGCGATCGTCGCCGCCGTTTCCGCATGGCTGCTGTCACTGAGCTTCCCGCTGGAGCTGGGCATCGCCGGCGTACTCCTGCTGCTGACCGTCTGCTCGGCACTCGTCTTCCGCTCGGCACTGATCCCTGCGCTGCTGTTTCTCACACAGGCCGTCTTCTTTGTGACCGACCAGAGTTCGCTGCGGTCGACGGTCACGTTCGACGACCAGTTGATCGCCGGAAGCCTGCTCGTCCTGCTGTTGAGCCTGCAGCGTTATCTGCAGCTTCCTGAACCGCCGCGTCTGCGGGAACTGCTGCAGCAGATCTCAGACCGCCTGCGGCTTCCGAACTGGTTGTCGTTCCACCGGGCCTCAGAGCCAGTCGCCTTTCACAGCAGCGTCGGCACCGGCGAGCTACTGCTGATTGGCGTCCGCGCGATCGGAGCAGTCGTCATCGCGTCGTGGCTGCTCACGCTCGTTCCGAACAACCCGCAAGCTCCCGAAGACGTCGCGTTGATCCCCACCGCACAACGGACCATCCGACTGGGACTCGGTTTCGCCATCGTCGTCATCCTGTTCAACACGCTGGCCAACTCAGCGGCCTGGCGGCGGCTGTCTCCGCGAGCCGCTCGTCTGGTGCAGTATTCGACTCTGACCGAGTGGTGCGGACGCGACATTCACACGATCCTGCGTCTGAAAGAGAAACAGAAACGCCGTCGCCATTGACGGCGGTCGCAACGGAAATTCTCTGCCAGACGCGGCGGTCATCCGTGATGATGAGCCCGCGACCAGATTCCTCGCCAGCAACTTTCAACGAGCTTCGAGACAACAGCCATGTTCACGATCCGCGAACTTCTGGGATGGTCACTGCTCATCATCGCTCTGTTCTTCGTCCGCTCGGCGTTCGAATTTCTCGAAACTCAGAAGGTCGTTGAGGCATCCGTCACGGTGCTCGCAGCCAGCTTCGTCTTCAAGGGCGGCATTCACCTCGTGAAAATGTCCATCGCGGCGCGCCTCGTCGAACGCGACGGAACCGCCAGCTGATCTCGCCGCCAGCTGATCTCGCCGCCAGTTGATTCCGCCGCCAGCTGATTTTGCCGGCAGGGCAATCCGCGACTCGCAATTCCGGTTTGCCGGATCTCGCCGGTCTGTCCTCAGCTGCCGCCACGCAGTTTCGGCGAGCACGCTGCAAGGCTCGCCAGTCCGCGCGGCATGACGCCCAGTCGGGATGTCCGGCGTGTTGATTTCCGGCAACGCCGTTGTTCTTGCCACTGGCCGGAATCTGCTGCAGACGACCGGCTCCATCGCGCATAACGGAAGAGGTCTGAGCCGGGTTCCGCGGACGACTGGCGGAACTCAACGCCGGACCGTTTGTGACCAGACGGGGCATTGGCCGTCCCGAGGTCCGCGGGCAACCAGGGCGAGTGACAGGGCAAAGAGAACTCGTGATGAAAACACCAGGGCGATTTTCATTCAAACTCCCGGAGCTACTGCTGCTGGTCTTCGAGCTGAGCCTCGGAACGACCGGAGCCGTCATGCTGATCGCGGCGCTGCGGGGAAATCCGGCGGGCATGGACCTGCCGGCACACGCCATGATCAGACTGCTGCCGGTGATACTGTGCGTGGGATTCGCGGCGTGGCTCGTGTTCCGGCTGAAATGTCTCGGACAGGCGAGCAACCGCCGGTGGGGGCAAATCGGTGCCGTCTGCCTGACATTTGTCGCTCTGGGTTTCGGCAGTGCTGTCGGCCGGCTTGGCATGGTGACCATGTCGGCTCCGTTCCGTGACGCCTTCGATCAGTTGCTGGCCGACCCGATTGCCCGCAAAGCCGCCGAAACTTCCAGCTTCTCATTCCTGTGGATCGGGCTGGTGTTCGGGATCACGTTCTTCCTGCGAGTCGGGACGCGACGCTTCCAGACAAAGTCTTCTCCCGATGCCCTGCATGCTCAGCTGGACGAGATCGGCAGGTCCGTCGTCAGTGACTGGCCGGAGCGGCTCGTCGCCCGGATCGACCGTCTGCTCGACGAAGGACGACGGCACGATGCCATCCGGATTTACCAGCAGGAGTCCGGCTGCGATTTCGACGAAGCATCGTTGACGATCGCGGACTGGGACGCGCACCGCCTGCGACTCCAGATCGACCTGCTGCGACATTCGCTGATCGGCGGCGAGCCTCAATCGAGTCCGCAGCGCGTGTAGCACGAGTCGTGTGAACTCTCGGCCCGCCTCTAAATTGAAACATTCACTCGGCGTCATTCACTCGTCGTCACGGAACTGATCCCGCATGAAAAAGCTCACTCCTGGAACCGTCCTCGTCGCAATCGCGGTTGCTGTCACTCTGATGGTCGCCGTGCGAACGGTCTTCGAAGGCGTCACGGCCTCGTGAACCTGATCGCCCAGACAATCTGCACGGCAAGCGGGTACGCGCTGATGACTGGCCGCGCGGTGCTGCTCATCGCTCTGCTGCCCCGCTGGTTCGACAGCCGGGTTCCCGACGAGCGACTGCAGCTCATCGCTGTCGCACTGAGCTTCGTCGCGCTGCTCTATTCAAACAGCCTGCTGCAACCGGCCGAGTTGAAGTTGATCAACGGGCAGGACTTCTGCGACGCCTGGGACCAGCTCCGCCAGCGCGTCGGACGCGGAACCGCACGATGGCACGGCGACCTGCTGCTACTGAATCTGTTGAGCGGTTTCTTCGGAGCCGGTGTCGCCATCAATCTGCAGATCGCCAACAGCCTGACCGGTCGCGAAGCTCGACTGACCGCCATCATCGCGGCTCTGTTTGTCTGGACCGGCATCGTCCTGCTGTATCGAGGCACCGAACGCTTCCGACTCAGCCCGCCGGAATCGAATCGCTGATTCCGCTGTCCGCAACCGGCTTCACTGAGCATCCATTGCTTCCATCCGTCGCAATTCAGCTTCAGCGAAACGCTTTCTGATCGTTCGCATGTTGCCTCCCATGACGAGGGTTGAGATCGCGCCCAGCAGCAGCAGTGGGTAATAAACGGCGTAGGGCTGTCCAGCCGCGACAGCGACTCCTCCAGCCAGCAGGCTGACGACACCGGCCACCACGACGAGCCATCCCAGACCGACCGCGATCGAGCGACCGCGTCCCCAGCCGCACAGCGTGCCGATAATCGCTCCAATAATCCCGATGCCACCTCCAATGACCCCACCAAGCCAGCCGGCCTCAGAGCGACTCCACCAGGCGCCGCTGTCGCTGAACGCGCCACCCATTTCGCCGGGGGAATAGGACACGAGTTGCAGCGGCCCGACCCAGACCTTCCCTCGCGACGGCAACGACAGGTTCACTTCGACCTTCGCCGGGGCACCCGATTCCTCGCTCCCCTGAAACGGCAACGAAAACTCGCGCCAGGCCGACGTGCCGGTCAGACTGCCCATCACGCCGCTCGTCCCCAGCGTGCGACTGAAGTACCGGCCACCGTCCGAGAAGTACTGCCAGCTTTCGAGAAACGCCGGCCCTTCCCCCGTCTCAACGCCTTCGTACTTGACCATCCCGCGAACAGCGAACAGATGACTCTGAGGCAGGCTGCTTTCAAACGTCGCAATCCGGACGGTCAGAGGCTGGGCCTCGACGTTTTCAACAAACAGAACACTCCCCAGCTTTTCATCCGCCAACACCGTACCTTGTCCAAGTTTCTCCACAGATGTCCCGGACCATTGGTGTGTCACAGTTGTCTCAGCTCCGAAGAGCATTGAGGCCTGAAGGACGACCAGGGTCAGCAGCTCAACTTTCAACAGACGATTCATTTCCCGACTCCTCCAGATCCTGACGATGAGCCGCCAGCAGTGACCGAAATGCTTCCTGACCAATCCTGCCGTCGGCGAACTGTGCCCGCAACAGCCGCTCGAAATGCGTGACCTGCTCGGCCTGCTCGACAGCCTCAATCTTGGCAATCAGCCGATCGAGCCGCAGCCGAATGGTCGGATAGGTCACTCCGTATTCGGCAGCGACCTTCTTCAGCGACCCCGACGCCAGAACAAACCTTCGGATGAAGGCCAGATCCTCGTCACTCAGGTACTCAAGCCAATTCGGGTCAGGCACAACATTACTCAACTGCGGACAAACAAAGTTAAAGCCCGAGGAGCATGAATCCAAACAATCTAAAAGTCAACTTTAATTTTTTGAAACTTCATCGCCGTCGCTGGGCAGCTGTGCGGACGAGGTCCCCTGGCCGGCCGAACGCAGCTTTGACAACACGAGAGGCACGGCGACCATCGCGACGCTCAGCAGCAGGAACGTCAGGGACAGCGGGCGAGTGACCACCGGCAGCCAGCTGCCTCCGGAACTCATCAGGCCGGCGCTGAGATTCGCTTCCGCCACGGGGCCGAGCACGAAGCCGATCACAAACGGGGCGAGCGGAATCCGGAAACGCTCCATTCCAAACCCGACGAGGCCGAACAGCAGCATCACCCAGACATCAAAGAAGCGATTCCCCAGCGCGTACGAACCGACAATGCAGAACGTCAGCACGACGGGAATCAGCAGCGACCGAGGCACGTCGACGAGCCGGGCAATGTGCTTTGCCGCGAAGATCAGGAACACGAGCATCACGACGTTTGCGACGGCGTACGTGCCCATGATCGTGTAGACGAGGTCGGGGTTATTCTTGAACAGCAGCGGCCCCGGCTGCAGGCCGTGCAGGACGAGCGCTCCCAGCAGAATCGCATCGATCACGCTGCCGGGGATGCCCATCGCGACGAGCGGAATCAGAGCGCCGCCGACGGTCGCATTGTTTGCCGACTCGGACGCGACAATCCCCTCTTCGCTGCCGTGCCCGAACAGCTCCGGCTGCTTCGAAAACGATCTCGCCGTCGAGTACGCCGCCACCGATCCGATGTTCGCCCCGATGCCCGGCAGAATGCCGATCCAGGTTCCGATCAGTGCCGAACGGATCATATTCAGCCCGTGCTCCAGCCAGTCGGCCAGTGGCGGAAACAGTTTTTCATCACGGACTTCGATTCGTTCCGCCGTGTCGCCCAGATGCAGGATCTCGGTGATGACCTGGCTGACCGCGAACAGCCCGATCAAGACCGGCAGCAGCTTCAGTCCGCCGTTGAGTTCCTCGAAACCGAACGTCAGCCGAACCTCGCCGGTCGCTTCTGCCACCCCCGGCATCGCGCACAGAATGCCGAACAATCCGGAGAACAATGCCCGGCTCAGCGATCGTCCGCCGACAGTCGCGATCAGCACCAGAGCCATCATCACCAGCGAAAAGAACTCGAACGGTCCGAACTTCGTCGACAGGTCGGCCATCGGCCGCGCCAGTGTCACGAGAAAGCCGCACGAGACAACTCCGCCAGCGAACGACGCCATGATCCCCAACCCGAGCGCCCGCCCCGGACGACCGGACTTCGCCAGCGGGTAGCCGTCCAGCGTCGTCATCACCGACGCCGGCGTGCCCGGCATGCGCAGCAGTGTCGCCGTGATCAACCCGCCGCTCACCGAGCCGACGTACATCGCGACGAGCAGCATCATCGCATCGGTTGCCTGCATCGCATACGTGAGTGGCAACGTCAGCGCAATGAGCATCGCGCCAGTCAGACCGGGCACCGCCCCGACCGTAATACCGAGCGTCGTCCCCAGGCTGATCAGAAACAGCCAGTACGCGATATCGATGAACTGCGATGCTTGCACCGAAAGTGCTTCCGCCGAAAGTGCTTCCACAGAGAAGAGTCCGTCACAACGTTAAAAAAGTCCGGGAAAGGAAATCCTGAGGCGTCGGTCGCCACCGCTCGCCACTCAACGCGACAGCGGGAAACTGGCCCCTCGTTGACGTTTCGAGTTGCCTTCCTCCAGTCACGGCAGATCGGTCACCACCACGTTCGTCAGCAGGAACTGAATTCCGAACGACACCAGCAGAGCGGCCTCGACCAGCACCAGCCAGTTGGGCCGAACCGTGCTCAGCAGCAGGCCCGCCAGAAAAATGAACGCACTGGCCGTCCAGGCAAACGGGACTCCCAACGTCATCGCGAGCACCGCCAGCACAGACAGCCCCAGTAATCCGCCGACCCGTTTGATGGCCAGCAGCGACACCGGCCTGTGCGACCGCTTCTCTTCCGAGGATGCTCCACCAACCACCATCGTTCCCAGCAGAACAACCAACGCTCCGCCGACCAGCAACGGAAAGTCCGGCAGGTCGGGTTCGGGCTGAGCACCCACCGACGCAGCGGCCTGTTCTCGTTTGACCAGGTTCGCGCGATGCTCGGCCCCGGCGAGAAACCGAGGCTCCATCTGTAGTTCTTCAAGTTTCGCCCGGACCGTTTCGGTCTCCATCGCACGACGAAGCACATCGGCCAGATAGTCGACCCGATCCTGCGGCGTCCCTCTGGGCAACCACCAGTACTGCATGTTGACCTCGACGACGTCGACGCCCTGCTCGACCGCCGTCTGCAATTCTGGAAGCGACGCTCGACGTTCGTCATCAAAGATCGCGAGGCCGCGCAGCCCCTTCTCGCGAAAGTTCAGATACTCGGTCGCGGAAAACGTCGCGGCTTCGATATGCCCGCCGACCAGTTTCTGCAGCCGATCCGTGCCGTCACCCGCCTGCGTGTACCGGAACTTCACCCCCGGCCGCGCCCCCTCAAGCCGCAGCGCCAGAAAGTGAGCCGGCGCGCCCATATTGACGCCGTAAACAATTTCGCCCGGCTTCTCTTCCGCGGCGTCGAGCAGGTCGTCCAGCGTCTGGTACGGCGAGTCCTCATGCACAGCGACGACCAGATCGATCTTCCCCGTACCGGCCACAGGCTCAAACGCTTCCGGACCGTAGGCGACTTTTCCGGCATACTTCGCCGTGATCAGCGCGTCGTGCAGCATCAGCAGCGAGTAGCCGTCCGGCTTCGCATCGCGGACGTAACGACTGCCGATCGTCGAACTCCCGCCCGGCCGATTGATGATGACCAGCGGCTCGGGCAGCAGATTGTGTTCGTCGATCCCGGCCTTGATGATCCGAGCGAACGTGTCACTGCCCCCGCCAGGGTTAAACGGAACCACCAGCTTGATCGGCCGCCCCGGATACTCAACACCCTCTGCCTTCATCCGCGACCGCACATCCGCACCGACCAGCAGCACGATCACGGCGAGCAGAACAAGATGGACAGCAACACGCGGCATGGCAGGCAACTCTCAGGCAGAACAATCCGCAGCCACGATAGAAGCCCGCCGTTCCAACGGAAAGAGACCGCAAACCTCAAAGTCGTTGATCGCTCCGCGATCGAAACGCAATGCCTCCACTCTCCCCCCGGGAGCGTCGGGCTCTCAGACCCGAGGAGCAGAAAGAGACCGCGAGCCTCAAAGTCGTTGATCGCTCCGCGATCGAAACGCAATGCCCTCCACTCTCCCCCCGAAAGGGTCGGGCTCTCAGGCCCGGGGGAGGGCGTCACGCTGGTGAACCAACTCCGACCACAGTCCAGCGCTGCCCCTCACCGCGGCTGAGACCGCGACTCTCCCAGTGGGAGAGTTAAACGTCTGCCTGTGCTACCCTGCAGAGCAACCCAACACCGTGCCTCCAACTCCGCAGGCTCACCATGACGCTCCGCTTCTCCGTCCGACTCGGCCTCCTCGCACTTCTGCTCGTCACGACAAGTCCGCTGGTGGCCGCCGACCGACCAAACGTGCTCCTGCTGTGCATCGACGACCTGCGGCCCGAGCTGAACTGTTTCGGAAAGGACTACATCCACTCGCCGAACATCGACGCGTTGGCTGCTCGCGGGCGGGCATTCCAGCGACACTACGTGCAGGCACCAACGTGCGGTGCGTCGAGGTACGCCCTGCTGACCGGCATGTACGGTCCGTATGGCAACGGAGCCTTGTTCGCGCGAGGCGAGCGGCTGAAGAAGAATCCGGATGCAGCCCCGCCGAGCTTCCCCGCGTGGTTTCGCGAACGAGGTTACACGACGGTTTCCGTCGGCAAGGTCTCGCACCATCCAGGGGGGCGAGGCGGCAGGGACTGGGACGACGATTCGATCATCGAAATGCCGAATTCCTGGGACCGGCACCTGCTCCCCGCCGGTCCGTGGCAGCATCCTCGCGGAGCGATGCATGGGCTGGCCAATGGCGAGATTCGCGGCAACGCGAAAGCGATGGCCGTGTTCCAGGCGGTCGACGGCCCGGACTCGATCTACCCCGACGGACTGATCACCAACGAGGCTCTGAAACAGCTCGACCAGTTGACGGCCCAGGGCACCGACAAGCCGTTCTTCCTGGCCGTCGGCATCATCCGCCCGCACCTGCCGTTTGGAGCCCCGCAGCAGTACCTGGACCTGTACGACGGGGTCGAGCTGCCACCGATTCCGCATCCATCCAAGCCGAGCGGCAGAACGACGTGGCATGGCTCGGGTGAGTTCATGAAGTATCAGCGCTGGAGCCGGAATCCAAACACCGATCCCGAGTTCGCCACCGAAGTCCGTCGCCACTACGCCGCCTGCGTGTCGTACGCCGATGCTCAGGTCGGTCGCATCCTGAATCGCCTGCAACTGCGCGGCGCAGCCGACAACACGATCATCGTCTTGTGGGGCGACCACGGCTGGCATCTGGGCGAGCACTCAATCTGGGGCAAGCACGCCCTGTTTGAAGAGTCCCTGCACTCGCCGCTGATCATCGCGCACCCCGGCATCAAGTCCCCCGGCGAGCCCACCGAATCGATGGTCGAGACGATCGACATCTTCCCCACCATCGCCGACCTCGCCGGCCTGCCGCATCCGGACTTCTCAGACGGCGTCTCCCTGCGCCCGATCCTCAACACCCCCACCGCCCCCGGCCACGACGCCATCTCCTACACCAGTGCCAGAACCATCCGCACGAAAACCCACCGCCTGATTCAGCACAAGAACGGCCACATCGAACTCTACGACCACCGCACCCCCGAAGCCGAAACCCACAACCTCGCCAGTGAACAACCCGACGTCGTCAAAACCCTGCTGTCTGAACTCGATCGGCGTCACAAGTAAATCGCAACCTGCAAAATGGCGGGCAGGTTGCGTCGTGACGCACAATGACGACTCTCAAATGCGTAATGGAGCGTCGAGACACCTCCTGCTCGACTGCTGGCTTGATCGGGCGCCACTGCTGGCCTGCCCATAAGTTCCGTTCGGCCATGCCTGACTTTTTATCAAGACCGCAGTGGCACCCGGCGCACAGTGCGCGGAGTGGACACTGCGGGATTCTTTGCGTTCCACTCAGTCGGTCGTGACCATCTCGAGGGGGGCCGGTCCGAACGAGTGCCTGCGTAGCGCACGCTACCGGTACTGTTCTGAGTTCTGCCAGCCGCGCCTGCTGGCCACGAAAAAGCACGAGAACGCACAAAGATTCCAGAGCACCGTTCTTCGTGTCTTCTCGTGCTTTTTCGTGGCAACACTCACCCCGGCCAGCAACACCAGAACGGCTCAGACACACCGTTCCCACTGCCACGCCTGTCGGCCCCACATGATTTCGTTCCAGGAATGAGGCGCGTCCCCTTTTCTCTCCCCAGGAATGAGGCGCGTCCCCTTTTCTCTCCGATGAGGCGCGTCTCCTTTTCTCTCCGATTCCAGCGTCCGCAGCGGCACGAAACGTTCTCGCACCGCGAAGTGATCGAGAAAAACAACGGCACATCCCGATGCTGATCCGGATCACCGGGAATGAGATGCGCCTCCCCTTTGTCTTATCCCCAGCTCTGCCAACTGCGTCTGGTGGCCACGAAAAAGCACAAGAAGCCACAAAGATTCAAGAGCACCGTTTTTCGTGTCTTCTCGTGCCTTTTCGTGGCAACACTCACCCCGGCGAGCAACATCAGAACGGCCCGGACACACTGTTCCCGCTGCCACGCCTGTCGGCCCCACATGATTCCGCATCAGGAATGAGTC
>Ga0070726_10002387_pt1 | contig 16966 bp, 15 predicted proteins | sample tdAd471_FD_67275 | JGI IMG/M metagenome (GOLD analysis project Ga0070726, IMG submission 67275) | Marine sediment microbial communities from the Atlantic coast under amendment with organic carbon and nitrate - tdAd47.1 | ecosystem: Environmental > Aquatic > Marine > Coastal > Sediment | place... | reverse complement strand
GCCGTGACGCAGTTCGCGTGGCTCGGCACCATCGCCCGCGAGGGCGCGCTGTTCGACGTCATCGGCAAGAAGGCGGTTTCGTGAGCGATAGCGAAACTAAAGTCACCTGGAAAGGCGGCCTGATCGCGCTGCTGATCGGACTGGTCTTTCTGGCCGGCGTTTCCGAGATCGTCGTGCGTATCGTCTATCCGACCTGGAGCGAGTTTTTTGCGGGCCGGTTCCTGACCGTCGAGAACGTGCCCGGACACGGCGACGTCGCCGTCGGCCGCAAGGGGTTCGACGGCTACTTCTCGCAGAACAACGGCGATTTCCGCGCCCACATCGCAATCAACGAGTTCGGGCTGCGCGATGCCGAACCGGTCGAAACCGCCGACGGGCGGGTCTGGATCATCGGTGATTCCATGGCCTTCGGCTGGGGCGTCGAGGGGGATCAGATGTATTCGTCGGTGATCGGCAGGTTGCGCGATGAGCCGACCTACAACATCGCCAGCCCCGGCACCAACGTCTGCGGCTATCAGGCGCTGGCCGCGCGCATGCCCAACAACTTAACGCCCAAGGCCGTCGTGGTCGGGCTGATCCTGGAAAACGATCTCGCCGAATACGATTGCCAAGCCTATGCCGCGCAGCCGCAACGTACGACCGGCGACAAGGACTTCAATCTTCAGCAGCTCAAGGTGACGCTGATGCAGCACACGGCGCTGTATAATTTCTTCGCCGTCGCCATGAAGCGGGTTGACGTCATCCGCGAGATCCTCATCAAGCTCGGCGTCGTCAACAAAAGCCAGGCTTACCGCAATCTTCTGGCCGGCCGGGATATCCAGCGCATCACCGAAAGCACGGCGGGTGAACTGGCGCGGCTGAGAAACATGTTCAGCTCCGACACTCCGTTCGTGGTCCTGATCGCACCGGCGCGGTTTGAAATTGCCGACGACGACAAGGACTTCAAGGTGATCCGCCTGGCCATGAACGAGGCGCTTTCGAAACAGAACCTCGCTTACGTCGACCCGATCGACGCCTTCAAGGCCGCCGGTTTTACCGGCACCCATTTTGTTCACGACGGTCACTGGTCGGCGAACGGCCACCGCATCGCCGCCGAGGCCTTGACCCGCTGGCTCGACGCCAACGTCCCCTAACACCGCAACCCGAAAGACAACGAAGGCTCCGATTATGAAGACCATAGGCATCGTTCCGGCCCGCATGGCGGCAAGCCGATTCCCCGGCAAACCCCTGCATCCGATCGCAGGACGTCCCATGCTGGAGCATTGCTATCTGCGCGCCAAGATGTATGCCGGCTGGGACGTGCTGGCCGTCGCCACGTGCGATGAAGAGATCAAGGCTTTTTGCGACGACAAGGGTTTCCCCGTGATCATGACGGCGGACACGCATACCCGCGCGCTCGATCGCGTCGCCGAAGCGGCGACAAAATGCGGCACCGATGTCACCGATGACGACATCGTCGTTTGCGTGCAGGGTGACGAACCGTTGCTCGGTCCCGACGTGATCGAGGCCGTGATGGCGCCGTTCGACGATGCCGGGGTTAACGGCACCATGCTGGCGGTCCCGATCCATGACGAGGAAACCTTTACCAACCCCGATATGGTCAAGCTTGTGCATGACCTGAACGGCAACGTTTTGTATACGTCGCGCAGCCCGATCCCTTATATGAAGACCTTCGATCCGAAAGGCGGCGCCAAGCGCGTCGGCGGCATCTTCGGCTTTCGTTGGCATTTCCTGCGGTGGTTCACGGAAACGCCGGAATCGCCGCTGGAAAAAGCCGAGGCCTGCGATTCCAATCGCATTTGCGATAACGGATTTTTCCAGCGCATCGCGCCGATGACGTTCCGCCCGTATCAGTCCGTCGACAGCTACGAAGATGTGGCCCGTGTCGAGGCGGCATTACCTGACGATCCTTTGTGGGGAACTTACTGACGTGACGCCTTCCGACTTTTCCGTACTCTTCGATCTCGACGGCACGCTCATCGACAGCGCGCCCGGCGTTGCCTGGTCATTGAACCGGGCATTGGCCGAAGAAGGCCGAGAGGGGCTGAGCGTCGAGCGGGTCAAGCAGCTGGTCGGCAAGGGCGCCGTGCATCTGGTGGCCGACGCGCTCGAAGATACCGGCGGCATGATCGACGAGGCGCACCGCGACCGCGTGAAGGACGCCTTCCTGAATATCTATGCCGACAACCCAATTCAAGACACCATCGTCTTTCCGGGCGCGCTCGACGTGCTCATGCGGCTTCGCGACGACGGCGTGCCGATGGCGCTGTGCACCAACAAGCCGAGGATAACGACGCTGCCCGTGCTTGATGCCTTCGGTCTGACGCCGTTCTTTCCCGTCGTTCTGTGCGGCGACGATGTCGAAAACCGCAAACCCGACGGCCGTCATGTGCTCGATACCCTTAAGGCGCTCGGCGGCGATCCCGCCACGGCGGTGATGGTCGGCGACAGCGAAAACGATATTCTTGCCGCGCAGGATGCCGGTGTCGCCAACATCTGCGTCAGCTTCGGCTATTGCCACATGCCGTTCGAAGAATTGAAGCCGACAATGCTGATCGATGCGTATCATGAATTCGCCGACGCCCTGGCGTCGATCCGAGCCATGGCCGGACGGCAATGACCCGCGTCGTCGTCGCATCCAGATCGTTTTCCCGCCACCCGGTGCTGCGCGCCGAGCTTCTCGAACGTTATCCCGACACGACGTTCAACGACGCCGGCGAGAGCCTTTCGGGCGAACGTCTGATCGACTATTTACGCGGCCACGACAAGGCGGTCATCGCGCTGGAACGGATCGACGCCGGCGTGCTCGATGCGCTGCCTGAATTGAAAGTCATCGCCAAGTACGGCGTCGGCTTCGATGGCATCGATCTGCATGCGTTGATCGCGCGCGGCGTGCAACTCGGCTGGACCGGCGGCGTTAACCGGCGCTCCGTTGCCGAACTGGTCATTGCCTTCGCCATCACCATGCTGCGCCATGTTCCCGCCGCCAACGCCGAGGTCAAAGACGGCACGTGGCGGCAACTGGTCGGCCATCAACTTTCCGATTGCACGGTCGGCATCGTCGGCTGCGGTCATGTCGGCAAGGAGCTGGCGAGCATGCTGCGCGCCGGGTTCGGCTGCGACGTGCTGGCCCACGATACCGAGGACTTTTCCGATTTCTATGCCGAACACGGCGTCATTGCCGCTGACCTGGACACGCTGCTGGCGACAAGCGATGTCGTCAGTCTGCACCTGCCGCTGGACGCAACAACGAAGAACATCATCAATGCCAAGCGGCTCGGCGCCATGAAGCCGGGCGCGGTGCTGATCAATACCGCGCGCGGCGGGCTTGTCGATGAAACCGAATTGAAGGCCGTGCTGCAGGATGGCACGCTTACCGGCGCCGCGTTCGACGTCTTCGCCAACGAGCCGCCGGAAGACGAGGAACTGCTGGCGTTGCCGAATTTCCTGGCCACACCCCACATCGGCGGCAGCGCCAGCGAGGCGATCATCGCCATGGGCCGCGCCGCGATCCGCGGTCTCGATGAACACCGGCTGCCGGAACCCGGCCTGTTTCCGCCGGGCCGCTGGTAATCAGCTTTTTACGGGCTTCGTCGCCGAGATGAACCACGCCCAACCCATGATCTTGCCGAGCATAACTTCCAGTTTCGACTGCAAAGGCCACGGTTCCCCATAGACCAGAAGTCCGCCCGGATGCGTGCCGTAACGCTTGATCTGATAGCGCCGGTAGATACGGCCGAGCTTTGGAATCAGATAGAAATAAAACTCGCCCTTGCGTGGCCGCACGTCGCGGAACCGTCGGAAAAGCCGCATGATACCGGCACGGGTGTAACAGCGTGTGATCGGGTTGGCGACTTCCTGTTCGTTTGAGCCGCCCCATTCCGTCGCCTTGCCGAGCCAGTTGGCATCGCCGAACGCCTTGCCTTTCAGAATGCCGACGCACAGCAGCATATTGATCCAGTAGTGCCAGGAGCTTTTGCAATACAGCATGATCACCGCGCGTCCACCCGGCTTGAGAACCCTGTACGCTTCGTCAATCGCCCGTTCGGTGTCGCGCGTGTGATGCAAAACGCCGTTCGAATAAACGATGTCAAAGCTGTCATCGGGAAACGGAAGGTTCTCGGCATCGCCTTGCATTGCCTGGCAGCCGTCCACGGCATCGCCCAGCAGGTCGAACTTACGTTGCGTTGCCTGCGCACGCGGCAGTGTCAGATCGATACTGGTGACATGCGCCCCATGAACGGCGAACAATGCCGAATGCCCGCCGGCACCCGGGCCGATTTCAAGTACCGTCTTGCCCCGCAGGTCGTCGAGCGGCATTTCTTCCGCCGCCATGTGACGGCGCATAACGAACATGTCCTTGAGATCGCCGATGGCTTCAAGAAGCCTTTCGCGTGTCAACTTCTGTTCAACGTCGTCATAAAGCGAGGTAAAGAGGCTGCCCCAGAACGCCTGGATGTCGGATTTGTCGTCGCTGCTCTTCATGCTTTCCTTCCCATAGATATAACCTACCGTTAAGCGATGTTCGCCGCTTTCAAAAGGAAATTCAGACAATTCGCCGCCGATCCCGTATTGCGGTCGTGGGCGCTGCGCCGCGCCGTCAGCCTGCAGAAGCCGCCGCCGCCGTTTGCCCCACACCTGCCGCCCTATGCATGGGAGCGGCTGCCTTTGGACATTGCCGGCGAAAAGCTGTGGCTGAGTCTGCCCACGAAAATACCGGACGCGCCCGCAGGCGCACCCGCCACGTTGATGCTTGCCGGTATCGACGTCACGTTCGACGCGGATGCACCCGATACTTTCTTCGATCATCCGGTTCCCGACATCGAGGTCGATCTGTCACGCCACCGCTTTGCCTGGCTTGCGCTGCAACCGGATGTCCCGGCGGCGGTATTCAGGGCACTCTGGCAAACCTGGCGGCGGCGTTTTTTTGCCCCGGACGGCATGCACTGGCACCCGTACACGGCAGCGGAGCGCGCCATCAACGTGATCGAGGCGTCGGAGCGGTTCGGCACGCCGTCGGACCCGGCGCAACTTACCGCCGATCTGGTGCAACATGCGAAGGTCATTTCCGAACGGCTGGAATATTTCGGCGAACACGATACCTCCAATCATCTTGCCAACAACGGGCGCGGGTTGTACCGGATCGGCTGCGCTCTCGGCGACGGCAACATCCGCGCGCTCGGTTTCGATATCCTCATGCATGAAGCCGAGCGCATCTTCCTCGCGGGCGGCACATTGCGTGAAGGGTCGAGCCACTATCATTTTCTGTATCTCCGAAATTACCTCGATGTCTGGCTGGCCGCGGCGCGTCACGGACACGACGGCGAAGCGGTAAAGCTGCGCGCCATCGCCGGAGAGCTGATGGAAGCCGCGCGGCACCTTTTTCTGGCGGGCGGGCTGCCCTTGATCGGCGACATTTCGCCCGACTGCCCGCCGTCGTTCTTGATCGGACTCGAACAAGGCCGGGGCGCGTGGGCGGCGACACGCAGCACCGCCGAACAGGCGGCACTGCAATCCCTTTCCGATATCGTCGAGCCCCCCCCGCCAACCGCCGTGCGCGACGGCTGGCTGCGGGCCAGATTCGACCGCTGGTCGGCGCTGGCGCCTGTTCCCGAAGACGGCTGGCCGTTCATGCCGGGGCACGCGCATCAGGACATAGGCAGCGCGGAAATCCACATCGACGGAGAAGCGCTGTTCGTCGATCCGGGCCGGGGGTGCTACGGCGAAGACGGTGACGCCGCATTGTATCGCTCGGCAGCGGTGCACGGTACGCTCAGGATCGACGGCGCCGACCCGTATCCGCCCAACAAGCCCTATTACGACAATGCCTTTCGCGCCCGTCATGCCGGTCCGGCGGCGGCCATGCTGCACGCGGACGGATTCACCATCGCGCACGGCGGTTGCCGGCGGCTCGGTGCCGGCGACGTGCGGCGGCGCTGGGGGTTCGGCGAAAACGACATGCGGATTGAGGATGGCGTCTCGGGGACCGGCACACACACGATCGAACGCGCCCTTGTCACACCGCACGGCGTGACGCGCGACGGCGAGACCGCCATCGTCGACGGGCGCTTCGCCGTCGCAAGCGAAGGTGCGGCGCTCAAACTCGAACCGGTGACTGTCTGGCATGCCTACAACAGAGGCGCTCCCGGCACCCGGATCGTCTTCGAAGCCCGCCACGCCCTGCCGTGGTCCGGCGTTATCACCGTCAAGGAAACCGTCTGATGTGCGGCATCGCCGGCATGTATATTCCAAGGGATTGTCCGGTCCCGAACATCGACACGGCACGCATGGTCTCGCTCATGCGCCACCGCGGCCCCGACGGTGACGGTTTCTGGGACAGCCCGGACCGGCGCTACCGCACCGCGTTCCGCCGTCTCGCCATCATTGATCTGGCGACCGGCGATCAGCCTCTGGTCGATGAACGCGGGAAATGCGTGCTCAGCGGCAACGGCGAGATCTACAATTATATCGAACTGAGGCGTCGGTTTACGGACTATCCGTACCGCACCGAAGGCGACATGGAATCGGTGCTCGCCGCCTATGCCGCCGAGGGCGACGGCTATGTCGATCGTCTCAACGGGATGTACGCACTGGCGCTTTACAACGGCCAAAACCATTCGCTGCAGCTCGTCCGCGACCGGCTCGGCGTGAAGCCGCTTTACTGGGCCGAGCTGCCGAGCGGCGGCATTATATATGCCTCGGAAATCAAGCCGCTGTTCGCATCGGGGCTGATCGGCGCCGAGATCGACGAAGCCGCCGTGTCCGCGTATCTGGCGCACGGTTACGTGCCGGCGCCCGGCACGCTGTTCAAAGGCATCAACAAGCTGCAGCCGGGCCACCGGCTCAGCATCGATGCCGACGGCGAAATGGTCATCGCACCCTATTGGCAGCCGACACCGGCTTTGGACCTGCCCACCAACGGCCCGGAACTGGACCGCTATCTGCTCGAGCTGCTGGAAGACAGCGTGCGCCTGCAATTGCGGAGCGACGTCCCGGTCGGACTGTTACTGTCGGGCGGCATCGATTCCGGATTGATCGTGGCGTTGGCGGCGAAACACACCCCGCACGCGCTGAAGACCTTTACCGCACGCTTCCCGGGCGGCGTTGACGAAAGCCCTTTGGCCGCCGCCGTTTCCGAGCGTTACGGCACCGATCATACGGTCATCGACGTCGACGGCTACGATGCGGCAAAACATCTTTGGGCGCTGGCATGGTACACGGAAGAACCGCTTAACGACGCGGCGCTTTTGCCGAATTTTCTGATCGAGCGCGCCCTTGGCGAACACGTCACGGTATCGCTGAACGGCACCGGCGGCGACGAGTTGTTCGCCGGCTACGGCCGCTATTTCCAGCTCCCCGTCGAGAAAAAGTATCTGTGCCTGCCGGGTCCGCTTCGTCGCACCATGATCGAGCCGCTGGCCAGTGTGCTGTCGCCGATGCGTGCCTGGCAGTTGAGCCGCGCCGAATTGTTCGAGCGTTCCCGGGGCGCTTATCTGCACCAGCACAGCACGCATTTTCCGCCGCCGGTCCGCGCCGTCATCGGCAATGCCATGGACGCCCCCGCCATGGCGCAGGAACAAATGGCGCGCGCGTTCATGGCACATAACCCCGGTGCCGATCCACAGACCGTCGGCCTCGCCGCCGATCTCGGCACCTACATGGTCGACGATCTTCTGACGCTTCTGGACCGCTCCGCCATGGCCGTCAGCGTCGAGGGCCGGGTGCCGTTCCTGGATCACCGCTTCGTCGAAGCGGCGTTGGGCGTCGGTGCCACCACGCGGACGCCCGGCGGACAACAGAAATTCCTCGAACGACGTATGGCCGCATCGCACCTGCCCGACAGCGTGATCAACGCGCCCAAGCAGGGTTTCGTGTCGCCGGTGCCGAGCTGGTTCAAAGGCGACGTCGGCCGTGCCGCACAAAAATTGCTGATGTCGCGCGATGCGCTTGATCGCGGCTGGTGGACGGCGGAGGGTATCGCGCAATTGATGCGTCAGCCTGAGCGACACGCATACCGGGTCTACAGCCTGTTGATGCTGGAACTGGCCGTGCGCACGTTCACCGCCGGCGCGCTTGCCGACACGGCGCCGGCGGAGAGCATCGTGGAGATCGCCGATGCCGCGTGACACCGCCCCGGTCAGCGTCATCATGCCGGCGTATAACGCGGAAGCCACCGTTGCCCGTGCGCTGGCCAGCATCGCGCGGCAAACCCTTGTCCCGGCAGAAGTCATTGTCGTCGATGACGGATCGTCGGACGCGACGGCGGAAACGGCCCGGGCCATGCAGGAGCGGATGGGCGGCGCAAAACTGATCGTCGTGACGCAAGAGAACAAAGGCGCCGGTGCCGCGCGCAACCGCGCCATCGCCGCAGCGACGCAGCCCTACCTGGCGTTTCTCGATGCCGACGACGAGTGGCTCGGCGAAAAACTCGAACGCTCGATGCAGGTCATGCAGGACGGCGACTATCTGCTGGTGGCGCACGATTACCTCGACGCCACGCCGGACGGCGACGTGCACATCGACTGCCGCCGACGCTTCGAGGAAAACCCGGACCCGTATGTCACGCTGTATCTGAAAGGCTATATTCCATCCATCAGCGTTGTGACGAAACGCGATGCGGTGGTCGCCGCCGGCGGTTTTGACGAGACGCTTCGCAACGCGCAGGATTTCGATCTGTGGCTCAAGCTCTTGGCCGACCCGGGTACGCGGTTCACGCTTTTCGGCGAGGCGCTGGCCCGCTATCACCATGTCGACGGCAGCATCATGTCGCACACGGATCGGCGCATCGCATGCTGCCGTGAGATCGCCGTGCGCTACATGCCTGCGTTGCGGACACGCGGTGCATCGACGTTTTCGAACCTATGGCATCGGCTGGCAATCATCTACGGTGAAGCCGCGCGGGCACAACCGGCGCGCACGTCGAACTTCGCACTTAGTGCCCTCGTCGCTTTCGTTACCCTGACGTGCCGCGCCATCGCGCCGCCAAGTGACGCCACACTCGCGCCCCGACAAAGCGGCCATACCGCAGCGGTGTGGCTGGGCGCGGCTTGGATTTTCGGTATCCTGGGAATGTACCTGATGCAATTCAGGGATATGGCCGGACCGATCTTGCAGATTTTCGGGCTATAGACGTTCTTCCATGGTGATTCTCTAAAATGCCATATCTGATTTCGCTTTGGATGGTCTTTGCCGCGACCGGCGGCGGCATTGCGGTGCTTCGCATTCTTGGCCTTTCGGCGTCAATGCCGCGATTCGAACGGGTCGTCGTTGGGTTTACCGCCGGCGTCGGCATGACTGGCTGGCTGGCGTTCTTTCCGGGCGTCCTGTCGATGTTCAATACCGGCACGTTTGCAATCATTCTCTGCTTGATGTCGGCAGGGCTTGTGCTGTTGAGCGAACCGGTCGAGCGTGAACGCAGAACGCCCGCAGCTGATACCAGATTGTCACTTTTCGAATGGGGCTTGATCATCGGCATCATCCTGGTTGGGCTGATGGACGTCAGCGAGGCCATGGCTCCGGCTGCAGATGCCGACACCATGGCGTACCATTTCGAAACCCCCCGGCGCTATCTTGCCGAAGGGGCGATCTATGCCATTCCGCGTGCGCTCGATGGAGTCACGCAACTGCTTTTGCAGATGACCTACGCCATGGCGATGGGGCTCGGCGGCGAAAAAGCCGCGCTATTCTGGACGATGGTCACCGGATGGAGTCTGAGCGCCTTGTTCTTCGTCCTGGCGCGCCATCATATGCGACGGGCATGGGCTCTCGCCGGCGCGCTTTGCCTGATGTCGACCCCCGCTGTGATCTATGCGGCGGGCAGCGGGCAGGTAGAGGTTCGTGCCGCCGCGTTCGCGCTGTTGTCGGCATATGCCTGTGCGATGTCCGCCAGCAATGCCCAAGACCCGGGCCGCGCCTTAAGTTGGGCCCTGCTCGCCGGCATCGTCGCTGGTTTCCTGGCCGGCACCAAGACGACCGGTTTGATTTTCGCCTTTGCCGCCTGTATCGCCCTGATCCGCTGGCAAGCTCCCATCAAAGAGAACCTAAAGCACATACTCGCCTTCAGCCTCGCCGTCGGGGTCTGCGGTTTTCAATGGTATACCTTCAATGCCCTGCAAACGGGCGATCCATTTTACCCGCTGTTGTGGAAGCTTCTTCCCTATAAGGATGGATTCCAATGGGATGCCGCGCAAGCGGCGGCACTGAACAACATGTGGCACCCCGAGAACAGCGTCTCAAGATCACCGTTGTGGTTTTTTGCCTATCCCTTTCGGGTCATCATTAATCCGCTGGCTTCCTTTGAAGCTTTGCGCACCGGTATCGGGCCGATCACACTGATCTGTCTGCCATTCGCAAGCATCGCCTTTCTGGCACGCGAGCGTGGATTCGCATCCCCGCTGTTTCGCATGTTTTTGATCGCCGGGCTATTTTATCTGGTCTGGTTCATGATCGGCCCCTCTTTGCGGATTCGCCACCTGATCCCCGTATACCCGATCGTTCTGTTATGCCTGATCGCCGGCGTGGCGCGGTTCGCTGAGGCGCGGCCGTCCTTTTCACAGGTCCTGTACGCCGGTTTTGCTTGTGTTCTGACCGTGCAGGTTGCCGGTCAGGTGGTGTTCACAAAGAAATACATCCATTATCTGCTCGCCGGTCTGGATTCCACGACCTTCCTGGAAAAAAACATTTCCGGCTATCCTGCCGTCGCCTGGCTTAACAGTCATCTGCAAGCTGACGACCGCGCGCTGATCAGCAACAGGGATTGGATGTACAGGCTGAATGTGCCTTACTTCATCGCTCACCCCAATCTACAGACCCAAATTTTATTGAATGATTCCGCTCACGATGATCGCCTTTTCGCGCATCAGTTAGCGGAACACGGCATCACCCACATCGTAATGCCCGCCTATAACCAAATTCCGGAAATTCTGACCCCGTTCGGCCGGTTCATGACCGAGCTTGAGCGCCGGGGATGCGCGACGCAGCTTGAGACCCTTAAAACCCCGTCGTTCAACTCGCGCACGCTGCCGGGCATGAATCCATCGACGCAGGTTTTCCATATCTACGCCGTCCGGCCCGAGACGTGCTACAAACCAGAACGGACTGCCAGATAAACACTATATCAATAGGGGTGCGTTATCAGGATCCCTCCTTTATAAAAGCACCATAATGCCACAGCCATTCTCCTTGGAACTAGAGACACTATGAAGGTTGTTATTCTTTGCGGCGGGCAAGGTACGCGTATTCGCGACGTTACCGAAGACCTGCCAAAACCGATGATCCCAATTGGCGACAAGCCGATTCTTTGGCACATCATGAAGAACTATGCGGCCTACGGGTATGCGGATTTTGTGCTATGCCTCGGCTATAAGGGGCATGTCATCAAGGACTTCTTCATCAATTACGACATGCTGACCCATGATTTCGAGCTGACGTTGGGCAAGCCGGAATCCCTGAAGGTTCACAGCACCGGGCACATGGAAGATTGGCGGATCACTCTCGTCGAGACGGGCCTACAATCCATGACCGGCGACAGGGTCCGCAACATCAAGAAGTATATTGCCGACGATGATGTATTCATGATGACGTACGGCGACGGCCTCAGCGATATCGATATTCCGGCACTCTTGGATTTCCACAAAGGCCACGGCAAGATAGCAACCGTCACCGGCGTCCGCCCGCCGGGCCGTTTTGGCGAACTGGAATCGGACGCCGACGGCATGGTTATGGAATTCAACGAAAAGCCACAGGCAACGGGCGGTCGAATTTCCGGCGGGTTCTTTGTCCTCAGCCGCGATATTTTTGATTATCTGCCGGAATCGGACGGCCTCGTGTTCGAGGAAAACCCGCTCCGCAAATTAGTCGTCGACAATCAACTCATGGTGCACCACCACGACGGCTTCTGGCAGTGCATGGATACGTTTCGTGATTACAAACTCCTCACCGCATTATGGGACAGCGGAAAGGCACCATGGAGGAACTGGGCATGAAGCTTCCTTTCGACCCCGAGATTTTTCGCGGCAGACGGATTCTCATAACCGGCGATACCGGCTTCAAGGGATCCTGGCTGGCATTGTGGCTGAACCGCATGGGTGCCGACGTCTGGGGGTTTGCCCTGCCGCCGGAAGGAGAACACCCGCACTATTCCCTGCTTGGGCTTGAAGACCGCATCACGCATCGGGACGGCAATATTCTGGATTATGATCAGCTGAAATCCATTGTCCGCGACAGCGAGCCGGAAATTGTGTTTCACTTGGCCGCGCAGTCGCTGGTCAAGAGGTCCTACATGGACCCGAAGCTGACGTTCGACACCAACATCGGCGGCAGCGTCAATCTTCTCGACGTTCTTCGCGACGCCCCAACCGTCAAGGCGCTGGTCTTTATTACCTCGGACAAGTGCTACAAGAACAAGGAATGGGATTGGGGCTACCGCGAAACCGATGAACTGGGGGGGCTGGATCCCTACAGCTCGTCGAAGGCTGCTGCAGAACTGGTCTTCAAGGCCTACGCCGCGTCTTTTCTTGATGCAAAGAACGGCTTTGGCTCGGCGACAACCCGCGCAGGCAATGTCATTGGCGGCGGGGACTGGGCCGCAGACCGCATTGTACCGGACTGCATCCGCGCACTCGGCAACAAACAACCGATCCGCATCCGCATGCCGCAGGCGACCCGGCCCTGGCAATATGTGCTTGAGCCCTTGAGCGGCTATCTTTGCCTTGCGACCAAGCTAATTGAGGACCCGGCCCGATATGCCGGTGCCTGGAACTTTGGTCCCGGCGAGGATTCCGTACGCACCGTTCACCAGCTTGCGAAACAGATCGTCGGTTTTTGGGGCGATGGTGAGATCATCGTCGACACCCCGCCCGACCAGGCATATGAGGCGACGCTGCTTCATGTCAGCATCGACAAGGCGCGGAACCAGCTTGGCTGGCGGCCGCAGTGGAGCGTCGACCGCGCCGTCGAGGAATGTGCAATCTGGTACAAGAGCGTCCTTGGCGGGACCGATGCCTATACAGCCAGCACGCGTCAGATCGATGCGTATATGAGCGGCGAATGATCGACGGCGTCATCCGCAAGGCACTTAGGATCATTCCTGACGCACGCGGGGGTGTGATGCATATGTTGCGGAACGATTGGCCGGAGTTCGCCGGCTTCGGCGAGATTTATTTCTCCCTGATCGAGTCGAACTGCGTCAAGGCATGGCGCCGCCACACCCGGATGACGATGCAGCTCGCCGTGCCGTGCGGCGCGGTCGAATTCGTTCTCTACGATGCCCGCCCCGACAGCCCGACCAACGGCACACTGCAACGGGAAACCCTGTCCCCGGACAGTGCCGAGACCTATAGCCTGCTGGTCATTCCGCCGGGAATCTGGAACGGTTTCAGAAGTGTTTCGAGCGCGCGCTCCGTCGTCGCCAACTGTGCATCCCTAACGCATGATCCGGGTGAGGCCGAAAGCCTGCCCTCCGACGATCCTTCCATTCCGCATATCTGGCCTGGGAAATGAAACCCGTCGTCGTCACCGGAGGCTTCGGTTACGTCGGCGGTCGCATTGTTCAAAAACTCATGAGGGAGGGTATGCGCGTTCGCATACCCACGCGCCGAGAACGCACCGGCATTCCCGACTGGGCAACCAACATCACCTGGGGCAGCGACCTGGGCGCGCTGTGCCGGGGTGCGGGAAGTCTAATCCACCTCGCCGCGCCGAATGAAAACATCTGCGCCGCTAACCCGATGCAGGCGATCGCCGATACCCTGGCCCTGACGGAAGCCGCACTTGTCTCGGCCCGCGGAACAGGCCTCCGCCGTATCATTTATTTCTCGACGGTGCACGTTTATGGGCCGCTACAGGGGCATATAGATGAGGAAACCCCGTCCCGTCCCGCGCATCCTTATGCCGAGGCCCATCTGAAATCGGAACAGCTGCTCAAAGCCGCAGCCGATGAAAACCTTGAAGTCCTGACGCTACGCCTGTCAAACGGATTCGGTGCGCCCGCCGATCATGGGACGGACCGATGGACCCTGCTGGTGAACGATCTCTGCCGCCAAGCCATCCACGCGAAAAAACTGGTGCTAAAGTCGGACGGTCGCCAGCGCCGCGACTTCCTGCCGCTGACGGATATCGCCGGCGCGACGGCTTATTTCACATCGCGAGACGCTTTGCCGAAACCTTATACCGTGCTTAATCTGTCAGCCGGAGATGCCATGAGTGTCCTGGACATGGCAAAACTGATTCAAACGCGGGCCAGCGCATTGCTTGGTGAAGACATTCCCCTCCGTGTTCCGCCCGCGCAAGGCCATGACGAATCGCCTGATCTGATAATCGATAATCGACGCCTGATCGACGCCGGCTACACTCCAAAAGCGGATTTGAACGCGGAAATTGATGGCTTATTGCAATTCTGCCTGACCGAAACGCCGCCGAATGACGTATAGGCGAGAATTTAGGTCGAAATCCGCCGGATATATTGTTACCACTTGGCTTCCCGCGCACTCACGAGACCATGACCAAAACTTTAACGATCGAACTTTGCTATGCCTGAAGCGCCCAAAACACTGACCATCATCATCCCCGCTTATAACGAAGCAGACACGATCATGGAGTGTGTGCGGCGCGTCTGCGATGCCGACAAGCGCGGTCTGGAATGGGACATCGTAATTTCCGACAACGTGTCGACGGACGGCACCCGCGAATTGCTGCAGAAAATCAACAATCCGAAAATCAAAGTCGTGCTGCGCGATACGCATTCCGGCAAGGGCGCTAACCTGCGGACCGCGATCGCGCACGCTTCCGGTGACATCGTGCTGTGGCAGGATGCCGACCTTGAATACAATCCCAAGGATTACGTGGACGTTCTGGAGCCCTTCTTCGAGACCGACGCCGATGTCGTTTACGGCTCGCGCCTGACGCGGGCCAAATACTGCAAGGTCTATGGCACGCTGAATTTCGTCGCCAACAAACTTCTGACGTGGACGGCGAACGTGCTGTTCAACCGCATTTTCACGGACATCGAAACCGCCATCAAAGCCTTTCGTCTCGACGCGATCCGCGCGCTCGATTTGCAGTCCGAAGGTTTCGAAATCGAGCCCGAAGTCACCGCAAAAATCTGCAAGGCCGGCTTGAATATCTACGAAGTGCCGATTTCCCATGCCGCGCGCGGTTACGAAGAAGGCAAGAAAGTCCGCTGGTGGCACTTTTTCACCAGCATCTGGAGCCTGATCAAATGGCGGTTCGTCGGTTGAACCGTCGTAGCCGGAATCGCCCCGTGTCCCTTGTCCCTGCCGGCTGCCATGTCTGAACGTCCCGCCACGCAGGACCAGCATGTTTATGAAGGCCGCGAATTCGAAGCGGCGGCCAATCTGGTCAACTACTATCGCTGGATCACCGATCACTTTCGACCATATCTGCGCGGCGCCGGAACCGAAATCGGCGCGGGCATCGGAACGTACTCGCGATACCTGCGGCCGTTCTTCTCGGAAATGGACCTGGTCGAGCCGTCACCCGTCCAGCGCCCGGTCCTGAGCGAAAGATTCAAGAACGACAAAAACGTCCGGGTCTTCACCGAAACCATCGATGCCTATCGGCGCAAGGCCGGTGATACGTCCAGGGACTGCTTTTGCCTGGTCAACGTTCTCGAACATATCGAAGACGACGGCGCGGCGCTCAGGGACATGGCGGCGATGCTCAAGTCGGACGGCCACGTCTGTATCTTCGTCCCCGCGCTGCCGTTTCTCTACAGCAAGCTCGACCGGGTGTTCGGTCATTTCCGGCGCTATACGCATGCGGAACTCAAAGAAAAGGTCGCCGATGCGGGGTTCGAGATCGTCTCCAGCAGGTATATGGACATGCTCGGCGTACCCGCATGGGGTCTGGTCAACACACTGCTGGGCTCGACCAGTCTCAACCCGAAAATGGCGGCGATATACGATGCCGCCTGCGTGCCGATGACGCGTGCCGTGGAATCCGTCATCCGCGCGCCGATCGGCAAGAGCCTGCTGATCGTCGGAAGAAAACGTGGCTGATTACGGGGCCCTGGCGGCAGCGTGCGCCGTCGCCTTTCTGGTCGCCGTCGGCGGCACGGGGCTGTTGTGCCGCCTGCTCGCCGGCCGCGGCATTGTCGACGAACCCAACCAGCGCAGTTCGCATCAACAGGCGAAGCCACGAGGCGGCGGCATCGCCATCGTCGCCGCCGTTGCTGCCGGGATCGGCATACTGGCCCAGACCGGCGCGGCGTTGCCGGACGGCATCGGGGCACTCGGCGCGGCGGCCTTGGTGCTGGCACTGATTTCATGGGCGGACGATGTTCGGGGGCTGTCGCCGCTGGCGCGATTTGTCCCGCAGGTCCTCTGTGTTGCCACGGTTCTGTATGTCGTGCCGCTCTCTCCGCCGGCGTTTATCGACGCTCTGCCCATTTGGCTGCAATACGGCCTGCTCGCGCTGGCCTGGCTGTGGTTCGTCAATCTTTATAACTTCATGGATGGGATCGACGGGATCACCGGTATCGAGACCCTCGTGATTACGCTCGGCATAACCATCCTCGCGCTGCTGGTGGGCGGCGAACTGAGCGCTCTGAAAGGCCCGGCGCTGATCATCGCGGCGACGGCCGCGGGCTTTTTGATCTGGAACTGGGCACCGGCGAAAATATTCATGGGCGATGTCGGCAGCGTGCCGCTTGGCTTCGTGCTTGGCTGGCTGCTGCTCGACATGGCCGGCAAGGGTTATGTGCTAGCGGCACTGATTTTGCCGGGATATTACCTGAGCGATGCGACGGTCACATTGATATCGCGCCTGCGGCGCGGCGAAAAAATCTGGCAACCGCATCGCCAGCACGCGTATCAGCAGGCGGTACAGAACGGCCTGACGCATGCCGCTGTCTCGCTCCGCGTTGCGCTCGCCGGGGCCGTGCTGATTGCGCTTGCCGCCGTCAGCCTTGCGCAACCCTGGCCGGCCGGGATTGCCGCCGGCATTGTTG
>Ga0070726_10002386_pt1 | contig 16969 bp, 23 predicted proteins | sample tdAd471_FD_67275 | JGI IMG/M metagenome (GOLD analysis project Ga0070726, IMG submission 67275) | Marine sediment microbial communities from the Atlantic coast under amendment with organic carbon and nitrate - tdAd47.1 | ecosystem: Environmental > Aquatic > Marine > Coastal > Sediment | place... | reverse complement strand
GCCGGGTCTCATCCTTCGACGCTGAGGCCCGCTGGCCTGTCGCCTGGGCGGAGATCGACCACGTAGAGGGCGGCTGGGCGAACGACCCGCACGACATCGGCGGCGAGACCTACCGGGGGATCGTCAAGAAATGGCACGCCAAGAAGCACTTTCCCGAGTGGGCCAGGGGCGAACGCCTACCGACAGACGCCGAGGTTGAGTGGTTCTACCGAGCGGGGTACTGGGAAGGGCTGACCGGCCCGATGATTCCGTTCTTCTCCGATCGCATGGTCCGGGCATATATCGGCGTCCTCATCAACGTCGAGGACCCCAACTTCAGGACGAAGTGGCCGCCGAGTGAAACCCTGAAGCTCCTGCAACTCTCCCTGAATGTCTGCGGAGCCGATCTAGCGGTCGATGGGGAGCTTGGAGACCAAACCCTCCACGCGCTCGCCGCAGCCGACGAGGGGAGACTGTACGACGCCTTTCGGGCCGCTTACCTGGGCCGCCTAACCAAAAGCAAGACCTGGGGCCGCCATAAACGCTCCTGGGCACGACGAGTAAGGACTGTGGCCTGATGACCAACAAGACCCCCCGGCTGCCCGAGGCAATACCCGCAATGACCATACCTATAACCAAGAAGCGATCGGTGTCCATCCCGAGCATTCAGACCCATCGCCTTTTGGCTGTTGTCGGGTTCTGCGTCGTCTATGTGTTCCTCGGACATACCGTGGTTGCCCAGTCGATCGTCCGCGATCAACAAGGGCGTACCGACAGAGTGAATCAGAGGGTGGATGAGGCCGTGCGCGACCTGTCAGCGGTCATGCGCCAACTCGCCGCCCACGAGTCCACTATCGGACACCCCGAGATGGCCGCCAGGGTGCTCGCCCTGGAGAGCAAGATGGAGCAGTCTCAACTAGAGATCGCTACGTTTCGCGGACAGTTCCTCGGGGGCGGGGTTTTGGCTACGGCGTTGATTGCCGGGCTTCAGATCCTTGGATTGCTAGGGGTTCGGCTGAACAAGCTAACTCCATAGCGCTCGCCCTCTTCCGGTTCTGGGTCTTGAGGGCTGCGGGACTCGCGTGGCTCGTCGTTGGGCTTCGGCTGGCGTTCCACCCGCGCGTGGTCTCCTACGACACGGGGCTGATGGGCGTGGCGCTGATCCTGGCCGGGCTCCCGATGGTTACGCCCATGTTCGTTCACGGCGACGCGGCCAGTCTGTTTCGGGCGATCGTCTCCGGGCTTTCAGCGGTTGCGCTGGTCGGGTCGCTGGCGATGGGCAGGCGCGAGTACTGAGCCCAGCTTGACCATAATGTGGGCACGCTGTACGATTGCTCTATAAATGGTTAACAGGATCGTCGCCCACGGGGAGGAGTCGCCAGCCGCATTAGTGGCGAACCCGGAGAATTGGCGCAAGCATCCAAAGGCCCAACGGGCGGCGCTCGGCGGCATCCTCTCTGAGGTTGGCTGGGTCCAGTCCGTTATCGTCAACCAGCGCACCGGGCGGCTAGTAGACGGCCACCTGCGGGTTGAGGTCGCGGCGGCCAACGGGGAGGATATGGTCCCGGTCGCCTATGTGGATCTCAGCGAGAACGAAGAGCGGGCCATTCTCGCCACGCTCGACCCCCTGGGGGCGATGGCCGACAAGGATCGCGAGCAGCTTTCGGCGGTTCTTGAGAGCATCGAATCCGACGACAGCCTAGGAGCCGTGCTCTCGGCGGTAGCCGCAAAGAACGGCGTCGAGTATTCGATACGGGAAGTCGCCCCGCCCACGGCCAAGAAAACATCAGACGAAGAGCTAGCCGACCTCCTGAAGAAATGGGAAGTGAAGACCGGGGACCTATGGTCCGTGGGCAGGCATCGCGTCAAGTGCGGGGATAGTACGGACCCCGAGGCTGTAGCCGCGCTGCTGGACGGAAAGCGGCCTGGGATGATGGTGACAGACCCGCCGTATGGGGTTAGCTATGACGCCACCCAGCGCCCAAGTAGTTCGCATGGCAAAGTGACGAACGACGATCGAGCCTCGTGGGGCGAGGCGTGGGAGCACTCCCCGGCGAAGGTCGCGTATGTCTGGCACGCAAGTGCGCTAGTCTCCGCTACCGCAGATGCGCTCAAGGCTAGCGGCTATGAGATGCGCGCACACATCATTTGGAGGAAGCCTTTCCTCATACGAGGGCGGGGGCATTACCACTACCAGCACGAGTCTTGCTTCTACGCAGTTCGCAAGGGCGCAAGCGCTGGCTGGCGGGGGGATCGGACGCAATCGACCGTCTGGGATATCGACCACAACCAGCCAATTGACGAGAAGACTCCGCACAGCACCGAGAAGCCCGTCGAGTGTATGGAGCGCCCGATCCGCAATCACTCCGGCGATGTTTACGATCCGTTCCTCGGCAGCGGCACCACGCTCATCGCCGCCGAGCGACAGAACCGCACCTGCTACGGCCTGGAGATCGAGCCCAGGTATGTGGCACTGATCCTCGATCGATGCTTGTCGGCGGGGCTGGAGGTTAAGCGTGGCTAAGGGGCAAGAGGGGCTGAGGCCCGCCGACAAGCGGCACCCGCTGACGGCCCAGGCGCTGGAGAAGCGCACCCGAGCCCTCGAACTGCGCCGCGCCGGGCTGACGTACCGCCAGATCGGGGAGCAGATCGGGTTAAGCTCCACGGCGGCCTGGAAGCACGTCAAGACCGGGATTGACGCCGCCCGAGCGGAGATCGCCGAGACTGGGGCCGAGGTGTTGGAACTAGAGCTTGACCGACTCGATGGGATGCTTCGGGCTCTCTGGCCGAAGGTCCTGGCCGGAGACACGGACGCGATACGCACATCCCTGCGCGTCCAGGAGCGCCGCGCTCGATACCTAGGACTCGACCAGGCCGACAAGCTCGAGGTGTCCGGGCCGGGCGGCGGCCCGATCCGCACGACGCACGAGATCCACGCCGAGCTACTGGAGAAGGCCAACCGGCACGCCGAGGCGCTGGAGATGGAGGCAGACGCGAACGGCGTTTACGTGAACGGCAACGGGGCCAACGGGGTGAACGGGCATGGATGAAGAACTTAAGACCGTAGAGGACTTCTGGCGCGATCTGGTCGATGGATGTACGTACTACGACGTGCGGACTTCTCGGAAGCTGGAGGACGGCGCAGCAAGAACCCTAGTCCGTATCGGACTGGACCCACTGAGGAGCAACACCGTTGCCCATGCCAAGGCGGCCATGCGGGCGGCTGATGTAGCGATCGATTGCAGGGGGCGATTTGAGGGCATGGGCGACCCGTTCGATCAGCCGGTAGAGTACAACCAGGAAGAAGAGGGCCTTCCAGATTGGGCGGCAGGAGCACTGCTGGGCCTCATCGTGGGGCTCTTCTTGGCGGCCTTCATAGTGGGAGGCGCAAGTGGATAGGATTCTCACCGGCCTGCTCGTCCGCCTCTACGTCTCTGGCGAGTGGGGCTTCTCGGCTGTCGTCTACGCCCTGCTGGCGGTCGTGGCGCTGGTGAGCCCGGATAGGTCCTGCGACTGGGCGGCGCGGTACGAGGCGTGGCGGTGAGCAATATCGCGCTCCTCATGCTTTCCCCGACTGGGCATCTCTGGCAAGCTGACCATATCGTCCCCGTCGTTGAGGGCGGTGGAGAGTGCGGATTGGAGAACATCCGCACGCTCTGCACTAGCTACCACAAGTCCGAGACAGCCAAGCTCCGCAAGCGGATGGCGGGCAAACCGGAGGCGGCTTGAACCTCTCTCCCCTAGAGGTCGTCGCTCGACTCCCGCCCTCCGAGCGGGCCGGGTTCATCGAATCCCTCCCGCCTGATGTCCTGGCGCGCCCGTGGCGCTTCACCGCCCGCCCGAATCAAGTCCTCCCGCCTGGGGACTGGCCCGTCTGGGCGATCGTCACCGGAAGAGGCTGGGGCAAGACTCGCAGCGCCGCCGAGGGGGTTATCGACTGGGCGCAGCAGAACTACCCGCGCATCGCCCTCGTAGGCCGTACAGCCGCCGACGTGCGCGACACGATGGTCGAGGGCGAGAGCGGAATTCTGGCGTGCTCCCCTGTGGACTTCCGCCCTCGCTACTACCCGAGCCGCCGTCTCTTGGTCTGGCCTAACGGAGTCGAGGGCCACACCTACTCGGCAGAGGAGCCCAAGTCCCTGCGCGGGCCGCAGCACCACAAGGCCTGGTGCGACGAAATCGCGGCCTGGTTCACGAACGACAAGGACGAACTCTCCCCCAAGTCGGCGAAGCGGGCGGTAGCGGCCTGGGACAACCTCCAGATGGGGCTGCGGCTCGGGGATACGCCGCAGGCGATCGCCACAACGACCCCGCAGCCGGTCTCCCTGGTGCGGAAGATCCTGGCGGACCTGGCGAACCACGTCACGCGCGGCCACATGGACGACAACCGGGGGAACCTCCCGGCGAAGTTCCTGGCCCACATGAAGGAGAAGTACGGCGGGACTCGGCTTGGGCGCCAGGAGCTAGCCGGGGAACTGCTGAGCGACGTGCCCGGCGCCCTATTCACGCGGGATCGGATCGACGGGCCTAGGGTCAGGATCAAGCCGGACCTCCATGCGGTCGTGATCGCCGTCGATCCAGCCGTCACGAAGACCGGGGACGAGACCGGGATCGTAGCGGCGGGGCAGGGGATGGATGCGCGCGGTTACTTGCTGGAAGACCTCTCGGCGAACCTATCGATGCAGGGCTGGGGACAGCGGGCGGTGGGCGCGTACTACAAGCATCAGGCCTGCATGATCGTCGCGGAGCGGAACAACGGCGGCGATCTGGTCGAGCAGAATATCCGGCTCATAGATCCGAGCGTGCCGGTCCAAACCGTCTGGGCCTCGCGGGGCAAGGTCAAGCGCGCGGAGCCGGTTGCGCTGCTCTACGAGCAAGGCAAGGTCTCCCACGTCGGCGAGTTTGACCAACTCGAAGACGAACTCTGTCTATTCACCCCCGAGGGGGGCTTCGCCGAGTCTCCCAACCGGGCCGACGCGCTGGTCTGGGCGTTCTGGAAGCTGTTTATTGAGCAGCAGGAGCAGCAGTTCACGGGGGCCCGACTACCTGAAACGCAGATGATCTCTCCGGTATGACGAAGCCCTACACAAACTACGACCGAGCCAAGCGGGCGAAGTGGCGACGCGAGCATAGCCCGTGCCTCTATGCGCGTCTGCGGGTCGTCCTGGTTCTGGTTGCGGCGGGCTTGGCCACGGGAGGTCTCCTGAGTCTCCTGGACTCAGCATGGTCGATCCTCCCGATCCTGGCGACTGACTGCGCCGTGGCGAACTGGGCCGCCGTCCGTCTGTGCCGGATAGACGACGACGAGCGAGGCGGCGCCCTGTGACCCAGCAAGACCAAGTACTCCGAGCCGTCTTGCGAGGATACGGGACGGCGCCCGACATCGCCAAGGCCCTCGGGCTCGACAAGCGCGCGACTTCGACCTACCTGATAGCCCTTGAGCGGGCCGGTCGTATCGAATGCACCGGGATGCTAGGCCGCACCAAGGTCTATCTGATCCCCACCAGACGAGCCGGGCATCCTTGCCAGAGGCCGCGACAATCCCCCTCGTGAAGGCCCCGGAACCCCTTAAGCGCGTAGCCCGGAGTCTCCTGGCGGAAGAGTTCCGCAATATCCGCTCTGACCACTACGCCCAGGAAAGCTCGATTGCGGCCCTACGGGAGCAGATCGCAACTCAGGGGTGGATGCAACTTGGGGCGGGGACCGACTCGTTCGGGCACTCCGATCTCAACCGGCTGATCCCGCTGGCTCGCGCGTGTGCGATCAAGCATCCGATGGTCGTACGCGGCCTCGCCGTGCGCGGCTACTATGTCTGGGGACAGGGGTTCAAAGCGACCGCAGACGGCGACGCAGCCCAGAAGGCCGTAGACGATTTTCTCGGCGACAAGCGAAACCGAAGCCAACTATCCGGCCATCAAGCGCGCATCACGCTCCAGCGGGAGCGCGACACCACGGGCAACGTGTTCTTCGCGCTCCACGGCAAGAACAAGGCTGGGACCGGACTCCCGATCCCCCAGGTCCGCTCCGTCGAGTTTGAGCAGGTCAAAGAACTGATCCGCGATCCCGACGACTCGGCGTCGATCTGGTTCTACCGGCGAGAGCGCGAAGTAGCCACGGATCTCGGCGGCCAGACGAACAAGACGCTCAACACCTGGCATCCCACGCTGGACTTCCTTCGGGAGAAGGGCAACGCCCGCCCTAAGACGATCAAGGGCTCGGAGGTCCTGTACGACGTTCCAATGGTTCACCTTCGGGCGGGCGGATTTGACCACTGGGACTGGGGTATCCCGAAGGTCTACCCGGCTCTGGACTGGGCGCGCGCGCACACCCGTTTCCTGTCGTCCTGGGACGCCGTGGTCCAGGCGCTCGCCCGCTTCGCTGCCCAGGTCACTGGCAAGGGCGCGAAGCCGACCGACGTAGCCGGGGCTAAGGGGCTGTTCGATACAACGCTGGATACGACCTCCAGCGAGACGAACCCGCCGCCGCCCGCTGGGTCGCTGTTCGTCACGTCCGACCAGTGGAAGTACGAGCCGATCAAGGCCAACGGAATGGCCGTGGACGTTGAGGACGCCAAGGCGTTCCGGCTCATGATCGCCGCCGCTTTGGACGTTCCCGACCACATCCTCTCAGGCGACGTAGATCAAGGCAACCTCGCGACCGGTAAGACGCTCGATCGACCGACCGAGTTGGCGATGCAGAACGAGCAGCAAGCCTGGGCCGAGGGGCTAGAGGATATTCTGGCGTGGGCGGTAGACCCCGCGATGAAGAGCGAGAAGGCCGCCGAGGTCTCCATCACCTTCCCGCCAATCCTGGAGGCCGATACCGCCGCGATCCTCGCGGCTATGACCGAAGCGCTGGGCGTCGAGATCCCGGCCTCGCTCCAGGGCGGGGAACTGGCGATCTGGGAGGAGATCCTAGAGACCGCTGGATTCGCCGAAGCCGAGAAGATCCTGGCCGCATCCTTCGACTCCAAGGGCGACCCGAAGGCCAGGACCGAGCGAGAGGCGCGGCTCCTGGAGATCGTCAAGCGGGCGCGGCGTGACTGACCGGGAAATCCTGCTAGAGGCCGAGACCAAGGCCTTTCGCGGCGAGGTCGCCTCGGTCTTCGCGGCCCAGGCTGAAGCCCTCATCGCCGAACTAAGACAGTACGAGAGTCGATTCGCGACCGAGGGGCCGATCCGGGACCGGGAGTACGAGTCCGCCCTGGACGCCGCGCTCGCGGAGACGAACGAGACGCTGGCCGAAGCCTTCGGAGTCCACGCCGGGGAGGCGATGGCGCTAGGGGGCGCGGCGGCGATCACCGAGCTACAGCTTTCGGTGGAGTTCCGATTCGACCTGGAGAACCCGAGGGCCGTTCGCTATCTGGAGCAAGCGGGCGCCCGGATGGTGACCGCCGTCTCGGAGACCACGAAGGGCCGGATACGCCGGGTGATCCTGGAGGCCTTCGAGGATGAGGTCTCCTGGAAGGAACTTGCCAAGCGGATTCGCACCGGCTTCCGCAACATGGGAGCGCGCAAGCCTCAGAAGCACATCCGCGACCGCGCGGAGTTGATCGCCGTAACGGAACTCGGTAACGCCTTCGAGGAGGCGGGCATGGTTGCAGCCAAAGACCTAGCGGCGGGTGGGCTCTTGATGGAGAAGAAGTGGCTTCACACGGGGGACGAGAGAGTTACCCCGGAATGCCGGGCGAACGCGGCGCGGGGCTGGGTTCCTCTCGCTGAGATCTTCCCGAGCGGCCACGGGCGGCCCCTGCGGTTTCCCGGCTGTCGCTGCGCGCTGTCGCGGCGGATGCAGCGGGACCGCTAGAAGCAGAACAGCCGGAGGAGATTGCTCTCCCCCGGCTCCCTTTGCTCGATAGATACGGCGGGTAGCCAAGCTGGTTAAGGCATTCCGTTTTCGCTCTGCCGGTTTGCACCCGCCCGCTCGCATCTCTGTCGCCTTCGTACTCTAACATGAAATGAGCCCTAAAGGTGATATCATGAGCCCACGAAAATGGTCACCGATCAGGCCGCCGAACGGCGCAGCGCCGCCAGCCGAAAAGCCGCTCTCGCGCGGTGGAGCAAGGTACGCTCCAGGGAGCGCCGCCCTCGAAAGCCCGCGACGATCAACGAGCAACAGCTGCGACGGCTAGCGGCGGCGATACTCCTGCGGGCGCTCGATGATCTGATCCTCCCTCCCGATACCAGCAAGCGGACCCCCGGCGAGCGCCAAGAGAGGGCCGAAGCCATCCGCAGCGCTGCGGCGTTCTTCTCACTCCAGCGGTCGCACGATTTCCGATGGGTCTGTCGAGCACTCGACCTTCGCCCCGGCCCTGTTCTTCGAGTGGTCTACGGGGACCGGGCCAGCCTGATCGAGCTTGTCGAGCGGATGCGCTACCACTACCTGGACGAAGGCTACACCCACCCAGGGCCGAGTGCGAGCGTGGTTAGAGCCCGCCAGACGCGGGCAATAGGAGGCCAGACCGAGTACGGACCGGTCTACATAGAGCGGCCTGGCCGCAAGCACTACCAGCCCTTCTGATCGAGTCGCATCCTTGGCAGCGGGCGCGACCATCCCCCCGTGCCGAAGAGCTTCGACCCCAAACGGACGCAGCGACGACTACGAGAGATCTTCGCCCGCGTCCGCAGTGCCGTTGAATCGACCGGCGCCCTGTCCCCCGAAGAGCTAGAGGCCGCGACCCGGAAGCTCGCGAGCGAGGCCGCCGAGATCATCGACAAGGGCAACTCGACCCGGCGAATCTTCGATCTCGTTCGCGAGAAGCTGAACGAAAACGCCGAGTCCAAGGGCTACGCCTGGGCTGTCGAGTGGTTCGCCGATTCCGTCGTCTTCGAGCGTGGCGGGTCCGACGAACTCTACATGGTGGACTTCGAGGTCTCCGAAGGCGAGACGGTCACGCTCGGCGAAATCAAGCGCGTACGACGGGTCTATCAAGAGATGGCCGTGGACCCGAAGCCGGTCCCGGCGCACGAGACCCGCGTCCGCACCACCGAAGCCGTACAGGTCGAGGCGCAAGAGTCGCTATCGGGCGGCATGGTGAAAATCATCCAGCCGGGCGAAGGCTCTACCGGCAATTGGCTGGCGGAAACCCTCCGCCGAGACGGGCCTCAGGCCTTCCCGAAGGGTACGCACATGTATTGGGATCACCCGACCGCCTCGGAGCAATTTGAGCTTCCCGAGCGCAGCGTCGAGCGGCTGGCGGCGACGCTTGCCGAAGATGCCAAGTGGATTCAGTCCGGCCCCGAGGGGCCAGGACTCTATGCGTCGATCGCTGTTCGCGAACAGTATTCCCAGTCCGTCCGAGACATGAAGGATTGGATTGGGGTATCGGTGCGATGCCGTGTAGGAATCAGCGAGGCCGGGGATATCGTTTCGATCGATCCCTCGGAATTCAACTCGGTGGATTTCGTCACGGTTCCGGGCGCTGGCGGCAAAGTCGTCGAAGCCTTCGAGAGCGCGGGCCGAGGCCCTGCCAAACCCTTGAAAACACAGGAGAACCAAAAGATGGACAAGGAAATCAAGGACGCCTTTGAAGCCTTGACGGCCAAGGTCGATGCGCTCGCAGAGAGCACGGAGGCCCAGGTCGGCAAAGCTGTCGAGGCCGCCGAGTCGGTCCAGGCCGCCCAGAGCGCCACCGACGAGCGAGTCTTCCGCAACGAGGCCCGCGAGGCCGCCCGCGCGGCGGTCGAGAAGGCCGACCTCCCCGAGGCCGCGAAGGTCCGGGTACAGGAGTCGATCCTCCGCAACGTCCCCAAGACGGACGCGGGCGAACTCGACCACGAGAAGCTGGCCTCCCAGGCCGCCGAAGCCGTGAAGCAAGAGAGCGAGTATCTCGCCTCGGTCACCGGCACCAAGATCACCGGCGAGGGTGGCAGCGCCACTGAGAGCGCCGACGACGCCAAGGAACTGTTCGAGTTCCACCGCGAGCGCCTCGTGCGCGAAGGCATGAGCGACGACGACGCCAAGGCCGCCGCCCAGCGGATGGCCGCCTAAGGGGCCGAAGCCCCCAACAACACAGGAGATTGACGCATGTCCCTCACTCAAGCGTATAAGCGCAACCACATCCTCCAGGTCGCTGCGGCCTCCGTCTCGGCGGGCGACGCGGTTCTCGTCGGGAACTTCCTGACCGGCATCGCCATCACAGACACGGACGGGGACGGAAACGTCGAGATCGATCTCGGCTACGAAGCCTCGTTCCACACCCTCTCGGTCGTCGGCGCGGACGGCAGCGGAAACGCCGCCATCGCGATCGGCGATTTCGTCTACGTGGACGGCTCGGCGGTCAACGCCGACGACGCCAACGGCGTCCTCCTGGGCATCGCCCTCGGAGCCGTTGCGTCCGGCGCCACGACTTCTATCGTCGTGATGCTGCTCCCCGGACCCACCGCCTAAGGGCGCTGAAGCATAGAAGGAGAAATCAAGAAAATGAACATGCTACAAGCCACGGGCGGCCAGTCTGCGAGCGCCGGGTTCACCGCCCCCACCGTCGAAAGCGCCAAGCGCCGCTTGGCCTTCGCGAAATCCATGGACGCCTGGGAGAGCGGACGGCTTTCGGGCCGCCAATTCGTCCAAGAGGCGATGAGTACCGACGACTTCCCGAACGTTCTCGGCGACACGCTGAACCGCGAGGTCCAGGAGGCCTATCGGACCTGGCCGAAGATCTGGGAGGCCCTGGCGGCCAAGCGCCGCGCCAAGGACTACCGGACGCTCAAGTCCTTCACGCCCAACTCGATCAACGGGCGCCTGGCCAAGGTCGGCGAGTTCGGCGCGAACTCCACGACTCAAAACAAGGCCGACCGTACCGCCGTGACCTACTCGGTGGAGGACTACGAGGGCCATGCGTCCCTGTCGCACAAGGTCTTCATCAACGACGACGTGGACGAGTTCTCGCGAATCCCGACCGATTTCGCCGAGGCGGCGGTCCACACGGAGGGCTTCCAGTTCTCCTCGACCTACGTCAACGCCTCCGGCCCGACCGGCCTTACGCAGCTGACCAGCAACCCGGTCTTCGGCGTCACCGGCCTGAAGGCCGCGTTCACGCAGATCCTCAAGTCCACCGATAGCGGCACCGGCGAGCCGATCATGATCGAAGCGCCGGTCTTGGTCATTGGGCCGGGCCTGGCGATCGACGCCGCCGAGGTCATCAAGGCCACCACGATCGAGATGAACACGGCAGCGGGCACCCGCAATCTGTTCACCGAGAACTGGGTCAAAACCATGATCGATAAGGTCGTGGTCGATCCCTACATTCCGATCATCGCCTCCTCGAACGAGGACACCATGTGGTGCCTGATCGCGCAGCCCAAGCTGGGCCGCTCGGCGTTTGAGGCCGCGTTCTTGAACGGCATGGAGCAGCCCCGCATCCTCATCAAAGCGCCCACGGCGCAGCGAGCGGGCGGCGGCGATCCGGCCTTCATGGATCGATCCTTCGAAGGCATGACGGTCGAGTATCTGGTGCGCCACACCTTGGCATTCGCGAAGGTCAACGCGCAGTACGGCTTCATGTCCAACGGTTCGGGCTCCTAGAGCCTGATGCGAGCCCCCTTCCTCCGGGGCACTAACGCCGCAAAGGGGGCGGGTCCTGCATTGCCCGCCCCCACCCCTCTCAGGAGATTCGATGATCCGCAAGGCAAAGAAGAAAGCCGCGGCGCCCGCCATGAAGACCGCAGCCCCGGCTAGGGAGAAGGCGAAGCGAGATCCGCTGCCCTGTCCCGCCACTGCAACGACCTCCACGGGCGAATGGCTGCAAGCGGTTTGCGCTCGGCTGGATCGAGTTATCGAGGCGCTGGATAAGTAGATGCCCTACAACTCCGCAGCCCTGGGGACGAATCAGAACAAAGTACGGCTCCTAATCCCCGATACCGACACAGCGAACGAACTCTTCGACGACGACGAGATCGACGCTTTCCTAAGCCTCCATTCGAGCAACATCTATCTCGCCGCCGCTGAGGCTTTGGAAGTCGCGGCGACGAACGAAGCTCTCCGACTGAAGGTCCAGAAGATCGTCGGGCTGGAGACGGACGGCGCGAAGCTCCTGGACGCGATCCGCAAGCGGGTCAGGTCTCTACGGGAGCGCGGAGCGTCCGGCGAAGGGGAAGCGACGTTCGGCGGCTTCGCTATTGCGAGCCCCGTGCTGACTCCGCAGCAAGCCGTAGACGTGGAGTGGAATCAAGCCCTCAGGAGCGGCTAGAGCGTGCGCCAAGCGACCAGAGCGCACCCGCAGCTAGAGGAGGCCGTCAAGCCGTCCCTAGAGCGAACGGCGACGATCCAGCGAGACCAGTCGGATCAGGACTCCGGCCCCCAGGTAGTGGAAGATTGGCAGGACCTCGCGGGGCATATCGACATTCCATGCTCGCGCGGGGCGGTCTCGACGATCACGAACGCCGAAGGCCGCAGCGCGGCCCTGACACTCGAAGCCAAGAGCTACCGCGTGCTGCTCTACGGCTGGCTCTCAACCGTCACGGTCAAGGACCGGATTGTGTTCGACGACGGGATTGTCTGCGGCATTCTCGGCGTAGAGCGACCGGCTGGCGGCGCGGACCTGACCTACATCCTGTGCGAGCGGAGGACGACGGATTGAGCTTCCAGACGCTACGCCACAAGCTCACCGCCCTCAAGCTCTCGGGGGCTGATCTGGCTCCCGCCGCGATGGCTGGTGGCCTGGAGATCGAATCCGAGGCCAAGGACCGGGCGCCCGTCGATACCGGCACGCTGAAGCGCGACGTGCATACCGAGGTAGAGACCTCGGGCTCGACCGCTACGGCGCTGATCGGCAACTCGAAGCAGGTGCCGTACGCCGCCCCCCAAGAGTTTGGGACCTCGAAGATGGCCGCCCAGCCCTACCTCCGCCCCGGCCTAGACGCGGGGAAGGCCGCCGCCGTGGATTCAGCCGGAGCCGCTATCAAGCATCTCGTTAGGAGTCGCGTATGAGCCTCGTGACCATCCGCGACGCCATCCGCGACGAGTTGGTAGACGCGGGCTCGAACAGCTACGCCCTAGTCGGCACGCGGGTCTTCTATCCGCCCTTTCCCCAGGGGCGGACCTTCCCGCTGCTGACGCTCCAGACGATCTCCGGGCGCCCAGAGCACACGATGGGCACGGCTGCCGGGAACGACGTCTTCTACCGGATTCAGATTTCGGCATGGTCTCCGAGGGCGGATGCCGCCCACGCCGCGCTGGAGGCCGCTATCGCGGATCTAGACGCCGCATCCTTGCTAGGCGTCGAGACAATGCGCCACGTGAAGTTCCGCAGCCTGAACCCCGAATTGTACGAGCCCGAGGCGGGGCTCTACATGATCTCGGCGGACTTTGAGTTGGTGCAATAGATGGCCTCGCAACCGATCCAAAGGCAACCCATCTGGCTCGGCAAGCTGCGGCTCGACGGGCAGATCAACTCGATCGACCTAGACAACCAAGTCGAGGTTGTAGACGCGGCCACGCTGGACGACAAGACGGCTATCGTCGCCGCCACGCGCTTCGGTTTCTCCATGTCGCTCTCGGGCTTCTGGGACACCGCCGACGCAATCGACGGCGAACTGCAAAGCGCGGTCGGTGCGGTGCGCCCGTTCTTCATTGACGTGGCGAATGCGGGAGAGGGCGGGGTGGCCTACGTAGCCAATCCGCTAATCCAGGCGCGGCCCTTCGGCGGCTCGCACGGCCAACTTAACGGCATGTCTATCGCGGGGCTGGCTTCGGAGGTCCCGGCTATCCGGGGAATCCTGGAGTGCATGTCCGAGGGCATCTCGGCGTCCCGCAACACCGGGGGCTCTCAGCTTGGCGCGGTCGCCACGGGCTCGAAGCTCTACGCGGCGATCTCGGTCTCGGGCGGTTCCTCGATTGACCTGGACTCCAAGGTCGTCTCCGACGATAACGGCTCATTTTCGAGCGCAACGGATCGAATTACGTTCGCCAACCTGACGGACCTCGGATACGAGTGGGCCTCGGTTGCCGGACCCATCACGGACGACTACTTCCGCGTGGAGTTGACCGTCAACAGCGGAACCGACCTCGACGTAGCGGTAGCTATCGGGATTTTGTAGGAGACAGACATGGCAAGCCTAGCCCTCAACGACGCCTTTGTATCGCTCGCCGGGACCGACATCTCGGCATTCGTCGAGTCGGTCGATTTGGACTATCAGGTCGAGACCGACGACGACGCCGCGATGGGCGACGACACCGCCATTGTCGCGGCAACCCGCGAGAACTGGTCCGTCTCGATCACGGCTAAGCAGGACTACGGGGCCTCGCAACTCGACTCCGTACTCTGGGCGGCGGCCAGCGGCAAGGTCGCCGTGGCGCTGATCGTGCGCCCGACCTCGGGCGCGGTCTCGACCTCCAATCCGGAATTCACCGGCAACGTCATCCTCACGAACTACAAGCCGATCGCGGGTTCGCACGGCAGCCTGGCGCGTACTCCGATCGCGCTGGCGCCCGCTAGCGATCTCGCTCGAGCGACCTCGTAGCCATGACGCTGAAAGAGAAGCTAGCGAGCGCGAAGGAGCGACACTCCCAGACCGTCGAGATCGACGACCTAGGAGCGGTTGAGTTCCGCGCCCTGACGTGGGGCGAACAGGCGGATGTTGAGCAAGAGGACGACCCAACCAAGCGGGCGTACCTTTGGCTCGCCGCTCTCGCCCGCGATCCCAAGAGCGGGGAGGCTCTTTTTGAGGCGACCGACGAGGGCTACCAGGCTTTTCGCGCGCTCCCCTTGGATCTGGCGGGAAACCTTCTACGGGCTTGCCGTGAGGCCCAGGAGAAAGGTCGAGCGAAAAAAAACTCTCCAGCCAAGAAAAGCTCACGTACGCAATCGCGAGCCGCCTAGGAATCGGCGTCCAGGAAGTCCGAAGGCTGCCCGCTGAAGAGATTCACGGGTGGCTTTCTTTTTGGGCTGAAGAGAAGCAGGAGAAGGAAGAGGCGGCTAAGAGAGCGGAGATGAAAGCCGAGTCCGATCGAATGAAGGGCGACCTCAAGAGGGCCGTACGATGACAATCGACGAACTTGTAGTCGGCCTAAGGCTCGACGCCTCCAAGTACAACTCCGGCCTGACCGCTGCCGAGCGCCGCTCGGGGACGTTCAAGACGAAGGCCGACTCGGCGGCGAAGTCCGCCACGGGAGTCGGCACGGCGGCGGCGCGGTCGGCTACCGGCCTCGGCAAAATGTCGGGCGCAAGCTCCGGCGTTAGTTCCGCTCTCGGCGCGATCGGATGGGGGGCGGCTATCGCCGGGGCTGGCGCAGTCGGCGGGGCCGTCGTCTCGATGTCTGCCGACTTCGAAGCCTCCATGAACAAGGTGAAGGCCGTCACCGGGGCAACCGGAACGACCTTCGAGGACCTGGAGCAGCAAGCCCTCACGCTGGGATCGACTACCAAGTTCTCCGCCTCCGAGGCCGCGGAGGGAATGGGCTTCCTCGGCATGGCGGGCTTCGACGCCAAAGAAATCATCGCGGCAATGCCAGCGGTGCTGGACCTTGCCGCAGCGGGGGCTATGGATCTCGGCACGGCGGCGGACATCGCCTCCAATGTGATCAGCGGGTTCAACCTAGAGGCCTCGGAGTCTGGGAGGGTTGCGGACGTTCTGGCGCTGACGGCGGCGAGCGCCAATACCAGCGTTACTCAACTCGGCCAGGCTATGAGCTTCGCGGCCCCCGTGGCCGCCTCCATCGGCGTCTCCCTCGAAGAGACGGCGGCGGCCATCGGCAAGCTATCGGATGCCGGTATCCAGGCGACGCGGGCCGGGACCAACGTTCGCGGCATGCTGTCCGGGCTGCTGGACCCGACCAAGGAAGCTACTGCCGCCCTGAAGGGAATGGGGCTCTCGCTCACTGACGTGGACGTGCAGGCCCAGGGGCTCCCCAGTGTCCTGGAGAACCTTCGCGGAGCCAACCTGGAAGCCTCGGATGCGGTGAAGATCTTCGGGCGCGAGAACGCGGCGGCGGCCCTGGTTCTGACCAACTCGCTCCCCGGCTACGACAAGCTCCTGGAAAAGGTCAAGGCCGCAGAAGGGTCCTCCGAGGACATGGCCAAGACCATGAGTGACGGTCTGGCGGGGTCGTTCAAGGAAGCCCAGAGCGCCGCCGAGGGGTTAGCCCTTGCGATCGGCGACAGCGGACTTACGGGGGCGTTGGAAGGGTTGACTGATGCGGGCTCGGAGTGGATTCGAGAGCAGACGACGATCGTCCGAATGGCCCAAGACTGGGTTCGGGATATCCGGGAAGCCGAAGGGCTCGTCAACAAGCTGAGGGCCGCGTTCTCGAACTGGGCTACGGTCTCGAAGGATGTTGAGCAGCGCATGGCCGAACTCGGTCCCGCGACCGCAGACGTAGCCCTAGAGGCCGCCAACGCGGAATTCGCCGCTACTCAACTCGCCGACGCCGAGAAGGCTGTCGAGGAAGCCACGAAGGGCGCGACCAGCGAGGCGAACAAGAACGCCAGCGCCGTCAAGAGCGCCGGGACCGCTGCGAAGGAAGCGGCTCCGAAGGTCAAGGACCTGGCCGACAGGTACGAGACGTGGATGGGGATGGACTGGGAGACCCTAGAGGACGGCTCCCTGATCCCCAAGAAGATCAAAGAGAACACGCCTCCGGCCACCGTCGCAATCGGCGAGCTAGCGGACGCCTACGGAGATCTCGGCGGGGCGCTAAAGCCTGTCGTGATCGATATGGAGAAGCTGGACCCGATTGTCGCCAACGGCCAGAAGTCGCTCGAAGACTACCAGAAGGCCGTAGACGACTCGGTGGTCTCGGTCATCGATCTGTCGGCCAGTATCGCGAACGTCGGGACAAGCGCCTTGGAGGCGCTGGTTAATGGTGGGTCTCCGATCCAGGCGGCCACGGACGTACTGAAAAACCTTGCGCTCAACGTCATCAATGACTTGCTGATCGGCGCTCTAAATAAGCTCCTCGGCAAGCTCAGCGAGGTCTCCATCGGATTCGGCAATGTCTTCGGCAGCGGCTCAAGCGGTGGGTCCATCTTCGGCGGTGGTGGCGGCGGTGGCGG
>Ga0070726_10002383_pt1 | contig 16974 bp, 14 predicted proteins | sample tdAd471_FD_67275 | JGI IMG/M metagenome (GOLD analysis project Ga0070726, IMG submission 67275) | Marine sediment microbial communities from the Atlantic coast under amendment with organic carbon and nitrate - tdAd47.1 | ecosystem: Environmental > Aquatic > Marine > Coastal > Sediment | place... | reverse complement strand
ATCGTTTCCAAGACCACCCTGAAGTGTGTCCTCGCCAGCGTTGCCCCTCAGCGTATCGTCGCCGCCACCGCCTGTAATGCTGTCATCGCCAGCATTCCCTGCAAGCAGGTTGGCAGCATCGTTCCCGGTTAGGGTATCGTCAGCCGAGCCACCGAACGCCCGTTCGATCGTAACCTCAGGTGGGGTGAACACCGTGTCCTGTTTGATGCTGCTGCTAAGCCCATCGTACATTCGAACTGCGGTGCCAACATTGCTCCACGACCCGGGTGTCAGGTCCAGATGAACGGCCCTGATCTGGCTTGAGGCATCGTAGGTGTCGGTGCCACCAGTGTCCCAAACGGTTTCATAATATTTGGACCCAAACTCGAAACTGTATGTGGTGTCGCTGTGATTGGAATCAATCGCCCCATAAAGATGCTGCAGCGCCAAAATATCGTAATACATGTAGGTCGTCGGGTAGAAATCAAGGAAGTCTACGTCGGTATCCACTGACGAATTGTAGGACATCACAGTATATTCAAGGCCGTCATATTCTGCGGGCATAACAATGCCCGAACCGTCGCTATCAAATGTGTGCTTGAGGCCCAAGGCGTGACCAAGCTCGTGCAACAGAACCGTATGGAAATAGGATCCAGCTCCGCCAGTATCCTGGTTATCTGACAGAAACCAGATGTCTCCGGCTTGCGACGACGAGTATGGAAGGTAAGCCCAGGCAGCTGCACTTTCATCTGCAAGCCCTGTCCAGGCAGGACGGATCACGCCCGCGCTTTCCGCATTATCAGCCACCAGGGTGAAGACAATATTGGCGAAACTGGAGACCTGGGACAACGCGTCCTCGAATAGTAGCTTTTCCGCTTCAGTCAGGTAGCTGATGCCCCCCCAAGGCTCAGAGTCCGGAGATTCTGGCCCATAGCCGAAGTCAGGGTCCTGGGAATAGATGCTGCCATCTACGGGGTAGCTATAAGTGACCTCCGTCGAATTGCTGCCTTCCAGATTCTTGTAACGCCACAAAGAAAGGATCGCATCAACCTCAGTGATCCCGCTTGCCACAGTTTGTTCTGCGAAAGCCTCCGAGAAAGGCGTCACGGCAGTGCCGGTATATTCCCCGTAGCTGAAGGTGTACGTTCCGGTTGGGTCATACGCATCGTAAGGGCCGTCCCAGCTACCGGCAGAGATATAATAGGTGCCGCTGGTGTCGGGAGTAAAAACCAGCAGGCTTTCTCGTCCATCGCCGCTGTCATCGTCCTCTAACCCCAGCGAGTTGCCGTCGGAATCATAAATGCCCTTGATGTAAGGGTCCTCCAGCGTGCCATTGCCTGACAAAAGCCCCTTCAGGCTGAAACCATAGGTAACCCCGGCGGTGAGCGTGACGGCGATCCAATCTTCATCTCTAACAGAATCTATGGTGCCTTCAAACTCTTCGCCCTCGCCTACTGAGGCCGTCGTTGTCAGATCATTTGCAATATCGACCACTCATTTCACTCCGCTCTTCGCCACCCCCACTGGCAGCTTGTTATACCATCATGCCCCGCTCCATGACAGCCTTCCTGAAAATTGCACCTAAATCTGCGTTGATGCATTCTCACCTGCCTGCAATGTTACTGTCATTGGCCTACGTTTATAAAGAAGACGCCATGCGCGACAAAACACCGCCATGACAAAATCTATTACTGCCATTAAGAAAATCTATTACTGCCATTAAGAATGTGCCTGACGAGGTCCAATACGCAATGAGCTAATGAGTATAGATTAAGTATGTTAAGTCCGGCTTACCGCCTTTGGTATTTGATTTTACTGGCCTTCCTGGCGCTTTCCCTCTCGGCTATGGCTGGGCAACCGGAGGCGGAGGATAGCCGCGGCCCTGCCCTGTTTCAGAACTGCGTTCGCTGCCACACCATTGTCAAAGACGCCCCTCACCGATATGGCCCCAACCTTCACGGGTTGATGGAGCGTGACATCGCCAGCGCACCGGGGTTTGACTATAGCCAGACACTTCTTGACCAAACGGGCCGCTGGGACCGAAAGAAGCTGAACGCTTTCATCGCAAAGCCTCATCTTGCAATCCCTGGCAACAAGATGCCCTATTCCGGCTTGATGAACCCGCATGACCGCGCTGACCTGCTTGACTGGCTCATACTGGCTTCCGGCGATCCGAAGCTGGACAAAAGCGTCGATAAGCCGCTTGGCATGTATAGCCGCGGAGACCCCGAACGGGGGCGTATCTTGTCCAGACCCTGTCAGGTCTGTCACAATTTCCGGCCGGAGGAAGGCCATAAAATTGGCCCTAATCTGTTTGGGGTTATCGGCCGCAAGGTCGCGGGCGCAGAAGGCTATGACTATAGCGACCAGCATCTCAGGCGCGGCGGCTACTGGACACCGGAGGCGCTTGAAAACTTCTTCCTTGAACGAAAATCGTTTCGCCAGGGCACGCACAGGGCATTCAGAACACTCAAGGGGCCCATCGACCGCGCCAACCTCATTGCCTGGCTGGCGACGCTGGAGGAAACCCCGAAAGCAGATAATCGGGATGACAAACCACCGTCTCAGCAAGGCGCCACAACAGAAGATGACAGAAAATAACGAATTACAGATGCGTCTACTGGGGATTCCATGACGCAGGTGAATAAAGGCGTCAGGCAATATGGCGATCCCGGGAGGACTCGAACCCCCAACCTGCTGATTAGAAGTCAGCTGCTCTATCCAGTTGAGCTACGGGACCGCACTCTTGAAATCTTATTTGAAGTTGTCGGCGTAGGCCTGGATATGACGCTTCTTCTTGTGAACCGGCTTCACTTCAAAAGGTATGCCGTTCCGTTCAGCATAGGCTTGCGCCGCTTCCAGGCTTTCAAACTTCATTTTAACCTGGCTGCGCATATCTGCAGAGCTGGTCCAGCCCATGAGCGGGTCGATCTTGCGAGCGAGCTCTGGCTCAAACTCGAGAATCCACTGATGCGTGTTCGCAGTGCCAGATTGCATGGCATTCTTTGCAGGTTGGTAAATGCGTGCCTTCATCATTGAGCCCCATTGGTTCACCAACACCGCCCCAGTGGGCGGCAAACAATTCACTCATCGGCCAATCCAGGCCGACGGCTGCGCACCCTATCCCAAAGTGTCGGGAAAGGGAACACCGAAATATGCTATTCCCATCACTGGATGCCAAGAAAAAAGAGGCCTCGCCAATACCAGCGAAGGCCTCTTTCTTACTCTCCTCCTGATAAGGAGAGAAATGGTCGGGGAGACTAGATTCGAACTAGCGACCCCCTGTACCCAAAACAGGTGCGCTACCAGGCTGCGCCACTCCCCGACGCCCGCGCTTTCTAATGTTTGGCGATTTTGAATGCAAGTGGAAAATTCAAAAAAACTTCAAAATATTTTCAGCGTCTTCAGGAATGCAGTTTCCGCCTGTATCTTGCCACGTTCGCGGGCTGTGAACCGTCAGGGAGCAGGACAGACTGGGTAATCTCCATCACCGCACCATCTTCCATAAGAACACGCTTCGCCATCATCAATTCACGCCCCTTGTAGAAGGCCCTGCTTGTCAGCTCCAATTCGGTCGGCGCAGAAACCGACATTGAATCGATAAGGTCATCGCCCGCGAACGGCCGCGCTTCCCCGTCTGGGATGCCCGTGAAACTGAAGGAATGATGCTTGCCCTCACTGTCCTGCCAACTGATCACAAACACCAGCCCTTCACGGCTTTCGCTGATGGTATATCCGCCTGCAACGGGGGCTTCCCCCTGCCCGAAGTGCGATTGCGCCAATTCCAGCTGCCATTCTCCCAGAAAACCTGCGTACATCTTTTCAATCGGCATATTGGCCCCTTCTGGCTGGCGGTGATTTTTTGATCGCCCCGATAGAGGTTCCCCTCCTGTGGCGACGTCATAAAGACAGCCCTCTACCATGGGGGGTTCACAAAAACCAGCGACGGCGTTCATGGAAATGTTACCACAACCAAGAATAATTCATTTTCTCGCCTTAATTTTACCTACTATTATCAACAGGGTAACAGCCGAGCCATTGGGCTGTTACGATTGATTGGGGGATATTATGGCGACTAAAAGCAAAGATTCGTGGCGGGGTTCCGCAAAAGACAGCTCTAGGCAGAGCGCAACCGAGCAGGACCCCGGGGCTCTGCCCGAAGGCGGGGAGCTTGTCATCAATGCCGTCACCATCGGCACACCTGTGCCCGGCGGCGGGGAAGCCGACGCGCCTAGTGTCACTGTCCATGTTGATTTGGCAAGCAGCATGATTGACTTCATCAACGAAGTGTCGGTCGTGCTTGTCTCGCCAACCGGGCGAACAGCCCATGGCTCGGTTGACTTGTCCGAAAGCAATAATCTGGAATTTGTCACTGTAGAACTGGACGAATATGACCCCAGCGGCGAATGGGCACTCGACCGGGTGACCATCGACTTTGACACAGAGACAAATCCTGATTTGCCTTATTCCCATGTATTTGAGGCAGATGCGCTGTCCAGCCTGGCAGAGACACGCTTCGTAAACCTGGAAGTGCCACAGGAAGACCGCATCGCGCCGGATATCTCGTCACTGGACCTGCCCAGCCGCAGCTTTACGATTGGATCAGATAACCCCTTCTCTACAAATGACGGCGATTCCGTCGAGATCAGCTTCGAGCTTGGCGTGGAAGACCCGTCATCGGGGCTGAACCTGATAGAGTTCGAGTTCGACATCGGCGAGAGCTCACCAGCCGTTGTCGGCGGCGAGTGGGGTCTTTTCGGTGACATTGAAGGCGGGCTGATAAGCCTATCGTCCTTCAATACGGCAGCCCCCGCTGGCAACTATGTTCTAACCCGCCTGCGCGTCTCGGACGATCAGGGCAACACGCACCTTTTGGGCACCGACAAGCTGCAGGAGTTGGGCTATGAGACTGTCATCAATGTCGCTGACCGGGCGGCCCTTGAGGACTCTTCTTCGCCTGCCGTGACAGGCTTCTCCATCGCTCAGGCTGTTACCATCAGTGCCGACGGCGCCAGCCTGATCCTGACATTCGAAGCTACAGACAACGGCTTGGACGATACAGGCATCAAGAGCGCTTCCCTGATGCTCAGAAGTGATAAAGGCGGGCTGTACCAGCTAAACGCTACAGCGGTTCTGAACGAAGATGAAACGGGTGGTACGGCTACATTCGAATTCGCCAACACTTTTCCCGCAGGGAATTTCACCATCGAGCGACTGTCGCTGAATGACGCGGCTTTCAACCGGGCAACGCTGGCACTGGCGGACACAAGTTTCACGGTTGTCAATCCTTATGGCGGCGATGTCAGCGCCAACAGGCTTCAGGGGGACGCAGCCGCCAATGTAATTGCCGCGCGGTCAGGCGATGACACAGTCATTGGCGGAGACGGAGACGATTCCATCACGCTCGGCGATGGCGACGATGTGGCGTGGGCCGGCGCAGGTGATACGGGTGACGACACCATTATCGGCGGTGCAGGCGATGACGTCATTGGAGGCGGCGCAGGCAACGACCTAATCGTGGGCGGGCAACTCAGCACAAGTGATATCCGCGATCTGGTGTTCGTGGCCTATGAAGAACGTCTGGACGGCGCGGATTCCATCTATGGAGGCGCTGGAGACGACACCATCCACGGCGGCAACCCGCTTCTGGACGGCGACACAGACGACAACGGCAAACCGTATGACTACGGCTCCACCGCCCGGAACGCCATTTATGGCGGCACTGGCAACGACAAGGTCTATGGCGCCCGCGGCGATGACACAATCGGCGGCGGCGAAGGGGACGACATCATCTATGGCGGCGAAGGCCATGACGTCATCTATGGCGGCAAGAATGACGCAAACGATACCGGCACAAACGATGTTATTGATGCAGGGGAAGGCAACGATCTGGTCTTTGCTGCAGCCGGCGTGGATGATGTTTCTGGCGGCGCTGACAATGACACGCTCTTTGGCGGGGCCGGTAACGACACGCTTGATGGCGATGGCGGCCATGACAATATTTATGGCGGCACCGGCAACGATGTCCTGTCAGGCGGCGGCGGCGATGATGCTTTCTATTTCAAGGAAGGCAGTGGCGCAGATATCATTCTGGACTTTGGCCTCGGGAGCGACACGCTGATGCTTGAAGGCTACAGCGGCCGGTTCGACAGCATCTCCCAAATTTTAACATCGGCCCAGCTGACGACGCAGAATGGCGCACAGGGCCTGTTGATAAACCTGGGCGAAGGCGACAGCATCTTCCTGGTCGGTGTCGACAAGCTTACGGACCTTGTCATTGAGCTATAATCTCTGGGAGCTATAATCTCTGGGAGCTTTAAGGGCGGGAGCGTGGACGGATTACCTTGAAAAGGCCGCTCACGCTCGCCACCTGTCGCCCCTCCGCAACCATCCGCCCTGTCACCGCCACAAGGCCATCATCAACACCTGTAACCTCCGCCCGCCCCTCAAGCCATTCGTCCTTGAAGGCCGGGCCGATAAAATCGGTGGTCAGGCGCACGGTCACGAATGGCGGGTCGGCCACATCAAATACGGCCGTTGCCAGCAGAATATCAGCAAACGTCATGATCATGCCGCCATGGCACGCACCACCCGCATTAATATGCCGGTCGGCCACGCGAAACCCGCGTACCCTGCCGCTATCGTTAGCTTTTTCGAAAATCGGCCCATTTTCCCAACCAAACGGGCTGTTTGATAGAATGGGCTCAAAGCCTTCCGGCGGGTTGGCAGCCGCCACCATATCGGGTGTGGCGCGACGTGGCTCAGGGCGCATCAGCGCGACCCCATATTGCCCAGGAAATCGTGCCGCACCACATCACCGGGCTTGATGCCCAGTTCGCGGGCACGACCACCAGCAATTTCCAGCACAGCCACAGCCGGCGCCAGGGACCGGCGCGGTGTCAGCGTCTGGGGCTCAGCATTCTCAACGATATTGATGATGCTGCCGTTTTCACGGATGAAGATAATATCAAGCGGGATCAGCGTATTTTTCATCCAGAAAGACCGCATATCCGCGCTTGGGAACACAAACAACATCCCCTTGTCGGGATCAAGCTTTCCCCGGAACATGAGACCACGCGCCTGGGCAGGCGGCGTCAATGCCAGCTCAACACCAAACTCATGGGAACCGTTTTCACTGTCTACACGAACCAGCCCCATATCGGCCCGCGCGTGTGTACTGACACCCAGTACAATAAGAAAAAGCGACAAGAAGAAAGCGCTAACCGCCCATCCTTGTCGCATATTCATTTTTGCACGCTTCATGGCAAACAGATGCGTCACGCATCCCCCGGAAGCGCAATTTGTGCCACCAGAGGCCCACGCTCGCCGGTACCAATGCGTACCCGCACTTCCTGGCTTGGCTCCAGGTCCGTGAGCCCCGCACGCCGCAGCGTTTCGATATGGACGAAAATGTCCTGAGTTCCTTCGCCGCGGGATACGAAACCATACCCTTTGGTGCGATTGAACCATTTCACTACGACATCTTCGAAGTCTGGCGAAACATCAATATCCATACCGGGATGCGAGAAAGACGAGCGGCCCAAATCTTCAGGTGCAACGGCTGTGGACAGATCGAGCGACTGAACCTCAGTCGCCTGCCGACCTTTGTCACGCACAACAGCCTGACAAACAACAGTTGTTCCTTCAGGCACGGACCGGCGCCCAACGTCTCTCAAAACAGAAAAGTGCAAAAGCACATCGCCGTCATCTTCATCGGGCACGATAAAACCATACCCTTTCACGGCGTCAAACCACTTGACCCTGCCAGTCACAAGCTGACTCACTTCATCGGGCCGTTCCTCTGAACAGATCGTACTACGGCCGTCCATACCATTCCCCCCTTAGGAATACCCTGCACAGGCACTAAAAATTAGCAATATCAGACAATGCTAGTCATAAAAAACGGCGCCCGCAACCATTTTGTCGCAGGCGCCGCAAAGCAACTTGTTGTTTAGCAGGCGATTTTTTAGTGATCGCCTACGTCTGGAGCCTCACCAACCTTCTCGTGATGGTGCTCGATATAGTGGCCCTCATACAACTTATCCGTCATTGGCTCGAGGAAATTTGCCACCCCAATATAGCCCACGATGGACATGACAATTGTGTACGGCAGCGCCATTTTCACCATTGTCATATAAGACAGGCGGATCAGCGGTGCGAGTGCCGACGTCAACAGGAACAGGAATGCAGCCTGACCATTTGGCGTAGCAACCGACGGGATGTTGGTGCCCGTGTTGATGGCAACAGCCATCAGGTCGAACGTATCACGGGAAATCACATCGTTTGCGAGCGCTTTGGTCATTTCACTGATATAGACCGTTGCCACAAACACGTTATCCGAAATCGCCGACAGGAAACCGTTTGCAATGTAGAGCGCTGTAATCTGGCCGTGGCCATCAAGGCCAAGAACAAAGTCTGTAACAGGCTTGAACAGGTTGTTATCCGCAATCACGCCCACAACGGCAAAAAACACCACGAGCAGTGCGGTAAACGGCAGCGCCTCTTCGAACGCGTGGCCAATCTGGTGTTCTTCCGTTACGCCGGTGAAGGCAGAAGCCAGCACGATAACCGACAGGCCGATAATGCCAACCGCCGCGAAGTGGAACAACAGGGCTACAACAAGCCACAAACCGACGATGCCCTGGATAGCCAGGGAAGCCTTGTCACGAGCGGTCCGGCGTTCGCCCTGATACGCATCATAGTCGGCAATGACATGCATTACCTTGTCAGGAATCTTGGCGCCATATCCCATGACCCCCGTCAATTCCAGCGCCACGCAGGTGGCTAGGCCCGCGATCAGAACAGGCAGCGTTACAGGCAGCATGCGGAAGAAGAATTCGACGAATTCCCAGTTGGCTTGTGTGCCAATGAGGATATTCTGCGGCTCGCCCACCAGTGTCATCACACCACCAAGCGCCGTACCAACGGCCGCGTGCATCATCAGGCTACGAAGGAATGCACGGAAGCCTTCAAGGTCATCGTGGGTGAGTTTATCAAGCTCGTGGTCATGCATGTGATCGTGATCGTGGTGGAATTCCTTGCCCGATGCCACCTTGTGGTAGATCGAGTAGAAACCAACCGAGATCGCAATGATCACAGCGGTCACAGTCAGCGCGTCAAGGAACGCCGACAGGAAGGCTGCCATAAAGCAGAATATCAGCGACAGCATTACTTTGTTGCGGACCTTCACCAAAATCTTGGTGAACACGAACAAAAGCATGTTCTTCATGAAGTAGATGCCGGCAACCATGAAGACCAAAAGGAGGATAACCTCAAGGTTTGCTTCAATTTCATGCTCCAGGGTCGCGGGCGACGTCATGCCGATCACGACGGCTTCAAAGGCGAGAAGGCCGCCAGGCTGAAGCGGATAGCACTTGAGCGCCATCGCAAGAGTAAAGATAAATTCAAGAACCAAAGCCCAACCAGCCACGTAAGGGCTGACGAAATAGAATAGCAGTGGGTTGATGATCAGAAAGGCCAGAATGGTAAATTTGTACCATTCGGCGGAGTTACCCAGGAAGTTCCTACCCGCTGGGTTCGCGAAAAGCGACGCCATATTATTTTCCTCTTTACTGTTCAGCCCGTTTTTTTCAGGCAAAAGACACAGGGCTTGCTTTTACTGCGCGATGGGACCCAAATCAAGCCAAACCCTTTGACCGGGCATGCAGCATGGGTCAAAGGTTGATCTTGCGCATGCTTGCTCTGCTGATTACCGTTAATAAGACGATCAAGCGGGTGAGAACGGCAACAATTCATGGAAAAAATTTTCGCATCTCTGTCTGACTGGCATCAGTCCGGGCTCAAGACCGCGCTTGCTGTGGTCACAAAGACATGGGGATCGGCGCCCAGAGGCGTCGGCAGCCTCATGGCAATCGCAAGCGATGGCCGGTTCGAAGGATCGGTATCCGGCGGCTGCGTCGAGGGCACCGTGATCGCGGAAGCCAATCAGCTGACCCATGCCGGCGGCAGCAAGTTGCTGAGCTTCACCGTGTCCAGCGAGCAAGCCTGGGAAGTCGGCCTGGCATGCGGGGGGCAAATTGAGATTTTAATCATTGCCCTGTCCGGTGATGTATCGGGCAAATCCCGGGCACTCTGTGACACCGTTGAGGCACGGAACGCTGGCCATGTAGCATTTGACCTGAACACCGGCACATTCGAGTTTCAGCCCACGGGTGCACCATCTGACCTCGCTTTTGACGATAACAGACTGACACTGCCGGTAACGCCGAAATACCGGCTGATGATCATTGGGGCTGTGCACATCGCCCAGCATCTGGCGCCAATCGCAACCGATGCCGGATATGACGTGACCATCATTGACCCGCGCGCGGCCTTTACCGAAAGCCGTTCCTTCGGTGATGCGACCCTCATTGAAGACTGGCCGGACGACTGTCTAGCCAAGGCAAGCCTGGATGGTCATACGGCCGTTGTCACCCTGACACACGACCCTAAAATAGATGACGCGGCGCTTGATCCCGCACTCAGGAGCCCGGCTTTCTATATTGGCAGCCTGGGCAGCAGAAAAACCCACACCGCGCGCTTGAGCCGCCTTGAGAAGAAGGACTTCAGCAACGAAGACCTCAAGCGCATCCATGGCCCTGTGGGGCTCGATATCGGTGCCAAGACCCCGGCAGAAATCGCCATCTCCATCATGGCGGAAATCACACTTGCACGCAGGGGCCACTGATGGAATTCCGGGAGATTAGCACACTGGAAGCCGAAGGATGGTCGCTGGCGCACAGCGTGCGGGCGGGCGATAAGAAACTACCGAAAGGCCTGACGCTGACAGCCGATCATATTGCAGCGCTTAGCGCGCAGGGAATCAGCACGCTGTATGCTTTTCGCTTGGATGAGGATGACATCCCGGAAGACGAGGCCGCTGAGGCTGTGGCCCGACAGGTCGCAGGCACGGGCCTGAAACTTGGGCTTTCCACCCGCGGCCGATGCAATCTGCATGCTGTAGAAGCTGGTCTTTTGCTGGCGCCAGCCGCGCTGAACAGTGTGAATGAGGCAGATGAGGCAATCGCGCTGTCCACCCTGCCGGACCTCGCCCCCGTGGCACAGGGACAGTTGGTGGCGACCGCGAAAATCATCCCCTATGCGGTCAAGCGCGCCAGCCTGGACAGGGTGTCTGTGTTAGACGGCAAGCTCTCGGTCGCGCCCTTCCTGCCATTTAAGGCCCACTTGCTGGCAACCGGCCAGGAACTCTCGGACAAAGCCTACCGAATGACGGAAAACCGGCTGTCGGGCCTTCAGGGTACGATTGAGGCCCACACCAGTTGCGGTCATACCGTTAAAGCCCTCGGCGCGGCATTGAAGCACGCTGCGGACCAGACCCCGGACCTTCTTCTAATCCTGGGGCTTTCCGCCATCAGTGACCGACGCGATGTCATCCCCGCCGCGCTGGAAGCCGCCGGCGGCGAGATTATCTCGCTTGGCATGCCGGTGGACCCGGGAAACCTGTTGATGCTGGGCAGCCTCAAGGGAATCACTGTGATCGGCCTGCCCGGCTGTGCCCGATCCCCTGCCCTGAATGGCCTTGACTGGATTCTGGAGCGCTTCGCCGCCCGGCTCCCCATTGGCCGCGATCATATCGCGGGCATGGGCGTTGGCGGGCTTCTCAAGGAAACACCATACCGGCCAGAGCCTCGCGCACCCCTGCATGCACAAGGCCAAATTCAGGTTCAGCCAATTGTATTGGCGGCTGGTCGCTCAAGCAGGTCAGGTGCGCAGAACAAGCTGCTGTCGCGCATGAATGGCCACAGTGTTATCCGGCAAAGCCTTTCCGCCATCACCCAGGCAGCGTTTAGCCCTCCAATCGTGGTCACTGGTCATGAAGGCGATGCCGTTGAAGCCGTCCTTTCCGGCCTGAATTACAGGCGCCTTCACAATGATGGCTTCCAAACCGGCATGGCCAGCAGCCTGAAAATGGGGCTCTCCGAAATGCCCGAAAACGCAGAGTTCGCCTGCGTGTGCCTTGGTGACATGCCCTTTGTAAAACCAGAGACCCTGCAAGCTTTATGGCAAGCAGGCAGGCGCCTGTCAGAGTTCAAGATTTTCATCCCAACCTTCAACGGCAAACGAGGCAACCCAGTGCTGTGGCACCGGGATATGGTGGACATGTTGATGACCGTTGAAGGCGACAAGGGCGGCAGGCACCTTATTCATGATCAGGAGGCACTGGTCTGCGAGGTACCGGTGGACGACCCGGGTATATTGATTGACCTGGATACGCCAGAGGCACTGGCCCAGTTTGGCGCCACGCCGGATTAGGCTAAGGCAGCAGCTCCAGGATCTCATCTTCGCTCATGGCCAGCACTTCCGCGACCAGGCCATAGGAAAATCCGGCGCGCATCATGGCCGCCTTCTCTTTTTCCAGCTTGCCTTCCACATCCCTGTCCGCGCGGCGAAAGGAACCAAACCGGCGCCGACGCACATAAGCTGCGGCGGCCTGCCTGTCTGCATCAACGTCGCCATCCTCACGCGCTTCATTCAGCGCGGCCTCTGCGATGTTCGAAGGGACACCCTTATAGCGGAGATCCTGCGCAATCATGCGCGTGGGCTTGCCCTTACGGATCAGCGCCTCCACGCGGCTGCGGGCATATGTTGCATCGTCCACATAGCCGTAGCGCACACATTTGGCGACCACAGTATCCACCCAGCCACGCTGCTCGTCGGTTGGCGGGGCACTGTCCTCATTACGGCGCCTGATTTTGCGTTCCAGCACCGCGCGCAGGTTGGCTTCTGTGGTGGCGAACCGCCCAAGATAATGCAACGCCGCGCGCTCAAGATAGCCTTCGCTGACCTTGCGCCGCCCCTGCTTTCGGGTATTGGGTTTTTCTTCCTTGCCCTGGGTCACAGGGCCTCCACCGCACCAAGAAAGCGGTCAATTTCCTCCTTGGTATTATAATAGTGCGGCGACACGCGCACTGTGGTGTCGATCCCGCGGGCAGCCAGGTCAAGGCGGGTGTGAACCACACTGGCAATCTGAACATTGATCCCCTCTGCCGCCAGGTGCTTCTTGACGTCCCCCGCCTGCAGGCCTTCGCGGTTGAAGGTAATGATGGCGGCATTGGCATCTGCAGGACAGGTGCCGATCACCCCCGGTAACCGGTAAAGCTTATCGCGAAGATAGCCTGCCAGCGTCTGAATTTGCTCATAGCAGGCCTCAGGCCCCAACGACTGCAGATACCGCACCGCTGCGCCAAACCCCAACTGGTTGACGACTGACCGTTCCCAATCCTCGAACACCCCTGCGTCTGTGCGCAAGTCATAGCTGTCTTCGGCCACCCAGGCCGCAGCCTGGTTTGACAGAAATACCGGATCAAGACGCTTGAGCGCGTCAGACTGCACGTAAAGGAAGCCCACACCTCTGGGCCCGCGCAGGAATTTGCGTGATGTTCCCGCCAGCATATGACAGCCAATCTCACCCACATCCACGCGCATCTGCCCCACGGCCTGGCAGGCATCCAGCAAGTAAAGCACGTCCCGGTCGCGCGCGATGCGTCCCACATCCGCGACCGGGTTCACCTGCCCGCTCGATGAAGGCACCATGGCAATGGCGATCAGCTTGGTCCGGTCATCAACCAGGCTTTCAAGATGGTCAACATCCAGCGTGCCGTCCTGGCCTGCCTGCGCCACCCGGACTTCCAGACCAAAGCGGTCCCGAAGCTGCAGGAAGGAAACGAAGTTGCTGCAATATTCATTGAAGGCCGTCACGATATTGTCGCCGCGCTTAAACGGCACACTGTAGAAGGCCTTTGCCCAGGCTTCGACCGCACTCCCCATCAGCGCCATCTCGTCCCTTCTAGCACCCAGAAGGCTTGCAATGGCCTCATAAGCGCCCTCAAGGGCCTCAGACTGTTGCTCTTGCGCAACATAGCCGCCGTGGTAAATCTCCTGCGACAGATGGGCCTCAATCGCGTCGATCACCGGCGCCGGCATCAGCGAGGAACCGCAATTATCCAGATGAAGTGTGGTGTTTGTGCCCGGGGTCTGCTCCCTCACACTATTGATCAAATCGTTACTGAAACTGGATGACAGCAGTGTCATTTTTTGGCCTCAATCCTCTTCTATTCGGGCGGTGCGTTTAACTAAAGGGCCAGAATTCACTTGCGCAGTCAGGGAACAGACTGTAATTCAGCCGTAATATCCAAGCACATGACTGTTTCTGAGTGAACAGGGAATGGTAGGTCAAAATCAAGCGCTTTTTTGGCCTAGGCATTTATGTGCTAAATATGTAATTTGTATGAAGTTTCGGCGCGCCGAAGGCTTTGTGTTTTGTTTTGTTAGGTCCGGCCAAGGTGAAATCTTGGGGCAAATATGGTTGAAGCCGACGTAATGACTGAAGTGACACCAACACAAGATCCAACGCTTCCACGGCGCTATTCGGATTTTGACACGCTCGTTGAAGCAATCGAGTACGCGGCCAAAGGGCTTCGCGGCCCGAATTTCTTTAATGCCCGTGGCGACTTGGTGGAATCACTCCCGTGGCGAGAAGTGCGCGACCGTGCCGAAGTGATCGGCCGCAAACTTGTCGGCATGGGTTTCGAGAAAGGCGACCGGATCGCCCTGATCGCCGAAACCAGCGCTGATTTTGTCTGTTTCTTCGTAGGCTGCCAGTATGCCAGCGTACTGCCGGTGCCACTGCCCCTTCCGACCTCCTTTGGCGGCAAGGACGGCTATGTGTCCCAGCTTCAAATGCAAATGCAGAGCTGCGACGCCAACGGCCTGATGGCCCCTTCCTTCATGGATGAGATTGTCTCGGAAGCAACTGAAGGCATAAAACTGCGCTTCTCCGGCTCGTATCAGGACTATCTGAATGCCGAAGGCAACGGCGATGTTCGCCTGCCTGAGCCTGATGATCTGGCCTACCTGCAGTATAGCTCGGGCTCTACGCGCTTCCCGCACGGTGTGGCTGTAACGCACCGGTCGCTCTTGTCCAACACCCACGGTATGGGCTACCACGGCGTTCACATCGGCGAAGACGACCGCTGCTGCTCATGGCTGCCGTTTTATCATGACATGGGCCTCGTGGGCACATTGTTGACCACGCTGACGACCCAGGTGTCGGTTGACTTTATCCCGACCGAAGAATTCGCCCGGCGCCCACTGTCGTGGCTGCGCGTGCTCAGCGCCAACAAAGGCACCATCACCTACAGTCCAACCTTCGGGTTTGACATCTGCTCACGCCGGGCAGCGCTCCGCTCCAGCGCCATGGAGGGCCTTGACCTTTCACACGTTCGCGTGGCCGGTTGCGGCGCGGAAATGATCCGCCCTGAAGTAATGCGCGCCTTCTATGAGACCTTCAAGGGTATCGGCTTCAAGATGGAAGCCTTCCTGCCAAGCTATGGCCTTGCGGAATGCACCCTTGGCGTCAGCTTCGGCGCTGTTGGCAAAGGCATTGAGGTAGACCTGATTGAGGAAAGCATGCTTACCGGCGACAAACATGTGCTGGTGAACGGCTCCGACGAGGCACCGCGCATGCGCGAAGTGGTCAACTGCGGCAAGCCGCTGCCGGAATATGACGTTGAGATGCGCGATGAAGACGGCAATGTGGTGCCTGAGCGCACCGTTGGCCGAGTGTTCCTGCGCGGCACGTCAGTGATGCGTGAATATTTCAATGACCCAGAGACAACCCGTGCGGTCCTAAGCCCTGAAGGCTGGTTAGATACCGGCGACATGGGTTACATGAAGGACGGCTGCATCTATATCGTGGGCCGCGCCAAGGATATGATCATTGTCAACGGTCGCAACCATTGGCCGCAGGACATCGAATGGGCTGCCGAACAGCTGCCGGGCGTGAAAACCGGCGATGTGGCCGCGATCTCCATCCCTGGCGAAAACGCCGAAGAAGTACCGCTCATTCTTGCGCAGTGCCGGATTCTCGAGACCGACGACCGGATCAAGTTCGTAGCGGCACTCAAGAAACATATCCAGTCCTCGACCGGCATCAATTGCATGATCGAACTGGTGCCGCCACGCTCCCTGCCCCGCACGTCTTCGGGCAAGCTGAGCCGCGTGAAGGCCCGCAACGAGTATCTCGCCGGTAACCTCCAAGCCATCGCAAGCTAGACATGGCCAAGACCGCTTCCCTGAAGGGTGACCAGAAAATTGTCGCACTTACGGGCGCGACCGGCTTTCTTGGCGGCCATGCTGTCGATTGTTATCTTGAAGCAGGCTACACTGTAAAGGCGCTTACCCGCCGTCAACAGCCCGAACGGGAGGGCGTGACCTGGGTTTCCGGCGACCTGGATGACGACACCGCCCTCAAGAGCCTGTGCGCTGGCGCCGATGTACTGGTGCATATCGCGGGCCTCACCAAAGCGCTCAACCGCGACACTTTTTTCGACGTGAATGTGGGCGGCACCAAGCGCCTGATGGATATCGCTGCGAAAGCAGATGTCAGCCACGTGGTGCATGTATCCTCAATGGCCGCACGGGAGCCGATGCTGTCTCACTATGGCGCCAGCAAACGCGCGTCAGAACTGGTGCTTACCGCCCGCAATTGGCCCTTTACCTGGACCATCGTGCGCCCGCCCGCCATCTATGGTCCTGGTGACAAGGAAATCCTGAAGCTTTTCAAGGCGCTAAAATTCCGCCTTCTGCCCGCACCCGGCAGCCGCAACAATCGCTTCGCCATGATCCATGGCCGCGATATGGCGTCGGCCTTGGTGGCGCTGTCTGACGGCAACAACAAAAGCGCGGTCCTTGAACTGGATGACGGAAAGGCCGGTGGCTACACGCTCGCCGATGTCGCGAAAGCGCTAGCGGGCAAGCATGACAAACCTCCTTTCATCCTGCCGATCCCTTTCCCCGTTCTGGGGCTAATCGGCTTCATCAACGGCCTGGCAGCCAATCTGATCCGGCGGCCAGCGATGCTGACCATGTCCACCGCACGCTACCTGTGCCACAACGACTGGACGGTCCGGAATGCACGTCGCCCGCATCTGGCCAACTGGTCGCCGCAATATGACCTTAAAGCAGGCCTAAAGA
>Ga0070726_10002381_pt1 | contig 16979 bp, 12 predicted proteins | sample tdAd471_FD_67275 | JGI IMG/M metagenome (GOLD analysis project Ga0070726, IMG submission 67275) | Marine sediment microbial communities from the Atlantic coast under amendment with organic carbon and nitrate - tdAd47.1 | ecosystem: Environmental > Aquatic > Marine > Coastal > Sediment | place... | reverse complement strand
TTTCATGCAGTCACAAGAGTTAGGATTTGATGCCGAGCAAGTCATGACGATAGCTATCAACAGAACCGATTCATGGGAAAAAACGATGCAGAGAAGCAACAGTTTCGAGCAAATTGATGGTGTTCAATCCATTGCTTTTTCTAATAATTTACCCGGAAAAGAAACTAGTAAATACGGCATTCAAATCGTTGGAAAAGAAATGAGACAAAATCCTGACGTCTTGTTTACGAGTGAAGGATTCGACCAGGCCTTGGGCTTACAACTACAGGAAGGAAGATTCTTTTCCACTGATTTTTTGACGGATGAAAAAGAATCCTATGTCGTTAACGAAAAATTTGTACAAGAATATGGAATAAGTTCTCCCATTGGCCAGGAGATGAAATTTATGATGGATGAGAAATACGGAAGAATCATCGGGGTAGTAAAGGATTTTCATTTCACTGGCCTGCAGGATAAAATAGGGCCAATGGTCATGACAGCAAGAAAAAAACTAGAAAATTATCGCTACGCCAGTTTTCGGTTGCGGGCTAGCGATTTACCGGCCACCGTTGAAGCCATCAAAAAAGAATGGGCAAAAATTGAACCCACCCACCCTATTCGCTACTCTTTTCTGGATGAAAAATTTGCAGCCCAGTATAAAGAAAATGAACGATTTGGGTCTACGATGACCTACGCCACCATCCTGACGCTATTTATTGCCATGTTGGGCTTGTTTGGCTTAGCTTCTTTTATGACCGAACAGCGAACCAAAGAGATTGGGATTCGAAAAGTACTGGGCGCTTCCATTCAAAATCTACTTAATCTGCTGGTAAAAGACTTTGTGTACTTGGTCTTAATTGCTGGCGGATTGGCGGTGCCTCTTGCATACCTACTCATAAAAAGATGGTTAGCTGATTTTGCGTATACGACGCCTATCACGGCTACGCCCTTTATTGTAGCGATTATCGGGGTACTGGCATTGGCTATCATAACAGTTAGCTATCAGTCTATCAAGGTATCGACGGAGAACCCTATCCAGGCTTTGAAAGTGGAGTAAGATTCGCGCTTAGACTTCAGAAGTTTTCCCAGTTCCCCACCTGAACTAATTAAAACGGTTGTCGTCTTGGGAGCTTGTGGTTTTGGTTGGCTCATTTGTTGTAGGTTTTGTTTGTTTGTAATGAAGTTGTTTTAAAAATTAGCATATTTGACAGACCAGAATAGACTGGGTCAAATTAGGTAAGCATAAACCAAATTCCGCTTTATGAAACGACTCTATAACAAAGCTTATATCAATGGACAATGGGTGTCAAAATCTAATACATTCCCTGTCCTCAATCCTTTTGATGGCAGCGAAATAGCGCAAGTAGCCGACTGCGACCGAGCAGACACCCAAGGTGCCATAGCAGCAGCCCAACAAGCTTTTCCCGCTTGGCGAGACTTGACGGCTGGAGCACGAAGTCGAATCCTAAGAAAGTGGTACGAGCTACAAATGGAAAAGGCTGATGAGTTGGCGCGTTTACTCACCTTGGAACAGGGAAAACCGCTAGCTGAGGCCAAAGGAGAAATCAAATATGGCGCTTCCTTCGTCGAATGGTTTGCGGAAGAGGCCAAGCGTGTCTATGGAGATGTGATACCCGGACATGGTTCCGATAAGCGGATTACGGTCATCAAGCAGCCGATTGGTGTAGTAGGTGCCATTACGCCCTGGAATTTCCCCAATGCGATGATTACGCGGAAAGTAGCGCCTGCCCTCGCAGCAGGTTGTACGGTAGTAATAAAGCCCTCCGATTTGACGCCCTTATCGGCTTTGGCCTTGGCGGCCTTAGCGGAGGAGGCTGGCTTTCCGCCTGGCGTATTCAATGTGATTAGCTGTAAAGACCCCACAGCGGTTGGTGAAGAACTAACCACCAATCCATTGGTCAAAAAGATTTCGTTTACGGGTTCTACCCGCGTAGGGAAATTATTGTTGAAGCAGGCTGCTGATCAGGTCAAAAAAGTATCCTTAGAGTTGGGAGGGAATGCGCCATTTATTGTATTTGAAGATGCTGAAATTGATGCGGCTGTAGCTGGCTGCATGGCCTCCAAATTCAGAAATGCTGGCCAAACTTGCGTTTGCACCAATCGGATTTTGGTTCACCATAGTGTACAAAAGGAATTTGTAGAAAAATTGGCTCAGGCCATGGCCCAAATCAAGTTGGGTAATGGTATGGAAAGCGGCGTCGAGGTCGGGCCCCTGATTAACGATAGCGCTATGCAAAAATGTGAAAGGCTCCTGGCCGATGCAACCGCTAAGGGGGCCAGCATACCATTAGGTGGCAATAGAAAGGACAGGCTCTTTTTCAGTCCGACCCTAGTCACCGGTTTAGACCCTTCAATGGCCATTTTTCAGGAAGAGATTTTTGGTCCCATTGCGGCTGTCTATACTTTCGAGACCGAACAGGAAGCCATTGCACTGGCCAATCAGACGCCTTTTGGCCTGGCTGCCTATTTCTATGGTCGAGATTACGCCCGCATCTGGCGGGTAGCAGAAGCGCTGGAATATGGAATGGTGGGTATCAATACCGGCATGATTTCGACGACTGTGGCGCCATTTGGGGGTGTTAAGGAAAGTGGGCTGGGCCGAGAAGGCTCTAAATATGGAATCGATGACTACCTCAATATCAAATATATGTGCTGGGGCGGCGTAGAATAGGGAGTTGCGGAGAAGGGTCTCAGTGGATTAAAAGGTGATTCCTTTAGGCTTTCAAGGCTATTCTTGAAATCTTTTCTAGCTTTGTATAGCATCTTTCAACAAAGCTATCCCCACTTATGAAATCAGCGCTGATCGCCGCCTTGCAAAAGGTTTTAACTCCCGAACAGGTCCTACTGGATGAGGCCGTAGCCGAAAGGTCACAGCACATTTGGCAAATGCATAAACCTTTGCAAGCCATAGCCGTAGTTTTACCACGCAACACGGAAGAGGTGGCTGCCATTCTCAAAATTTGTCATGAACATGATCAATCTATTGTAGTTCATGGAGGAACGACCAATATGGTGGGTAGTACCGAAACCCAGGCTGATGAACTGGTCATTTCGATGGAAAAGATGAATCAAATTGAGGAGTTGGACGAAAAAAGTCGGACCATCACCGTCCAAGCGGGTGTTATATTGGAAAATATTCAAATCGCAGCTAAAGAACGGGAGCTACTATTTCCACTCAATTTTGGGGCTAAAGGGTCAGCCCAAATCGGCGGAGCCATCTCGACTAATGCAGGGGGCATGCGCGTCTTGAAATACGGCATGACTCGCAATCTCATTTTGGGTCTGGAAGTCGTAAAAGCTGATGGAACCATTATCAATTCCTTGAAGAAAATTATCAAGGACAACTCTGGCTTTGACCTCAAACAGCTTTTCATTGGCTCAGAGGGAACCTTAGGAATTGTCACTAGGGCCGTACTGAAATTAGCAGAAGCACCAGCCAGTAGAAATAGCGCATATGTGGCTTTCAATAAATACGATAAAGTAGTTGCTTTTTTGAAACACCTAGATGCTGGATTGGCAGGTACGCTGAGTTGCTTCGAGCTGCTCTGGCAAAACGCCTATCGAGGGCTAACTAGTCCGCCTGCCCAAGTAAAACCACCGCTTCCCTATGATTACCAATATTATGTATTACTTGAAACCCTAGGAAGCGAGCAAGAAGCTGATCGCAGGCGCCTTGAACAATTGTTAGAGGAAGCTTTGAACCAGGATCTGATCTTGGATGCTACCCTCGCGCACACCGCCGCTGACCTGGATTGGTTTTTCAAGATTAGAGAGGATGTACACACGCTGGTTTCGCTCTGCCGGAATGACCAACACTTTGATATCAGCTTGCCTATCCCTTCCATCGGAAAGGTAATCAATGATATTCTCGAAAAACTCAATGCCCTCCCCAAAGTAGAAAAGGCCTTTGCTTTTGGTCATATGGCCGATGGAAATATTCATTTCATCATTGGAAAAACTGAAGAAAGTACAGCACTTATCAAGGCGATCAATGATATCGTCTACAGCCCGCTTAAAGCACTAGATGGCTCCATTTCGGCCGAACATGGGATTGGATTACACAAAAAGAAATACTTACACCTTTGCCGAACGGAAGCCGAAATTCAATTGATGCAACTTCTCAAGACAGCATTGGATCCCAAGGGTATTCTGAACCGATCAAAAGTGATCGACGCCTAATTCTAGGTGAAAGCCTTACTTAAAGTTGAAAAATCTTTTCTAAGGCGATCCATTTCTCTCCCGCTTTGGCCCAGGGTAATTCCTGCTGAAATTTCCACATCAACTCTTCCCACTCTTGTACTTTAGGATTATTGGCGTCCATTTCCGCTTTGCGATCCGCATCAAAACTTTCATCTACTTCCATAATCATAAACATGCGATTAGCTGTTAAATAAATTTGCATGTCCACAATACCGGCATCACGAATACTCTGCGTGATGGCGGGCCAGGTATTTCCTGGGGCGTGATAACGCTTATATTCTGCGATCAGAGCGGGATCATCTTTCAAATCGCAGCTAAAACAAAATCTTCTATTTTCCATTTTCCTTTCTCTATTCTTCTGAGACTCTTTGTATTATCGATTATACTTATGTGTTTTTAACGTATTTCAGTACTTGCCATTATCTTTCACCTTGTCTTGCTTCGTTCTTCCAGCCATTTCCTAGCATTAATAAAAGCCTCAATCCAGGGAGAAATATCATCTTGGCGATCTGCTGGATAATTGGCCCAGTTCCAACGGAAAATGGAGCGTTCGATATGCGGCATAGTCACTAGGTGGCGCCCATCAGCACTGGCCAACATCGCCGTATTGTAATCACTTCCATTGGGGTTGGCAGGGTATCCTTCATAACCATATTTAGCCACGATATTGTAATCTTCCTCCGGCATGGGTAAATGAAACTTACCTTCTCCATGCGAAATCCAAACGCCCAATTTCGACCCCGCCAAACTCGATAACATCACTGAATTATTTTCGGGAATCTCTACAGAAGTAAAGGCACTTTCATGCTTATTTGAATCATTATAGCGCATTTTAGAAGGCGTCTCATGTTCCGGATTAATCAGATCCATTTCGATAAATAGCTGACAGCCATTACAAATACCCACCGACAACACATCTTCACGGCTAAAGAAATTATCCAGCGCTCGTTTCGCTTTTTTATTATACATAAATGCTCCGGCCCAGCCTTTCGCAGAACCCAATACATCCGAGTTGGAAAATCCTCCTACCGCTCCAATGAATTGAATATCTTCCAAGGTTTCTCGCCCGCTGATCAGATCCGTCATATGCACATCTTTGACATCAAAACCCGCCAAATACATGGCGTGTGCCATTTCTCGTTCGGAGTTACTCCCCTTTTCTCGTAAAACAGCGGCTTTAGGTCGCGGTTTGCTGAGATCAGGCTGAGGTCTAACCCCCGTAAAGCCAGCAGGAAATTGGAAACGCAAAGCCTGTAATTTATAATTATCAAAACGTTCTTTTGCCTTTACTGCACCAGACTGGTGACGATCGAGCAAGTAAGAGGTTTCGTACCAAATGTCTCTCATATCCGCTACATCAAAGGCATAGGAATCGGAATGGTTCTGTACCGATAATTGACCATCCTTAGTGACTCGACCGATTCGATGAAGCACTAAGCCTGCCTGCTCGATTGTATTGACAGCTCCCTCCTCGGCAAGCTGTAAAATCAAACCGCTATTCTCAGCAAATAAGAGTTTTACCGAATCCACTTCGCCAATCGGAGAAAGATCGAGATCCGCTCCAATACCCGGTTGTGAAAAGCACATTTCCAAGAGGCAATTTAGCATTCCTCCGGCGGAGATATCATGCCCCGCTGTGATTTTACCTACTTTGATTAATGTTTGCACGGTATCAAATGCCTTGGCGAAATAAGTCGCATCCAAGATAGAAGGCGCTTCCTGACCGATTTTGTTTTGAATTTGTGCGAAGGAAGATCCACCTAGTTTAAAATCATCATTAGATAAATTGAGGTAATAAATATCCCCTTTATCCGCTTGGAAAACAGGCTCCACAATACGTGTAATATCACTGCAATGCCCCGCTGCCGACACCACCACAGTACCAGGTGACAACACCTCTCCCTCAGGATATTTCTGCTTCATCGAGAGGGAGTCTTTACCCGTTGGAATATTGATGCCTAGCGCAATGGCAAAATCCGATACTGCCTCTACTGCCTCATATAGGCGTGCATCCTCTCCCTCATTCCGGCAAGGCCACATCCAATTCGCAGACAGGGAAATCGATTTCAAACCTTGTTCCAAAGGTGCCCAGATGATATTAGTGAGGGCCTCTGCTATAGAATTTCGCGAGCCTGCCACCGGATCAATCAATCCACTTATCGGAGAATGTCCAATAGAAGTAGCTAGGCCATTTGTGCCATCATAATCCAGGGCCATTACCCCGCAATTATTCAAAGGTAGTTGCAAGGGACCTGCACATTGCTGCTTAGCTACTAGTCCTCCTACACAACGGTCCACTTTATTCGTCAACCAATCTTTACAAGCTACCGCTTCCAATTTCAATATACCTTTAATATAATTGGGAACCTCTTCTTTTTGGTAAGAAATGGCTTCATATTGACGTGCTATGCGCTTATCGTCCATGATAGTAGTGGGTGAGCTGCCAAACATATCCGCCAAAGCCAAGTCCATGGGTTTTTCATTCGTCTTCTTGGAGTGGAAAGTAAAACGGTCGTTTCCGGTCACCTCTCCTACTTCATAGATTGGTGCACGTTCTCGCTCAGCAATTTTCTGCAGCCTAGGCAAATCTTCTGCCGAAATGATCAAGCCCATTCTCTCTTGAGACTCATTGCCGATAATCTCTTTAGCTGACAAAGTAGGATCACCTACCGGCAATTGATCCAGTGCAATTTCACCGCCAGTATCTTCCACCAATTCTGATAAGCAGTTCAAATGCCCGCCAGCGCCATGATCATGAATAGAGACAATAATATTTTCAGGGCTTTCGACTACTCCTCTAATCGCATTAGCTACTCTCTTTTGCATTTCCGGATTCGATCGCTGTACGGCATTGAGTTCAATACCGCTGCTAAATTCACCCGTGTCTGCTGAAGATACCGCTGCACCGCCCATTCCGATTCGGTAGTTATCACCGCCCATGATGACGATCTTGTCACCTGCTGAGGGTTCCCCTTTAAGGGCTTGTGCTTCCTTGGCGTAACCAATTCCGCCAGCCAACATAATCACTTTATCAAAGCCTAATTGTCGTTCCATTTCCTCATGCTCGAAGGTCAATAAAGAACCAGCAATGAGGGGTTGCCCAAATTTATTCCCAAAATCAGAAGCACCATTGGAAGCTTTGATCAGGATATCCAAAGGCGTTTGATATAACCAGGGCCGAGCCGGCATCTGGTTCTCCCACGGGCGATTGGCTTGCAAGCGAGAATAAGCCGTCATGTATACCGCAGTACCCGCCAAAGGCAAACTACCTCTTCCGCCAGCCAGTCGATCTCGAATCTCTCCTCCTGCACCCGTTGCTGCTCCATTGAAGGGCTCGACCGTAGTCGGGAAATTATGTGTTTCTGCTTTTAGTGACAGCACCGAACCGAAGGGCTTCTTTTCATAAAAAGCGGGCTCATCGGCTCGTGTTGGTGAAAATTGGGTAAGCTGCGGACCTTTGATAAAGGCCACATTATCTTTATAGGCCGATACGATATCATTTGGGTGAGTCTTTGAAGTCGCTTTGATCATTTGAAAAAGGGAATGAGGTTGTTCCTCTCCATCAATCACAAAAATCCCATTAAAAATCTTGTGCCGGCAATGCTCACTGTTGACTTGGGAAAAACCAAAGACCTCCGAATCCGTCAAAGCTCGTCCAATTTTTTTTGCTACCCCTTCCAAATACTCGATTTCCTCTGCACTTAGCGCCAGGCCTTCTGCGGCATTGAAAGCGGCAATATCGACCACATCGATCACCTTTGCTGGCTTGACATCGATGGTAAAAAGCTGCTGATCGAGGGTCTTGTACTGCTGCGAGAGCATTGGATCAAAACTGCCTTTGTCCACTTCTGCCTCCCGAAAGACCTCAATCCGCTGGATGCCCTTAATCGCCATATTTTGAGTGATCTCAACGGCATTAGTACTCCATGGGCTAATCATACTAGCACGTGGCCCAATAAAATGGCCTTTTACCTTCGACCCTTTTAGCAAAGGTTGGTTACCAAACAACCAGGAGAGCTTTTGGAGCTCTACCTTGCCTAAAGAGTGCTTTACTTGAACAGCAAATACTTTTTCAGATGCAGTACCAAAAAACAGGATCATAAGCGGCCTTAATTTGCGTTTAAGATGGCGTAGAAACAAAAATATAACCTATTTCAGAAATTTTCTCGGGGCCTGCCCTATTCAACTTCTGAGGTTTCGGTTTCAGCTATGCTGCTGATCTCCTAATTACTTTTGTTCCACAGTATTCATAAAGAAAGCTGCAAATTTAGCCAATTTGAGGAATAGCAGAAGCGAATGGCCGTTATTTTGAAAGGATAGATGACCTGATCTTATCTGCCTCCGCTTTTTTCAGGGCCTCCCCGCCGATATTCGACGTCTTGCCATACGACTGGATCTTTTACTCCAACAGAGTTGAAAAGTTTAGTGTTGAAGGTTTATACCAGTGCATTAAACCCTCAACTTTCATCCGATAAACCGCATTTGTCCAGTAGTATGACGTGTTGCTATAAATTCATTATTATCAATAAAACAGCGAATTCTACCATCTGCCATGATCTCCATCACAGATCCGCTTCCGTATGCTTCACTATCACAGTAGAGACCGTCGTAATCAAACGAAACTAATACATCCGGCTCATCCTGGCGGTGCGCTAGATCGTAAATGGTGCCTTGTAGCTCCCAAAAGATAAAACCACCTCCCTTTTCATCAAACTCAATGTAGGCAGGGGCAATGGCATTGATTTCATCCAATGGAAAATCTACCGACTCTATGATATCCCAACGTCCAAGTAGTGCTTCAATTATCATTGATATAATCAATTAAGGTTTGCATCAGGGAGCTGGGTTCCGCGGCTGTTTGTGGATCTGTATAATAAGCAGAATGATTATTATCTAGATCAAAATGGCCAGCTTCATCAAAGGGGCCCACACAACCCAAAAAATATTGACCTTCTTCTTCCGCATCACATCGCAACAACAGCATAGGGCCATATTGGGTCGCGTCAGCGGGTAATTCCTTCACCAGTTCACAACTATCGCACCAATAGTCTTTATTTTTATAAAAATACTGTTTCATGATGACCTGTGCCACTTCAAATTTATCTCGATAGCGCTCAGGTAATTCTACCTCGTTCATATTATAAATATCCATGATCCAATAGCGATAATAATCATCCTGCATCACCTCTTCTAGTAATTTTTCGGACGTAGGTTCTTCCTGAATCAATTGATTGTGTAGCACTCGATATTTACCATAAATATCCGGTTGCTGAAGCAGGTATTCATAAAATGCACGCTCCTCCTCCCCTCCATCTATGAGCAATAAATGATCCATCAAATAACTTTCAATGCTTGCGCTAGAATCTTGTTCGGATTCCATTTTGAAGGCATTAATTCCAGCAAAGACTTGTTGCCTGATCCAGCTCGTGTCGCCCACCAGGAAGTCAGGAATCGTATCTGCAATCAGGTGTTCCAGCAACATGTCCAAGGCTAAACCTGTCCCTACACCTTTTTCGGTGTTCGCTTTGATTTGGGGAAAATGCTGGGCGAGTAAGCTAAGTGAATCTTTGAACATCGCATACAAGCTTTCAGGTAAAGACTGTGTGACATCCGTTTGAGCCAAGGCCTGCAATAAGTGGGTTGCTGAGGTTTCAGCATTTCGATAGCTGAGGCTTTCCAGGATTCGATGCTTTACCGTTGCATTATCGGTTGCTACGTAATAATCCAGCAATGCTTCTTCAACTGATACCTGTTCATAGGCATGCAGTTGGGTAATGATATCAAATTTGGCATTTTCTGCTTGTTGCTCATCCAACAAGGGTGTACTTAATAGCTCACATAAGACGGGTAGATGATCAAGACCAAAAGATTCATAATCATTAAAAGCCGCCAAGGCAGCTTGGAATACGATACTATCCTGTGAGCCTAAATCATTGAGTATCATCATATCTTTCTTACGCATCAGGGAGGTGCCAGAGTCCTCATCCAGTTCAAATTCCAGGGATCCCAGGACCTGCTCTACATAGCCTTGCCCTTTAAGGTTTTCAGGTACAATTACGGTTACACTGATAAAGTGATGATTGCAATAGACATGTAATTCGGTTTGAAACAAATAGGTAGAGTCGTTCTGATACTGAAGGGCATAGGCCGGACAAGTATCCCCATAACGGAAGTTCTTGAAGGACAGAACACTATCAATCAATGCTTCATCTACCAATTTTTCTTCCGTAAACATCGAGTCAGATAGATTTATTTCTTGGTATTTTCCATACCGTTTGAAATCAATATCTACTGTCACACCAGCCCCATCGATATTGAAGCTAAAATTCTCAGTTGGGAAAGGGCTTCCTTCCTGTTGAATATGATAGATATTTTCAGGTGCTTTTATACTAAACTTAGCTGGTTGATAAGTAAAAACTTGCTCCTCATGATAGGAGACGGGTAACAACTTAATAGATTCAAAAAAAGGATCATTCCTAAATCCGTTCGAGGATTTTTGAACCATAACATACATGGTAGAGCCACGATTCAGTGTCCGGAGATGAAAAGTAGTCCCGCTAGAATCTAACAAAACGGCATCGGCTCCTAGTTGTTGACCAGAATGGAAATACTGAATCTCATCTACCTTCGACTTGTAGGCGCCAGCCAGGCTATTAATCGTATTAATATGGCCATTATAGGGGTTCGTATAGGTTATACCACTGGGCAAATTATTATGACGCACCAGGTACTCATCACCAAAAAGCGTATCCACAAAAGTTTTATACCGAAGACTAAACTTACCTCTTTCTTCAAAGGAAGAATGTGTCATTTTTTTCTCTACAATAGGTATATCATCCGGGAATAGATACTGAAAAGCGCCATTAGTATCCCTTTGTAAATGCCAATCTTTATTGGCCCAATCTTCAATGGTAAGTCCATTTAGGTAACGCTCTACATGGGGAGATTCCAAAGCAGAAATAGAAAGCCCCGTTACCATCTGAAGCACAAAGATTTGCTTATGGATGCTGAGTCGAGCTTGATAGTTACTAAGCCTTGAATTATTTTTGAAGTGATAGACTACGGAGTTCGGAGTATTAGTATCGACTGATTCTTTCAAAGCCAAAGTATCTGGAAGAATTTCAGTCTTTGCCCATTGGAGAATTTCACTGGCGGTCAAGGAAGTAGCAGGAAGTATCATACTCGCATATATCAAGCCACGATCCATTTCCATCGAAATATGTAGCTCGCCTGCATCATAAAAAGGTACCAATTCAATAGGAAGGTTCGATAGGATGGTTGCCCCCAGTTTTTTTGTCTCTATGGGATGCCAATTTTCACTTGTGGGAATGGCATAGGCCTCATTAATCGCCTTAGTGACTTTTCCTCTCCCCACCTTTCTGATCTTATACCCTTCCTCCTGTAGCAGTTCCAGCACATTGGCTTCGCCCACCAGATGGCCAGCCCCAACTGCTGCAAAAGTCGAGGCTTGTTTTGCCAATCGTATAAAAGAACGAGCTTGCTCAATATTGCGTTCTTTCATTCTGTACAAAGAATCAATATCCGATTCCGTGTACTGCATAAAGGAAGCTAAGTCCGAACTATCTCCCTTTGAATAGATGCTTAGTAATTCTTCATAAGCGGAGCTGCCGACCGCATATTCATCTGCCGTAGCCTTAAAATTAATCCCTTGCTCGAAATAGGGGCCCAAGTCCTCCAAGCCAAAACAAGCTTTATTCAAATTGATGGCCGCTCGAAACAAATAGGAATCCATGAAGGTGGGTTTTCCTTCCCGGTCCAATTCTTCAAAAAGAGCGGTTGGCTCTTCTGTGTCATCACTTGCTTCCGTATCTGACTCCTCTACTTTAAGGGTCAATTCCTCTTTCATACCCTGTACAAGGATGGAGTCGAATTGAGTAAAATCAATTTCATTCGCAAATTGATCACAAGCTTGTAATGCCAAGTACAATGAATCACTGAAAGCAAATAGACGTTCGTCATTCAAATGCATCGTACCCAAAAGGTAGGAAGGGGTACGCAGTTCGGGGCCAGTAATTTCCCATAAAAATAAAGCGGGGGATTTCGCGGATTGCGCAATAGAAACATGATAGCTGTAAAGTAGAAAAAGCAGTAGCTGAAAGCGTTTCATCCAAGTGTGTTTTTTAGAGAGTTATACGATTTGCGAAGACACAAATATACGATAACTATTCCTAAAAAATCTTTAGCCCTTTAATCGCATTCGGCTGGGCTTCCGTCCTCTTTTTCTCTCGAAAACCAACAATCCTCAAAAATCGAGCAATAACAGAACGCTAGATTAAAATTGAGTTGGGTGAAAAGTTCTGCTGCTCCCTCAAAAGCTTGAAATCGTAAATCCAGCACATTAATAACTTCTTTCGAAGAAATAAAATAGTTGCTCGGATCAGAGAAAGATACTTGCAGCTGCGCTTCCTCGGGGAAAACTTCTTGCAATTTCTTTTGCAATGCCAGGAAATTCTCCACGGCTTCTTCATTGAAGTAAAAAATGGTGTTTTTTATTTTAGCTGGCCCTACTCCTTTGTTGGTAATCGTATGGGTATAGCTAAAATCTCCGGACAGCGAAAGGTTGATCTTCTGAGTGAGATAGGGATAAACGGCCGCTTTTTGTTGGACTTGCATGATCTCCTGCTGTTCTCGCATGATTTGGGCCTCAATGATAGACACAAATAGAGCACCTAAGCTGACCGCCAAGGCAAAAAAAGCTGTAATATCAGAACGTTGTAGTTTCAAAATAACTTCTACTTTTAGCTAGTTAGTGGATGCTGCATCGGGTGGATGGACACTATACCTTCGGGCTAAAAATAGAAAAACTATGGCACAAGAGCTACCATGGCTTAGATGAAGTGGGCTATCGGATGAATTAAGAACAGGTGGAAGGATTAATGGGTAGGAGATTTCGCTTTTTGTTTAGCGATGGCGGTCTCAATCTGCGTTTGGAGTCTCGTCGCCTCCAGGTTTCGGTCATCTAATGCGACGGCTTGATCAATATAATATTGGGCGGTAGTTAGGCTATCCATCCCAAAATAAAGATGCGCAAATACAACGGCAGGTTTGGGTACTTGCAATAGCTGATAATAGCTTGCCAGATCCTCCGCAATAAGTAAAGCTTCATCGAAACGTCCCAATTCTGCTAGGAGTTGGGCCTTATAGCCAGCTAGGAAAGGATTGTCTCTTTTACTTTCCTTGCGAAAAATATCTAGAGAATCTAAAGCTAATGCTGCGCCATGATTGGCATGCAAAAATTCGATATATTCTGATTCGATATAGGTAATATTGGGGTTGTATCTTCTAATTTCCCTTAATTTTTCTTCTGCTAATAACAACACATCAGCTCGTTTAGCCTGGGCAGCTTCAGGGTCTTCCGCTCTCAGGATCGTATAATCCGTTAGGGCGGTAAAAACGTCTAGCAACTGCCCTTCAGCACCTTGCAAAAGCGATCTTCCTGCTTTTACACTTTCATAGAGAGATCGACGTTCTGCCGTATCTAGGGTGAGGCGGGCCAAAACACTTTGCCCCAGGAGGAACGAAGTATCAAAAGAAAGTGCTTTTCGATAAGAGACTTCTGCTGGACCATAATAACCTTCATCCAATATTTGCTGCCACCCCAGTTGGTAGTAAAAACGAGTCGAATCACTCCCCGTGCTATAAGTCAAGGGGGCTACTTCTAGCGGTACATCGGACTCACATGAAAAAGTAAGTAGTCCCAATAATCCGAAAGCAAGAATAGCTAGTCTCATTTTGATCCATGATTTTTCATTACTTAGTAATTTATTTTTCATTACTTAACGGCCGTCCCCTGTATAAATGATCTTTCCATCCTTAGGCGCTTGTGGCCAAGGCGTGGTGCCTGGAGCCCAGCTTTGAGGTTGTTGGGCTCGTACGCCTGCCATCAATTCTTTGATCCAGTCTGGCGCATTGGCATTTTCCTGCTGCCCATACACCCAAGGCAAAGCAGGAGTCATCAATAGATTCATATCTGGCATCGGTGGCCTACTGGCTCCCAGTTCCGCCAGTCGTTCCTGCATTTGTTGCACAAGGACAGGATTTTCGGCTGCAATATCTCGTTTTTCTTCCGGGTCCTCTTTTATATTATACAGCTCCTCTCCTATCAATTTGTAATCGCCCTGTCTCATCGCTGGAAGTCGCACGCTCTTTTCTACTTCAAAGACGATCTCTTTTCTAGGGCTTGGTTCTCCCGATTGCAGGACCGCTGTCATATCAAAACCATCTAATGGGCGCTCTTGCACCAAGGAGCCGCCTCCCCATTTTACAAAAGTGGGATATAGATCAGTAATATGCATGAGTGCATCCGAACTAGTTCCCGCCTCAATCTTACTCGGCCAATATACAAAGCAAGGCACACGTACCCCGCCTTCATAATTGGTATTCTTGGTTCCTCGATAAGGAGCGTTCATCGTGTCGCGAATCGCACCATTGTCATTGGCAAAAACAATCACGGTATTGTCCCCCAGGCCATTCTGCTCTACCGCCCCAACAATACGCCCAACGGCTTCATCAAAGCACTTCAAGGCCGCATAGCGTTTTCCATATTCTGCTACATAGCGTGGTATGTCCTCTAGCGGGCCGTGAATCGCATTAAACGGTACATAATAGAAGAAAGGAGTCGCGTTTTCAGTCTCAGCTTGTTCATCCAACATCCTTACTACTTCATTGGCAATCAAATCAGTAGCATAACCTTGTTCAAGTAAAGGTTTTTGGTTTCGATGCCAGTCATAAACGGCAAAGCGAGCAGGCGCATTGTGGGGTATCGTATAATTATTATAATCGATGCCCCAGGCATAATGTCCATACTGATGCATAAATCCTTGTCCCATCGGCAGATGTTCTGGCAACCATTCTCCGCATCCCCATTTACCCATAATGGCGGTAAAGTAACCGGCCTCTTGCAAGGCCTCTGCTACAGTTCGTTCTTCGGTGGCTAAGGCGTGAATGCGGCGGGTTTCTTCTCCAGCTTCATTCTTAGAAAGCTCTAGGCCTAATTTGGCTAAATAGGAAGGTTTCCCAAAATCTTCTGAACGCCAATCCGCCCAAGTACGAAAAGGGTAACGACCGGTCAAAAAAGCAGCTCTACTAGGGGCACAAACAGCATGCACATAAAACTGGGTGAGGTTCAAGCCTTTCTCTTTTAGGGCATCAATATTGGGCGTATATTTTTTCTTGGGGTTATTGAATCCTACTTCACTCCAGCCTACATCATCTGCGAGAATGAAAATGATATTAGGTTGTTCTTTTGCTTTTTCCTCAGTAGCGGCTGAAGGATCAGCAGACGAGCAAGCAAAATTAAATAGGACTAACAGCAAGCCCCAAAGGCTAAGACGAGTATACATGGTAAACAATTGTTGGTCTTTCGAAAATGAACAAGAAAGCTAGTAGCCTGCAACATGATTTGATTCAATGACAATATTTCGATGGAATTATTCAAGCAGGCTTCTCGAATACTAGACCGAGGTAAGATACTGAAAAAATATTCGCGGTAGATAGTGTTTTGCTCAACTTGCTTTACTCAAAGTGATCTGTCAACAGCCTAGCGGCCATTACAAAAGATTTACTGGAAGTAAGCTCGATAGACTTTTTTCCGGGGATAAAAAGCGGCGTATAAAGCAGGATACAAGACCGGTGTGAGTAAGGAGTTGACTGCACGGTAAGTAATATCATCAATAATATAGGAAGTGTCCTCCGTAATTTTTTCCACAATATGTTGGTGTCGCCAATAAGCCAAGGGAAAAGGTAATTGTATTCCCTCATCGACAAAAAAGGCCTGTTTTTCATCTTCCCCGTGTTCAGTAATATCACTGATCCACTCCATTTTGACCGGGCTCTTGAATCGGAGATGTACACGATCGCCCGTTTTGGACCCCGTAAATTCCACTATTTCCATATCCCCTTGCTTGGGCTTCAATGCCTCAAATAACTGGCGATCGAAACGACGCATGATTTCCTTATAGTTTCCCTTAACTTCCGTGGTCAGCCTGATATTCATTCGAGATATAGCTTTGATGGATGGTGATGGCTTTGGAGATTGAAGGTTTAGGGAGTTGAATGGCTCCGCTTTGCCTCCATACTTAACTTGCCCTTTTTTAAATGTGCCTTCGGCGACTTCTTTGTCTTGACACAAAGAAGCAAAGGTCACCCCGAAAGCTTTCGGGGGTATTCATTTCTTAACGCGAAGAATTAGCCCAAAATTCTAAACTGTACAAATTCGCTAAGTCATTATTTTCTACCCACCTTAGCCTCGATTACTGAGTAATTGTATTTGAAATTAAGCTTTATTGAAGCTCAAACATTGTACCGTTTTTAACGGATCTTGGGGCATCCCGTCCCTTCGGGTTCACTCATTTGAATGTCCACTGGACATTCATCCACTATAAGTGGAATCGTTTGCTCATACTAAAATGAATAATGCCCATCATCCCAGCTTTTCCAGTTAATGAAACGTAACTATCTATTAATGAGTTTTTATGGTTAAATTGAAACACTCCGGATGTTCACATCTCGTGGGGTGACTAAGCCCTTGGCGATAGCCAAAACTACCATTGTAGCCGCTAGGCTACGCCATATGCGGGTGGCCGGGCAAAACACTGTTTAAGGCGTTGTGCTTGAGTTGATTACTCAACTGCTTGAGCAAGTTTCGTTTTCTGGGATAGCTTGAGCTAGTAGCTCAAAAAGCGATGGCCAAAAACGTTTTTTGCCTACTTTTTTTGGCAATGAAAAAAAGTAGGTCACCGAAGGTAAAACCCAAGCTT